>Ga0335085_10018515_pt1 | contig 10004 bp, 10 predicted proteins | sample Lox_Sample_45_FD_206712 | JGI IMG/M metagenome (GOLD analysis project Ga0335085, IMG submission 206712) | Soil microbial communities from Loxahatchee National Wildlife Refuge, Florida, United States - Lox_Sample_4.5 | ecosystem: Environmental > Terrestrial > Soil > Wetlands | place: USA... | reverse complement strand
ACACAGCGCTGGCCAGTAGCGCCGCCGGCGGCGTCAGCGGCTGCGCGCCGGGTCGTTTTCTGGGACAGATCAGGGGGCCACGCCGCCGGCGCCCGCCATCGGCGCAGCCCGCGAGGTGGCGCGGCCGAGCGACTTCAGCCCCGCATCCGCTATCGCGGCGTCGAGTTCGGGCAGCACTCCGGCTACCCCGATCGCCCCGGCGCACTGGCCGTCGACGATGACGGGAATCCCTCCCTCGAGGGGGTAGACGGGCATTTTCAGCATCGAGACCCGGCCCGCGTTCAGCGGTTCTTCGAAGAACGTCGTCGGGTGTCCGCCCTCGGCGGCGGTGCGTGCCTTTTCTACCGCGCCGTCGGCGCTGAGGTAGGGCGCCCCGTCCATGCGGATCAGGTGCTGGAGGTAGGTGGATTCATCGACGATCGCGATCGAGACCGCCAGCTGCTGGGATTCCGCGTATGCCTCTGCAGCGGCCGCGATCGCCTTGGCGTCGGCGAGCGTCAGGGTCAACTTGGTACGCATTCCGGGCTCCTGCTCGTGGTGTTATCTGGCGGAGTCCAGGCTGCGGCTAAGGACCCCGGGGAGGGATCGGGTAAGTGCGCCGGAATCGTGGCCGGGGATCCTTAGTTGCGCCCGGTGGGCTCATTAGCGGAGGCTGGGAACGGCCGGGCACGCGGCGCGACGGTGCCCGGGCTTTGCGGCGAGCCGGAGCCGTCAGCGTGGCCGGCCGGGAGGAGGGTGATGGGCGCAGCCGATTCGGCCGCGCGGCTGGCCCCGGCCGGGCCGTTCGTGGGCCGGCATGAGGAGCTGTTGGAGCTGCATGCCACGCTGCGGCGGGCCATGGCCGGCGGGCCGGCGATGATACTGGTCGCCGGTGAGGCGGGGGTGGGCAAGAGCCGGCTGATCGGCCAGTTCGCCGGGCAGGCCCGGCGGGCGCGGACGCTGGTCGCGGTGGGCGGCGCGGCGCCGCTGACCGGAGGCGCCCTGCCGTACGCGCCGCTGGTGCAGGCGCTGCGGGTACTGGCCGTCGACCACGTGCCGTCCGGTCTGCGAGGGATCGAGGCCGAGCTGGCCGGGGTGCTGGACGAGCTGACCGGGGACCGGCCGGTCGGCGAGTGGTCGCCTGAGATGGGACGGGCGCGGCTGTTCGGACGGCTGTGCCGCCTGCTGGGCAGGCTCGCTCGGGCCGCCCCGCTGCTGCTGGTGCTGGAGGACCTGCATTGGGCCGACAGTGCCACCCTGGACGTGCTGGCGTTCTTGCTGCGGACCCTGCCCGAGGGGCGGTTGCTGGTGGTGGGCAGCTACCGGGCCGATGATCCCGGTGACTTGCTGGCCGGCTGGCTGGCCGAGGTCCGGCGGTTGCCGGGAGTGAGCTGGCTGGAGTTGCCGCGGTTGACCCGCGCGGAGCTGACCGTCCAGCTGGCCGGGCTGCGGGGCGGCCCGGTGGACAGCCGGGTGGTGGAGGAGGTTTTCGGCCGGTCGCAGGGCAACCCGTTCTTCGCTGAGCAGCTGTTTGAGGTCGGAGCCGGGACCGGCGGGCTGCCGCTGGTGCTGCGGGAGGTGCTGCTGGCCCGGGTGCGCCAGTTGTCGCCGGCCGGGCAGCAGTTACTGCGGGTGGCGGCGGTGGCCGGCCGGTGGGTGTGCCATGACTTGCTCGCGGCGGTCGCAGGCCGGCCAGACGACGAACTGGACAGCGGGCTGGCGGAGGCGGTGGGCCGGGGGCTGCTGGTGGTCACGCCGAAGGAGCGCGCCGGGCAGGAGGCGTATGAGTTCCGGCACGCATTGCTGCAGGAGGCCGTGTACGGGGAGTTGCTGCCCGGGCAGCGGGCCCGGCTGCACGGCGCCTACGCCGGCGTCCTCGCCAGCTCACCGCCCGGGTTGCACCCTACAGCTCGGCAGTTTCCCGCGGAGCTGGCCGAACACTGGTACCGGGCCCGTCGGCCAGCCGAGGCGCTGGCCTGGTCGGTGCGGGCCGCCAGCAGCGCGGAACGGGTGTTTGCGCACGGGGAGGCGGCCCGCCAGTGTGAGCGGGCGCTGGAGCTATGGGACCAGGTGCCCGACGCCGCGGTCCGCGCCGGCCTGGACCGGGCGGGCATGCACACCTGGGCGGCGCGGGCCCGGGAGCACGCCGGCGACCAGGGCCGGGCGCTATGGCATGTTGAGGAGGCATTGCGGCAGCTGGACCGGGCCGCCGAACCGGTCCGGGCCGGCCTGCTGCATCACCTTCGCGGCTGGTATGCCACCGGCAAGGCCGATCTGGACGTGCTGCTTGCTGCCAGCCGGCAGGCGGTCCGGCTGGTACCGGCCAAGCCGCCGTCAACCGCGCGCGCCCGTGTGCTGCTGGGCTACGGCCGCGTCCTCCACATTCAGGCCGGCCGGTACGAAGAGGCGGCCGCAGTTATCGAGCAGGCTCTGACCGTCGCCCGCCTGGCCCGCTCCCAGCCCGATATCGCCCGGGCGATGACCGGTCTCGGCATGATGCGGGCGCTCACCGGTGAGGTGGACACCGGCCTTGCGATGCTGCGGGCGGCCTGCGCCTTGGCCGAACCGCCCGCCGCCGACGCGGGCCGGAGCGACACCGGCGAGTTGCCCGGCGACCGCGAGTGGCAGGTGGCCAGGGTGGCGCATCTGGGGCTGAGCGACGTGCTCCTGAAAACCGGTCGGCTGCAGGAAGCCGCCGATGTGGCGGTGCGCAGCTGGGAGACGCTGCGGCGCCTCGGCCTTGCTGGCCACCGCAACGCATGCGGCCTGCTCGGCTGCGCGGTGGAGGCCCTGTTCGGGCTGGGCCGCTGGGACGAGGCGGCGCGGATAAGCGAGCCGCTGGCACACCAGCCGGCCAGCTTCGCCAACGCGATACTCCAGCCCAAGCTAGCCGACCTGGAAACCGCCCGCGGCGAGCCCGAGGCCGCGCTGGCACGACTCCACCAGGTCATCGAGCAGGGCTGGCGGCCAGGCCCGCATCATGCCCGGGACCTGGGCCAGTGCCGCGCGGAGGCGCAGCTGTGGCTCGGCCGGCCGCAGCTGGCCCTTTCCGACGTGACACTGGCGCTGGACGCGGTTGCCGGCACCGGCCAGGAGCGTTTCGCCGGCTGGCTGTTCTGCCTGGGAGCGCGCGCCCTGGCCGACCTGGCCGAGCAGGCCCGGGCCCGCCAGGACCCGGCCGCGGAGGCCGACGTTCGCCGACACCGCACCCTGCTGGCCCGGCAGACGACCGGGATGACCCATGACCCGTTCGCCGCCCGCGCGCCCATGCCTGCGAGCGCCCGGGCGGAGCAGGCCCTTTGGGCCGCGGAGCTGACCCGGCTCGACGGCGCCGCCGACCCCCACGCCTGGCAGGCCGCTGCCGGCGCCTGGCAGCAGCTCGGACTCCGCTACCGGGCCGCCTACGCCCAGTGGCGGCAGGCCGAGGCGCTCCTCGCCAGCGGAGCAGGCGCCGGCCGGGCAGCCGAACCACTGCGCGACGGGCACGCGACCACGGTGCGGCTGGGCGCCGTCCCGCTGCGCGCCGAGATCGAGGCGCTGGCCCGGCGCGCCCGGATCAGCCTCACCTCGGGCCGGACGGCGCCGACCCCGGCGCCAGCCCACCCGCACGGCCTCACCGACCGCGAAGCCGCCGTCCTGCAGCTGCTGGTCGCCGGCCACACCAACCGGCAGATCGGGCAGCAGCTGTTCATCAGCCCCAAGACGGCCAGCGTCCATGTCACCAGCATCCTGCGCAAGCTCAACGTTCGCGATCGGGTACAGGCAGCTGCCGTCGCCGTCCGCCTGGGCCTAGTGAACCCGCCCATCCCAGGCAGCCAGCCGGGCGGCCCTGGAGAACCGCCGAGATGCAGCTCCAGCTCCCCCTCCGGTTAACTGGATATCCCAGAGAATCGTTTCTGCAGCCATCGGGAGGATGCCGCCGGCGTCGGGCCATTTTGCCGGGTGGGTCTGGCGCTGGCCGCGTTACGTTAGCTGCCTGGAGGCGGGGCGCTGGTGGCCGGGAGGGGGGCAAGCCCCACGCAGTGTCGGAGCGTGTTTTCCAGCTTGTCGATCCGGTCATAGCTTCCGGCGCCGCCGGTCACGAACCCGATCGAATAGCTGCCGTGTGTGCTGGTGCCCCCATAGTTTCCGCCCAGCCCTCCCATCCCGTAACCGTCGTCGCTGATCCCGAAGCCGAGCCCCCATGCGTTGTCGTCTCCGAACACCCATGGGTCGAGCCGGGCTCGGTGTACAACGAGGAGTGTCGGCACACCTCGCTGATCGCGACGCTGCGCAAGGCCTGGGACCTCGGCGCGCCGTTCTCCCAGCGCGATGCCTCGGCGCGCACCTTCGACCACGTGTTCACCCGCGGCACACCGCGCGATCCGCAGACCTGGGCCACCGTCGCGGCCCAGCCCTTGCCTGCATGAGCGATTGACTACCAGACCCTGGGCAAGGCCCTCGGCTATCTGGGCAAGGACGTTGCACCCGGCATCATCGAGCACGCCAGGCAGATGGGGGTCAAACTCCCACCGGAACTAGACGACCCCTCCGCCGAACTCACGCCCCAGCTCATGGTCGAAGTCATCAGGGACGTCGCCTTCCACTACTTCCCCCAGCTGGCGCCGGGTGGCGCAGGCGATAGCCACTGAGCCAACATCGCACCGGTGTTCTCCCTCCAGCCCATGCCTCGCCGCCGGCTCATGGGGTGAGGTGGGCGAAGCCGGTGCGGCCGCCCCGAATGAGATGATCTGCAACTGGCTGCAGATAGGTAGGGCGCGGCGCCGGAGTTCACCGGCCCGTGCGCCCCGGTTGCCTCTGCGCCGCAGCCCGTGGCAGGTTCCCTGGGACGGGGCGCCTCCGGTTACTCGAAGCGGTGTTCGCCGGATCGTCTGGCATGCCCGGCTCGGTACGATCGCCGCATGGCCTATGACGAGGATCTCGCCGCTCGTATCAGGGACCTGATCGGCCCTGACCCTGAGCTGACCGAGAAGAAGATGTTCGGCGGGCTGGCCTTCCTCATCCGGGGGCACATGGCGATCAGCGCCAGCGGCCAGGGCGGCGTGCTGGTCCACGTCGATCCCGGGCGGTCAGCCGGCCTCGTGGCCGCGACCGGGGCCGCCACCGCAGTGATGCAGGGCCGGGAGATGCCCGGCTGGCTGCGCGTCAGCCCGGAAGACCTCGCCAGCGACGACGACCTTTCCCGATGGGTGGAAATCGGCATCGGGCACGCATGGTCGCTGCCGCCGAAGCAGCCCGCGAAGGCAAAGCCGAAGAAGTAGGCGACCGCCATACGCGGCCTTCCGCCGGCGCGGACCGTTGCGTGTCACTGGCAACGAGCACAGACGACAGATGACGCCGGACGATGATCGCGAGGGTCTGCTTCGCCGAGATGCTGTCTCGGCGGCTCTCCGGGGACGGCGAGCTGGTCGCGGAGCACGCGAATGTCCTGGTGCTCAGCCTCGTCCGGGCGGAGCGGCTCGCCGAAGATCTCTCCTGCCCCGCCCAGTGCAGCTAGCTCGGGAAGTTTTGCTGACGCCGCGCACTCGATGGCAACGGTTGCGCTTCCGGGGCCCGCATTCGCCACGCGTCGATGACGAGCTCCGTCAGCCGCTGGACGTCCACCTCCGCCAGCCGCAGCAGCACCAGCGGCCAGCCCTCGTAGCCGGGCGCGGTGAAGAAGAGCCCGGGCTCACCGAGGAGCAGCGCCTGCTTCTCGGCCTCGTCGCCGACATACAGCACGGCGATGTCCGTCCGGATGCGCCGCGGCTGGCCCGGCCTGCGCTCGGGATAGGACCACACGAACCCCTTGCCTGCTACCCGGAAGTCGAAGCCGTCGCTGTCGATCTCGTCCACGCCAGGCAGGGCCAGCGCGAGGCGGCGTACGTCGTCGGCGTCAGCCATCGAGGTCCTCCCGGCTCCTCATCACCATGGGGAGAGGCTAATCCAGGCGTCCAGGTCCGGCGAAAGGGCCACGGCCCGTCGCCATCAAGTGCACACAGGACAGGGCCACCGTGGCGACCGACGGTAACCCAGGCAAGCGCTTGAACCGCCGTTAGGCGCGGGCTTCGGCTCAGCGCCGATCAGGATGTTCGGCATCCAGAACCGGGCATTTTGCGCGGTTCTTTCAGCGGGGCTGGCGGCCGTTGCCGCGGCGGGGCGTCCCGGGCTTAAGGCGCGAGCCGAGTCCTCGCTGCCAGCAAGCGGCGCTGCGGTGTGCAGAAGCAGGCAGGCCACCGCGGCGGCGTTTCGCCGTTGCCGCGCTGGCAGGTCAGCAGGTCAGGTGCAAGATGGCGTTGGTGTCCTTGGTGGTCTTGGTTAGCACGCCGATCGCCTGGGCCGTGGGCAAGATGACCAGGTCGACCTCGCGGCGGCGGGCCTGTTCGTGGACTTCCTTCATCACCGGCAGTGCGCCATCAGCGCCGGTGCCAATCACCAGCCGGCGACACCGCCACGGGATATCCTCGGCGGCCGACAGCGGGGTGTGGCCGTAGGCGCCGCGGAACTGGCGGGAAGCGCCCTTCTTGCGCTTGCGGATCTTCCCGCGGTCGATGATCAGGTCGTGGTCATAGGTCACGCCATCGACTCGCACCGAACCGAATGAGTAGCCGGAGAATCGCACGCTGAGACTCTTACCCATCCCGCGGCCAGATGAGCCAGGGCCTGGCTCGGGCACACGCACGGCCGCCTGCGCAGCTTCCCGGGTCGCAGCCTAATCGCGGTGCTGGCTCGGGTTGGGGTTGTCCAGGTCCTGGTTTGGTTCGGTGTGATGCAGGTGATCGGGCTGGGTATGCCAGCCGGGCGGCAGATCTGCCGTCAGCGCGCAGTGGACGAATCGGGCAACGGCTATGGTGTGCACCCGGCTGGGGTTCCATTGCAGGGGTGAACGGCTAAAGGCAACTCCGCGGCGTGAGCCTCCGCAGGGCCGTGCTGGCCCGATTCCGCCCGGGTCCTGATGCCGCGCAGCATTCGCCGGAGCATCGCGAAGTCGCCGAACTCCATCAGCAGCAGGGCGGTCAGCCCGGCGAGCGGGTGCCGCCAGTCGTAGCGGGCGCGGATGCGGGTCACCAGCCGTGTCCCGCCCGGCCCCGCGGGAGTGAGAGACCAGGCCCAGGTGCTGTCCGGCTTGCTCCATAGCAGCCACTCGTTCACCTGGAACGAGTGCACCGTGAACGCGGTCCGCTCGGATGCCTGCCCCGGCACCATGGGCACGGCCTGGCCGGCCTCGAGGTGCTGCAGCGCGGGAATGACCATGGTGGCGCTCGGGTGGCCACGGTTGTCGAGCAGGTCATTGCTGTAGAAGCCGGCGCGCAGGCAGCCCGCCTGGACCAGCCAGGGCCAGACCCGGCTGGGCGGAGCACCGATCGTGATCGCCCTGGTCGAACGGTACTGAGCGCGCGGCACGAGCGCATCGCCGGGCAAGGGCGCCGTCGCCTCGGCCGATGTCGCGCCCCAGCGAAGGTGCCACCCGCGGTACAGCGGCGCCGTCAGGAACAGGGGCAGGTCCTGAACGACGTTGCGGGTCTCGGCGACGAGCTCCTGCCGGGTGGGGCGGCGCGGCGTCAGGACCGCACCGTGATTCCCGGCCATATCGTCCACCAAGCATCGACCCGGATGGGACACGGCGAAGCAGACATCGCTGCCACCTCCCACTCCCGACGCTAGGCACTCCCCCGCGGCACGTCAGAGCCGAAAGTCATCTGCCGCTCGTGCTCCCCCGCCGCGGTGGGACGCCGATCAGGCGCAAGCCATCGCGCTCTGCTGCAGCCGCGGACCGGTGAGCACCGATCAAGTCCTGTGTCGGGCACGTCTTTCTCCTCCGGGTGCGGTGACACAGCGCTGGCCAGTAGCGCCGCCGGCGGCGTCAGCGGCTGCGCGCCGGGTCGTTTTCTGGGACAGATCAGGGGGCCACGCCGCCGACGCCCGCCATCGGCGCAGCCCGCGAGGTGGCGCCGCCGAGCGACTTCAGCCCCGCATCCGCTATCGCGGCGTCGAGTTCGGGCACCACGGCGTTCAGCACCCGGGAGGGCCCACCCTCCGCGCACGCTGTGTAATCAACCCCTAGTCCAAGGCAAGACGCACAGTGCCGCCTTGGATCCATGGACGCGCTGCGACGTGGTCGTAGCGTGTGAGCGCCCCGTACCGGCCTGTACGGCTCGGCCCAGTGTGCCGCCGATCAGGACGCTGTTGACTACGGCCAGCGCCCTGGGGATGGTCAGGAACTGATACCAAGAAAGAAAGGCTGGACACTCCGGCCTGAGCGGCGGTGGCCGCCGGGGTGTCATGGCGTTTCAGCCGCAGACTTTCGGCTGCGGTTCGCCGGAGGCGTAGTGGTTCCATTCTTGCAGTGTCGGTGGCCCCGCGTCGGCGCAAAGCGCCGCATAGGCATGCGCGAATAGCGCTGCTTGCCACAGCCGCACGGTGCCGTCGGGCCCGCCGCTGGCCAGCAGCGTGCCATCTGGGCTGAACGCCACTGTGTCCACACCGGTCTGGGCGCTGGCCTGGATGGGCGCGCCGACGGGCTGGCCGGTGGCCGGGTTCCACAGCCGCACGGTGCCGTCGGCGTCGGCGCTGGCCAGCAGCGTGCCGTCGCGGCTGAACGCCACCCCCCACACGCCGTTCCGGGCGCTGGCGTGGATGGGCGCGCGGGCGGGGCGGCCGGTGGCCGGGTCCCACAGCCGCACCGTGCCGTCACCGCCGGCGCTGGCCAGCAGCTCGCCACTGGGGCTGAACGCCACCGCGGACACGCTGGTTGGGTCGGCGGGCAGCATGCCTTGTTGCTGTTGCTCGGCCAGCATGGTCGCGATCGCGGAGGCGGCCTGGCCGGTGGGGAAGACGGCCCAGGCGGCGACCGCGAGCCGGCGCGCGGTCACCGGATTGGTGCCATCGATGTTGAGGCTTTCGGCGGCGAGCTGGCGAGATAGGGCGATGGCATGCTGCCGTTCGGCACTAGCAGAGTTGCGCGCGGCGGTGGCGGCGTTGCGGACAGCGATCCCGGCGGCGGTGAGGGCGGTCAGGGTGAGGGCGAGAAGGCCAGCGATCACTGCCTGCCGCCTGCGGACGGTCCGGCGGTGAGCATGGCTACTGGCGTGGAGGAAGTCACGCTCGGTCTGGCTGAGCGGCGGGTGGCGGGCGGGATCGGCGCCGATCCGGGTGGCGGTGTCGGTCGCTGCCTGTAGCAGGCTGCCGCTGTAGAGGTAGGACGGGTCGCGGGACTGGCGGGCCCACTCGGCGGCGATGGTGTGCAGCCGGGAGCGGACGATCCGGTCGGCGTGGGTGTCGGCGAGCCAGCTGTCGCGCAGCAGCGGCCAGGCGGTCAGCAGCGCTTCGTGGCTCAGTTCCACGGTGTCGGCGGCGAGGGTGAGCAGCCGTTCGGCGGCGAAGGCCTCCAGCACGGCCTCCACATCCTGGGCCGCGGCGGCGCTCTTGCCCGCGGTCAGCTCCGCTCTGGTCGCGTGGTCGGCGCTGTCCACGCCATCGCTGCTGGTGGCGGTCAGCCGCAGGAACACCTGCCGGGCCGCGGCCTGCTGGGCCGGGGTGAGGCCGTCGTAGGCGCGCTGGGCGCTGGTGGCGACGGCGCCTTCGATGCCGCCGGTGCGTTCATAGTCGGCGAGGGTGACGGCCTGCCCGGTGCGGTGCTGCCAGGCCTGGTCCAGGGCGTGCGACAGCAACGGCAGCACCCCCGCGCCGAAGGTCCCGGGGCCGCCGGTGCGCACCTCGGCCAGCAGCAGGCCGGTCAGGTCGTCGTCGATCCTGGAGCCGGCTTTCTTGGCTGGTTCGGTGATGGCCATCCGCAGCTGCCGCCCGGTCATCGCGGTAACCAGGTACCGGTCCTGGACCGGGCCGGCCAGCTGCGGGTAGTCGGCGCAGCGGGCCTCAAAATCGGCGCGCACCCCCAGCACCACCAGTGCCGCCGGGGTCTGATCTGGGCCGTGCCAGGTGGTGGCGGCCGCGTGCAGCGCGGTGATGAATGCACGCCGCTGCCGCTCCTCGGCGCACTGGGTGAACAGTTCTTCGAACTGGTCGACCACCAGCAGCAGCCGGCG
>Ga0335085_10018514_pt1 | contig 10004 bp, 9 predicted proteins | sample Lox_Sample_45_FD_206712 | JGI IMG/M metagenome (GOLD analysis project Ga0335085, IMG submission 206712) | Soil microbial communities from Loxahatchee National Wildlife Refuge, Florida, United States - Lox_Sample_4.5 | ecosystem: Environmental > Terrestrial > Soil > Wetlands | place: USA: Florida... | reverse complement strand
GTTTTCCGGGATTCTTACGCGCATTCAGGTTTATAACGCAACGATGACATATACATTTCGCGCGTGCGTTGCGCACGCGGTTTCTATTGCACCACAACCGAACGCCGCAACGGAATGGCGCGCAGCTTCCGCGTGCCCGACTCCTGTGAGGCTCTCAGCGAGCACATGCGCGCAGTCGAGAAGACTGACGCGTGGGCCGAGTTCTTGGGTCAGCAGAGTGGGCGGAGTTCTTGGAGAGCACCGGTCCTCGTTCGGATGCAGCCGAGAAGTCCGTCATCGACGTGGAGCCTGGGGGACGCGTTCCCGCTCGTCGACGACTGAACGCGCCCTGACGCCTCCGGTTCTCGGGAGGGTCGTCCTTGGGGTTCTCGGGAAGGGTTCCCTCGGATCAGGGGTGATCGACCGGGCAGACTCGCTGGCCTTTCGGGAAACGGACCGGCATGTGCTTGATACCGGCGATGAAGTTCGAGCGCAGCGGCTGCGCTTCACCGACCCGCTCGATCGTCGGCATCCGCTTCGCCATCTCCTCGAGCAGCACATAGATCTCCATGCGCGCGAGGTTCATGCCGAGGCAGTGGTGCGGGCCGCCGCCGCCGAATCCGACGTGCTCGTTGGGGCTGCGCAGGATGTCGAACTCGAACGGCCGGTCGAAGACGTCCTCGTCGCGGTTCGCCGAGATGTACCACATGCTGACCTTGTCGCCCTCTTTGATCTCCTGCCCGCGGATCACGGTGTCGCGCGTGACGTTGCGGCGGAAGTACATGACGGGCGACGCCCAGCGGACGATCTCGTCGGTGGCCGACTGCGCGCGTGACTGCGGGTCCTCGACGAGGAGCCGGTACTGGTCGGGGTAGTCGCAGAACGCCTTGATGCCGTGCGAGATCGAGTTGCGCGTGGTCTCGTTGCCCGCGACCGCGATCAGGAGAAAGAAGAGATTGAAGTCCATCTCGCTGAGCTTGTCGCCGTCGACCTCGGCGGTGAGCAGCGCGGTGATGATGTCGTCCTGCGGGTCCTCGCGGCGCCGCGCCGCGAGCTCGTTCGCGTACATGAACATCTCGACCTGTGCGTTCATCACCTCCTGTTCGGAGACGATGTACTCGGGATCCTCGGACCCGATCATCCGGTTGCTCCACTCGAACAACTTGTGCCGGTCTTCCTTCGGAACTCCGAGCATCTCGGCGATCACCTGCAGCGGCACCTCGGCCGCGACGTCGACGACGTAGTCGCAACCGCCCTGCTCGATCACCTCGTCGATGATCTGGGACGTCAGCTCGCGGATGTGCGGCTCGAGCATGCGCATCTGGCGCGGCGTGAACCCGCGATTGACGAGCTTGCGGTAGCGCGTGTGTTCGGGCGCGTCCATCGTCAGCATGAGGTTGCCGCCGCCCTCGAACTCGTTCGGCAGCGTGTCCTCGAGCACCACGACACCGCCGCGCTTCTGGTCGGACGAGAACGTCTGGCCGTCACGCCCGACGGTCACGACGTCGTCGTACTTCGTGAGCACCCAGAAGCCGGGACCGTCCGGCTCGGGATGCTTGTAAACCGGGGCGTTCGCCCGCAGGTACGTGAACCAGTCGTGCGGTACGCCGTTGGTGAACGCGTCCCGATCGAGCAGGTCGATGTCGCTCAACTGCATTGCGGTACTCCCTCGGTGGTCCCGGGCAAAAGCTACACGGCAGGTCCGGGCCGAAAAGCCCGTACGACGACGCCCGCGTCGTAGAACTCGCGCCAACGGACGATCCGGCCGTCGTCGTCGAACGTGAGAAATGTGACGTAGTGGTTGCAGTACGGCCGGCCGTTCTCGGCGACCACCGCGGTGCTGCGGTGTTCGGCGATTACAAGGTGCGGATCGGCCGTCTCGTGAATCGCGTCGACCGACATGGAGAATGCACTGAACGAGTCCTTTGCGAACTGCTGGAACGCGGCGATGGCCGCCTTCCCCTCGTGGGCCCGGGCCATGCGACCGGGAGCGAACGGGAGCTCCATCACGGCGTCGTCGGCGAACATGTCGACCAACTCGTCGACGCGCATCTCGTCGGCGAGGTGCATGATCTCGCGCACGCGGTCGACGTTGTCGCTCACGGTTTCTTGTTTCCGACGACCCACATCGAAAAGAACTGCGAACCGCCGCCGTACGCCTGGCCGAGCGCAAGTCCCGTCTTCAGTTCGACCTGGTAGTCGCCCGCGCGACCGCGCACCTGTTGCGCGACCTCGCCGAAGCGGACCATGCCCGATGCGCCGATCGGGTTCGAGGAGAGCACCCCGCCCGAGGGGTTCCAAGGGATGTCGCCATCGGGCGCGGTCGCACCCTCCTCGGTGAGCTTCCAGCCCTCGCCCTCTTCGCAGAACCCGAGGTTCTCGAGCCACATCGGCTCGTACCACGAGAACGGCACGTACACCTCGGCGCAGTCGAAGTCGCGACGCGGGTCGGTGACGCCGGCCTGCGCGTAGACGTCCTTGGCGCAGTCCTTGCCGGCCTGCGGACTCACCTGGTCGCGGCGGGCGAACATCGTCGGCTCGCTGCGCATCGCCATGCCGTGGATCCACGCGACCGGACCGGCCGAAGCGTCGGCGACCTTCTCGCTGCCGAGCACCATCGCCATCGCGCCGTCGGAGCTCGGGCACACGTCGAGGTAGCGCAGCGGGTCCCAGAGGAGGAACGACTCCTCCACCATCTTCAGGTCGATGTCGGGGATGTGCAGGTGGGCCTTCGGGTTGCGCAGCGCCGCGAGGCGATCCTTCACCGCGACGAGGTGGCCGATGTGGCGCGGTGCGCCCGAGCGCGCAATGTAGGCGCGGATGATCGGGGCGAAGAACCCGCCCGCGCCCGCGACGAGCGGCGCCGCGAACGGCATCGGGACCGACAGACCCCACGTGGCGTTGGACTCACTCTGCTTCTCGAACGCGACGGTGAGGACGCGTTCGTGAATACCGGCGGCGACCAGCTTCGCGGCGACGATGCTCGTGGAGCCGCCGACCGATCCCGCGGTGTGCACGCGCATCATCGGCTTGCCGACCGCACCGAGCGCGTCGGCCAGGTAGAGCTCCGGCATCGCAACGCCCTCGAACATGTCGGGCGCCTTGCCGATCACGACCGCGTCGATGTCGGCCCAGGTCATGCCCGCGTCGTCGAGCGCCTCCTGAGCCGCTTCGCGCACGAGACCCGCCATCGACAGGTCCTTGCGCGCGGTGCGATGCACCGTTTGGCCGACACCGACGACCGCGACACGGTTGCCCGCCATCTCAATCACCCTCCAGGACGACAACCATGTTCTGTTGCAAGCACGGACCGCTGGACGCGTGCGCGATTCCCCGTCCCGCTTCGCCGGCCGCGATCCGCTTGACGACTTCGCCGACGCGCGTCAGTCCTGCGCTCATGACCGGATTGGACTGCAACGGACCGCCCGACGGGTTGATCGGCGTCGTGCCGTCCAGCCCGAGCGCCTCGGCCAGGATCAGTTCCTCGTGACTGAACTGCGAGTGCAGCTCGGCGACGTCGACCGGGCCGTCGTGCGCGCCGGCGGCCTGCGCGGCCGCGGTCGTCGAGTCCGAGACCGCGAGGTCGCGCACGCCGAGGCTGTGCGCCTCGATGCGGTGCTCGATGCCCCGGATCCACACCGGGGTCTTCGTGAGCCGCCGGGCGGTGTCGCCGGCCGCGAGCACGACCGCCGCGGTTCCGTCGGTGATGGGCGGGATGTCGGCGTCGCGCAGCGGGTGGTGTGTCACCGGCTGAGCAAGGACGTCGTCGACGGAGACATCGCCCTTGCGGACGGCGTACGGGTTCCGCTGCGCGTCGCGCTGCGATCGCGCCGCGACCTCGGCCAAATCCCGCTCGCTGCGGCCGCTCGCCTCGAGGTACGCGCTCGCCTGCAACGCGGCCATGTCGACCATCGAGGGCCACAGCGGCAGCAGGTAGTACGGGTCGAGTTGCAGCGACATGATCTCGTGCAGGTCGCCCGGTGACGACTTGCCGAACCCGTAGACGAGTGCGGTGTCGATCTCTCCGGTCTGGATCGCGACCCACGCCTCGTACATCGCCCAGGCCGCGTCCATCTCGACGTGCGACTCGCGCATGGGCGGCCACGCGCCGACGGCGTCGAGACCGCTCACGAACGCGAAAGGGCCGCCCTGCAGGTAGTCGAGACTTCCGGAACAGACGAAGCCGAGGTCGTCCTTCTGCACACCGCTCTCGGCGATCGCGCTGCGCACGGTCGGTACGAGCATCTCGGTCTCGTTGTGCGCGTCGTCGCGAGCGACGGACGAACACGCAAACGAAACGATCGCAACGTCTCGCATCAGAGGTTGTCCTTACCTGCTTGGTCACGGACCTTCATGGGTCGACTCCACGCTCCGCTCCCCTCCGGTCGCTTCGCTGTCGTGTCCCGGCGCATCAGAGGTTGTCCTTACCTGCTTGGTCACGGACCTTCATGGGTCGACTCCACGCTCCGCTCCCCTCCGGTCGCTTCGCTGTCGTCTCCCGGCGCATCAGAGATTGTCCTTGTAGTGGTCGTACGGAGCATCAGGTTCGCCGGTTGGCTCGAACCAGCGGATCGACGTGTGATCGGGTTTCAGCTCGTCAGCCCACTTGGCCTTCACCCGCATGCCCATGTGCACGTCTTCGACCGCGCAGCCGCGGATCAATCCGAAGAACGTGTTGTCGGCGCCGTCCAACAGGATCTGCGCCGATGCGTACGGGATCTCCGGCGCGAGTTCCGACAGGCCCGGCACGTTGACGATGCAGAACGTCGTGACGCAGCCGGTGTCCTGGATCTCGACCTCGATCGAGGTCGGCTCGCCGGTCTTGGGATCGGTGCCGCGCGAACCGGCGTACACGTCGGTCGAGTGCGGAGCGCGGGCGGCGATGATCTTGCCCTCGCCCATGCCTTCGAGATACCGGGCCGTCGACGCCCCCGCCGTGTTCACGAACTTCAACGCGATCGGCACCGTGATGCCAGTGACCGGCTGCTCGTCCTCGTCCGGCACGTGGATCGGTGCGGGCGTCGGCTCTTCGCCGTCGCCGAGTGGTTCCCACGCCTCGATGTCGGTGATGTAGCCGGTGCGCTCGTTGCGCCAACGCGGCGCCACGCGTGAGCCGATCTGAATCGCGTCGGCGGAACCGCAGTCGACGTAGTGGAGCATCGCGGTGTCGGCGCCGTCGGGCCGGATCAACGCGAACGCGAACGGCTTGCTCAGCGGGTGCTTGCCTTCGCGCGGGTGCGCGACCCACGTGAAGGCCTGCACCGTGCCCCGCGAGCCGAGCTCGATCCAATGGTCGCCGTCGGGCGCGATCGCCTCCGACGTCCGCGGGTCGTACTCGGTGGGCGGCACGAGCACGCGCCCGTCCGCGAGTCGCACGCCCAGGAGCTTCCCGTCGCGCAGCCCGGTCAGGAACTTGCCGACCACGGGCCCGACCGAACGCGTATATCCCCCGGGGTATTCGAGAACGCGCTCAGCAGTGAATGTCGTCATGGTGAATCCTTCCCCTGCATCACCGGCGCACGGGGAACGCGCGGGCGTGACGCATTGCGGTGTGACCTAGATCGCGCGGTCGCGGCCTTCCCAGTACGGATCGCGCAACGTGCGCTTCAACAGCTTGCCGGTGGGCTCGCGCGGCAGTTCGTCCATGAAGTCGATCGAGCGCGGCCACTTGTACTTGCCGAGGCGGCTGCGCACGTGCTCCATGATCGACTCGCGCAGCGCGTCGTCGCCGGCGACACCCGGCAACGGCTGCACGACGGCCTTGATCTGCTCGCCCATGTCGTCGTCGGGGATGCCGAAGACCGCGACGTCGGCGACCTGCGGGTGCTCGTGGATGCACCCTTCGATCTCCGCCGGATAGATGTTCACTCCGCCCGCGATGATCATGTCGCTCTTGCGGTCGCAGAGGAACAGGTAGCCGTCTTCGTTGAGGTAGCCAACGTCGCCGACCGTGAAGAAGCCCTCGGCATCATGCGACTTGTTCGTCTTCTCGTCGTCGCCCTTGTACTCGAAGTTGCGACCGGCGCCCATGCGCATCCAGACGGTGCCCGGCTCGCCGGTGGGCATCACGTTGCCGTCGTCGTCGGTGATCTTCAGCTCGGAGTTCGGCCATGCCTTGCCGACGGTGCCCGGGTACTTCACCCACTCGTCGGGCGGCGCGAGCGTGCCGCCGCCTTCGGTCGCGGCGTAGTACTCCCAGATCACCGGACCCCACCAGTCGAGCATCTTGCGCTTGGTCTCGACGGGACACGGTGCGGCCGCGTGGATCGCCCACTTCATCGCCGACACGTCGTACCTCTGTTTCACGTCCTCCGGCAGCTGCAGCATGCGGATGAACTGCGTCGGGACCATGTGCGTGTGCGAGCACCGGTAGCGCTCGATCAGGCGCAGCGTCTCCTCGGCGTCCCACTTGTCCATGCACACCACGGTGTGCTTCATATGCAGCGCGTTGCCCGCGAACGTGGTGACCGCGGTGTGGTAGTTCGGCGACGTGCTGAGGTGCACCTCGGGAACGCCGGGCATGATCCCGAACAGCTGCAGAAGGAACGTGAAGAGCTCAGCGGTCGTGTCGGGGTCGATGTCGGCGAGCGGCCGCTTCACGCCCTTCGGCTTGCCGGTCGTGCCGGACGTGTAGTGCATCGCGGCGCCGGTCGCCCGGTCTTCGGGCAACGAGGTGGGCTGCGCGTCGACGAGCTCGTCGAAGCTGCGAAAGCCCGGAACCGATCCGTGCGCCAGACGCGACTGCGCGGGGATCTTCGCCTCGTCGGCTGCCGCGGTCGCGAGCGCGGCGTAACGCTCGTCGCTGACGAACGCCTTCGCCTCCGCGTCCTGGAGGATGTATGCGACCTCGGGCGCGCTCAGGCGGTAGTTGATCGGGACGTAGTAGAGGCCGATCTGCAGCGCGGCGAGATAGACGGTGAACGGCTTCGATCCGTTCGGCAGCACCGCGGCGACCGCGTCGCCCTTCTGCAACCCGAGGCCGCGCAACGCGTGCGCGAGCTGGTTGGCGCGGGCCAGGACGTCGCCGGCGGTGTGCTCGGTTCCGTCGGGATCGACGATCGCGAGATATCCGGGGTCGTCGATTGCGTTTTTCCAGAATCCCATGGCCCAGGCTCCTTCGGGCGGGCTGACCGGGGCAGACTAGAACACGTTCCACTTTCGATCCAAGCGTGCCCGGCCGCTGCCGGGCCGCGGATCCGGCCGCGGATCGGGCCGTCGATCGGAAGGTCGCTGGGCACGCCACCTGGAACGTGTTCTAGCCTCCGGCCGACCCGTGCGGATGCAGCGGAGGGGCGCCGAAGGCGCGCCGCAGTGAAGGAGCCATGGAGTTGATCGAACGACTCGACATCAGCACGAAGCACTGCGACATCGAGCGCGAAGGGGGCGTCGTCATCTTGACGATGAACCGTCCCGAGAAGAAGAACGCACTGTCGCCCGACATGCTCGCCGGTCTCGTGCTCGGTTACGAGTACGTCGACGAGAACCCCGACGTGCGCTGCGCGATCCTCGCCGGCGCGGGCGGCAACTTCTGTTCGGGTATGGACCTCACGTCGATGGGTCAGCAGTCGGAGGACCCGAAGGTGCAAGAGGTCATGGCGCGCGGCAACAACCCGCACTGGAAGGCGTTGCTGCGCGACTACCGCCTCAGCAAGCCGCTCATCGCCGCGGTCGAGGGCTATGCGGTCGCCGGCGGCAGCGAGATCCTGCAGGGAACCGACATCCGCGTCGCGGGTGAGAGCGCGATCTTCGGCGTCTGGGAAGCCAAGCGCGGGCTGTTCCCACTCGGCGGTTCCGCATGCCGGTTGCCGCGCCAGATTCCCTACACCCTCGCGATGGACATCCTCCTCCGGTGCCCGCCGGTGCCGGCGCCCGAGGCGCGCGCGATCGGCCTCATCGGCCACGTCGTCCCGGACGGCCAAGCGCTCGAGCGGGCCAAGGAGCTCGCCGCCGAGGTCGCGGAGATGGCGCCGCTTTCGACGAAGGCGATCCTGCGGGCGTGGCGCGAGACCGAGCACATGAACGACTCCGACGCCATGCAATACCAGGACAAGATCGGTTGGGAGGTCTTCGCGAGCGAGGACGCCCAGGAGGGTCCGAAGGCCTTCGGCGAGAAGCGACCGCCCGTGTTCAAGGGAAAGTGACCGCGGGTGTCCGAGGCCGCACCGGGCATTCCTGACTCACCGGCGTACGCGACCGCCGAGCGCGCCGAGCTGGCGGGCGCGCTGCGCGGGCTGATCGACGCGGTGATGTCGGTCGAAGAGGTCGACGGCGAGACGCTGCACGACATCGCGCAGCAGGTGGAACAGCTCACGTTCCGGCTCGGGCGCGGACGCGACGCCGGGCCCGGTTACATGCCGCGCCACCACGGCGACTATCTGCCGCGTTCACCGATCGTCGGTGAGGCGAGTCCGCTGGCGCCGCGGCTCGACTGGCAGGTCGTCGATCGCGAGGGCGAGTTCCCGATCGTGGAGGCGCGCGGGTCGTTCGGCGCGGCGTACGAAGGTCCGCCGAGCTTCGTGCACGGCGGCTGGGTGGCGTGCGCGTTCGACGAGATCCTCGGCATCGCCAACATCGAGGCCGGGCATCCCGGCATGACGGCCCGCCTCACCGTTCATTACCGGCGGCCGACGCCGTTGTTCCGGGATCTCGTGGTGCGCGGGTGGGTCGATCGCGTCGAAGGGCGCCGGATCATGTCCCGCGCCGAGATCTTCGACGGCGAGACCCTCACGGCAGAGGCCGAGGGCCTGTTCGTCCAACCTCGGCCCGAGCTCGCCGAGCAGTATTTCGGGCCCCGCGACTGAACGACCGCGCCGCCGGGCGCGAAATCCCGCGATCCGCTCCGGATCGCGCTGAAGGTTCGGCGCCATTTTGCCGATACCCGGGCGGGGGATTGGCGTCTCCGGAGCGTCGCCATGGAGTGTCCGACCTGCAAATACCCGGTCCTGGCGGATGGGTCGACCTGTCGTCGCTGCGGCGCACCGCTGCGCGCCACAGCCGAGGCGAGGATGCCGGGTCGCAGCGCGCTGCGGGCGCGGCGTGCGGTCGGCGGCCGCGGCGGCGTCGCAACCCCGGTCGCGCCCGCTCCGAGCGCAGACGACCCGTACTACGCATCACCGGCTACCCGGGCGGCCGGTCGTCTCGCCGCCGCCTCCCCCGACACGCTGTTGCCCGGCGCGTTCTCCCGCCCCGACAACCTCTTGCCGCGCGCGACGCGGGCGTCGGCCTCGACGACGACGCCGGCTCCGCCGACCGCGACACCGGCCGCGCCGCCTCCCGCACCACCGATTCCCGCGCCCGTACAATCCATCGCCGCACCGGTCACCGCGCCGGTCACCGCGCCGGTTGCACGTCCCGCCCGCGCCGCCCCTCCGGTCGGAGCGCGCGCCGCGCGCGAGCGCGCCATCCGCGACCGCTGGCGCCACGGAATCGTGCTGGTCGTCGTCGCGGTCGCGCTGCTCGCCAGCATCGTCGCGGTTTGGCCCGTCGCCTTCGACAACGGTGGCACGACACCGCTCGGCGCCGCGCCGGCCTTGAACGAAGCGCGCGCCACGGATCTCTTGCGTACCGTCGCCGGCGGGGCGCACACCGTCTACGCGGCGCAGGGCAGTTACTCGTCGCTCACGGCGTCGTCGCTGAGCGCGGGCGCCTACAACGTGCCCGTCGTCGGTCCCTCGGAGATCGCGAAGTCGGGATCGGTCTCGTTCCGGGTCGATGACGCGGCGGTGTTGACGCTGGCGTCCCCGGCCGATGCGCGGCACTGCGTGTTCGCCCGCGACGACGCCGCGCACGCGCGCACGCTCTTCGCCACGGTCGCGACCCAGGACTGCAGGGCGTCGTCCGCTCCCGCCGACGGCTGGACCGCGCAATGAAGACCTGCCCCGAATGCGGCCGGGAGGTCCGGCCCGTGTGGCCGACGTGCAAGTCGTGCGGGACACTGCTGATGGCACGGCCCGAACCGCTCACGCCGGTCGGCGCACCGGCATCGGTCGACGGCGCGGCCGGCGCGGCCGCCGGAGTTCCCGTGG
>Ga0335085_10018512_pt1 | contig 10006 bp, 6 predicted proteins | sample Lox_Sample_45_FD_206712 | JGI IMG/M metagenome (GOLD analysis project Ga0335085, IMG submission 206712) | Soil microbial communities from Loxahatchee National Wildlife Refuge, Florida, United States - Lox_Sample_4.5 | ecosystem: Environmental > Terrestrial > Soil > Wetlands | place: USA: Florida... | reverse complement strand
ATGGTGCTCACGGTCGAGCCGGGCTTGTATATCGCCGATCATCTCGAGGACGTTGATCCCGCCTGGCATGGTCTGGGCGTACGTATCGAGGACGACGTGCTGGTGACTGCCGAAGGCCACGAGGTGCTGTCGGTGGCGATTCCGAAAGCGATCGACACACTCGAGGGTTTGCGTCGCGCGGCACTCGACTGACACCCGTCAAAGCTTCATCCCATCATCGCGCATTGGTCTTCTCGCTACTCGTCAAGTCTTTGACAGCGTTAGCGCGGCATCGGTGACGGTCGCCTCGGTCCGGCGGCCGCAATTTGCGAGGTTTCACGTCACGTGCCTGCGGCATACGGCTTGCAGCCCACCAGGCTGACCTCTTAGCCGCTCGATTGCTGGACGCTTGAGGACGGCGGAAACGGGACGACCTGTGGCGGGAACAGCAGGCGCGCAGATTCTGGTCATGGAGCACGAGGCGCGAACGGCCGCGCAGATTCAGCGCGAGCTCGAACGGCTCGGCTACACCGTGACGGTGGTGGCGTCGTCGGCTGCCGATGCGTTGGCGAAGGCAGCAGAAACACACCCGGATCTCGTCGTGATGGACGCCAAGCGACGTCACGCCGGCGAGAGCAAGGAAGCAGCGCGCGAGATGCGCGACCGTTTCGGCATCCCGGTCGCCTACTTACAGCTCTATGGGCGGGCGCGGCGCAAAGCCAGCCCAACACTGCTCGACAACCTGCGCTCGGAGATCGAGAAGGAACTGAACATAACCGTAAAGGAGGCCCTGCACGGGCGGCGGCGGGAGCCGGCGCGGGCATGGGAGGGGGCCCAAGAGCCGCCTCGGCTCGAAGCGAGCCCGATTCATGACTGGCAATGGCCGGCAGCGATCCTGCGCGCTGTCAGCGACGGAGTGGTGGCGACCGATCGCGGCGGCACCGTCCGCTTCATCAATCCGGTGGCGCAAGAGCTTACGGGGTGGAGCGAGCGCGACGCGCTGGGCCGGCCGCTGGCGCTCGTTCTCGGAAGTGTCCCCACCGCGCCGGAGCGCTGGAAGCATCCCGGTGCAGGCGACGAACAAGCGCAGTGTGGCAGCCTCGAGACCGTGCTCGTGCGCGCCGACGGCAGGCAAACGCCGGTCGAGCAGCACGTCACCGTGATCCGCGGTGAGGCGGGCACGCCGGTCGGTTATGTGTACGTGTTGCACGACATCACCGAGCGGCAGCGTATCCAGGCGGAGCGTGAGCGTGCCGAAGCGGAACGGGCGGACGAGGCCAAGATCGCAGCGGCGCTGGCCCGGATGGGTCGCGAGCTGATTTCATCGCTCGACGGATCCGTCCTTCTCGACCGGCTGTGCCAGGTGACGACCGAGGTGCTCGAGTGCGACTACAGTCATACGGTGCTCTGGCGACCCGAGGACGGTGCGTATGCGCCGGTGGCCGGCTACGGCGACCCGCCCGAGCAGTGGGAATCCATTCGCGTCGTCAAGGTGCCGCGGGAGGCGATCAGCCGCTTCATCGAGCGGCTCGACGAGGCGGACGTCGTGCAGGTTGTCACGGTGGCCGAGCGCGGGCATCCGCTCGCGAGCCTGCTCGAGCGCTACGGCACCACCGTCAGCATGTACGTCGCCCTGCGACGCGGCACGGAGGTGATTGGTTTTCAGATCGCCGGGTATCGCGGCCATGCCGCCGCCTTCACCCGCGCGCAGGAGCGCGCCGCCGGTGGTATCGCCCGGCTGGCCTCGCTTGCGCTCGAGAATGTTCGCCTCGTCAATGAGCTGGCTCAGGCTAACCGCTTGAAGTCCGACTTCGTCGCCACCATGTCGCACGAGCTGCGCGCGCCCCTGCACGTGATCATGGGGTACAACGATCTGATGTTGACGGGGGAGTTCGGCATCCTGTCAGCGGAGCAGATGACGATTCTCCAACGCGTGCACGACACCGCCCGGCAGCTGGCCGAAGTGATTCAGACGACACTCGACTGGAGCCGCATCGAGACCGGCCGGATCCTGATCGACCGGCACACGACCGACGTGCGTGAGCTCGTCGACGCCATCGATCAGGAGACGCAAGAGCTGCAGCAGAAGCCGGCGGTGCACTTCGATTGGCGCGTTGCCCCGGACGTGCCGCCGCTGGAGACCGACCCCGTCAAGCTCAAGGTGGTGCTGAAGAACCTCATCAGCAACGCCGTGAAATTCACGCCGGAGGGTCACGTCACGTTGTCCGCGCGCCGCCTGGACGGCGGAGTCGAGTTTCAAGTCGCCGACACCGGCATCGGCATTGCTCCGGAAGCCCGGGCGATGATTTTCGAGCCGTTCCGGCAAGTCGCCGCCGACGGCAACGGTACGACCCGCGGCGGCGTCGGGCTCGGGCTGTATATCGTGCGGCGCATCCTCGAACTGCTGGGCGGCTCGGTGGACGTCGAGAGTGAGCTCGGCCACGGCGCGACGTTTCGCGTCTGGCTGCCGACGAAGTTTCCGCTCGTGCGACCGGAAGAAGAAGCTTCCAGCGTGTCGTAGACCCCGAAGACCGGGGTCAACAGATCGCGCCCGCTTTTTTCTTGCGCGCGATCGCCTCCCAGTCGTACCCGAGCTCCAGCAGCACCTCTTCGGTATGCGCGCCCAGCTCGGCGGCAGGCCGTCGCACCTCGACAGGCTCGTTGCCGAACTGTACCGGGCTGGCGGCGACGCGGAAGCGTCCCTGAGTGGGGTGCTCGAAGCTCGGCAGATAGCCGTTGGCGACCACCTGCGGATCGTCGGGGATTTCGGCCGGCGACTGCACGGGAGCCCAGATGCACTCCGACGCGTTCAGAATCGCGGCCCACTCCGCACGCGTCTTGTGCGCGAACAGCTCCCGGAGGAGATCGGCCAGCTCCGCTCCCCGCTCCTGGCGCTTTGCCGCGCTGTCGAAACGGGGGTCACGCAGGATGTCCTCGCGGCCGACGGCACGCGAGAAGATGGGCCAGAAGCGCTCGCTCTGCAGCATCATGAGCACGATGCCCCTCCCGTCGCTGCTCCAGTACGTGTGCACCAGCGGATTGGCGACTCCGCCGAGGCCGCTGTGAGGAAGCTCGAAGCCGTAGGTCATCGCCGCCACGATGTCGGGCGACATGATCCACACGGCGTTGCCCAGAAGCGAGACGTCGACCTCGATGCCGACGCCGGTCTTCTCGCGATGATACAGCGCGCCCGCAATCCCCCCGGCCAGGAACATGCCGCCAATGAAATCACCGAAGGCGGGGCGCTGTCCCACCAGGGGCTGTCCCGGTCGGGTCAAGCGCTCCGCCACGGCGCCGCGAGCCCAGAAGGAGGCGCCATCATAGCCGCCACGGTTAGCGTCCGGCCCCTTCTGACCCTGGCCGTGGCCCTTGGCGTAGATGATGCGCGGGTTGACGGCTCGGAGGTCCTCGTAGGTGATCCGCAGCCGCTGGCGGGCCTCGGGGAGGAAGTTGGTGAGGAAGATATCGGCGCGCTTGACGAGCTGGTGGAGGATCTCCAGCCCGTCCGCATGGCCGAGGTCGATGCCGACGCTGCGCTTGTTGCGTCCCAACTGCTCGACGAGAAAGTTCACGCCCCGCGCGCCGGGGATGATGCCGGAGGTCACCAAGCCCCGCATCGGATCGCCGCGAATGGGGTGTTCGATCTTGATGACCTCGGCCCCCCAGTCAGCGAGCACCGTGGCGGCCGACGGCACGAATCCCCAGTCTGCGACCTCGATCAGACGGACCCCGTCGAATACGCGCACCATACCACCTCCCTTGTCGGCAAACGCTGGCCGCAACCTTACGTAGGGCGCGGGCTGTTTGCCAGACCGGCGCCTACTCTTGCACGCGCGCGATCAGCAACTGATAGCCGCGTAGGTCGCCGACGGTGTGCAGGAGCCGATCCACCTGGACGGGCTTGCGAAGGAAGGCGACGGCTCCGGACTTGTAGCTGCGCACCATATCCTCGTCCTTGTCGGAGCTCGTCAACACGATCACCGGAATGTGACGCAGGCGGCGATCCCCCCACACGCGCTCGAGCACTTCCCGTCCGTCGACCTTGGGCAAGCCGAGATCCAGAAGGATCAGGCCGATCTCGGTTTCGGACTCGAGCGCGCCCCGGTAGAGGACATCGAGGCCTTCGGCGCCGTCGCCGACGACGATGACGTCGTTGCCGATGCGTGCCCGGCGCAGCGCACGTCGCGTCAGCTCGACGTCATCGGGATTGTCCTCGATGAGGAGGAGCTTTGGAACCTGGACCGAGGAACTCGTCTTGGACACGCCAACCTCTCCCGGCAAACCACCGCCGCTTTCGCCGGGGGGCATGATATCCAAGGACTCCAGCGCCGTAAAGTTGAAAGTGCGCCAGTGAGCCAGTGCGGCAGTGCGCCCGTGTGCGAGTCGACCGGACCGCCTCACAGGCGCACTGGCTCACTGGCCCACAGGCGCACTGGCTCACTGGCCCACAGGCGCACTGGCTCACTGTTTTTAGACCTGTTTCTTCACGAAGTACCAGTCAGTCACGTCGACCGTCTTGTCCTGCACGCGCTTCTCCGCGTCCGGCAGGGTCACGGGCGGGGGTACGATCACCTTCTCGCCCGGTCGCCATCCCTCCGGCGTAGCGACGCCCTTCGACTTGTTGGTCTGCAGCGCCTGCAAGATCCGCATGATCTCGTCCACCGAGCGACCGTTGGTGAGCGGGTAGTAGATCATTGCGCGGAGGAGCCCGTCGTCGTCGATGATGAAGACGCAACGAACGGTGGCGGTGGAGCTCGCGCCCGGATGGATCATGCCGTAGCGTTGCGCAACCTTGGTGTCGAGGTCGGCGACCAGCGGATAGTCCACCTTCACACCGAAATGCTGCTCCATGCTCCGAATCCACGCGATGTGTGAGTAGACGCTGTCGATGCTCAAGCCGATGAGCTGGGTATTGAGTTTCTTGAATTCCTCCGCACGGCGCGCGAATTCGCTCAGCTCCGTCGTACACACTGGAGTGAAATCGGCGGGATGAGAGAACAGCACCACCCACTTCCCGCGATAGTTGGAGAGCTTGATCGGCCCTTGGGTCGACACGGCCTCGAAGTCCGGCGCGGGCTCGTTCAGGCGTGGCAGGCCGGTTTGAAGTTGTCCTTCCATGGTGGTCACCTCCTGAGCACTTTTTGGACGGCAGCGTGCGTCGGATTGCGTCGGACGCCGCAGTGAGCCTGTCTTCGCCCGCGTCTTGGCCTTTGTCAAGATGCGGGCTCCACTGCATGGTGCCGACACCGACGGGCGCTGGGGGTGTGCGTTGACAGGAGTCGGCCCGACTGTTTTATCATCGGGGTCGTGTTGGTGATGGCCGATGGCCATCACGGACCGACAGAGGAGAGCTCTCATGCTACGCACCGCCATCTGTGAACGTCTCGGGATCGAGTACCCCATCGTGCTCGCTGGCATGGGTGGCGTCTCGATGCATCGTCTCGTGGCGGCGGTCTCGAATGCCGGCGGTCTCGGTGTCATTGGCGCCGCCACGCTCGATCCCGATGGATTGCGGCGCGAAATCCACAAGACGCGAGAGCTGACCGACAAGCCATTCGCCGTCGATCTGCTTGCCCCCATCCCCGACATGATTCGCCCGCAGATGCGCGTCCTCTTCGAGGAAGGAGTGCGCGTCTTCGTCGCCGGCCTCGCGGTCCCCCGAGACTTCATTGCCGACATGCATGAGCGCGGAATGACCGTCATCGTCATGATCGGGCGGGTGCGCCACGCGGTGAAGTCCGAAGAGGCCGGGGCGGACATCGTCGCGGCTCAAGGGACGGAAGCCGGTGGTCATACGGGAGAGATCGGCGGCATGGCGTTGATTCCCCAGGTCGTCGATGCGGTCAGGATCCCGGTCCTGGCGGCGGGTGGCATCGCCGACGGCCGCGGCCTCGTCGCCGCGTTGGCGCTCGGCGCCCAGGGCGTCGTGATCGGGACGCGCTTCATTGCCACTCCCGAAGCACAGGCGTCCCACAGTTACCGCGAGGCGATCGTCCGGAGCGGCGAGGCGGACACGATCCGGACGCGCTGTTACACCGGCAAGCCGGCACGGACGATCCGCAATCCGTACAACGAGGCGTGGGAGCGCAAGGCCGATCAGATCCAGCCCTTCCCGATGCAGGTGGCGTACTCGGTGCAGCAGGGCGTGATGGATTACGCCGGCCTGCGCGGCAATGGCGACGCGGAGCGTGATTTCATGCCGGCCGGGCAGGGAATGGGAATGATCGACGCGGTCAAGCCGGCGGCCGAGGTGTTCGCCGACGTCGTGCGGGAAGCCGAGCACGTGCTCGCCTCGGGCCTCTTCGCTCGCAACGGTCACGCCTGAGCCTCACCGCTCCTGGTTGTCACCGGCGGCGCAACGCAGATGCTGTGCTCCACAGCCTATAATCGGAGCGGACGCGCGCCGGCGTTCGTTGCGGATGTTCTCTGCCGCAACCAGCAGTTGACGCTGCTGATCTGGCACCTACAATCGGCCGCCGGGGCGGCCCGGTGAGGTCAGCACATGACGGGAACGAACTCGGTGGGGTCTGGCTGGTCAGTGGCGGCGGCCGACGGGCGATGGTCGCGTCGGCAGATCGCATCATCGACCGGCGCCGCGGGGAGGCGCGCGTGAGCCCCAAGAACGGTTCATTCACCCCGGCGCGGTCGCGCAAGGCGAAGCGTGCGTCACGCGCCGCCACCCGATCGAGGGCGACGGGCAGCGGTGTGGGTGGCTTCGGAGCCATCTTCGCGACGGCGCTGGACTGTGTGGTCGCCATCGATCGCGACGGCCGCATCCTGGAGTTCAATCCCGCCGCCGAGCGCACGTTTGCCTATCGCCGGAACGACGTCGTCGGGCGCGAGTTGGCCGAGCTGATCATTCCCCCGTCCCTGCGGGACGAATATCGGCTCGCGCTCCGCCGCCTCGTGCAGACGGACGGCGGGGGAACGTCGGTGCTCGGGCGTCGGCTCGAGACCCGTGCGATGCGAGCGGATGGGACGGTGTTCCCGGTCGAGTTCGCCGTGACGAGCCTGCGGGGCGACCGGCGCCCGGTTTTCGTCGCCTACCTGCGCGACATCACCGAACGGCAGCGCGCGGAGGAGAGTCTGCGCGCGTCGCAGCACGAGCTGCGCATGAAGAGCGAATCGCTGGCCGCCATCAATCAGATCGCCGACACGGTGTATCGGTCGCTCGAATTCGAGACGGTCGTCGGGCGAGCCGTCGACGCGGTCGCAGCATATGCGCACGGGCCGGCGGTGGCGATCTTCACGTTCGATCGGTCCTTGGGCCAGCTTCGCCTGCTGGCCTCGCGCGGACTCAGCGATCGCATGGTCCAGATCGGCTCCGTCGTACCGGTGGCGGGAACATTGAGCGGGCAGGTCGTCTCACACCGGGACATCGTCATCAGTAACGATCTTGTCCACGATGAGCGCCTCGAGCCGCGCTGGCGTGACATGGTCGCGGCACATGAGTTCCAGAGCGTCGTCGGCGTTCCGTTGCTGTTTCAAGAACGGGTGCTGGGCGTGATGAACCTCATCTACACCGCGCCGCGAACCGTTGCCGCGCAAGAACGCGAAACGCTGCTCTCGATGGGAAAGACCATCGGCCTGGCGATGGCCAACGCCGAGTACGTGAGCCAGATGTCCGCCGAGAAGGATACGCGCAAACGTGCCGAGGATGGGCTGCGGGCGCGAACGAACGAGCTCCAGCAGGAGGTGGACGTCTCGCAGGCTCTGGCGCAGGCGGCGCGCGAGCTGATCCGCGCTCTCGATAGCGCGAACCTCCTCGAGCGCCTGTGTGAGGTGACGGCTGAAGTGCTGGGGTGCGATTCGAGCACGACGCTCCTCTGGCGCTCCGAGGAGGACGTCTACGTTCCGGTCGCCCAGTCCGGAGCAACGGCGGAGGAGGAGGAGGTTGCGCGAGTCATGCGGGTCCCACGGGCGATGATGGCGGTCTTGCTCTCGCGCCTCGAGGCCGACGACGTGGCCCAAGTGGGGACGGTCCCGGAATCGCTGCTCTCGTCGGCGCAGCGCGAAGATCTCGGCGTGACGGTCCAGCTCTGCATGGCGCTCCGGCGCGGGCGCGAGATCATTGGCATCCAGGTCGCCATGAGCCGCCGGCGCACCGAACCGTTCACTCCGCAGCAATGGCGCATCGCCCGCGGTCTGGCCCAGCTCGCGTCGCTCGTCCTGGCGCACGCACGGGTGGTCGACGAGCTCGAGCGCGCGAGTCGGCTGAAGTCGGAGTTCGTCGCCACGATGTCGCACGAGCTGCGCACACCGCTCAACGTCATCCTCGGTTACAGCGATCTGCTTCTCGACGGCACCTTCGGCGCGCTCTCGCGAGAGCAGACGGAGACCATGCAGCATGTCGAAAAGAGCGCGCGCGACCTGCTGGAGCTCATCGATGCCACCCTCGACCTCAGCCGGCTCGAGGCCGGCCAGACGCCGCTGACCGTGACGGACGTTTACGTTCCCGAACTGGTTGCCGAGGTCGAGGGGGAAGTCCACGCGCTGCGCCAGCGCCCCGGGGTGAAGTTCGGGTGGGAGCTGACGGGTGATCTCCCCCACATCTATACCGACCGGCTCAAGCTCAAGGTGATCCTCAAGAATCTGATAGGCAACGCGATGAAGTTCACCCAGGAAGGCGCGGTCACGGTTGCGATCGCCGCCGCCGAAGGCGGTGGCGTCGCCATCAGCGTCGCCGACACCGGGGTCGGCATCACCCCGGAAGCGTTGCCGATCATCTTTGAACCATTCCGCCAGGCCGACAGCTCAATGACCCGCCGATTCGGTGGGGTCGGCCTCGGTCTCTACATAGTCAAGCGCCTGCTCGAGACGCTCGGTGGCACCATCGGCGTCGACAGCATCGTCGGCCGCGGGTCCACCTTCCGGGTCTGGGTGCCGGTCGCACTGGCCAGTCGGCAGTCGGCAGTCAGCAGTAGGCAGTAGCAGTCCGGGGGGGCGGCCGGGCGGAGACTGCCGACCGCCGACTCCTTACTGTTCCTCGCCGTCGCGCGGCGCGACGACGCGAATCTCGAGCGGCCGCGCTGTCTCCAGATGCAGGTCACGCTGGGGATGAGCGATGACGATGTTCTGTGCGCGAAACAGCTCATCGATACGGTAACGAATGTCGCTCTCGACCATGCGTCCATCCATGGTACCGCGCACCCGCAGCCAGAAGTGCGCATCGAAGACCAACGCACTGTCGCCGAAGTCGGCGAAGAGCACGATCGGCTCGGGATAGCGCAGGACGCGAGGGTGGTCGTCGACCGCCTTGCGGATGAGCTGGGCAACCTCGTGCGGGGCCGAGCCATAGGCGACGCCGACCCTGATTTGCAGGCGGGCGTGGTCGTCGGACAACGTCCAGTTGATGAGCTTCTTCTCCAGGAACGCACTGTTGGGCACGATGACGTCGGTATTGTTGGGCGACCGCAAGCGCGTGCTGCGGGCGCCGATGTGCTCGACCTCACCCGCCGCACCGTCGATCTCCACCAGATCGCCGACCTTGATCGGCCGCTCGGCCAGTAGAATCAACCCGCTGATGAAGTTGTTCACGACGTTCTGGCTCCCGAAACCGACGCCGATCGCGAGCGCGCCGCCGAGGATGGTGAACACCGTCAGGGGCACGTTGATCACCCGTAGAGCCAGTAGGCTCAGCAGGCAGACCAGGAGATAGAAGGACAGCGATTGCAGCGCCGCGGCGGCGCCGGCGTTCAAACCCATGCGCGGGAACACTCGCCGCCCGAGCAGATGGCTGACCAGGCGGGATACCCAGAGGCCGAGCGCGATGAGGACGAGCCCCGTCACGACCTTGCCGACGGTGATCGGCCGATCATCGACCGCGGTCAGCTCGTACCGCCACGCGGAGCGTACGCCGTCCCAGGCGTTGCCGACACGCTCGGTCAACGGGAGGGACTCACGCTGCGAGCGCAGATCCTCCTGCAGCTTCAGGTACAGCAACCGCGTGGCATCCAGGTCGGCCAGGTCGGCTTGGTACAGGCGCCCGCGTTCCTCGAGCTGTCGTTGCTGCTCGCGCAGCCCGCGC
>Ga0335085_10018511_pt1 | contig 10006 bp, 9 predicted proteins | sample Lox_Sample_45_FD_206712 | JGI IMG/M metagenome (GOLD analysis project Ga0335085, IMG submission 206712) | Soil microbial communities from Loxahatchee National Wildlife Refuge, Florida, United States - Lox_Sample_4.5 | ecosystem: Environmental > Terrestrial > Soil > Wetlands | place: USA: Florida... | reverse complement strand
AGGGCCTGGACAGATGTTCCCGAGCGGATGCCTGGTTACCCGTTCCGGGGGCCGGGGGCGCTCATCAGAGTCGTGCCTTTCGCCGGTATCGCGGTCCTGGCCGAGGCGAGCCTCGCGCTGATGCCGCGGTCGCTATCGCCGTGGGCGGTAGGGGTGAGCCTGGTGCTCTTGCTCGCGGTGGCGGCGAGCTTCGCGCTGCCGTGGGGGCGGCTGCCGGACTGGCCCGCGGTTCTCGTTCCGCTCGCCTACGTGGGCTCGGCGCTGGCGCTCACACTGGCCGCGGGGCCGGATTCCGGAGTCGGCATCGTCACCATGGTGCCGTTGGTCTGGACGGCGCTGTTCCACCGGCGCTGGCACTCGGCCAGCGTGCTCGTCGCGATCGTGACCGTCGAGGTCGTTCTCTCGCTGACGCCAACGGTAGAACCGGATGCCGTGATCGCCCGCCGCGTCGTCTTGTGGGCGGCGCTGGGCACGGTGATCGCCTTCGCGACGCACGAACTGCGGGAGCAGAACCAGCGTTCCCGCCGGGAGACGGTCACGCTGCAGGCCCAGCTGACCGGGCTCACCGTGGCCCGGGACCGTGACCGTATCGCCGCGGACCTGCAGGACAACGTCGTACAGCAGCTTCTGGCGGCCGGAATGAACCTGCAGAGTATCGCCATGCTGGCCACCGAGCCCGAGGTGCGCAAGCGCGTCCTGGAGACGGCCGACCAGGTAGATGGCGTTCTCCGGCTCACCAGGAACGCGGTGTCCGGCCTCGGGCGGCGCAAGCAAGAGCGCGGGCTGCGGGCCGAGATCGTAGCCTTGTGCGAGCGCATTTCCCCGGTGCCCGAGGTCATCTTCTCCGGGCCGGCGGACGACGCGCTCGACCCCGATCAGGCGACGCGGCTCGTGCAGACGCTGCGTGATGCCCTGGAAGCGATCACCTCGCGGGCGACACCGAGACGCGTCGTCATAACCGCGAGCGGGACTACCTGCACGGTTGAGATAGACGCGGGGGAGATGGCCGCGGCGGGATCGCCCCGTGGTTCCGACCGGACCAGTCCCTGGCATGCCCTGCTGGCTAAGAGCATTTCCGCACCGGACATCAGCCTTCGCGTCAGGCCGGCCAGCGACGGCATTCAGTTCATCTGGTCGCTCCGACTGCCCGCAACCCCGGAGTAGACCGCGCCGTATCAGTTGTCCAGGCTCAACGCGGCGGGCACCCGCCATTCCAGCCGGGTACCCGGTGCCGCCGCGTTCAGGTCGGCCGGCCCGAGCAGCAGCTGACCGCCCAGTTTCTCCGCGCGGGCGGCGAGGTTGCGCAGCCCGCTACGGGAGGCATCCGCGGGGCTGCCTCTGCCGTTATCGGTGACCAGGACGAACAGCATGCCGGACTCGTCGATGTCCACGATGACATCAACCTGGCTGGCGGCCGCGTGCCGGGCGGCGTTCGACAGCGCCTCCCGCAGCGCGGCCAGCGCCTGGCCCGCGGTCAGCGTGCTGACCGCTCCCCGCAGTCCCGCGCCAAGCCGCAGCGACGGCCCGAACCCCAGCAGCGGAGTCATCTCCTCAACCACGCCCACGATGCCCGACCGCAGGTCCGGCTGGGCGGCGGCGTCACCTGCCTGCAGCGCGAAGATGGCGCTGCGGATCTCCCTGATCGTCTCGTCCATCGCATCGACCGCCTGGGTGATCCGGTCGGCCACCTCTGGCCTGGAGACCAGCGGCACCGTGCCCTCCAGTGACATGCCGGTGGCGTAAAGCCGCTGGATGACCAGGTCATGCAGGTCACGGGCGATCCGGTCGCGGTCCCGGTACACCGACAGCCGCTCCGCCTCCGCCCGCGTCTCCGCCAGCTCAAGTGCCACCCCGGCCTGGGCCGCGAACGCGGCCGTCACACCAGTCTCCGTGGACGGGAACGGCTCGACGCCGTGCGCCCGGCCCAGGATCAGCACACCGCGGCCGTTGCCCAGCGGGATCAGGGCCGCCGGCCCGAGATGGGACAGCGCGGCCCGCTCGGCCGGCGACATACGGTCGTCCGCGGCCACGTCCGCACTGCTGACGGAATCACCCGCGGCCAGCACCTGCCCGCACAGCGACTCGTCGGCGGTCAGCACGAGGCCGCGGACCTCCGCCGCCCGGTCACCCACGGCGCAGGCGATCCGCAGCGTGCGGCCGTCGCCGACCGGCAACGCGAGCAGGGCGAGATCGGCCGCGGACAGCTCCAGTGCCAGGCGGGTAATGCTGGCCAGGCCCTCGTCCGGCTCGGTGCCGGACAGCAGCGCGGTGGTGATCTCCGCGCCGGCCTGAATCCACCGCTGATTGCGGCGCGCGACCTCGAACAACCGGGAGTTCTCGGCCGCTACGCCGGCCGCGGCGCCCAGCGCCACCAGCAGCGCCTCGTCCTGCTCGGTAAACTCGGCGCCGCCGCGTTTCCCGGTCAGGTACAGGTTGCCGAAGACCTCGCCGCGCACCCGCAGCGGGACGCCGAGGAAGCTCTTCATCGGCGGGTGGCCGTCCGGCAGCCCCGCCGACGCGGGATGCGCGGCGATGTCGGCCAGCCGCAGCGGCCGGGGATCGGAGATCAGCACGCCAAGCAGGCCCCGTCCTTCTGGCCAGTGCCCGATGCGGCTGATCTCCTCCTCGCTCATGCCGACGGCGATGAATTCGGCCAGCCGCTCGCCGTCCTCGATCACCCCGAGGGCGCCGCAGGTAGCGTCTACCAGGCTGACCGCGGTCTCCACGATCCGCCGCAGCGTGGAATGCAGATCCAGCCCCGAGCTGACGGCCACGACCGCGTCGAGCAGCCTGCGCAGCCAGTCGCCGGTGCCAGGCACGTTTTGCAGCCTGGTTTGCAGTTCAGAGACCAGCTCGTCCAGCCGCAGTTGCGGAAGCAGCTCTGGGCGGCTGCCAGCATCGTGCTCCACTAGCAGCTCCTCCACGGTAGCTATGGGGGGGTCATGATACCTGAGTGGCGCACACCTAGCCCAGAGGAAGGCTGCAGGAATCATCCGGGACGGGTGACCCGCGCCCCCGGCGGGCGCGGCCCGAAGCCGGGTGCGGGCACGGGCAGCGGTAACCGGCTCGCCCGCCGGTCCGGCTGACCGCCGCTCACCCGTGTAGAGGGAGGTACGCGAGCGTGCGGTGAGCGAAGATACCCGGGGGAGCAACCGCTGACAAGCACGGACGTGACCGCGCAAGACGGTCGTGACCGCGCTAGGAGGTGTGGCACATGCAATCGGACGAGCCTGATACCAAACCGCCACTCGCTCTCGCCGCGGTCGAAAGCTGGCACGCGACGCTGCTCCTTGGCGTCGTGACGCTGGTACTCGGACTGATCGTGAGCTGCTACCCGACCGCCTCGCTGAACGTCATCGCCGTCCTGCTCGGCATCCTCATGGTTGTCGGGGGGATTTTCCACCTGATCCGGGCATTCGCGAGAAGCGAGTCGCACCGCGTATGGCCCGGCATCGCCGGACTGCTGCTCATCGTCACGGGCGTGGTGCTGATCCGTCACCTGGACCTCACGGTGGCCGTGATCGGGCTGATTATCGGCATCAGCTGGATAGTCCAGGGCATCGCCGCTCTCGCCGTCGCGCTTTCCAGCGGTTCGCGTGAGGGGCGCGGCTGGTGGATCTTCTTCGGGCTGGTCGGCCTGATCGGCGGCATCGTGGTCGTGGCGGCACCAGTCTCATCCGTCACGGCGATCGCCATCCTGATCGGGATCTGGTTCGTTATCCAGGGCCTGGCCGAGATCGTCGCCAGCTTCCTGCTCAGGCGCGCGGCGGGCACGTCAAGAGGCACCGCGATCAGTTCGCCGCCCCGGGCCGGCCAGGGTGCGGCAGCGCGGTAGCCGCCGAAGGCCGGTTCATCGGCGCCGCCGACGTGCCCCCGGTGCGGCGGACAGCCCGTACGGTACCGACCGCCGACCGGGGCGCGCCGGCCTAGCCTGGCCGCCGCGGCGATCGCGCGCGCCGTTCGCCTGCGAGCGCCGCGGCGGACGGAAAGCGGAGACCAGGCGGGCGACGAGGGTTGCCAGGAAGACCTGGCCGATCATGGCCTCGAGCACGGCGACCGCCCGCCCCCCGCTCTGCGCCGCGGTGAAGTCCCCGTAGCCGAGGGTGGTCAAGGTTGTGAAGCTGAAGTACTGGAATGTCTGGAGGTTCCCCGGAGATCCGTTGGCGAAGAAACCGCCCCCGGCGAACATGTCCATCGCCCCGTAGCACGCCGCGAATAGCAGCCCTACCATCATGTACGCGCTCAGTGCGCCGTAGAGGCTCTGCAGGGTGACCGTCGGCTGGGCGAGCACCCGGCGGATGATCAGCACCACCGCGAAGGCCAGCACTAGCGCCTTCCAGATGTTGGCCGCGCCCTGCGCGGCATTGCTGGGCGCGGCGAGCACGAGGGCTCCGACCAGGGCCGACCCGCCCGTGACAACGGCGATTGCCAGCAGCGCGGCCCGCTGCTTGACATGGGAGGTCCGTACGGCAAGCGCGGCGACTCCGAGAAACAGCACCACCTGGACGGCACTGACCCAGGTTCCGCTGGCGAAGGCGGACAGGAGGTAGCTGGCTACCAGGACCGCCAGCAGCAGCCCGAACCGGTTGCCCCGCCGTGCCGAGTGGCTAGCCACTCGGCGGAGGGACAGCCTCACCCGGCGCAGGTGAGGCGGCCCCGCGTCCGGGCGACGGCCGGCCAGCCGCGTGGGCGGCGAAACGGAGCCGTGCGGCCGCGGCATCCCAGGAATAGATGACGGCGGTGCCGGCCAGCAGGTCGTGCAGCGCGCGATGCTCGTGCTGCACCAGGATGCCCGCGAATCCCAGGCCGCACAAGATGATGCTGAGCGGGAAGACCAGCGCCCGCAGCACGCCGCGCCACGGGTCGAGGTCCGTCCCGTCGGCCCGCACCACCCGCAGCCCGAGCAGCGCCATGCCCGCGGTCCGCCCGGCCGCCGCCCAGCAGTAGCCGAAGTACGTGAGCTCCCAGACGGCGAAAACCACGGCGGCGGAGATGCTGCTGCCGGTGTGCCAGCTGACCGAGCGCCCGGTGACGATCAGGATCGCGAAGGAGACACCGGCCAGCGCCAGCGCGAACGCGGCCCAGCTCACGATGACGTCGACGGCGTACGCCGCGAACCGTGACGCGGCCCCCGCGTAATGGCCGACCGTGTCCACCCAGGCGGCTTGCCCGGTGTCGGTTTTCATGTCACCGCCTCGGCGTTCCGCAACGCCGGCGGTGCCACCAGGCCGGGGTCTTTGCGGCGGAGCAGGCGGCGCACCCAGCGGTCGATCAGCCGGTCCAGTTCGACGCCCTGGGCTCGGACGATATCGACGGCCCGGCCTGCCACGTGCCCCGACGACATGGACACGACGGCTCCGAGGTCGGTCTGCCGGACAATCGCGTCTATGTCGACCCGGGCTATCAGGTGGTTGATGTCGACCTGGTCGAGCAGTGCGTTGACAGCGACTTTCTCGATGACCGCGTTCATGTCGACCCGCTGGACCAGCCTGTTCACGTCGACCTGCCGGAGCAGCGCGTCCACGTCGACCTGCTGGGCCAGCGCATCCACATCGATTGACTGGACGACCAGGTCGAGCACCCGTTCCATGACCCGCTCAGCGAACAGCTCACTCGCGGAGCGCACCTGGTTACGCCCGTCCACGTAAGCCGTCCCCGGCCGGTGTCGGTTCCGGGACCAGCGGCGCGGGTGGCCTGCCGATCAGCTCGATCAGCCCGAGCAGCACCAGCAGCACGACGGCGAGGATGATGCTGAGCGCGGCGCTGGGCTGGCCCCAGAACACGAAGATGACCGCCACCAGGGCCACCGCGGAAACCCGCAGGCCCTTGCGGTGCGCGTATGTCCAGCTGCCAACCGGGCCGGTGCTGACGCCCTTGCGCTCGGCGGAGCGGCGGACGGAGCCGGATCCCGAGGCAATGGCCCGCCGGGTCGTGACCGCCGTGGTCGAGGGACCGGTGAAGAACGCGGCGAGCGCCACCACGAGGCCCGCGACCAGCAAGGCGCGCAGCCCCTCCTTAATGAACCTGACCAGGGTGTCGTATGCGGCCGCGGCGGCGTCGCTTGGCAGCACGCTCTCCGGCACGCTGTTCAGGTAGATGCTGCGTGCGATCTGCAAGCCGATGCCGAGGACCAGCATGGATACGGCGAAGCCGAGTCCGGCCGCGATGAGAGCGCGCCGGTGGCTCTTGGCGATGTAGACGCCCGCGCCGATCAGCAGCAGCGACAGGATCGGCAGGACCCATCGCAGTGCGTTGATCAGCCGGTAGAGGGTCTGCGCCTTGGTGAGGTCCTTGGACGAGAAGAGGTTCAGTGTCGGGTGAATCGGCGGCAGCTTCTCGATCAGCGTGAACCCGCGCGCGGCAAGACTCTGCTTGACCACGTTGACGAACGGTGCGAGGTCGAGGACGACCTGCCCGTTCTGGGTGCTGATCGCGCCCTTGCCGCCGGACAGCGCCGTCACCACGGTCTGATGCGCCACCCGGTTGACCTGGACCCAGGTGTTGGCGAATTGCGGGCTGGTGACCAGGCCGTGCACGGTGTTGTGGATGTAGCCGGTCACCGCGCTGGTGATCGACGGGCCGAGCGACTGGAGCAGCGCGGCGACCCGGTTCAATCCACGGCTGTCGAGAGCCGTGCTGGCCTGGTTGACGTACCCGGAGAGGTCGAGATTGCTGGTGATCGCGTTGGTGAGCTTGTCGGTCAGGGCGTTCTGGATGGGCGGGCTCTGGATGAGCGGTGTCATGTTCTCCACGTAGCGGCCGGTGTCCGACACCTGGGTGGCGGCCCAGACGCCAACCACCGATACCGGGGCCAGCACGCAGCCGAGCAGGATCAGGACCGTGGCGAGCGGTGCGCGCCATCCGACCCGGCGGCGGCGCGGCTTGGCGGCCTCCGAGCGCAGGCGCTGCAGTTCGGCCCGCTCGTCGTCGTTGAGGCCGGAGCCTCCGGCGGCTGATGACTGGCTGGCGGTATCGGACACCACTTCACGCTCCCAAGGCCCCCCGCCGCCTGCCTCCCCCCGTCCGGGTGAATTACGGCCCGCGGCCCGCCGCGTCGCCCGCGATCACCGGCAACGCCGCGGCTACCGGGCCTCGTCGGCGGGGACGCCCGGGCCGATGGCCGCCGCGAGTTCACTTACACCGGGTGATGTGCGCAGGTCCGGCGCGACGTAGCGTCGGCGACGACGAGCGTGTCCGTACACGGAGAGGAATTCGCCATGACCGTCCCTACACAGGCAAACGTCGACGAAGCCACCAGGCAGACGCTGTCCGGCGTGTCCACGGGAGATGTTGATCTTCTCCAGGAGGGCCTGAAGGTTCGCCAGGAGTGGCAGGAAGGCAGCGGCCTTGACCCGCGTACCTTCTCCCTTGTCAAGATCGCCGCGCTGGTGGCGCTTGACGCGCCGCCGGCCTCGTACCTGTGGCAGGTCGCGAACGCCCTGGATTCCGGGGCCACCCCCAACGAGATCGTGGGCGTCCTGCGCGCGATCGCCCCGCAGGTCGGCGGGCCCCGGTGCATAGCGGCCGCACCGGAGATCATGGTGGCCCTCGGGCTGTCGCTGCCGGAAGGGACGTGAGACTGATGCCACTCATGCGCCGTCGGCCCCTGCTGCGCGCCGCCGCGGTCGGTGGCGGTGCCTACCTGGCCGGCAAGCACCGGGCCCAGCGGCAAGCGGACCAGCAGTCCCAGGATGCTGATCAGGACCAGCGCATCACCGACCTGGAGCAGCAGCAGCCCGCGGCTGCGCCCGCGCCGACGGTGCCGGCCCAGACGGCGCCGTCTATGGCGGACCAGTTGAACCAGCTCACCACCCTGCACAACCAGGGCGCGCTGAGCGACGACGAGTTCGCCGCCGCGAAGGCGAAGCTGCTCGGTTCCTGACCGTCCGGGCAGCCCGAAACCGTTGGGGAACCGGCACCGGTGCCGGTTCCCCAACGGCTGCGGAGTTTGTTCTAACCGGCCTGCTTGCCGCCCAGCTCTGCCTGGAGTTCGGCCTCACCCTCCTTGGACAGCGAGGTCTTCAGCACGGTGCCGCCGTACTTGGCCATTGCCTCGACGGCCTTGTCCGGTGTGACCTTCTCCACCATCAGGAACAGCGCCGAGGTACCGGGCTTAAGCATGTCGCGTACCTGGTCCTGGAAGGCCTTGTTGACTCCGGATTTGGTGATCTTGCCCATGATGGCGCCCATCCCGGCGCCGATCGCCATACCGAAGATGGGGACGAAGAACAGCAGGCCGAACAGCATGCCCCAGAACATGCCCCAGGTGGCGCCGGCGCCGACCTCGTGCTGGCTGGTATGCGTATGGAACTTGCCGTCCTTGTCGCGGACGATCGCGGCGATGGCGTCGGGCTGGATGATCAGGTCGGCGGCCAGCCTGCGGGCCTCGTCGGCCGCCTGCAGCGCGGTCGTCTCGTCCGGGTAGCCGATTGCGATCAGGTCAGACATCTCGCGGCATCTCCTTCGTAGCTTGGAACCGGTCAGGCCAAGTCCAGCGGGCCGCGGCCGGGCGCGCCCCACCCATGCCGGGTGAACTCGGCCGGCCCGCAGCCGCGGCCGCCGCCCGGTAACGCCGGAATCCTTCCCCCGGGGTGATGCCCGCAGCCGAACCACCAGGCATTATCTGACCTCTGGAGCTAGCTGAGCAGACCCTGGAGGGGGACCGGATGACAGTACTCGCCCATCCGAGCGTCGAAGACCGCAAGGCGAGGGGATTTTCCGCCCGTACCGGGACGCCGCCGTCCGGGCATTCGGGGTGGCACCCGGCGCAGGACCGTCCCGACCCGGTTTCGCTGCTCGACCAGCAGAACCTCACCCGCGACGCCGATCTGGTGCCAGTCCGGCACGGCCGGATGATGGTCTCGCCGTTCACGTTTTACCGCGGTGCGGCCAGGATCATGGCCGCCGACCTGAAGGACACGCCGGTCGCCGGGTTGAACGTGCAGCTGTGCGGTGACGCTCACCTGTCCAATTTCGGGCTGTTCGCGTCGCCGGAACGGCGGCTGATGTTCGATCTGAACGACTTCGACGAGACCTTGCCCGGCCCGTTCGAGTATGACGTGGAGCGGATGGCGGCGAGCTTCACGATCGCCGCCCGCAACAACGGGTTCTCGGCGGCGGACGCGCGGGCGGTGACGACGGCCGGCGTGCGTACCTACCGGGAGGCCATGGCCGAGTTCGCCCAGATGCGAACCATGGACGTCTGGTACGCGCACCTGGACGAGGACGAGCTGAAGTCCGCGATCACCAGCGTGCGCGATCAGATGAGCGTGGCAGAAAAAAAGGGCAAGAAGAAGCGGAAGGCCTCCAAGGAGGAGGTCAGGCTGGCCGAGCGCGCACAGCGGCGGGCGGCCAAGACGGCGGAAAAGGCGCACACCCGCGACAGTCTGCAGGCGCTGTCCAAGCTCGGCGAACTGGTCGACGGCAAGTACCGGATCGTCAGCCAGCCACCGGTGGTCATTCCGATACGCGACCTGGCCTCCGCCTTCGACCTGGCGGCGGACGAGGTCATGCCCGTTATCCACGACCAGTTCCGCGCTTACCGGGCCACGCTCCAGCCAGACCGCCGGCACCTGCTCGAGCAGTTCGAGATCGTGGACGCGGCACGCAAGGTGGTGGGTGTCGGCAGCGTCGGGACCCGCGCCTTCATCGTCCTGCTCCAGGGCCGAGACGCCCGGGACCCCCTGTTCCTTCAGATCAAGGAGGCCACGACCTCGGTGCTGGAGGACCACCTGCCCAAGAGCCGGTACCGCAATCACGGTGAGCGGGTGGTGCAGGGGCAGCGGCTGATGCAAGCCGCCAGCGACATCTACCTCGGCTGGACCAAGGGGCTTGACGTGAAGCGCCACTTCTACTGGCGGCAGCTCCGCGACATGAAAGGCTCCGTCCTGGTGGAGTCGATGATCCCGCTCGGGATGGAGTTCTACGCGCGGATCTGCGGCTGGACGCTTGCCAGGGCACATGCCCGCTCCGGGGATCCGGTCGCCATCGCCGAGTATCTCGGCGC
>Ga0335085_10018510_pt1 | contig 10006 bp, 6 predicted proteins | sample Lox_Sample_45_FD_206712 | JGI IMG/M metagenome (GOLD analysis project Ga0335085, IMG submission 206712) | Soil microbial communities from Loxahatchee National Wildlife Refuge, Florida, United States - Lox_Sample_4.5 | ecosystem: Environmental > Terrestrial > Soil > Wetlands | place: USA: Florida... | reverse complement strand
GCTCAGTCCATGGTCGGGCAGGCCCGTGTGGAGGAATCTGCCACCTCCGAACGTTGTCGTCTTGCTGGTTTCGTCGCGCAGAATGAAAAACAGGCTCTTGCCGCTCGGGTCTTCAAGCACCGGCTCAAGCCGCATGATCTTGTTGTTGAGCATGAACATGGCCAGCCCCGGGGCGGGGACTTTCAGCGTGGTGCCGATGACGGTGGGAATCTCTTCAATGATTGGTGGAATAAATGGGACCCAGTGAGCCGTTACCCGGTACTCCGGATCGGGCTCGTACCAGCTCAAGCCATGAAATGCAGTTCGCAATGGCGAATCGGCGTCTTTAATGCGCAGCACGAACCTGTCGCCGCGTTTTAAAACCGCAAGGTTCAGGCCTCGCCATGCCATCGTAGAAGCGTTGGCGCCTTCCACCTGCAATGAGCCTTCGCGGGCGGGCTTGCCGTCAACAGTGAAGTCGGGCGGAAACCCGCCCGCCGGTGAAAGAAGCTGAACGATCGCCGTGTTGGCATTCTTTGCGTTCGCTGCATGGTCAGAATGCCCTCCGCCCACGACGGTCAGCATCGCCAGATGAGGTGGAGCCTGCTCGGGCAAATGGATGGTGTTATCCGCCGCGGAGCCTATCGTGTTGACTCCCGCCTTGAGCCATTCAAGTCCTGCGAGCGTCAGCCAGCCGTCTCGTGCTGAAACCAGCATTTCCCGTTGCTTCCGCCATGCAAGCAGATTCTGTTGCCACGACTGCATTTCGAGAGCGCTGATCGTTGCCGGTTGAGCCGCGGTCGCCTGCGCATGCGCGGCTATGGCGGAAAGGGCGGCGGAAAGCGGAATAACGAATGCGAGTGCGATGAGTCTTGCTGGGCGACGGGTCACGGCCGCTACTCCTGGCCTGTTTGGGCGGCAATTGTTGATCAAAACCGCTCCATCAGGCAGAAAAACAGTACAACGATTTCTGGTTGGCATGTGCGTGTGCACAACCATCTTGCTCCTTCCACGGGCCAACGGCAATCAGCTTGAGCCGCATGAATCGTGAGTGTAACGGCGGGTTCCCGCTACGCTGCATTCTTGACATTGCAACAAAACCGTACCTACAATTCAAGCAAAGGAAGGTATATTCTCCTCCAATATCTGCTTTGTTTTAAAAGACTTAGCAGATATGTTCCGGGTTGGTGCCGGGGCAGGACCCTGGTGTCAGCATGCAGCAGGCGGGACGGGAGAGCCGGGAAATGCCTGAACTACGCCTAAGTCCGCGCGAGCGGTTGATACTGACCGCGGTCATCGAGTTGTACATTGCTACAGGCGAACCAGTGGCATCGCAGGCTCTTGCCCGTCACTTTGACGACCGCGACGGTCTGAGCTCGGCAACGCTGCGCAATGTAATGGCTGTTTTAGGCGACGCAGGGCTCCTGGAGCAGCCTCACACATCGGCGGGGCGCACGCCTACTGCCGCGGCTTTTCGCTACTACGTGGAACAGCTCACCCAGTCTTCCCGTCTTGCCGCCGGCCAGGCTTCAATTTCGCCTGGGCCGCAGAGCCTGAGCGACGCGCGTCTCGGACAGATCGATGAGAGCTTTTCGGGTGTGGCCAGTTCGCATGAATACCTTGAGCGGACGTCGCATGTGCTGGCGTTGATATCGAAAGGCCTTGGCGTGGCGCTCGCCAGCTCAACCGAGCGGCAGGTTCTGGAGCACATCCATTTCTCGCGCCTCGCAGCCAGCAAGGTGCTGGCGGTTGTTGTAACGCAGAGCGGCGCCGTGCAGGACCGCGTACTGATGCTTGAGCACGACCTGACTCACCTGGAGTTGGAAACCGCATCGCGCTATCTAAACGAGAATTTCCGCGGATGGCCCATCGAGCGGATTCGCACAGAGGTTGCGCGGCGCGCAGACCTTGAACGCGAGGCTTACAGGCAACTGCTGGAGTCGGTTGAAGAGTTGTGCCGCAAGGGCGCCCTTGCCGAGGGCGAAAGCGGACCGACAATTTTTGTCGATGGCATGGCAAATCTGATCACAACCGAGGTGGACCGGGAACGGCTGCGGCAGATGCTGCTGGCGGTTGAGGCCAAGCAAAGATTGATTGAGCTTCTGAATGCTTACGTGGATGGGCGTCAGCAGGAAGTCCGAGTGGTTGTCGGCCTTGATGCGGCCTCGCCGGCGATGCAGGACCTGGTGTTGATCGGAGCCCCGGCACGGCTGGGCGGTGCGAATTTGGGTACGGTTGCGGTGATTGCGCCCACCAGGATCCAGTATCAGGAAATGATTCAGGCCGTGAGCTATATTGCCGGGCTGTCAGAGCGATTGCTCGAAAAGCCCGCAGATTAGCCGGCCGCCTGAATCTGATTTTCCCCGGATGAATCTAACAAAGTACTGAAGTGCATGGGGTTGCGCCTCAAACCCGGGCTGGGCGGCATACATGCCAAAACATGAGGAAAATAGAATCGAATCAGGCGCTTCGAATTTCTTGAGACAATAGAAGTTGATGAAAAGAAACACGCACAAAGAGGAGTCAGAGTTGGCGGAGTTGGAAACCCCTGAGATTACCGCAGGATCTGTGGATGTGGACGCAGAACAGCAGCCGGTTGTGGAGGTGGCCCCTGAGGCCGCTCCGGACGCCGGAGAACCTGTCGCGCGCGCGGAGTTTGACAAGATGAAGGCGGAGCGCGATCAGCTGCTTGACCGCGTGGCGCGGATGCAGGCTGAGTTTGATAACGCGCGCAAGCGCGCCGAGCGCGAAAAGGTGGAGTTTCGAGACATCGCCACCGGGAACGTTGTGGATCAGTTCCTGCCTGTGATCGATAACTTTCAGCTTGCCCTTAGCGCCACCGGGAATGCTGAGCAACTTCGCTCAGGCGTATCGCTGATTGTGAAGCAGATGGAAGAAGTGCTGCAGAAGATGCAGGTCAGCGCAATTCCCGCAGTCGGCGAGCCGTTTGATCCGCGCGTGCATGAGGCTCTTGGATCAGTCGAGCGCGACGACATTCCCGATCAGCACGTGGCTGAAGAAATTCGCCGCGGCTATCGCCTGCGCGACCGGCTTCTGCGCCCGGCCTTGGTGCGCGTGGCACATAATTCAAAACAAATCAGCGAATGAGTTCTAATACTACAGTGAGCAAAGCCGACTACTACGACGTGCTTGGAGTATCACGCGACGCCAGCGACCAGGAACTGAAGAGCGCGTATCGCAAGCAGGCAATGAAGTATCATCCCGACCGCAATCCTGGAGATCACTCGGCCGAGGAAAAGTTCAAACAGGCGAGTGAAGCCTACCAGGTGCTGAGCGACGCGGATAAACGCGCCGCATACGATCGCTACGGCCACGCGGGCCTGGGCGGACAAGGCTTCGGCGCAGGTCCCTTCGCCGGCGGCGTGGACATTGGAGACATCTTCGGCGACTTGTTCGGCGAAATGTTTTCGATGGGTGGCGCCGGGCATCGCGCATCGCGGCAGCAACGCGGTGACGATCTGCGTTTCGATCTGACCATCAATTTTGAAGACGCGTTCTTCGGTACCGAGACGGAAGTGAAGTTGCGCCGGCTCGAGGCCTGCCCAACCTGCAAAGGCAGCGGCAGCGCGTCAGGGCGCGGCCCGAGTGTTTGCGGCAACTGCCAGGGACGCGGCCAGCTTCGTTATCAGCAGGGCTTCTTCTCCGTGGCGCGCACGTGCACTTCATGCGGCGGCACTGGAACCATCGTTTCCGATCCATGTTCGGCATGTCGCGGCGAAACGCGCACCAGCAGTGAAATCAAGCTGAAGGTCAAGGTGCCGCCGGGCGTTGAAGACGGAACCCGCATCCGCTACTCGGGCGAGGGTGACGCGGGTCGTGGCGGCGGTCCGAAGGGCGACCTGTACATTGTGCTTTCAGTGCGCGCGCACGACTTCTTCGAGCGTCACGGTTACGATCTGCATTGCGTGATCCCCATCAGCTTTCCGCAAGCGGCCATGGGCGCGGAGTTTGAGATTCCGGGCATCGATGGGCCGGTGAACATCAAAGTCGCTGAGGGCACGCAAAGCGGGCGCGAAATTCGCGTGCGCGGGCGCGGTGTTCCGTACTTGAACGAGCGCGGAAACGGCGATCTGATTGTCCGGGTCGTCGTGCAGATTCCCAAAAAGCTGAACCGCGCGCAGCGCGAACTGGTGGCCAAGCTTGCAGAGACCATGAGCGTCGATAACAAGCCGACGGCTCCGGGGCTGATCGAGAAGATGAAGGATCTGTTCAGTTAACAGCTGAAAGCTGATGGCTCGCAGCTAAGGGCCGCATTATGCCAGCTATGCGTGAATCGTTGTAAACTATCTCCAAATTCACTCTCAATAGAAGACGCGACCGATTCCCCAGTCGTCAGGAAAGGCGGAGTCCATATGATTTCACGTCTCAACATTCTGAGAGTTCTGGGCACATTGCCGGCGGCAGGGTATCTGGCAACGAGCGGCACGGCGTTTGCCGAAGCGCCCAAGCCAAAACTTCCTCAACGGTTGCTGGGCCGCACGGGCCGCTGGGTTACGCCGCTTGCGCTGGGCGGGCAGGCCTCGCTGCAATGGACGGCGCTGGGCATCGACGCGCCGGATATTATTGTGCGCGCCGTGCAACTCGGTCTGAACTATCTTGACTCGGCCAATGTGTACGGTCCCAGCCAGATGAACTACGGCGAAGCGTTTCGACGCATGCACCTGGTTCCGGGCACGGCCGACTACAGCGCGCCACTGCGCGCGAGTCTATACATTGCCAGCAAGACGCGCGAGCGCTACGGATTGGGGCCATCAAGCCAGGCGGCACTCTATCCGGGCGCAAATGCGGTAAACGATTTGAAGCGCACGCTCACCCAGATGTTCGGCGACGGCAAGGGCTACATTCCCGAGGGCGCGTACATTGACGCGATCCAGATGCACGCCATCCAGTCGCTGGACGAAGCGGACATGATGTACGCGGGCATGGCCGAGCGCGGCGGCAAAATGCCCGACCGCATCGGGTCGATTCCGGCGATGCTCGACTATCGCGACGGCACCAACTACACGGGGCTGAATCCGGAGCATAAGCAGTATGTGCGGCACATCGGCGTGACCGGGCACTTCAGCTCGCCGGTGCTGATGGAAGTGCTGCGGCGCGACACGGGCAACAATCTCGATACGCTGCTGGTGGCGCTGAATGCCAACGACAAGCTGTACACATCGCATGAGTACAACGTGCTGCAACTGGCCATGGCTCGGGGCATGGGTGTGATCGCGATGAAGGTGTTTGCCGACGGCGTTTTTTACGGCAAGGATCCGCATTTCTCCCGCGTGCCTGAGGATGTGATTCGCAGCGTGGGCAAGCCGGACAAGATCAGTCACGAAGACCTCGTGCGCTACACGCTTTCAATTCCAGGTGTCTCGTGCGCTGTCACAGGCATTGGGCAGATCGATCGCGCCAAGCCGGAGAACGACCAACTGGTTACCAATCTTGCTTCGGCTACGCAGGATCCCGCATCCGGCGCGGAGCGGCGCAGGATTGAAGCCGAGATCGCGCAACGCTACGGTGCAACCACCAACTACTTCCAACTCAAGCAGTCGGGCATTATTCAGCCTACTGAGGTGAAGGTGGACAAGGCAGCCGGCACTGACCAGGTGATGGTGCGCTGGAATACGGCAATCGCCGCGGCAAAGCCGATTGAAGCTTACGAGATCAAGAGCAACGACAGGCTGTTGCTCTCGGTGCCGTACCGCCCGCAGATTTCAACGGATCTGCTATGGGCAAGCGTGCTGGCCGAGGCGGTTGGCGACGGCAAGGTGACTGTGACGGCCAGGGAAGCGTAGTCAGCCAAAAGTCGTTTACACAAACAGCGAGGGCTTCACGGGTGGCAACCGTGAAGCCCTGATTCGTTCTGCTCTCGCTTCAACTACTTTTCGTCGAACTCGGCCCAGGTTCCAACCTTCCCGTAGTAGATCCGAAGGCTGCATCGCTTCGGCAACGATCGGGAAAACGCAACCTGAAGCCGCTGCACCTCGGGCAATTGCCCGGTCTCCATTGATCCACGCAACAGATCCTGCCTCACGTCGTATTGATGGCCTGGCGTCACGTCCTTATTAACAACCAGCAACCAACTACCCTTGCTCGGAACAATGTACATCGAGTACGCGCCGGCTGGTATTGCTGTGCCCCCCATCGAAACGGCCGTGTCGAGAAAAAGGGTCATGGGCAGGTTTCCAGGAGTCCATAATTTGTCCTTTGGCAGATCGCGCTTGTCGACTTCGGTCACAGCTGAGTAGCTGACTCGCGCCGTTTGCCCGTCTTCGAACGTGCATGTCGCGTTGGCTGTCTCCGACGCCGCGGGTTGTTGCGCAAAAGCGGGAACCGAGAACAAGGCGCAAAGCAAAATGACACATACCGGCTTCCAGTGCATGGCGTCTCCTCCATGAAGCAGATTCCACCTGATCCCATCGAGCCTCCGGTTTCGGCGAGGCAAACATGAGCCGATAGCTCAGTCGGCTTGGATCGAGCGGGGGATTTTTCCTTGCGGCCCATTCTATACCGGGAGATTTCAAAACGGCCCATTCTGCAACACAAAAAACGAAAGGGCACCATGCGGTGGTAACCGCATGGTGCCCTTTTCGCTGACAGGGGAGGGCCTTCTGGAACTTAGAACTGCAGCTTTGCGCCGAACTGAATCTGGCGCGCGGTGGTTGACGTTGCCGTGATGACGCCCGCCGTGGGCGAAATGCCGGAGGTCGCCGAAGAATACACCACCGGGTTCGGAGTAAGGAAGTTGGAATGGTTCAGGATATTGAAGAACTCTGCCCGGAACTGAATGCCGAGCCCTTCGGTAATGCGCGCGCTCTTCGCGGCGGAGAAGTCGACTTCAGACGAGCCCGGGCCAACAAGCGAATCGCGCGATACGTTGCCGTAGGTTCCGTTGGCAGGCGGCAGAAACGCAGCGGGATTGAACCATTGGCCCGTAGTGCGCGGGTAAAGATTGCCGGTGAAATTCGGATTCCAGTTGGGTCGAACCGGGTTGCGCGTGTCACCGTTGCCGGTCGGGTTGTAGCCAAGCTGCGGCGAGAAGGGGAAGCCCGATTGCAAATCGACGATCGCGCTCACCGTCCATTCGCCCACGAATGCGTTCACCGGCTTCGATGCCTGGCGCAGGAAGTGGCGATGACGGCCGAAGGGGAGTTCGTAGCTTCCGTTGAACGCGACGAGGTGGCGAATGTCGGTGGCGGCCGGTCCCCAGTCCGACTTGGGCTGGAGTGGAAAGGCGACAAAGGCCGGCGTGTTCGCGCTTACGCTGGTGTTCCATGCCGAGCCGTCGTCAAGGTTCTTTGAGTAGGTGTAGTTGCCGCGAAACTGCAGGCCGCCGGCAAACGAGCGGCTTACATCGACAATGAGCGCGTTGTAGAGCGCAACTCCCTGCGAAACCCACGAAGTGGTGTTTGCCAGGTTTGGGTTGGCGAAGGGCGCATTCGTCGGATAGAAAACCGTTCCGTCAGCCTGATACGTCGGGACCGGCTCGTTCATATCCTCTGAAAGAATCTGGTGATAGGCATGCGAGCCCACGTAGCCAACCGTAAGCGATGTGCGCGGAGCAATTTGCTGCTCAACGCGCAGGCTCCAGCTGACCACTGCGGGAGTGTCGATGTCGGGCTGCACGTTGCTGGGCGAAACCAGTGAGCCGGCAGGCGCAGCCGATCCGGGATTGAAGTTCAAGCTCGAGACCGCAACATTCTTGAGGGACTGCGCAGTGTTGAACGGCGCTGTCTGATCAAGGCGATAGTCGAGCGTGTCGAGCAGGCCGTGATAGAGACCCACGCCGCCGCGAACCGCGGTCTTTCCGTTGCCCCAAACATCCCAGGCAACCCCAAGACGTGGCCCGGGAAGGAACCTGGCGTGGTTTTCAGAAAGCGCGGATGTGCCGATGAACGGATTCGTCTGTAGAACGCCGTTCACAATGGCGTAGTTCGAAGCACGGCCCTGAGACTCGTTCCAGCCGTTGGTGGATTCCGATCGGAATCCGGCACGCAACTCGAGCCGGGGCGTCACCTTGATCGTGTCCTCAACAAAGCCTGTCACCTCGAGAGAGCGCCAACCCAATTCTGTTGGCGACGGAACTACGGTAAATGTCTTCACGGTTCCTTGCAGGAACGATTGCAGCGTGGCAAACGACGCCTGCCCATACTGATACTGGGCGAGAAGATCGTTGGCCTGGATGCGCTGCACCCATACGCCCCCCTCAATCTGCTGCTTGCCACGCGACCAGTAGAAATGATCGTCTCCGGTAAAGAGATTGCGCGCCGTCAAATTGTTGCTGCCAACGTTCGCGCCCGCTCCCGTAATCTGCGACGCGCCGTTGGATGCTGTGCTCCCGGCGATGACGATTGCGCCTACCGGCTTGGCCGTCACCCAGCCGGTAATGCCGCTAACCGGCGTGTAGCCATTGAATTCGTAGCTGGCGCGCGAGAATCCGAATCGCGCGGTATTGAGCAGCGCCGGAGAGAAGACGTGTTGCTCCTGAACGCTTGCCACCTGCGCTCGCAGGCTTTCGTTGATGCGGCTCAAAGGATTTTGCGTGGGCGTATCGGCCGCGCTGTCGTCGATGGTGTAGACGGCAAAGAGCAGATCCTTGCCGCTCAGATTCGTGTCAAAGCGCGAGGTGCCAAAGTCTTCGTGAATGGTCTGCCTGGGATTGCTGAACGCCTGGGCAATGCCGCTGGGCAAACCATTGCTGAGCAACTCCGGCCCGTTTGCCGCCGGCCAAAGGTTCAACAGCGGCTGCACGGCGGCGCTTACTCCCACGTATTGCAACACGCCCGAGGAGTTGGGCAAATAACCGAGCCGCGCCTGCGCGTCGGGAACGAGCGCAACCGAGCTCAGATTCCAATTCTGGCGAAAGCCCTCGTAATTGCCAAAGATGAATGCCTTGTTGCGGCGGATCGGGCCGCCTGCGGAGCCGCCGAATTGATTGCGCTGAAACGGTGGAATGGCGCCCGCGTCGAAATAGTTCCGGGCATCGAGAGCACTGTTGCGCAGAAATTCAAATGCAGTGCCGTGAAACTGGTTCGTGCCCGAGGATGTGACGATGCTGACCTGCGCGCCGTCTCGTTTGCCGAAGCTCGCGCCATAGGTGTCCGTGGCCACGTTGAACTCGCGCACCGCATCTACGCCCAGAAGCTCGCCGCTGGTTCCACCCGGCGTCACGTTGATGAGCGAAGCTCCGGTGTACTCAATGCCGTTGAGTAGAAACAGATTGTCCTGGGGACGGCGTCCGCTCACCGCGAACATGTTGCCGACTGAAGAATTCGAAGAGCCAACCCCGCCGGAACGCTGGTTGGTGTAGTTCACTGTGGCGGGATTCAGAGTGAGCAAGCCATCGTAGCTGCGGCCGTTCAAAGGCAGTTCCTTCACCTGGCGCTCATCAACAAGCCCGGATACCTGCTGTGTGGTCGTATTCACACTGTCGGGCTGGGCATCAACCACCACTTCCTGCTCGACCTTCTCAACACCGAGGTCAAAGTTCACCTGCAGATGCTGGCCAATGGCGAGCGAAATGCCGCTGCGCTGGTCGGTCTGAAATCCCTCGTGGCTTACCGTGACGATAAAGTTGCCCACCGGCACTGAGGGGGCGTAATACCGTCCGTCTGTGTCGGTGGTGAGCTGGCGGCTGGCGCCGGTCTCGGTCTGGCGGACAACAACGGTGGCGCCCACCACTGCGGCGCCGGTCTTGTCGTGCACGGCGCCGCTGATGGTGCCTCCCACAATCTGTCCAAACGCAGTCGAAAAAGTGCCTAGAAATACCGCGAAGAATAAATACTGCAGCTTCTTTTGCAACATGATAAAGACCTCCAAAATTTCGATTGGCTCCGCTGCTTCTTGCGCTTCTGTTGAATATCTGGTAGCAGCAAGAAAATCCCGCAGGAAGAATCCTGCAAACATGTATCTGGAATGAGGAAGAGGTCAGCAGCTACAACAACAACAGCGCCGCCGGGAGGCGACATTCGCGGGCCGAGATGGGGACTGCAGATGCATGATCGAGGTTCGTAATTCT
>Ga0335085_10018509_pt1 | contig 10006 bp, 8 predicted proteins | sample Lox_Sample_45_FD_206712 | JGI IMG/M metagenome (GOLD analysis project Ga0335085, IMG submission 206712) | Soil microbial communities from Loxahatchee National Wildlife Refuge, Florida, United States - Lox_Sample_4.5 | ecosystem: Environmental > Terrestrial > Soil > Wetlands | place: USA: Florida... | reverse complement strand
ATCTGTCGGCCCTCATTCTAGCGGAAGTGGCGCGCGGTGCGCGGGGCGCCGCGTCGCTTGCCATGCCGCCGCAAATCGGCGACAAATCAGGCAGATAGGGAGGGCATCATGGTCGAGAAATTCGAGGACCATTGCTGGCAGGACGTGATCCCCGCCGGCGATCTCGCGATCTACGGACCATTCACACGCGAGACCTATGTCGGCGGGCCCGCCGCGCTGGTCGCGATCGACCTCTACGACGTGGTCTATCGCGGCGGCAACAAGCCGGTGACCGAGCTGATCGGCGAATACCCGATGACCTGCGGGGAGCATGCGTGGAAGGCGATCCCGCCGACGCAGCGGCTCTTTGCGGCGGCGCGCGCCGCCAATTTGCCGATCTTCTATTCGACCGGCGACACGCGGCCGGAGAGCAAGCCCGGCTTCGTCACCGCGACCAAGCGGCGGCGCGGCGGCAACGATCCCTCGGGTTTCGTCATCCGTCCCGAATTCAAACCCCAGCCGGGCGACGTCGTCATCACCAAGCAGCGCGCCAGCGCCTTCTACGGCACGCCGCTCACGGCGCATCTGACCCAGCTCGGCATCCACACCGTGATCATGTGCGGCGAGAGCACCTCGGGCTGCGTGCGCGCCTCGGCGGTCGATGCCTATTCGGCCGGCTATCACGTCGTGCTGGTCGAGGAATGCTGCTTTGACCGGGTGGTCCTGTCCCACAAAGTCAACCTCTTCGATCTGCATCACAAATATGTCGACGTGATGCATATCGACGACGTCGTCGCTGCGCTCGCCCAGCAGCCGCGAAAGGCGGCGGAATAACATGAAGCCCAGCGCCTCCTACGGTCCCTTCGACTATTCGCCGATCACCACCCGCAAGAAGCTGACCTGGCCGAACGGCGCGCGGGTCGCGTTCTGGGTCATTCCCAATATCGAGTTCTTCGCGCTGAGCGATCGCATTCCGGCAAGCACGACCGGCAAGATGCCGGATATCCCGAGCTGGGCGGTGCGCGATTACGGCAATCGCGTCGGGGTCTGGCGCTTCATGGACGTGTTCGACAAATACGGCATCCGCGCCACGGTCGCGCTCAACAGCGATATCTGCCTCCACCATCCGGTCATCATCGCCGAAGGCAACAAGCGGCAATGGGAATGGATGGGGCACAACAAGACCAACTCCAAGCGCCTTATCGACATGACCGAGGATGAGGAGCCCAAGGCGATCAAGGAGGCGCTCGATACGATCGCCCGCGTCGCCGGCAAGCGGCCGAAAGGCTGGCTCGGCTCGGGGCTGCAGGAGACATGGAACACGCTCGACTTCCTCGCCGCCGAGGGCGTCGACTATGTCTGCGACTGGGTCAACGACGACCAGCCCTACGAGATGACGCTCGAGAGCGGCAGGAAGATCTACTCGATTCCCTACAGCCAGGACATCAACGACATCCCGGCTTTCGAGCGCCAGCACCGGACGGCGGAGGAATTCCGCGACATGATCTGCCGCCAGTTCGATACGCTCTATGCCGAAGGCGCGCAGTCGGGCCGCGCGATGTCGATCTGTCTTCATCCTTATCTGACGGGGCGGGCCTACCGCATCCATGCGCTCGATCAGGCGCTGGCCTATATTTGCGGCCACAAGGATGTCTGGCTCGCGACCGGCAGCGAGATCATCGCCGCGTATAAGGCGCAGTTGTAAGACTAGGCACGGGAGCCCTACGTCCGTCTTTCCCGCGAAAGCGGGAATCCAGGGTAACAGCGACTCTCTGTCTCTGGGCCCCCGCTTTCGCGCGGGAGACGAAATGAGAAGCGAGCGAGTAGAAGTGAGTTAGTAACGGGGAGGTCTGAAATGAGAAGCACATCGATGCGCGCGGTGGTGATCGCCGCGGCGCTGGCGCTGCTGATGGCGATTGCGCCCACGGCGCGGGCGGAGAAAATCCAGGCCGGCGCGGTCGGCGGGCCGACGGCCACGATGTGGCTCTTCTATGTCGGATTCGATCAGGGCTTCTTCAAAAAGCACGATGTCGATCTCGACATCATCTTTGCGCCGACGGCGCCCGGCATCCTGCAGCAGCTCACCGCCGGCTCGCTCGACATCGTCGCGACGACCGGCACGGCCGAGCCGATCCATGCCGTCGACAAGGGCGCGAAGAACATCGCGATCGCGCGCATCATCGGCCTCAACAGCCCTTACGCGATGGAAGCCAAGCCCTCCATCAAGTCGATCAAAGACCTCAAGGGCAAGACCATCGTGCTTGGCGGGCTGGTTGATATCACCGCGATTTACTGGAACCGTATGGCCGAGGCGAACGGCCTCAAGAAAGGCGACGTCGATATCACGATCGTCGGCGCCACCGCGGGGCGCTTCGCCGCGCTCAAATCCGGAACGGTCGACGCAACCATGGTTCTGCCGCCGTTCAATTTCCTTGCCGAGGAGCAAGGGTTCCACAATATCGGCCTCGTCATCGATTACGTGAAGGACTATCCCTTCACCGGCCTCGAGGTTTCGAAGCCATGGGCGAGCGCGCATATGGATCTCGCCAAGCGGCTGCTGGCCGCGCTCGATGACAGCGCGACCTGGTTCTACAAGCCCGAGAACCGCGACGCGCTGATCAAGATGGGAATGACAAATTTCAAGATCGACGAAAAGGGGGCAACGCAGAGCCTCGACTTCCTGCGCAAGATCCAATATTTCGCGCCGACCAGCAAAGTCTCGGCGAAGAGCCTCGACAGCCTCATCAAGGTCATGCGCGAATCGGGCGACGTCTCCAATCCGATCAAGGCGCAGGATCTGATCATGCCGGGTCTGACGGAGCTGACCGAGTGAGAGAGCGCGGCTCCTACACCAGCCTGCTCTCGATCGTCGGCGGGCTGCTGATCTGGGAAGCGGTCAGCCGGTTCGGCGTGAACAACGCGCTGTTCCTGGCCTCGCCCTCGCAGATCGTCTTTGCGATGTGGAAGCTCGCCGTGACCGGCGATCTCTGGCGTCATATCTATATCAGCGGCGTCGAATTCATCATCGGCTACGTCATCTCTTGTTTCCTCGGCGTCGCCATCGGCTTGCTGATGGCGGAGAGCGAACCTGCCAAGCGCATCCTGCAGCCCTGGATCTCCGGCATCTATGCGACGCCGACCATCGCGCTCGCGCCGCTATTCCTGCTCTGGCTCGGCATCGGGATCTGGTCGAAAGTGCTGGTGGTGGTCACGCTGGTGATCTTCACCATCATCATCAATACCGAAGTCGGACTGCGCACCACGAGCCCGCGGCTGATCGAAATGCTGCGAAGCTTCGGCGCGAACCGCAACCAGATCTTCTGGAAGGTATCGCTGCCCTCGGCGATGCCTTTCGTGCTCGCCGGGCTGAAGCTCGGCATCGGCCGCGGCCTTATCGGCGTCGTCGTCGCCGAGCTCTTCGGCTCGCGCGCCGGGCTGGGACAGCTCATCAGCGCTTCGGCCGACAGCTTCAATATGCCCAATCTTTTCGCGGCGGTGGTCGTTCTGGCAAGCGCCGGCATCGCCATGACCGCGGGCTTCACCTGGCTCGAGAAGCGGCTCGTTCCCTGGACGAATGACTGACATGGCTGCGCCCAAACTCACCGTCTCCGGCCTCACTAAGAATTTTGCCTCGCTGGTCGCTCTCAGCGATATCAGCCTTGCGATTGACGACGGCGAATTCATCTCGATCGTCGGCCCGTCGGGCTGCGGCAAGACCACGTTCCTGCGCATCGTCGCCGGGCTCGAAGCGGCGACCAGCGGCGAGGTGCGGATCGACAGCGAGATCGTGACGCGGCCGGGCATCGATCGCGGTTTCGTCTTCCAGAGCGACAACCTCCTGCCGTGGCGCACCGTGCTGGCAAATGCGTTGGTCGGACCCGAGGTCTCGGGCACGGTGAACGCGGAAGCGCGCAGCCGCACGATCGACCTGCTGAAGCTCGTCGGCCTCGGCGGCTTCGAGAACTATTTCCCGCGCCAGCTCTCGGGCGGCATGCGCCAGCGCGTCAATCTCGCGCGCGCCTTGGCGATCGATCCCAAAGTGCTGCTGATGGACGAGCCCTTCGCCGCGCTCGACGCGCAAACGCGCGAGATCATGCAGACCGAGCTGACCCGCATCTGGGAGCAGGGGCGCAAGACGGTGCTCTTCGTGACGCATCAGATCGACGAAGCGGTGTTTCTCTCGGACCGGGTCTTCGTGTTCGCGCGCCGGCCAGGGCGGATCCGCGAGATCGTCAAGGTCGACCTGCCGCGGCCGCGGGCGCTGTCGCTGAAGCGGACGCCCGAGTTCGTTGGCTATGTCGATCGCATCTGGAAGATGATCGAAGAGGACGTGCGAGAAAGCGTGCTGGTCGACAAGGAATGACACGTCCGTTGAATCGCGCCTGAGCCAAATCGCCCCACTCGCGCCACAATTTCGCCCCGAATCGACCGAATGATCGGCTGACGGGGTGGACTGGCCGGCGTCGTCGGGGAGGCAGCGGTTGCACATTCTCAGGATCAGGTTTCTTGGCGCTGCGCTGGTCGCGGCGCTGTTCGGCTTTGTTGTCCGGCCCGCGCTTGCACAGTCGGTGGAAGAGCTGCGCAATCTCTCGCTCGAGGAACTCGCGAATATCGAGGTGACGTCGGTCTCGAAGACCAGCGAGCGGCTGAGCGACGCGGCGGCGGCCGTATATGTCATCAGCCATGACGACATCATCCGCTCGGGCGCGACGACCATTCCCGAGATGCTTCGCCTCGCGCCCAATCTCGAAGTGGCGCGGATCAATGCGACGACCTACGCGATCAGCGCGCGCGGCTTCAATGTCGCAAACAATGCGAGCATGTCGGACAAGCTGCTCGTCCTCGTTGACGGGCGCACCGTCTACACGCCGCTCTTCGCCGGCGAATATTGGGACATGATCCATGTGCTGCCCGAGGATATCGATCGCGTCGAGGTGATCAGCGGGCCGAGCGGCACGCTCTACGGCGCCAACGCGGTCAACGGCGTGATCAACATCATCACGCGGCATTCGGCGGAGACGCAGGGCACCTTCCTCGAGGCCGGCGCCGGCAACAAGCAGTGGGGCGGGGCGGCGCAATATGGCGGCAAGGCCGGCGAGAACCTGACGTATCGCGCTTATGTCGACGGCTATCAGTTCAGCCCGACGCGGCGGATCGGCGGCGGCGATGCCGAGGATGCGTGGTCGCGGCCGCAAGGCGGCTTCCGTCTCGATTGGAGCCCGGGCAACGATCTCGTCACCGCCGAGGGCGATATCTTCCAGTCCTCGCAAGAGCCCGGCGCCTCGGTCCAGGGGCGCGATCTCATCGGCAATTGGCAGCATCGCTTCGGCGACAGCTCGTCGCTGCAGGTGCAAGGCTATTACGACCTGGCCAAGCGCTATACCGACAACGGCAGCGGCGGCGGCTTCCGCGTCGACACCTACGATCTCAGCGCGCAGCATCAATTCAATCTCGGCGCGTGGAACCAGATCATCTGGGGCGCCGAAGATCGCGTGGTCTCCTATGAGATCGAGAACACGGCGTCGCTGGTGTTCCAGCCGGCCGGGCGGACGCTCAATCTGGCGGACGTCTTCATCCAGGACACCATTCCCGTCACCTCATCGATCAAGATCATTCCCGGGCTCAAGATCGAGAACGAGCCCTATACGGGGATCGAGCCGCTGCCGAGCCTGCGCGTGTCGTGGAAACCGATCGATCAGGTGCTGCTCTGGTCGGCGGTGTCGCGGGCGGTGCGTGCCGCCACGCCGGTCGACCGCGATCTCATCGAGAAGGTCGGCGGCGCGCCGATCCTCGACAAGTCCTTCAATTTCCAGCCCGAGACCTTGACCGCCTACGAAATCGGCACGCGCGTCCAGGCGACGCCGCAGATCTCGTTCTCGCTGTCCGGCTTCTACAATGTCTATGACGATCTCCGGACCATCGAGACGACGCCCGGCACTTTCCTGCCGCTGCGCTGGGGCAATCTGGCACGCGGCCTCGTCTACGGCGCGGAATTCTGGGGCAGCTACCGCATCACCGATTGGTGGGCGATCGGCCCGGCGTTCAACATCCAGCACGAGCATTTCCGCTTCATACCCGGCAGCGCGCAGATCGGCGGCACGACGTTCATCGCCAACGATCCCAATCATCAGGCCTCGCTCCGCTCCTCGATGAATATCACGCCGGTGGTGACCTGGGATGCGTTCCTGCGTTATGTCGGCCGGTTGCACAGTCCGCCGCTGGCCGATTACGCCGAGCTCGATACGCGTCTCGGCTGGAAAGTGACGCCGCAACTCGAGCTCTCGCTTTCCGGCTTCAATCTGATCCATGCCCACCATCAGGAGTTCGTTTCCGATGCCGCGACGACGATTCCACGCAGCTTCCTCATCGATGCCAGGTTGAAGTTCTAGGCTCGGTCTTGCTGCCGCTCGCGACCATCTTTCGGCCTTTGCTCGCACTGGGCGCCGCGATCCTGCTCGTGCTCGGGTGGAGTGCCGGCGCCGCCAAGGCGCAGGATCGCTCGCTCGAATATGCGGTGAAGGCGACGTACCTCTATAAATTCGTGCCCTTCGTCGCCTGGCCGACCGGCGCTTTTACCGCGCCCGCCAGCCCGTTCGAGATCTGTATTGTCGGCGAGAGCCGCTTTGCCGGCCTCGTCGCCGACGGCATCGCCGGGCAAAGCGCGGAGGGCCATTCGCTGGCCGTGCGCCGTGTGACGACAACCGCCGACGAGAACGGCTGCCAAGTGCTGTTCGTCAGCAGCGCCGACGCGGCAGTGGTGAACGCCGCGCTCGCCGCCGTGCGCGGCAAGCCGGTCCTCACCGTCACCGATGCTGCGCCGAGCGGCGAGCGCGGCATCGTCAATTTCGTGCTGCTGGGCGATCGCGTGCGCTTCGAGATCGATCTCGGCGCCGCCGCGCGCAACGGCATCGCGATCAGCTCGAAACTCCTCAGCCTCGCGGTTACCGTGCAGCCCGCGGCGGCGACGAGGCAGCCATGACGGCATCCTGGCGCTTCACCCCCGTGGTGGCCATCGTGCTGGCGGCGCTGCTGCTGGGAATGGGACTGCTGCTGGTGGTTTATGACGAGCAGGCTTACCGCCGGCAGGAGACGACCGATGCGCAGGCGGAGGCGCGGATCCTTGCCGAGACGGTCACGGCGGCGCTGGCCTTCGACGATCGACCGGCAGCGAACGAATACGTCGCGGCGCTCGAAGGCGACGGGGATGTGCGCGCGGCGGCCGTCTATGGCGCCGACGGCAAGCTCTTCGCGAGCTATGCGCGCGACGCCGCGGTGGATCAGTTGCCGCCGCTCATCGCGCAGATCGGCGATCTGCATCTCGATTCCGATCATGTGCTGGAACGGGCGCCGGTCAACCAGGGCAGCGACGTGCTCGGCACCGCCTTTGTCGAAATCCGCATCGATCCGATCGCGCGCCGGCTCGAGCGCTACGGCGTCATCGCGCTCATGACGACGATGGCGGCGCTCATCGTCATCGTGCTCGGCGTCGCGCATGGCGCGTTGCGCCGGGCCAATGCCGAGCTCGCCGCGCGCGCCGGCGATCTCGCGCGCGCCAACGCGGACCTGGAGACGCAGATCCGTGAGCGGCGCAAGGCGGAAGAGGCGCTGGTGCAAAGCCAGAAGATGGAGGCGATCGGCCGTTTGACCGGCGGCGTCGCCCACGATTTCAACAATCTGCTGACCGTGGTGGCGGGCAATCTCGATCTCATCCAGCACATGATCGCCGGGCCGCGCGCCCTGGCGATGGATCGGCTGCAGCGGCTGCTCGAAGGCGCACAGCGCGGCCTCGCGCGCGGCGAGCGGCTGACGCGGCAGCTGCTCGCTTTCTCGCGGCAACAGCCGTTGCAACAGCGCCTCATCGATGTGAACGCGACGATCGAGGATTTCGCGCCGTTCATCCAGCGGGCGCTCGGCGAGACCATCGAGTTGCAGCTGAGGCTCGGGCCCGGCCCGTGGACATGCCGGCTCGATCCCGCGCAATTCGAGGCGGCGATCCTCAATCTCGCGCTCAACGCCCGCGACGCGATGGAGCGGGGCGGCACGCTGGCGATCGGCACGGCGGCGTCAACCGATGATGCGGAAGTGCCGAGCGGCGTGCTGGTCACGGTGAAGGATACGGGCACCGGCATGGCGCCGGAGACGATCGAGCGCATCTTCGAGCCTTTCTACACGACCAAGGAAGTCGGCAAGGGCAGCGGCCTCGGCCTCGCCCAGGTCTGGGGCTTCGTCACCCAATCCGGCGGGCGCGTCGGGGTCGAGAGCGTGGTCGGCCGCGGCACGACCTTCACCCTGGTGTTGCCGCTGAGCGAGACGGCGCCGGCGACCGCTCCGAAAGTCGAGGCCGCGGCGCCGCTGGAGCGCGGTGCCGAAATGATCCTCGTGGTCGAGGACGACGACGACGTTCGCGCCATGACCGCCGCGACGCTCGACGAGCTCGGCTATCGAACGCTGATCGCGCGCGATGGGCCCGAGGCGCTGAGCCTCCTCGGCAAGGACCGGGGCATCGATCTGCTGTTCAGCGATTATGTGATGCCCGGCATGAGCGGCGCCGAGCTGGCGCGCGCCGCGCGCGGCCAGCGGCCCGAGCTCAAAGTGCTGCTGACATCGGGCTATGCCAAGCATGCGGAGCTCCGCGACGGCAACAGTGCCGACGGTTTCCCGCTGATCGCCAAACCCTACCGGGTCGACGAGCTGGCGGCGAAGATCCGCGCCATTCTCGCGCAGCCGGATGCGCGCGCCGCGTCCTAGCGCTGATTGACACAACCCGCCGCCGCCACCAATGTTAAGCGAATCATGACCGATTCGCTTAGTATCTTCATTGCCCAGCTCGATCCGACGGTCGGCGATATCGCCGGGAATTTGGGCCGCCTGCGCGACGCGTGGCGCGAGGCAAAGACCGCGCATGCCGATCTCGTCGTCGCCTCGGAGCTCTTCGTCGCCGGGTATCCGCCCGAGGATTTGGTGCTGAAGCCGGCTTTCGTCGCCGCGTGCGAGACGGCGGTGAAGGATTTCGCGCGCGAGTTGCAGGATGGACCCGCCGTGCTCCTCGGCACGCCGTGGAAGCAGGACGGCAAGCTCTATAACGCCGCGGTGCTGCTCGAAGGCGGCAAGGTCGCGGCGCTGCGCTTCAAGCACGATCTGCCGAATTACGGCGTCTTCGACGAGAAGCGCGTCTTCGCCGCGGGGCCTGCGCCGGGTCCGGTCGTGCTGAAGGGCGTGCGGCTCGGCGTCATGGTGTGCGAGGATATGTGGTCGGTCGATGCCTGCGAATGCCTGCAGGAGAGCGGCGCCGAGTTCCTCATCGTCATCAACGGCTCGCCCTTCGAGGGGATGAAGCAGCAGCAGCGTCTCGATCTCGCGCGCACGCGGGTGAAAGAGAGCGGGCTGCCGCTGCTCTACGTCAACCAGGTCGGCGGCCAGGACGAGCTGGTCTTCGACGGTGCGTCTTTCGCGCTCGCGACGGACGGCGATCTGCGCGTCCAGGCGCCGGAGTGGCGGCCGGCGCTGATGCCGACGCGCTGGACGCGCGAGGCCGATGGCTGGAACGTCGAGAAGGGCATCGTTGCCGAGCGCGGCGATCGCCTCTCGTCGATCTATCAGGCGATGGTGCTCGGCCTCAGCGACTATGTGCGCAAGAATAAATTCCCCGGCGTCGTGCTCGGCCTCTCGGGCGGCATCGATTCGGCGCTCACGGCGGCGGTGGCGGTCGATGCGCTCGGCGCCGATCGCGTCCATTGCGTGATGATGCCGTCGCCCTATACCTCGAAAGACAGTCTCGAGGACGCGGCGGCGGTCGCCGAGTTCCTCGAATGCGAGCTGCGCGAGATCAATATCGGCCCGGCGATGGACGCCTATCGCGCCATGCTGGCGCCGAGCTTCGAGGGCCGCGAGGCGGACATCACCGAAGAGAACATCCAGTCGCGCGCCCGCGGCGTGACCTTGATGGCGCTTTCCAACAAATTCGGCTGGATGGTGCTCTCGACCGGCAACAAATCGGAGATGTCGGCGGGTTATGCGACGCTCTACG
>Ga0335085_10018508_pt1 | contig 10007 bp, 9 predicted proteins | sample Lox_Sample_45_FD_206712 | JGI IMG/M metagenome (GOLD analysis project Ga0335085, IMG submission 206712) | Soil microbial communities from Loxahatchee National Wildlife Refuge, Florida, United States - Lox_Sample_4.5 | ecosystem: Environmental > Terrestrial > Soil > Wetlands | place: USA: Florida... | reverse complement strand
GGAACGGTCCAAGATGTAAAGTTCCGGCATCATCAACATGGCCGCTAGACCGACGCCAGAAGCCCACTTCGGACCTGCGTCATTTGGAGATGCCGTAGTTATCAATTCGTCGCACGGAATCGAAATTAAGCTCTTGCTGTCGCTTCGAGGATAAAGCTGCAGAACGAGTTCACCATTCTCGTTTTCGCTAACCGATCCTCTACCACGGATCGACTCGGTCGCTCGATTGCGAATGACTCTCGTTGTTTGCCGGAAAAGGCGGTCCCACAGAGTTGCCACCATAACCTCCAATGGCGTGTCGCTCACAATCTACAGTTGGTCATTGGATTTGTACTTAGCAATCCAGCACGCCCATCCAGAAAACTTCGTCATGCAAGGCCGATACGGCATCAATTATTTGATTTTATTATGTTATTCTCTTGAAAGCTTGACCGCAACTTTCTTCTTCTTCATCGCGACGACGCCTCCCGAATCCGCTATAGCGGATGGCATGCGGGTCGTGGCTTCTCCCAAGGAACTCAAGGCGCTGGTGGCCGAGCTGGAAGGCGCGCCGTACCTCGCGCTCGACACCGAGTTCCTGCGCGACCAGACCTATTGGCCGAAGCTGTGCCTCTTGCAGGTGGCCGCGCCCGGCGGGATCGCCGCAATCATCGATCCGCTGCCCGAGGAACTCGATCTTTCTGCTTTCTACAAGCTGCTCAAGGATCCGCGCATCGTGAAGGTGCTGCACGCGGCCAGGCAGGACATCGAAATCTTCCACCACCAGGGTGGCGTCATTCCCGATCCGCTGTTCGACACCCAGATCGCCGCGATGGTCTGCGGCTTCGGCGAGGCGGCGTCCTACGAGACGCTGGCGCGCAAGCTGGCCAAAGCCGAGATCGACAAGTCCGCCCGCTTCACCGATTGGAGCCGCCGGCCGCTGACCAAGCGCCAGCTGGAATATGCGCTGGCGGACGTCACGCATCTTTGCACGGTCTATGAGGCCTTGCGCGCCGAGCTCGACCGCCGCGATCGCGCCTCCTGGGTCGAGGAGGAGATCGCGGCGCTGAAGGACCCTGCGCTCTACAAGCTCGACCCCGAGGATTCATGGAAACGGTTGAAGCCGCGCACCTTCAACAAGCGTTTCCTCGCCTTGCTCGCCACGATCGCCGCTTGGCGCGAGCGCGAGGCGCAGACCCGCGACATCCCGCGCAACCGCGTGATCAAGGACGAAGCTCTGCTGGAGATCGCGGCGCATCCGCCGGAAGACGCCGCGGGGCTCGAGCGCATCCGCGCGGTGCCGCGCGGTTTCGCGGCGTCCAAACTCGGCAAGGGCCTGCTTGACGCGATCGCGGCCGGCAAGAGCGCACAACCGCCCGAGCCCATCGCCGAAGCACGGCCGCGCCGCAAGCACGACCCATCCGCCGCCGCGGTCGACCTATTGAAGACTCTGCTGCGACTTCGCGCGGAGGACGCGCATGTCGCGCCGCGCCTGATCGCCACCGCCGACGACATCGACCGGCTGGCGGCGTTCGAGGACGATGGCGTGCCGGCGCTGCATGGCTGGCGGGCCGAAGTGTTCGGCAACGACGCCATCGCGCTTCGCAATGGCGAGGTCGCGATTGCGCTGGAGAACGGTCAGGCGGTGGTGGTGGAGCTGGAGGATTGAGAGGTGGGTCTCGATAGCTGGAAGGCCGGTACCCCAATTCCACCAGATATTGATCGTTGATTTCGAGTCGCAAGCCATTTATCGGCGCCCGGCCAAAAGCAGTGTAATATTCTGGCAGAATTGAACCGCGATTTTTCGTTCCGCATTTTCGAGGGGGTGATGTGCAACTGGCTCCCCCGTCGTCTGCCGCGCTTCGCGCGCCATCCGACACCTCCCCTGTAAACGGGGGAGGAAACCAACGCCGTCACATCGGGTCGGGGCCGCCGGTGGCGAGGTCGTCCGGTTCGTCGGGATTGTACGGGTCTTCGTCCGGGCCGAGCTGATCGGAGGGGTTCGGCACGTCGAACCCCGACGGCGGCAGCGCTTCCAGGAAGCCCGCGGCCTTCAATTCGTCCATGCCCGGCAGATGGCTCACGCTTTCCAGCCCGAAATGGACCAGGAACGCTTCGGTGGTGCCGTAGGTCACAGGGCGGCCGGGCGTGCGCTTACGGCCCCTGATCTTCACCCAGCCCACTTCCATCAGCGCGTCGATGGTGCCCTTGGAAAGCGCCACGCCTCGGATGTCTTCGATCTCGGCGCGAGTCACCGGTTGGTGGTAGGCAACGATGGCAAGCGTTTCGATGGCCGCACGCGAGAGGCGGCGCTGCTCGGGCTTCTCCTTGCGCAGCAGGAAGGCCAAATCCGGCGCCGTGCGGAACTGCCATTTTTCCGCGACGCAGACGAGGGTTACGCCACGCTTTTCATAAATCCGTTGAAGCTCGGCCAGGAGCATCGGCACGTTCGCCCCCTGGGGCAGCGATGTAGCCAGCGCTTGCGCGTCGAGCGGCTCGGCCGCCGCGAACAGCAGCGCCTCCGCCATCCGGAGATGTTCGGAATTGATCGCCTCCATCGGCGCTTCGGGCGATTCGATGTTTGGTGTTTCGATTTCGGGCACGTCTTCGGTCTCGGAGTTCGGCTGTATCTCTCTCAAACGCACGACCTTGTTCATGACGCCGCCTCCACGCGCTGCTCTGCGCGGTCTCTCACATATATCTCGTCGAAAGGCTGAAGCTGGCGGATATCGATCTGCCCGTCACGGGCCAGCTCCAGGCAGGCGAGCAACGTGCTCGCCAGCCCGGACCGGCGCCTGACGCCGATGGACCAATCGAGCGGCAGAAGCCGCGACAGCGTGCTCCAATCCGGAATCTTGCCGACAAGACGCTCCAGCCGCGCCCGCGCCTCTTCGATCAGCAGCACCGGCGCGTGCGCCGGCCGGTAGGCCGAGCCGCGCACCGTCTTCAGCCGCTGTGTCGCGTAGGCGCTCAACAAATCGTAGAGCGTATCGGTGTGGGTGCGCCGCCTTATGACATTGACCGGCTCCGGCGCGCCGCGAGCAAACACTTCGCGGCCCAACCGGTCGCGCGCCATGAGCCGCGCCGCCGCCTCGCGCATCGCGCTCAACCGCTCGAGCCGCCAACGCAGGCGCGCCGCCATCTCGTCCGCCGTCGGCTCTCCGTCGGCGCCGGGCGGCTGCGGCAGCAGGAGACGCGATTTCAGATAGGCGAGCCACGCCGCCATCACCAGATAATCCGCCGCGAGCTCCAGGTTCAGGCGCCGCGCACGCTCTACGAACTCGAGATATTGCTCGGCGAGTTTCAGCACCGAAATCTTGGCGATGTCGACTTTCTGGTTCCGCGCGAGCGTGAGCAACAGGTCGAGCGGGCCTTCAAATCCGTCAACGGCAACGACCAGCGCTTCCTCGGGCGGAACCGCGGCGGCTTCCATCGCCTCGAATGTGTCGAACTCGGTCATGCGATCTTGCCGAGCAGTTCGGCCAGCCGGGCTTCCGCTGCCACGGCATCGAAGGCTTCCGGCGCGCTGAGGTGTGCCAGCGCGGCCTCCGCGCGCTTCTGCGGCAGTCCTTCCAGCGGTTTCGCCTCTGCGGCCACTTCGCGCATCTCGTCCATCTTGCCGTTGCAGTGGAGCACAATATCGCAGCCCGCGAACAGAGCCGCCTTGGCGCGCGCGGAAAGCGGGCCGGACAGCGCGTTCATGGACAGATCGTCGGACAGCAAGGCCCCCTCGAAACCGATTTCTCCGCGAATCACATCCCGAATCACTTTGGGGCTGGTGGTGGCCGGACGTTGCGGATCGATGGCCTCGTACACCACATGCGCGGTCATCGCCAGCGGACAGGCATTGAGGCTGCGGAAGGTGACGAAGTCGGTGGCGCTCAATTCCTCGGCGGGCGTAGCGACCCGCGGCAGATCGTGGTGGCTGTCGGCCATGGCGCGGCCATGCCCTGGGGCGTGTTTCATCACCGGCAACACACCGCCCTCGATCATGCCCTGGATCACGGCGCGGCCGAGATCGATCACCACGCTCGCATCGCGGGCAAAGGCACGATCGCCGATCACCTGATCCGCCCCGTCGACAGGAATGTCCAGCACAGGCACGCAATCGACATTGATGCCCAATTCGCTGAGGTCGTTGGCGATCAACCGCGCGTTAAGATAAGCCGCTTCGCGCGCGGCCTCGGCATCCTGCGCGTGCAGCGCGCCGAACACCGCGGCCGGCGGACGCGCCTTCCACTCCGGCGGCCTCAACCGCGCCACGCGCCCGCCTTCCTGATCGATCAACACCGGCGCGCGCGGATCGCTCACCGTTTCGCGCAACGCCTCGACCAGCGCGCGCACCTGCGCGCGGTCGCGCACGTTGCGCGCGAAGAGCACGAAGCCCCAGGGCATCGCGTCAGCAAAGAAGCCGCGCTCGTCCCCGCTCAGTTCCGGGCCGGCGCAACCATAGATCGCGCGCGCGCGCATCTTCATGTCATCCCCTCGTGAGGCCAATTCGTTTCGCGCTCAGGGTTTCGTGGGAAAACACCCGCCGCCGTCGGCCTTCAATTTGTCGCACAGGCTGTCGGCCGCCGCCTTGTCGGCGAACGGTCCGATCCGCAGACGATACCAGATACCCTTCGCATCCAGATCGACGCGCTTGATATCCGGCGCGTAGCTGGCGGCCAACGGATGTTTGGCCTGATAGGCGCGCCACGCCGCCGTGGCTTCCTCTTCGGACTTGTACGCGCCCACCTGCAGCACATACGCGCCGCTCGCCACGACGGCGGGCGCCGCAGCCGGCACCGCACTGGGCAGCGGCGCCTTGTTCAACGCCGCCATGCTCTTCGATGGTGCCGCTTCCGGCGTGGCGGGCTTGGCTGCGGCGGGCTTCTCCGCAACCGGCGCCGTTGCCTTCGGCGGCGGCTGAACGTCGATCGACGGCTTCACGGCAGGCGGAGGCGGCGCCTTTGCGACCGGAGCCGGAGGCGGCGCGGTTTCGGATTCGACCTCTTCATCGGACGGCGCAGGCTGTTCGTAAATCTTCAGCCCCTTGCCGGACTGCGCCACCTGGCCGGTGCTGGACGGCGCCGCGATCAGGCGCGGGCTCTCGCTGCGACCCTGTTCCACGCCCTGGGTGTAGGCGAGGTACACCACGCCGAAGAACGCCAGCACCACGATCAATACGATGGCGACGAGGAGCGGCAGGCGCGAGCCGCCGTCTTCCACCTCGTCATCGCCGCCGTCATAGACCTGGTCTTCCGAGGGCTCGTAATAGCGTTCGTATTTAGCCATGGGGTTTCGCCGAATCTGAACCGCCGCCAACTTAGCACCCCAGGGGGAGCGAATCACGGCGGAAGCGCGCTAAAGGCTCATTTCCGTGTGGAATATCCTGGCATATTCCGCAAGCGCAAACCGGTCCGTCATGCCCGCAATGTAATCGCGCACGATCGAAACCGTGGCGGCGTCGCCCGGGTTCCCGCACTGGCCCGCCCAATCGGCCGGCAGGAGCGCCGGGTTCGCGGCCAGGGCTTCGAACAATGCGGTCACGACCGTCTTCGCGCGGTCCATCGCGCCCATCACGCGGGGATGGCGATACATCCGTACAAAGAGGAACTGCTTCAGCGCGGCGAGTTGGTTCGCCATGGCGCGGGAATGGGTGGCGAGCACGCGGCTGGCAGCGCGGACATCCGCGGCCGAGCGCGGCGAGGATTGCGCGATGCGCGCGCGAGTCTCCGCAAGCAGATCGCCGATCAGCGCGCTCATCAGTCGGCGCACGATTTCGCCGATCAGACGGCCGGTTTCCAATTCGCCATAGCGCGTCACCACTTCCTTCACGTGGGGACCGGCAAGCGGGGCCTCCATCAGATCGCCGACCGTAAACAGGCCAGCGCGCAGGCCATCGTCGATATCGTGATTGGCATAGGCGATGTCGTCCGACGCGGCCGCCACCTGTGCCTCCAGCCCAGGCCAGCTTGCGAGTTCCAAAGGCCAGCGGGCATCGAAGCCGGCGATGGGGCCGGGCACGGTGCCGGTGAGCGGCCCGTTGTGCTTGACCAACCCCTCCAAAGTTTCCCACGTCAGGTTCAGGCCGTCGAAATCCGCGTAGCGGTGCTCGAGCTTGGTCACCAGGCGCAGCGCATGCGCATTGTGGTCGAAGCCGCCGAAACCCTCGGTCGCGGCCGCCAGCGCGGCCTCGCCCGCGTGTCCGAACGGGGTGTGGCCGAGGTCGTGCGCCAGCGCCACGGCTTCGGCCAAATCCTCGTCCAGCGCCAGCACGCGGGCGATGGAGCGGGCGATCTGCGCCACCTCCAACGAATGGGTCAACCGCGTGCGGTAGTAATCGCCTTCGTCCTGGACGAAGACCTGGGTCTTGGCCTTCAGCCGCCGGAAGGCGGTGGAATGGATGATCCGGTCGCGGTCGCGGCTGTAACAGGTCCGGGTCGGACTTTCGGGCTCCGGATAGAGCCGCCCCCGGCTCGCCGCCGGATCTGTGGCATAGGGGGCCAGCGCTTCGGGCTTTGATCCTGAACCCATGGCCATTACATAGAGCATCATGGATGAAGCCGCACCTGTCACGCTTTCCGCCCGCGCCGCCAAGCGCATCGCGGATATCCTGAAATCCGAGGCCCAGCCGGCCATGCTCCGGCTCGCGGTGACCGGCGGCGGCTGCTCGGGCTTCCAGTACAATTTCGCCCTGGATGGCGCGCGCGCCGACGACGATCTGGTCATCGAGCGCGACGGCGCCACCGTGCTGATCGATCCGATGTCGCTCGATTTCCTGCGCGGCGCCGAGATCGATTATGTGGACGAACTGGTCGGCGCGGCGTTCAAGGTCAACAACCCCAACGCCCAATCCTCCTGCGGCTGCGGGACGAGCTTTTCAGTTTAGGGCCGAGCCTGCTCAGTTGAAGAAGCCGGTGTCGAGCGTGCCCGACGTACCGATCAGATGCACCACGAGATCCGTGCCGCCGGTGTAGGCGCCGTCACCGTTGAGATCGACCACGAGGAAGGTCTGGCCCGCGAGCGAGCCGGCGTCCGGCGTGAACAGAATCGCATGGCTGGCGGTCAGGTGGCCGGTAAGGTCCGTCGCCATCTCGCTGTCGAAGCTTCCGCCGGAATCGAGCGTGCCGGCCGTCAGCGCCGCGTCGATGCCGGTGACGGCCGGAAGCAGATTGAAATGATCGGTATCGAAGTCGATGCTGTGGATGGTGTCGTAGGTCGTGCTGGTCGATTGCCCGGCGGTGGAATAGATGAAGGTGTCGCTGCCGTTGCCGCCTGTGAATTCATCTCCGCCGTCGCCGCCGTAGAACGCGAAGGACGCGCGCTGGCTTCCGCTGAAGTCCAGGTGCACCGAATTGCTCGCGCCGAGCGCGGTCGCATCGATCGTGATCAAGTCGTTGCTGTGATTGTCGGTGAACGCCAGCGTGTAATTGTGGCCGGCGGCGAAGTCGAACTGCTCGATGCTTTGTATGGTTCCGAAAAATCCGCTGTAGTCGCCATCGAGCTTGAGCGTGTCGTAGCCCTTTCCGCCGTCGATCGAATCGACGTGGCCGAGCGCCGCCCCGGCGACGATTGTGTCGTCGCCGATTCCGCCGGTGAGATAGAGGAAACCCTGGGTGACCGCGCCGATGTCCACCGTCATGCTGTCGGCCTGGAAGAGGCGGGAGCCATCCACCGTGAACACTTCATCCGATGCCACGGTCGCGGCATTCAGCGTCAGATCGTAGCTGTGGTGCGGGTCGAGGAGGATGTTTTCCACGCTCGTCAGCGTCGAAGCGCCGAACACGAGCCCGGACGAATAGTCGCCATCCAGCACGAGGGCGTCACTCCCGGCGCCGCCATCGATGGTGTCGGCGGCATGAAGCGAGCCGTAAAGAAAGAACGAATCGTTCCCGCTGCCGCCGGTCAGCGCATTGTGGCCGGCTCTGCTGTAAACGCTGAAGCTCCCGTCCGTCTCCGCGCTGCCGTCGAAGGCGAAGCTGTCGCCGGCGCCGAGCTGGCCGGCGCCGACGCCGAAATAGACTCCCGAAACCACCACATCGTCGGTCGTCGCGATGTCGTAGCTGTGTCCGCCGCCGAGCGTGAGATTTTCAACGCTCGAGAGCATGGAACCGGTGAGCGTGAGGCCCGAGGAGTAGTCGCCGCTCAGCGAAAGCGTATCGTTGCCCCCGCCGCCTTGAATCGCGTCGCCGGAGCCGAAATTGCCGGCGAAGTCGATCGTAAAATTTCCGCTGCTTTCCGCGCTGCCGTCGAAAGTGAGGGTGTGACCGGATCCGATGCGCGTGGCATCGACGGTCAGGGGCTGGTTGGCGGCGAGATTGCCGTCGTTCATCGTCAGCGAATAGCTGTGGCTGCCTAGGAGCTGGAGCGTCCGGACGGCGGTCATCGTCGTGGCGCCGAAGGTCAGGCCGCCCGAGTAGTCGCCGTTCAGCTTCACGACGTCGCTGCCCCCGCCGCCGTTGATGCTGTCGGCGGCCGTGAGCGCCGCGCCGAGCTCGAAGACGTCGTTGCCGGAACCGCCGCTGGCCGTGTCGTTACCGCCGTGCATGAGCTTGAAGGTGTCGTCGCCGGCGCCGCCGCGCAGGATGTTGTCGCCGGCGCCGCCGTTCAGCACGTCGTCCTGCGCACCGCCGAGGAGCGTGTCGTTTCCGGCGCCGCCGTTGAGGATGAGGCGGCCATCGGTTTCGGCGGTGCCGTTGAAATATAAACTGTCGCCGCTGCCCAGCGCCGTGCCGTCCACCGACATCGAGGCACCGGAGGCAACGGTGGCATCGTTGCTGGTCAGCTTGTAGCTGTTGCCCGCCAGAAGCTGGATGATCTCGACATTGGTCAGCGTGGTCGCGCCGAAGGTGACGCCGGCTGAATAATCGCCGTTCAGGACCAGTGTATCGGAGCCGGTGCCGCCATCCACGCTGTCATGCGCATTGAACGCCGCGCCGTAGTGGAAGACGTCGTGGCCGCCCAGGCCGCTGACGACATCGTCGCCACCCTGCCCCATGTTGAAGACGTCATCGCCCGACGTGCCGGTCAAATTGTCGTTGCCCGGCGTGCCCGTGAAGGTGGCCATGGTTCAGTCTCCCTGGAGCCGGATGGCCGCCCGATCTTCGGCTGCGGCTTCCCCGAGTGGAAAAGGTAACATCGCAAGGGTGCAGACAAAACCCCCGCGGCACGCTTAATCAATGCCCTGAACGTCGGTATAGTGATTTCCGATCGCCGAAATTCGGAGAACCCATGAAAATCGCAACCTGGAACGTGAATTCGATCAAAGCGCGGTCCGATTGCGTGGTGGCGTGGCTGAAAGAGGCCGTGCCGGACGTCTTATGCATGCAGGAGCTGAAATGCACGGACGAGACATTCCCAAAGCAAGTCTTCGAAGACCTCGGCTACAATTGCGCAATACACGGGCAGAAGACCTATAATGGCGTGGCGGTGTTGTCGAAGCGGCCGATCGAGGACGCGACGCCGCGCCTCCCCGGCGGTGATGGCGATGATCACGCCCGCTACATCGAAGCGGTGATCCCCGCGAAGACCGGCACGATCCGCGTGGCGTCGATCTATGCGCCGAACGGCAATCCCATAGGCACCGACAAGTTCACGTTCAAGCTTGCCTGGCTCGACAGGCTGGCAAAACACGCGAAGGACCTACTGCCGCTGGAGGAGCGCACGGCGCTGATGGGCGACTACAACGTCATCCCCACAGACGACGACGTGTGGGACCCGAAAGTCTGGGCGAACGACGCGCTGTTCCAGCCGGAGTCGAAAGCGGCCCTAAGGCGCGTGGAATATCTCGGCTACACCGATGCGTTCGCCGCATGCCACACGCAGACGCACCAATATACGTTCTGGGATTACCAGGCCGGCGCCTGGCAGAAGGACCACGGCATCCGCATCGATCACATTCTCTTGTCGCCGCAGGCCACGGATTGCCTCAAGTCGTGCGAGATCGAAAAGAAGACCCGTGGCTGGGAACGCCCGTCCGACCACGTGCCGGTGTGGTGCGAGCTTGACGCCTGACCTGAATTGTCATGGCCCGCGACTGCGGG
>Ga0335085_10018507_pt1 | contig 10007 bp, 7 predicted proteins | sample Lox_Sample_45_FD_206712 | JGI IMG/M metagenome (GOLD analysis project Ga0335085, IMG submission 206712) | Soil microbial communities from Loxahatchee National Wildlife Refuge, Florida, United States - Lox_Sample_4.5 | ecosystem: Environmental > Terrestrial > Soil > Wetlands | place: USA: Florida... | reverse complement strand
CGTTTGGCGGCAACACCGGTCCCACGGCCTGGCTGGGGCCCGTCTACCCGTTCGTGCTCAGCCGCTTTTTCGTGCTTTTTGGGGTACAGACCCGCACCGCCGTATTCTTTGCCATCCTGTTTAACGGTCTGCTCTCGTCGCTGACGGCGATCCCCGTGTTTCTGATCGCCCGGCGCACGTTCGGTCTGCAGGTTGCGAAATGGTCGGCGTGGTCGTGGGCTCTTCTTCCCAACATTATGTACTGGGGGATGCGCTCGGTCTGGGACACCGCGCTTTCCACCCTGCTGCTGACTCTTCTGTTCTGGCTGACGTTGAAGTTGGCGGACTCCAGCACCCCGAGAAACTGGCTGCTATACGGAATGACCTGGGGAATCGCCGGGCTGACCAACACCGCCGAACTGGCCTTCCTTCCTTTTGCTGGAATTTGGATTTGCTATCGCCAATACCGCCAGGGGAAACCCTTCTTCCGGAACGCCGCCGTCGGGGCCGCCGTCTTCTTTGCCACCTTAAGCCCATGGGTCGTAAGAAACTATGAAGTGTTCCACAAATTTATTCCGGTACGCGGCAATTTCGGAATGGAATTTCACCTGGGCAACACTCCCAACGCCACCGGAATGTGGCAGGTCTGGCTGCACCCTTCACAAAACGTGAGGGAGTTTCACGAATACCAGCAAATGGGAGAAGCGGCCTACATCCACTCCAAGCTGGAAGAGACGCTGCAGTTCATTCACAACCATCCGGGACACTTTGCATTTCTGACTTTTGCCCATTTCATCTACTACTGGTCCGAGCCTCCCCATGCGGAAGCATACCCGGGCATCTACGAGCTGAAATTCTTCTTCGCACTGGCGGCGTCGGTACTCGGCATTTGGGGGTTAGTGCTGGCTTTGCGCCGGCATTCGCCGGCAGCGGTCCTCTACTTGCTGCTGTTCCTCACCTACCCGATGGTTTACTACATCACCTTTCCACATCCGCGCTACCGCCATCCCATTGAGCCGGAACTCCTGATTCTGGTTCTTTTCTTCATTTCCCAGGTTGGTAAAGAAATCCACAGCCGAAAGCAAAAAGTAACCAGCCTTTGACATAGGCCCGGGCAGCAGATCATTTAAAGTGGAGTGTGCGTACCATTCTGCAGAAGCCGGCGCTGCGTTTCGTTTTCGGCGCCAACATGATCTCCATGCTGGGCAGTGGCATGAACTCTGCCGCCGTCGCCTGGTACATCCTGCAAGCCACCCACTCCGAAATGGCGCTGGGCACCTTTGCCGTCCTGCAAACCATCCCGGCCATGCTGATGTTGCCGTTCACCGGCGTTCTCATTGACCGCGAGGACCGCCGCCGCCTGGTCATGATGCTCGACGGCGTTCGCGCTGTGATCATCGCCGCGGTCGCGGTCTTGGCGTTCACCGGCAAGGTAAAGGTCTGGGAACTCTATTTGATGAATACTCTGGTGGCGGCTGGCTTCTGGATGTTCTGGCCAACCATCACCGCTCTCATTCAGGAACTCACTCCCGGCGAAGACTTTGTCCACTCTAATACTTTTCTGCTGGCGGGCGTGCAGGGTGGCTGGCTCCTGGCGGGATCCGTTGTAGGCTTCGTGTATAACCACATCGGTCTGGGCGGCGTGCTCCTGATCGACGTTTCCACTTATGTAGTTTCATTTCTCTGCTATCTCGCCGTGCGCAGCGGACGCCACGTGGTGCCGAGGCCCGCGGAGTTACGCGCCGACATCGTCGCTGCGGAAAGCGCACTCGACCGCTTCATCCGAGAGATGCGCGAAGGCCTGCAATTTCTCCACGGCCGAACCAATCTGATCTCATTAGGAGTAAGTTGGGCGCTCTTTCTCGGCGCCATGCTGACCGGGGTAGTCGTCACCGCACCCTTAAGCGACAAGGTGTTCCATGCCGGAGCCGTGGGTTACGGATGGCTGAATGCCGGTTGGGGCATCGGTGCCTTCCTCAGCGTGCTGTACACGCCTTGGTTGATCGCCCGGCTTGGTGCGCGGCGGGCGATTGCCATCTCCATGGGCGTGCTGGCCCTCTGCATGACTTTGGCGCCGCTCTCGCGCTGGCTCGCGCTTGCCGTTTTGGCCTACGGCGCGATGGGCTCCGGGCGTGGCATCAGCAGTGTGGCCATGAACACCAGCATCATGGAACAGGTGCCGCAGCATTTCATGGGCCGGGTGCAGAACACCTTCTATTTCGCCGGTACCACATTGCAGATGGTGCTGGGTTTTCTGGTCGGCGCAGTCGCGCAATACAACCTGGTTGCAGGATTTTCCATTATCGGATTGGTGTACGTGGCCGCGCTTGTAAGCGCGACCTGGCCGATTAAATCGGAAGTTTCTTTTCCCGAGGCCAGTTCTGCGGATTAGGTTCCCTGCCGTGGTCAATTAAAAGACACCCTGCTATTCTTGCTGTTTCAAAAACACCCTCAGGAGACCTGCATGAGTTTTAGCCTCGAAGGCCGCGTTGCAGTTGTGTTTGGAGTCGCCAATAAGCGCTCCATTGCCTGGTCAATTGCACAGGGACTTCACAACGCCGGCGCAAAACTGGCCGTCACCTACCAGAATGAACGGCTCGAGCAGGAAGCCAAAGACCTGATTCTCTCCTTGCCCGGTGCCGAAGCCTTCATGTGCGACGTCTCCAATGACGCGGCCATTGCCAGCCTCTTTGCCCAGCTCAAGCAACGCTATGGAAAGATCCACGTGCTGGTGCACAGCGTCGCCTTCGCCCCAACCGAAGAGCTGAAAGGCGAGTTCCTCAATACCTCCCGCGAAGGCTTTCGCATCGCCCATGATGTCAGCGTCTACTCGCTCATTGCCCTTTCCCGGGAGGCCGCTCCGTTGATGGAAGATGGCGGCAGCATCATTACGATGTCTTATTACGGCGCCGAGAAAGTCGTTCCGCATTACAACGTGATGGCGGTGGCCAAGGCCGCGCTGGAGTGCACGGTGCGTTACCTCGCTTTCGATCTGGGCAAGCGCAAAATCCGCGTAAACGCAATTTCCGCCGGTCCCATGAAGACCCTCGCTGCGCGCGCCATCTCCGGGCTGGGCGACATGCTCAGAGCGCACGCGGAGCGCGCCCCCTTGCAGCGCAATGTGGATGTGAACGAGATTGGCGCTACCGGAGTTTTCCTGGCATCGGATGGCAGTTCCGGCATCACCGGCGAAGTCATCTACGTGGATTGCGGCTATAACATCATGGGATTTTAGCCGGTGACCCGATCTTATTCTTCTTATGACGCCTGACCATATGGTCGTGGATATCGGGCCAAAATTCGTCTACGACACCACCGAGGCTGCCATATAACAGTGCAACGCCGGCTCCTCGCAGCGTGACCCCGACGTCTCGATCCCCTTCCGGATGGTAGGCATTGGAGAGCGCGCCCGCCGAAAGTGCGCCCAACACATTGGCATAGCCGAATGTACGTCCGCCCCCGTCTTTGTGAACGACAAATTCCTGAGTCAATGCATACGAAAATCTGCGTTTGAAACCGCCCTTCCCCGCCCGGAAATACCTGGGATCTTCTTTTAGCAAGGTGGGCCAGAAGAAATTGCTCCAGAAACCGGCGGAAACTTCATCGCCAAAATCCGCGGCATAGCGTTTGCCGTAGCCTTCCAGGCCTTCCCCATACCCGGGAAAAGTGTCTCCGTCCTGATCAATACCGGCCTGCAAACCAGCCAAAGCGAATTCGAACGGGTCGAAGGCCGTTTTGTAAAACAGGTGAAACTTCTCTCGTGGGGTGAGCGGCGCAGCATTCTTCCGGTTAGTCACGGAGAATTCCGGATAGACTCCAAAAATTCTCTGTGATTGTTCTTTCTTTTGGATCTCTTTTTCGTCTGCTTTCTGGTCCAGACTCTTTTCTGCCGATGCTTCAGGCCTGGAACCGTTCGGACCCGCCGCTGCGGCCCCTGAGGGCGATGGGGAAGGCTTCCCCGACTCGGCCACGGGAGTCTGCTGGCCCCGAACGACGCCTAGCCCGCCAACAAACGTTAACCCCACGCAGGCAGCTTTCAAGCCCAGGGCTCTTAAACTCATTCACTTCTCCGAACTATACGATCAGGGGGCTGTCACTATGATGCGGCGCTCGTCTTCCCCGATACGCTCCAGCGCGATCTCTACATCCCGTTCGCGAACGATCCGGGGAAATTTTTCACCCCATTCGATCAGCAGCAGATTCTTTTCTCCTTTCAGATCATCCAGTGCCAACGTATCCAGCGCGCGTGCGGTCTCAATCCGGTACAGATCGATGTGGAAAAGGTTCGCCTGCGGTCCACGATATTCATGCACCAGGGTGAAGGTGGGACTGGTCACATCCTCCTGCGTGGCTGCATGAAAGGCCTCGGCAATGCCCTTTACCAGCGTGGTTTTGCCTGCGCCAAGATCGCCACGCAGAAGAACCAGTTTGGGTGGCGCGAGCATGGCGGCGAATGTCCGGCCGAGCGCAATGGTTTCTTCCGGCGAGTGCGTGGTGAATTCCAATCGGTATTCTGCCTGGAGAAGTATTCAGTATAGCGAGAGTTTCGGCGGGCGACCGAGGGAGCGGCAGAATTTACGAATCTTTACCTGAAGCTTGGCTTGGCTTCAACAATGCCCGGTTGGAAGCGCAGTCTACCGTCATGCGCAACATGCGATGATCGGCATCTGCCAGTGCAAGGAAGCGAAAGGGCTGAAGAACTCCATCCTGCGGCTGTTTGCTTGGGCTTAACATTTCGGCCAGGCCTTGCACCCGGCCGGACTGGGTTTGAAAGGCGACCTCTACGAAATCACCCTGGCACAGGGGACGCGAGAGCTGCAGCAAACCTCCGGTGACGGAAACGGCGTGAAGTTTGGCTTTGGCCCGTTGACCGTTTTCTCTGTGGACGAACGCCGGGAGTGAGGCTCCTAGATGCACGCGCGGAGCCCGACGCTGGGAATGCGCTGTGGGGGAGGGCATGCCGAAATCAATATCCCATGATCAAGGCAACGGGCGAAAGATTACCGAAGCACTTGTACAAACTCGGAGTTCCACCGTGAGAACCTGTCCATCGGACGTGACAGACGTGGCGATCGGCAGAATCGGCGGCTGTCCCAAAGGACGTAGCAACGGTCCCCCATGTGCCGATCCCAGTCTGGATCAAATGTATGTGAGCCTCTGCTTCGCAGCCGCTCGCACCCTTCGGAGAGCTTCCGGCAGGCTGCTCACCAGATCCGTCGCAACCAGCGAAAGCTCACCCATAGCCTCCCGCGCGACATCGCCGGCAACTCCATGCAGATGGACCGCGGCCACCACGGCCTCAAAAATACGGCGGGGATTTTGTGCCATCATGCCGGCGATCATTCCCGTAAGGATGTCGCCTGTACCGCCGGTTCCCATGCCGGGATTGCCCGTCGTATTCACCCAGACGCTGCCGTCGGGTGCGGCCACCAGGGTACGGTGCCCTTTGAGCACAACCGTGAGTTCGTGTTCCCGAGCGAAACTTCGGGCAATATTCAGACGATCCTTCTGCACCTCCGCCGCAGTCGAGTGAATCAGCCGTGCCATTTCCCCGGGATGAGGCGTAATCACCAGCGAACGGTTCCGGCCATTCAATTCGGCCGCGCGCCCCTCGAACGCGTTGAGCCCGTCCGCGTCCAGCACCAGGGGCGTGTCGAATTTCTTTACGATCGCGCGGACAACGTCAGCCGTCTCGGCATGGCGCGAAATGCCCGGCCCGACCGCAAGTACGGTTTTACCCTTGGCCAGCGCGTCCAGATGACCGTAGCCCAGGGCACGCTTCGAGATTGTCCCCGCTTCCGTTTCCTCCAGCGGCTCGGTCATCAGTTCGGGATGAAATCCGGCCACCGTGGACAGCACCGATTTCGGCGTCCCCACCGTGGAGAGCCCTGCCCCGGCTCGCAGCGCAGATATACCGGCCATGGCTGCGGCTCCCGCCTTCCCCATTGATCCGCCGATCACCAGCACGTGCCCGAAATTTCCCTTGTTCGAGTCCGGAATCCGCGGCCCGATCAGCGGCGCAACGTCCTTGCCCGCGATTAAATTCAGTTGCAGCCGGGAAACGATCGCTTCCTCCGGCGACCCGATCGGCGCGATGATGGTTGGCCCACGAGTAAGAAGCGCAAAGACGTGCGCCGGACGGGGCGCGGTAAACGTCACAATGCCATCAGCCCGGGCAAATGTACCGGCCGGAGCACTCATCGAGTCCGCATCCACACCGGAGGGAATGTCCACCGCAATCACGGCGGCGGTGCTTGCGTCCAGCTGCCGGATAGCTTCGGCGTACACCCCGCTGACCGGAGGCTTGAAGCCGGTTCCGAGAATCGCATCGATCAGCAACTCCGAGTCGAACACAGCCTTCGCCGCGGGTTGCAGGAGTTCTTCCCAGGAACGTGCAACCGCCGGCGACGCTGCTAACCGTTCGAGCATTTCCGCCGCATCGCCACGCAATTCGGAAGGCTCCGCCAGCAGCAATTCCCGAACCTGTTTCCCCGCGTCATGCAGCTTGCGCGCAGCCACCAATCCATCGCCGCCATTATTTCCCTTGCCGCAGATTACGCCGATTCTCTGCACTGCCGGATAGCGCGACAGCACGAAATCCACCACTGCGGTACCTGCGTTCTCCATGAGAGCCAGTGACGGCACGCCGAAGCGTTCGCTGGTTACGCGATCGATGTCGCGCATTTCAGCCGCGCTCACAATTTTCATGGCCGCCTCACGCTTTCGATGCCGTTAGCTGCTCCAGTTGCCGCAGCTGCGCCGGCTCTCCCATCGCGATCAGGTAGTCCCCAGGCTCGATGGCGTCCTCCGGCAGGGGGTTGAACCGCATGCTATGTTCGCGTTTGATAGCAAGAATAATCACGCCGCGCTCCTGGCGGATGCGCGAGCTTCCAATCGTCTTCCCTGCAAATGGAGACCCTTCGGGCACGTGAATTTCCCCCATCTCCAGGTCTATGCCGAGGTGGGTGGTGGCCGCATCCAGAAAGCTGACTACGTTCGGCCGCAGGAACGACTGTGCGATTCGTTGTCCGGCAAAAAGGTACGGGAACACCACCGAGTCCGCACCGGCTTTCAGCAAATGCTTCTCCGCATCTTCTTCGCTGGCCCGGGCAATGACCTTGAACTTGGGGTTTAGCCCTCTCGCAGTGAGCACGATGTAAACGTTGGTCGCGTCGGTCGTAGTGGCCGCCACCAGGCCGCGGGCGCGTTCAATGTGGGCTTCGCGCAGCGTTTGCTCCTGCGTAGCATCGCCCGCCAGCATCAGCCACTCCGGATCGCAGTGCTCGGCCTTCGCCGCATCTTGCTCGATGACCACAAAGGGCGCCTTCTGCCGCGCCAACTCCCGGGCCGCGCTAATGCCAACGCGCCCGGCCCCGCAAATAATGTAGTGATCGGAGAGCCGCCCAATCTCGCGCTCCATTTTTCGCCTTCCGAAGAAACTGCGCAGCTCGAATTCTAGCAAAGCCTGTGTCAACGACCCGATGCCGAGAAACACCAGGGAGACGCCGACTACTATCAGCCCAACATTGAATATTCGGCCCGCATGCGACAATGGATGAACTTCTGCATAGCCAATGGTGGTGAAGGTCGTGACCACCATGTAGAAGCCGTCAAACCAGGACCAGCCCTCGATAAAATGGAAGCCCGCCATGCCCACGAGAGCGACCATGGCCAAGGCGATTCCAATCAACCCGAGATGGCGGAAAGCCTTCATGAAAACTGTCGTTGGTCCTTAACCGTTGAACGTCAGCTTTATTGGGCGGTTTAGGTGGGAGCACACGTCAGCGGAGAGGCCAACGGCCAAGGACCAATGACAGCCCCTAATCCGCCAGGCTCGGCGCCTGCTTGCCTCCCGGCGCAGCTCCCTCTCCCAATTGCACTTTGCTGTGCTTGCGCCCGTAGGTAAAGTAAATCACCAGTCCAATGACCAGCCAAACAACCAGCCGCAGTTGCGTCCAGACCGACAACGAAACGATCAGCACGCCGGAAAAAAGGATGGAAAGAATCGGAACCAGCGGCACCAGCGGCGTCTTAAACGGACGGTTCAGGGTGGGATGCGTTCGGCGCATCACCCACACCCCCGCGCTCACCAACACGAATGCAAGCAGAGTGCCTACGCTGGTCATCTCATCCAGCACACTCAGCGGAATGACGGTTGCCAGCACGGCGACGAAAATTCCTACCACAATTGAGCTGATATACGGCGTCCGAAAACGCGGATGAATCTTGCTGGCCCACGGCCACAGCAAGCCATCCCGCGACATGGAATAGAAGACGCGCGACTGCCCCAGCAACATGACCAGCATCACGGTTGCCAGCCCGCCCAGTGCTCCCAATTCGACCAGAAACGTAGCCCAGGGCTGTCCCGTCACGCGAATGCCCACCACCACTGGATCGGGCACGTTCAGTTCTGTGTAAGGAACCAATCGCGTCAGCAACCCGGAAACCAGAATGTAGAGCACGGTGCAAATGACCAGCGAGCCGAGGATGCCGAGCGGCATATCGCGTCGCGGGTTCTTGGCCTCCTGCGCCGCCGTGGAAACTGCGTCAAACCCGATGTACGCAAAGAACACCACCCCCGCCCCGCGCAGAATGCCCGACCATCCGAACTGCCCCCGCTCCCCGGTGTTAGGCGGAATGAAAGGATGCCAATGGTTCGGCTGCCACGCGTGCGCCGCCAGGAAAGCCGTAGCCAGCCCAATGAACATGCACACCACAGCCACTTTCATGATCACGATGGCGGTGGTGAAATTTGCCGACTCCTTGATTCCGATCACCAGGATAGTGGTGATGAACAGAATTACCAGAAATCCGATGTAGTCGTATTGCAAATGGACGGGCATACCGAAAAGCACGAATTGCGATTTCGGCATGGTCGGCAGGCTCCAACCGATATCGTGCAGAAACGCCCGCAGGTGTCCGCTCCAGCCCACGGCGACCGTGGCGGCGCCGAAGGCATATTCCAGGATTAAATCCCAGCCGATGATCCAGGCGATCAACTCGCCCAGCGTGGCGTATGAATAGGTGTAAGCGCTGCCGGCAATAGGAATAATGGACGCAAATTCCGCATAGCAGAGCCCGGCGAAGCCGCAGGCGATTCCCGCCAGCACAAACGACAGCACCAGGGCCGGCCCGGCAAACTGCGCCGCCGCCTGGCCGGTAATCACAAAAATCCCGGCGCCGATGATCGCTCCAATACCCAGCGTGATCAGATTCAGCGGACCCAGAGCGCGGCGCAGACCGTGCTCTCCTTCGGCCTCCTGCAACAACGCCGTAAGATCTTTTTTGGCAAAAAGTTTAAGACTCATCTTTCACCTTTTGAGAGTTCCCTGCCGCCCACAGGTAGTACACCGGAATCCCTAGCAGCACAATGATGAGCCCCGGCCACGTGTATTGCGGCTTGTAGCGCAATAGTACGACATCGATAAACAACGCCATCACAATATAAATGACTGGCAGCGCCGGATACCCGAAAGCCTTATAGGGGCGCGGCGCGTCCGGGCGTTTTCGCCTCAGCACGAACAGCCCGCCTATGGTCAGAATGTAGAACACCAGCACGGCAAAAATAATGTAGTCGAGCAGTTGCCCATAGCTTCCCGAGACGCACAAAATGCAGGTCCAGGCCATCTGTACCATCAGCGAAACCACGGGAGTTTTGTATCCAGGGTGAAGCCGGGCCACGCTGCGGAAAAACAGGCCGTCCTTGGCCATCGCGTAATAAACCCGCGCCCCCGAAAGAATCAGGCCGTTGTTGCAGCCAAAGGTCGAAACCATGATGGCGGCAGCCATCAGAAATCCGCCAACGCTGCCGAACATCTGCGTCAACACGGCGGTCGCCACGCGGTCTTCGGTCGCATACTGAATGCCGCGATCGAGGATGGTTGCCCCATGCGCAGCCCCATCCAAAGGCAGCACGTTCAAATAAACGATGTTGCAGGCAATGTAGAGCGCCAGCACGACGCCGGTTCCCAGAGCCAGCGAGATCGGCAAGTTGCGGCTGGGATTCTTCACCTCGCCTGCCGTGAAGG
>Ga0335085_10018505_pt1 | contig 10008 bp, 9 predicted proteins | sample Lox_Sample_45_FD_206712 | JGI IMG/M metagenome (GOLD analysis project Ga0335085, IMG submission 206712) | Soil microbial communities from Loxahatchee National Wildlife Refuge, Florida, United States - Lox_Sample_4.5 | ecosystem: Environmental > Terrestrial > Soil > Wetlands | place: USA: Florida... | reverse complement strand
CAGCAGACCGTGGACGAGGCGCTCGCCAACGCGACCCTCAGCATGCTGCAGGCACAGGCGTTCAAGGACGCGCTGTGCCAGTGCGCCAACTGACCCGCGCCGACCCGGATCCAAACGAAGCTGTCCCGGGCGCGCATGCGCCCCGCGCTTGGCACGTCCTTCAAGTCCGCCGTACTCCCGGAGACCACATGCCCCTGCTGTCCCGACGCACCTTCATGGCGGCCGCGGCCACCGGCACCGCCGCCACGTCACTCGCCGAGCCGGCATCGAAGTCACCGGCGCCGCGCTCGCTGGCCGCCAATGCCAGGCCGATCAGCGCGACCGAACACGAAGCCAGGCTCGCCAAGCTCCAGGGACTGATGCAGGCGCGCGGCACGGCCGCTCTGCTGGTCGAGTCCGGCTCGTCGCTGGAGTACTTCACCGGCGTGAAATGGTGGCGCTCCGAGCGCGCCACCGCCGCATTGATCCCGGCGCGGGGCACCCCGGTGGTCGTGACGCCCTTCTTCGAGGAACCCTCGATCCGCGAGACCCTCAAGGTCGCTGGCGACGTGCGACCGTGGAAGGAGGACCAGAGCCCGTTCGCGCTGCTGGCCGCGGCGCTGAAGGCCCAGGGGGCCGGGGCACTTGCGGTTGAGCCCACCACCCGCTTCTTCATCGTCGATCAGGTCACCCGCGCCGGCGCCCGCCACCGCGAGGTGCTGAGCGGTGCCGCACTGGTGGAGGCCTGCCGCAGCATCAAGTCCCCCGCGGAGCTCGCGCTGCTGCAGACCGCCAACGACATCACCATCGCGGCCCTGGGCCGCGTGCACGGCGAGGTGCGCGCCGGCATGACGCACCAGGACGTCCAGTCCCTGGTAGTCGCCGCGACCGAGGCCCTGGGGGGCGAGCACGAGTTCTCGCTGGTGCTGATGAACGAGGCCAGTGCCTTCCCGCACGGCTCGCTCAAGCCGCAGAGCGTGCACGAGGGCTCCGTCATCCTCATCGACACCGGCTGCAACGTGCACGGCTACCAGTCGGACATCTCGCGCACCTGGGTGCATGGCTCCCCGACGGCGCGCCAGCGCGAGGTGTGGACGACCGTCCGGCGCGGCCAGGAGATCGCGCTCGAGGCCGCGAAGCCCGGGGTGCCCGCCGGCGCCATCGACAAGGCGGTGCGCAGCTACTACGAGCGGCGCGGCTGGAGCGCCGACTACGGGCTGCCGGGCCTGTCGCACCGCACCGGGCACGGCATCGGGATCGATGGTCACGAGTCACCCTACCTGGTACGCAGCGACACCACCCCGCTGGCCGCGGGCATGTGCTTCTCGGACGAACCCGGGATCTACATCCCCGGCGAGTTCGGCGTGCGGCTCGAGGACTGCTGGTACGTGACCGCGGACGGCCCGAAGCTGTTCACGCCGCTGGCCAAGTCCCTGGAAGAGCCAATCTGAGTCGCTAGGGACGCGCCTCGACGCGGATCGTCCCCATCATGCCGCCATCCTCGTGCTCGAGCAGGTGGCAGTGATAGACGAAGGTGCCCACGGCATCGGGGTCACGGAAGTCCATGCGCAGCCTGACGCTGGGGAAGCTGCCCATCTTCGGGTCGTAGAACGGCACGTTCACGGTGTCACGCAGGAACGGCTCGTGTACCTCGAGCCCGAACCAGTTGAGCAGCAGGAAGTGCAGCTGGTGGATGTGGAACGCGTGCAGCTCGGTGGTACGGTTCTCGATGATCCAGTCCTCGACGTCACCCTGGTGCACCACGATGTCTGGCTCGGTGGCCGCCGGATCGAAGGGCTTGGGCTCCTTCCCCTGTTCGGTGATGAAGTAGCTCACGGGGCTGTGCGGGTCGTCGGGATCGGCCTGCGCTTCCGAGAAGTACAGCTTCCGCACCCGTACCGGGGCGACGTCGCCGAGCCAGGCGCGCGCGCGCGGCGGCAAGGGGGCACCGGGCGGCGGCATGCGGTCCTGCGGCTCGGGCGCGTCCGCGCTCAGCACCACGTCCGCCAGTGTCCGGTTGGGGTCGTTCTCACCGCTCGCGCCCGTGTCCACGGAGCGCGTCACGAGGGTGACCGCCCCATGCGAGGGCGCGGTCACGATGAACTCCGCGCGGCCGCCGGGCGGGATCCCCAGGTGGTCGCTCGTGGCGACGTGGCGCGCATCACCGCCCTTGAGGTCGATCGGCACGCCGTCGAGCGCCACCAGGCCGAGGCTCTGGGCGGTACCGTCGACGAGGAAGGCGAGGTGCAGGTAGGTCAGTGAGGCGGCGTTGAGCACCCGCCACAGCTGGCGCTCGCCCGGCCGCATGCGGATGACCGCCCCCGGATAGTCCGGGTAAGGCACCGGCACGAAGTTGACCGAGAGGTCCTTGGCCGGCTTGCCGTACCCCGTGTGCGTGTTCACGGCATCGCCGTCGGCATCGAGGAGGATCCTGGGTGTGACGGGCTCGCTACGGGCGGGCGGCGCGTCGGGGTGCACGAGGTCCTGGTCCCGGACGACCAGCACGCGCTCCGGAAGGCCCGCGACCTCCGGGACCGCGCGCTCCAGCCCCTCGACGATCAGGGCCCCCGATGCGCCGCCCACCACCTGGCGCATCGAGAAGCCGTGGATGTGCGGGTGGTACCAGTAGAGCCCCGGCGGTTCGTCTACGGGGATGCGGAAGCGGTACTCGAAGGTACCCCCGGCGGGCAGCGAGGTCTTCAGCACCTCGTCCTGGTGGCAGCGCGGCGGAACCGTCAGCCCGTGGAAGTGCAGGTTGGTGGCCGTGGCGGTCATGGCGCCGCTGCTGCAGACATCCGTGCCGGTGCTCGGGTGCACGTGAGCAGCCGCTCCAGCCCGGGCTTCGCCCAGGTCCTCCAGAACGTTATGCAGCCGCAGCACGAGCCGGTCCCCGGGGTGCACCCGCAGCGTGGGCGCCTGCGAGCCGTCGGGCAGCAGGTAGCAGTAACGGACGCTGCCGTCGGCGGCGCGCTCGTTGTGGATCGCAAGGTCCAGGCGCAGCTCGCCGTCGCGGCTGCGGAGGTCGCGCGGCTCGGCCACCTCGCTGCGGGGCTGGGGCCGCGGGCAGGCTTCTGCAGGGGTGCCGGAAGAAGCGCGCGGCGCCAGCGCGCACGACAGCGCCGCCACAGACAAGGCGACAACCCACGGGCCGCCTGCGCCGCGCCTCGAGCGCTCCCTGTTCATCGTGACTGCATTCCCCGCCGCGTCATGGCACGAGCCAAGGCGCGCAACGATGTTGCGTGGATATTGCGGACGTGTGACAGCGCGCCCGCGGCGCGGGAGCGCAAGGCCGCGAATCCGTCACAAATCCGATATGCAAGCTCAGTACTGTCTGAGCCCCGTCGCATCCACCATCAGGGAGAAAAACAGTGACGCGAATTTCCATCGCGGTGCTCGCTGCGCTTGCAGCGTTCGCATCCAGCGCAACTGCAGTCCAGGCCGGCCAGCAGCAGGACTGGGACCACGGTTCAACCCGCACCCCGATCAGGCACGTCGTGGTGCTGTTCCAGGAGAACGTGTCGTTCGATCACTACTTCGGCACCTATCCGCACGCCCAGAACAACCAGGGCGAGGTGCCCTTCTACGCCCTCCCGCTCACCCCGACCGTCAACGGACTCGGGCCGGAGCTGCTGAACAACAACCCCAATAAGAACGCCGCCGGTACCGACCAGGTGAACCCCGGCCGCCTGTCCCCCGCGCAGGCCTACACCTGCAGCCAAAACCACAACTACGGCCCGGAGCAGCAGGCGGTCGACAGCGGCCTCATGGACGTGTTCCCGCAGTTCACCGGTCGCACCACCAGCCAGGGCTGCGCGGCGGATGGGACCACGGTGCTCGGCTATTACGACGGCAACACCGTCACGGCGCTGTGGACCTATGCCCAGAACTTCTCGATGAGCGACAACTACTTCGATGCGACCTTCGGTCCCTCGACGCCGGGGGCAATCAACCTGGTCTCGGGCCAGACCTACGGCGGCGTCCTGTACTTCGGCGGCGGCTCGACCACCTCGGCCTATCCGGCAACCTACACCCCGGGGCAGACGACCGTCACCGACATCGGCGACTTCGATCCGTACCTCGATGACTGCGGCGCGGATGCCGGCGGCACCAAGACCGGTTCGGCGACGCTGCAGATGACCGGCAAGAACATCGGCGACCTGCTCTCGGCCTCGCACGTGACCTGGGGCTGGTTCCAGGGCGGCTTCCGTCCCACGACCGCCGCGGTGCTGAACAAGGACGGCTCCATGGTGTCGCCCGCGGTATGCGCGGCCTCGCACGCCGGCCACCCGGGCGTCCCCAACCCGGTGGCACCGCTGCTGACCGGCCCGGACATCCACGGGCAGGTGGCGGACTACGTCGCGCACCACGACCCGTTCATGATGTATGCCAGCACCTCGAACCCGCACCACCTGCGGCCGAGCTCGGTGCGGGCGATCGGGTCCACCGACCAGGCGAACCACAACTACGATTCGAGCGACTTCATCGCCGCGCTCAACTCCGGCAACCTGCCCGCGGTGTCCTTCCTCAAGGCGCCCGCGTACGAGAATGCCCACCCAGGCAACTCGGACCCGACCAGCGAGCAGAACTGGATCGTCTCGATGGTGAACCAGATCATGCAGTCGCCCGAGTGGTCGAGCACTGCGATCATCATCACCTATGACGACTCCGACGGCTGGTATGACCACGTCAACGGGCCGATCGTCAGCCCGTCGAGCACTTCGGTCGACGGTCTTGCCGGAGCGGGCAACTGCGGCAAGCCGCTGAGCGGGGCCAACCCGGCCCGCTGCGGTCACGGGCCGCGCCTGCCGCTCCTGGTGATCTCACCCTGGGCGCAGCCGAACTACGTCGATCACACTCTGACCAACCAGGCCTCGGTGATCAATTTCATCGAGTACAACTGGGGGCTGGGGACGATCGACGGCGCGACGCCGAAGCCGAACGGCCAGGCTTCCTTCGATCGCACCGCGGGCACGCTCCTGAACCTCTTCAGCTTCAGGACGCCGCCTTCGTACGACCGGGTGCTGCTCAACTGCGACGGCTCGCCGGTCCAGGGTCGCCACGCCCAGGCGCCGACGACCTGCCCGTAAGCTGGCGCTGCCTCAGCGGGGCTCCGCGCGCGCAGGCGCCGGAGCCCCGTTTCCATTTGGGGCTCCGCTACTGGATCGTCTTGTTCACGACTGCGGACAGCGCACTCTGGGCACCCGTGGTGGTGTAGGCCGTCGCGGCGAAGTACCAGGTGCCCGAGGCGAGGTTGCTGACCGTGTAGCTGGTCGCGGCGGGGTCACTGATCTGTGCCACCTGCGCCAGATTGGAGGGCGAGCTGCCGGAGTAGATCCGGAAGCCTGCGAGGTCCGTGAGCGGCGTGCCGTCGGTGTTCGCCGTCGGGGCCGTCAGGCCCAGCGAGGCGCTTCCCGTGACCGGGGGCGCAACTGCCGCGGCGGCCACGGTGATGGTGAATGCCGGCAGCGCCGCGCTGCTCTGCCCGTCGCTGGTGCTGATGACTACGTTGGCATAGGTCCCCACCTGAGAGCTCGCCGGGGTGCCGTTCAGGGCGCCGGTTGCGATGCTGAAGGCGGCCCAGGCGGGCTTGTTCTGGACCGAGAACGACAGAGTGCGGCCCGCCGGGTCGCTCGCCGACGGGGTGAACGCGTAGGCACTGCCCGCAGTCACCGCAGTTGCGGGCGTGCCGCTGATGACCGGCGGCGCGCTGGTCGCCGCGACCGGCCCGCTCACCTGCACGCTGAAGGATGCGAGCGTCGCGGTCTTCAGGCCGTCGCTGACCGCGATGACGATGTTCGGATATCTGCCGACGCTGGCCGCCGGCGGCCTCCCGGTGAGCGCACCGCTGCTCCTGGAGAAGCTGGCCCAGGAGGGCTTGTTGGCTATGGCGAAGTACAGCCGGCGGCCGAGGGAGTCCGTGGCCGTGGGTGTGAACGCGTAGCTTTGCCCGGTGTTGACGCTGCCGGGCGGCGCTCCCGTGATGGTGAGCACGTCGTTCTGGAAGCGTTGGTGCGCATGCGCGGCGGCGCAGGGCGCGAGCAGGAGAATGAGGGTGACAGCCGGCAGCCCAATGAGCCCCGGCCAGGGACGTACTCGTCGCAGCATCTTGCCTCCCCGTGCACGATCGGTCGTGGACGGAGGGCGCAGTCCGCTCCCGGGACGGAGCTATGGACGACGACCGGGTGTGCTCGAGCACCGACCGGCCGGCAACCCCGCTGTCTTATCCATCTGGGTAAGACCGGAGGCTTTGCGTCCCCGCCTCACGACGGGTTTGCCTGAACAGCTGTGGTCTCTCGTGCGATCAGCGACGCACGCGCACCCAGCACTTCGACAGCAGTAAATCGCCTCGAGAGGCGAGCCGCAAATGTCTCGGTACGGCGACGTAAGCAAACGGCAACGTTTGACTTTCGGCCGCAGCCGATGCCGAACCGGAATAGCAGGCCGTCGAAGGCTAGCCGCGCGGGAGCGTTGCCGCCACCGGCATCACGGATGGCGCGCTCGGCACCGGTGCCTTCGGGAGCGGCCCGAGTTGGCGCGGCTCTTCCATCTTCCTTACGGCCTCGATCTCCTCGTCGCGGCGCTGTCTCAGTGCTTCGAGCCTACGCCGCACAGCCACGACTTCCGGATGCGTTTCCGTATAACGCGCGAGCAGCTCATTGAGCTGTCCCTGCGCCTGAAGGGCTTCGCCAGGGACCGTCCACCATTGGATCAGAATGGACATCGCTAAAAGGCGTCAGCGATGTGACCGGAATGCACACACTGAAAATGGCGCGCCCGGAGAGATTCGAACTCCCGACCTCCTGGTTCGTAGCCAGGCACTCTATCCAGCTGAGCTACGGGCGCGCACTTTATCGGATCTGGCAGCAACCCAGCGAAATCAGTAACTTACTGTCCGGACTGGACTTCGCCGCTGCGGTACCCCGACCCGGGACTCCCCTGCAGGGCCCCGTTTTTGGGGCGCGAATCCTATCACAATGCCCGGCGTTGGCTTCAAGTCGCTGCGCCTTTGCCGGTAAGCCCCGGGCGACTTCAGAATCCGGCGCCAGGGGGTACTCCAATGTCGCTGCGCGCCGTCTTGCTGTTCGCTGCTTCCGTGGCCTTCCAGCTGCTCGCAATGCTGTTCCTGCCCCGCAGCCAGGGCTTCACCCGGCCGCTGCCCACACTGGCGTGCGCCCTGCTCTTCGTGTGCGGGATCTGGATGGTGGCACGCCTGTACGCGAGCGGCGCCAAGCTCGGCATCATGAGTCCGCTGCTCGCGGCCGTGATCCCGCTGGGCGTGATCGCCATCGGCATCTTCGCGTACCACGAGAGTGCCTCGCCGCTGCGCATCGGGATGCTGGTCGGCGCCTGCGTGCTGATCGGCGCCGCAGCGGCGGTACCTTAGCGCCAGCTCTGGCTGCGGCCCCGGTGGCGCGAAGGCGCCCCGAGCCGCCTGGCTCAGACGGCCAGGCGGTTGTAGATGAACAGGACGATGATGGCGCCCACGATCGACATCAGGATTCCAGCCGGCTGCACCTTGCCGCCATCGGGCGGGTTCTTGCTGAAGATGCGCACCAGGAAGCCGCCGACGAACGATCCCACGATGCCGAGTATCCCGGTGGCGATCCACCCCATGTGGTCAGCGCCGGGCATGATGAAGCGCGCGATCGCGCCGACGATGATGCCGACCAGGAACATCCAGACGTAATGCACAAGGTCTCCCGTTCTTCTGACCCCGAGGGGTCGGTTGTTGTTCTAAGAAGAGTCGTCCTCGCGGTGGCATTCTAGCCACCGTCGCGGGCGGCCCGGAAGGTCTCGTGCCGCGGATGCCGCCGCGTAAAGTGTTACCAACTGTCCTCGGTCGGCCGCCCACGCGCCGCTCAGGACGTGAGCGCAGGCATAGTCATTGACGAACCCCATACGGAGCCATCGATGAGAAGAACAATCGCGACCGGTCTTACGAGCTTGGCCTTGGCTTTGGCGGCGCAGGTCAGCGGCGCCGCAGCCCCCGACGAGGCGCAGTTCCGCTCGCTGTACAAGGAGCTGGTGGAAACCAACACCAGCCTGTCCGCCGGCAGCTGCACGCTGGCCGCGGAGCGCATGGCGGCACACCTCAGAAACGCAGGCTTCGCCGAGGGCGAACTGCATCTGTTCGCCGCACCGGACCACCCCAAGGAGGGCGGTCTGGTGGCGATCTACCCCGGACGCGACCCGAAGCTCAAGGCGGTGCTGCTGCTCGCGCACCTCGACGTCGTGGAGGCGAAGCGCGAGGACTGGACGCGCGATCCCTTCACGCTCATCGAGGCGAACGGCAATTTCTATGCCCGGGGCTCGGTGGATGACAAGGCCGAAGCGGCCATCTGGGTGGACACGCTGGCGCGACTGCGCACCGAGAAGTTCAGGCCCCTGCGGACGCTCAAGCTGGCGCTCACCTGCGGCGAGGAGACCGCCGGTGCCTTCAACGGTGCGCAGTGGCTGGTCGCGAACCAGCGCGACCTCATCGACGCGGGCTTCGCCATCAACGAGGGCGCAAGCGGCCACCTGGACGACCAGGGCCAACGCATGTATCTGGAGATCCAGGACGGCGAGAAGTTCCCGCAGAACTACCGCCTCGAGGTGACCAACCCGGGCGGCCACAGCTCGCGGCCGGTGAAGGACAACGCCATCTACCACCTCGCGGGCGCACTCAAACGCATCGAGGCCTACGAGTTCCCGGCGATGTTCACCGATGGCAGCCGCGCCTATTTCCGGGCGGTCGCGAAGATCGAGGCCGGCAAGGGCGATACCCGGGCGTCCCAGGCGATGGAGGCATTCCTGAAGCATCCCAACGACTCGCAGGCCATCGCGCTGGTCTCCAGCCAGGACCCGACCTGGAACGCCACGCTGCGTACGACCTGCGTTGCCACCATGCTCGATGCCGGGCACGCGACCAACGCGCTGCCGCAGCGGGCGCGCGCGAACATCAACTGCCGGATCTTCCCCGGAGTCTCCGCCGAGACCGTGCGTGCGAAGCTGGAGGAACTGGTCGCCGACCCGCAGGTCAAGGTCACCACGCTCGAGACGCGCGGCCCGACCTCTCCCCCGCCGCCGCTCTCGGCGCAGATCCTGGCGCCGGTGGAGAAGCTCGCCGCGCAATACTGGCCGGGCGTGCCGGTGGTGCCGATCCTGCAGCCAGGCGCAACCGATGGCGAGTTCCTCAACGCGGCCGGGATCCCGACCTACGGGATCCTTCCGGTGTTCCTGGGCAAGGACCTCGGCAACATCCACGGCCTCAATGAGTACGTGAGCGTGCGTTCGCTGATGGAAGGACGCACGTTCCTGTACCAGCTGGTCAGGATCTACGCGGACCAGAAATGAAGCGCAGGCCGGGCGGCCGTTCTCGGCCGCCCCGGCATGGATCCACCGATAACCCGTCCGCCCGGCGGCGGACCTCAGTCCGTGCCGACCATGACGCTCGAGGCCTTGATCACGGCGTAGGCGCGGTCGCCTGCCTTGAGCTTGAGGCTGCGCACCGCATCCAGGGTGATGATGGAGACGATGCTCAGCCCCGGGGCGAGTTCGATGGTGACCTCGGCATTCACCGCCCCCTGTTCGACCTTGCGGACGGTTCCCGGAAGCGTGTTACGGGCGCTGATTTTCATGGCACTCTCGCAGTTGGCTCTGACCCCGCAGACTCAAGGGGCCACAAGCGGACAACCGCCACCGCGAGGATGCCGATGACCCGCCTGCTGCTCTTCACCGCGCTCGCCGTGGCGGCAGTGTCCGCGGCACCAGCCGCGGACTCCGGCTGTGACGGCTTCCAGTGGAACGTGACCCGAGAGCGTTCCCTGTTCGCGATGCCGCCCAAGTCACTGCGCAGCGCGCCCGATCCCGCCGCCGCACCGCCGCTGTCCGCCGGTGTCCTGTACGAGCTCGCGGTGGCGCCCCAGGATGGCCTCCGCCTGCTGGCCGCGCCCGGCAAGCACGCGAGCTTCGACGGTGCACGTGGTGGCTTTGCGCTGCTGCAGGTCCCCTCCCGGGGCCTCTGGCGCATCGCCCTGAGCGAGGCCG
>Ga0335085_10018503_pt1 | contig 10008 bp, 7 predicted proteins | sample Lox_Sample_45_FD_206712 | JGI IMG/M metagenome (GOLD analysis project Ga0335085, IMG submission 206712) | Soil microbial communities from Loxahatchee National Wildlife Refuge, Florida, United States - Lox_Sample_4.5 | ecosystem: Environmental > Terrestrial > Soil > Wetlands | place: USA: Florida... | reverse complement strand
TTGCGCGCCGCTCTCGGCCGGCAGCTCGGTGCACGCACACATCAGCACGCGGCGACCGCCGTCGCTGCGCAGCGCGACTTGCTCGCGCCATTCGCTGTCGCCGCGCTGCAAGTGACCCGCGGCGACCGCCAAGAATTGCGCGAGCAGCGGGCGGCTCGGCGCGAGCTCCGCGAGCGACTCGCCGCGGTGCTCGTCGAGGTCCTCGCCGAGGATCGCGCTCGCGGCCTGGTTCGCCGTCCGAATCCGCATGTCGGGCTCGAGCGCGACGACGCCCGTCGAGAGCCGCGCCAGAATCACCTCGAGCTTGCGCCGCTCGCTTTCCACTTGCTGCTGGCTCGAGCGCGCCTCCTCGCTGGCCTTCGCGAGCCGCTGCGTCATGTCGTTGAAGGAGTGCACGAGGAAGCCGATCTCGTCGCGCGTCGGCGTCGGCACGCGAGTTGCGAAGTCGCCGCGCGCGACGGCGCGCGTACCCTGCATCAGCAGCTGGATCGGCACGACGAGCCGGCGCGAGAAGTAGAACGCTCCGTAGACCGACGCGAGGAGCGAGATCAGGAGGACGAGACTCAGCGTGAGCGTGAACGCGTACTTGAGCGCGTTCTGCAGGTACGAGAGCTCGGAGAACTGGTTGTAGCTCGCCTGCACCGAGTTCGCGAGCGTGCCGAGCTGCGGGTCCACTGGAAAGATCGCCTGCAGGAACTGGAGCTCGCCGCGCGAGCTCGCGAGCGCCAACGTCGCGGCCGCAACGATCTCGTAGCTGCCGTCCGGCTGCGGGTCGACGCTCACGTACATCTGCGCCTGGCGGAGCTGGAACAGCAGCTCGTCGCTCGGGTATCTCGGCACGGTCGCGCGCCGATCGACGCCAGAGGTCGCGAGGATCTGCCGGTTCGGCCCGTACGCGGTGAGCTCGAGAGCGGAGCTGTCCGCACGCAGCGCGTTAAGCGCCTGCGAGAGATCGCGCGGGTCGGCGTTCCCGAGCCTGTTAGCGAGCCGCTGCACCTCGTCGAGCTTGCTCCGCGCCTGGATGTCGAACGCGGTCTGACCGAGCCGCAGCACGTTCGCGAGCCCCTTTTCGACGTCGACGTTGAACCAGTTGTCGATGCCGCGATTGATGAACTCGACCGAGAAGATGTACACGCCGACGAGAGGGGTGATCGCGACGAGCACGAGCACGCCGATCATCCGCGCGCGCAGTCGCGAGCCCGGCACGTGCCGGCGGTAGTCGCGGATCAGCCGCGCGAGGTTGATGACGATCAGCACGAGCAGCACCGCGATGCCGATCGAGTTGATCGGCACGATCCAGTTGTGCAGGCGGGCGAAGTCGTCCGAGTTCTCGGTGACCCGAGTGAACAACAGCAGCGCGACGAACCACAGCAGTATGCCGCCTACTGCGAGCAGCGCGACGAACGCGCTTCTCAGTCGCCGCGCAACTGCCATTTGTACCAATCGCTGCCGAGCGACCAGTCGCGGCGCCAAAACGCGATCAGGCGCAGGGGGCCCGTGAGCTTCTCGACGTCCAGAACGCTGCGCATGCGGACGTAATAGTCGCGGCGGCTCGAGTCGAGCAGCGCGGCGTCGATCACCGGGAAATGGTTGATGCGCGAGAGCGAGTCGAGCGCCGCGTACAGCGTCGAGAACGAAGACTGGTCGCCGCTGTTCAAGTTTTGCACGGTGAACCGCTCGCTGAGCGCGTGGTACTCGAGCTGGTAGCGCTGCCGCAGCGCGGCCTCCTCGCTGTCGAACCAGAGCCGGCGCGGTTTGAGCAGCTCGACCTCGACGCGGATCGTGAGCGGGACGCCGGACTGCAGCGCGCGCCGCGCATCGGACGACAGGCGATACTCGATCCGGGCGTCGAGGAAGTAGACGCCGTCTTGGAGCTGCGTTCGCGCCTCGCGGACTGCGAAGTAACCCGGATCCTCCTCGATCTTGAGCGGCGGGGGCGGCTGCGGCGTCGCCGCGAAGTCCTGACCTCGGCTCGCGAGCGGCAACGATAAGAAAAGGAGTCCGGCGATCAGCAAGGCGCGGGTCGGCGCGGCCGGAGCCGTCGGCGGGGGTCTAATGTTGCGCGTGACAGACATCGGGCGGTCGCAACGCTGCCGGCTTTTGTAGGCAAGCATAATAGAAGCCATCACCGTCCGCGTCTCCCGGCAAGGTCTGACAGCCGCCCAGCTGCTCGGTTCCTGGCTCCCCGGCGCCGTCGATCGCGTCCCTGAAAGCCGCGATCTGCGCATCGTTCTCCGCCTTGAGCACAGAACAGGTCGCGTAGACGAGACGCCCGCCCGGCGCGAGCAGCGGCCAGAGCGCGCGCAGCAGGTCCGCCTGGAGTGCGACCGCTCGCGCGACGTCCTCCGGTCGGCGCAGCAGCTTGATGTCGGGATGCCGGCGGATCACGCCGACCGCGCTGCACGGTGCGTCGAGCAGGATCCGATCGAACGGCCGGCCGTCCCACCAGTCGGCCGGGCGGGTCGCGTCGCCCGCGACGAGCGTCGCGGACAGGCCGAGCCTGTCGAGGTTCGCGCGAACCTTGTCGAGCCGCCCGGGGTCGCGGTCGAGGGCCCAGACCTCGGCGAGGCCCGGGCACGATTCGAGGATGTGCCCCGTCTTGCCGCCGGGCGCGGCGCAGGCGTCGAGCACGCGCTGGCCGGGCGCGAGAGCGAGGAATCCGGCGGCTAGCTGCGCCGCGACGTCCTGCACCGAAACTTCGCCCGCCGCGAAGCCGGGCAGCGCTTCGACCGCCTGCGGCTCGTCGAGCACGATCGCGGTCGCGACCTCCGCCGACGCGCGTGCGCCGAGCCCGGCCACGCGCAGCCGCGCGAGATAGTCGACGCGGGCCGTGCGCCGCTCGTTCACGCGTAGCCACATCGGCGCGGGTAGGTTGTTCTGCTCGCAGATGCGCCGCCAATCGTCCGGCCAATCATGCCGAAGCCGCTCGACGAGCCAGGCCGGATGGCTGAGCCGCGCCTCGAGGTCGTCGGCGAGCGCCGCGTCGAGCGCGGCGCGCTCGCGCTGGAAGCGGCGCAGCACGGCGTTGACGAGCGGCGCCGCGGCGTACGCGCCGACCAGCGCCGCCGCGTCGACGGTCGCCGACACTGCCGCGTGCTCCGGGATCCGCAGCTCCTGCAGCTGCAGCAGGCCGATCCGCAGCAGGGCGCCGAGCTCGAGCTCGCCCGCCTTGAGCGGCCGCGTGAGCAACTGCGCGCATTGCCATTCGAGGCGGTGGTGCCAACGCAGCGCTCCGAACACGAGCGCGCCGAGCAGCGACCGGTCGCGCTCGGCGACGCTCGGGCTCGCGACTTCGAGTGCGTCGTCCGCGTCGACGCGCTCGCGCTGCACGCGCGCGACGACACGCGCCGCGGCGGCGCGCACCGCCGCGCCGGGGCGCGCGCCCGCGCTACGAGACGAACGCCGCGCCATCGAGCGGATGCGCAGCCACGTACGCCCCGGCATCCATCACGCGCCCCGACGGCGGCTGCACCTTCGTGAGCCGCAGCACGCCGTCGCCCGTCGCGACGTCGATCCCGGCCGGCCCCGCGGCGACCACGGCGCCGGGCGCTGCACCCGCCGCGCCCCCGCGCGGCTCCGCGCGCCAGATTCGCAGCCGCGCGCCGTCGCCGAGGCGCGTCTCGGCGATTGGCCATGGATCGAACGCGCGCACGCGCGCGTCGAGGTCGAGCGCGCTCGAGCGCCAGTCGAGCGTCGCGTCCGCTTTCGCGATCTTCGGCGCGTGCGTCGCGAGAGATGCTTGCTGCGGCGTCGGCACGAGCGTTCCGGCGAGCAGCTCCGGCAGCGCCGCCGCAAGCGTTTCCGCCGCGAGCGTCGCGAGCCGATCGTGCAGCTCGCCCGCGGTCTCGCGCGCGCCGATCGGGGTCGAGCGCGCGAGGTAGACGGCACCCGTGTCGAGACCGCGCTCGATGCGCATGAGGCTCACGCCCGTCGTCGCGTCGCGCGCGAGCAGCGCATGCTGGATCGGCGCGGCGCCGCGCCAGCGCGGCAGCAGCGACGCGTGCAGGTTCACGCAGCCGAGCCGCGGCCACGCGAGCATCGCGCTCGGCAGCAGCAATCCGTAAGCGATCACGACGAGCAGGTCGGGTGCGTCACCGAGGTCGGCGAGCGCCGAGCTCGGCGCCAAGCTCTCCGGCTGCGCGACGCGCAGGCCGTGCGCTTGCGCCGCGAGCTTGACCGGCGACGCGCTGAGCTGCCGCCCGCGGCCGGAGGGCCGGTCCGGCTGCGTGAGCACCACGGGGACGCGGGCGCCCGATGCGAGCAACGCATGCAGCGTCGGCACCGCGAACCGCGGGGTGCCGGCGAATGCGATGCGGGCGGGAGCGCTCAAGGCCGGACCGACGGCGCGAGGCCGCGGCTCAGATCACGGGCACGGACTTCCGTTCGCGCGCCGGCGCGGGCTCGTTGCCCGCGCGCTTGGCCTTCTTCGTGGCCTTCCTTTTGAGCCGCTCGCGCTTGAGCTCGGACAGATAGTCGACGAAGAGCTTGCCGTCTAGGTGATCCATCTCGTGCTGGATGCAGACGGCGAGCAGGCCCTCGGCGTCGAGCTCGAACGGCTTGCCGTCGCGATCGAGCGCCCGGACGTGGATCTTCGCCGCCCGGTCGACGTAGTCGTAGAACTCCGGCACCGACAGGCAGCCTTCCTCCGCGCTCGTCTGCCCCTCGGCGCTGACGAGCTCGGGGTTGATCAGGCAATGCGGCTCCGTGTGGTCCGTCGACACGTCGACGACGAGGATCCGCTTGTGGACGTTGACCTGGGTCGCGGCCAGGCCAATCCCCGGGGCCGAGTACATCGTCTCGAACAAATCCCCTACGAAGCGCCGGATATCGGCGTCGACTTTTGTGACCGGTTCGGCGCGAATACGGAGCCGCGGATCCGGATACTCGAGTATTGGGAGACGTGCCATTGTGGTTCGGCCTCGATTTCGTGTATAACGCGTCGAAGTTTGCTTAACCCTCTGACTTTACAGGGATAGTGTTGGCTCGGACCTGCTGGGGACGGTTCGTCGGGGCGCGGCAGACCGGCGCTGGCCCAGTGGCCGACGATTATAGCAGCCGCCTTTCGGGCCCGACGAGCGGCCCGGATCGCTATCGGGATAGGGAGCGAAGACCATGATCCACGCGCGCAAACCTCTGCTTCGATCGGCCTGTTTGATCGCCGCTGCGGCCGTCGGCATGGTCGGCCTCACGGTCGGCGTCGCACAGGAGCGCGGCGATCTCAAGCTCGCAACCGCGGTCGGGCAACCGGCTCCGCCGCCGGTGCTCAACCCGCGCCACCCCGAGACCTATGTCGTGCAGCGCGGCGACACGCTCTGGGACATTGCCGCCAAGTTCCTCCGCGATCCTTGGAATTGGCCCGAGATCTGGCAGCTCAATCCGCAGATCGAGAACCCGCACCTGATCTTCCCGGGCGACACGCTGTCGCTCGTCTATGACGGCAACGGCCGGCCCGGCGTCCAGGTTACCGAGCGCGGGCCCGTGGCCGCGGCCGCGTTCAGCGGCGGCAACGGCGTCGAGAAGCTGTCGCCGCGCGTTCGCGAGTTGCCGCTCGAGGAAGCGATCACCGCGATCCCGTACGCGCAGGTCGTCGCGTTCCTGTCGCGCTCGACCGTGCTCGAGAAGAAGCAGCTCCCGCACTTGCCGTACATCGTCGCGAATCGCGAGGGCCTGGTCAGCAGCGCGGGACGCGACTTCTACGCGCGTCAAGCGAATGGCGTGCGAGGCTCCGTCTACAACGTCGTGCACCTCGGCAGCAAGCTCGTCGACCCGGACGACAACGCCGTGCTCGGCTACGAGGGCATCTTCGTCGGCGAGGCGCGCGTCGACCGTGCCGGTGATCCCGCGACCTTGCACCTGATGAGCAGCACTCGCGAGGCGCTGATCGGCGACTACCTGACCGACCAAGCCGGCGTGGTGCCCGCGAACTACCTGCCGCACCCGCCGAAGCAAGAGGTGGCCGGGCAGATCATCTCCGTCATGGACGGCGTCGCGCTGATCGGTCAGTACCAAGTCGTCGTGCTGAACCGCGGCACGAAGCACGGCCTCGACGCGGGCACCGCGCTCAGGGTCTATCAGACGGGCCGAGTCGCGAAGGACGAGGGCGGCGGTCGCGGCGGCGGACAGGGCGGCGCGAACGGCATCGAACATGGCACGTTCGGCAAGAAAGTGCGCTTGCCCGACGAACCGGCCGGCACGATGATGGTGTTCCGAACTTTCGACCGGATGAGCTATGCACTCATCATGGAAGCGACGACACCGATCAGCGTCTACGACACCGTCCGCAACCCCTGATCGTCCTCATCTCTTAGCACTCGTTCCGGCCGTTGCTCCGCCGGCCGCGCGCCGGCGATGGCGAGCGACGCCTGGCTGACGCTCACCTGCGCGGCGGCGCCGGCCGATCGGCGTTGGCTCGCCGCGCTGAAGAGCTGCGGCACGGCCGAGGCGCTCGTCTCGCGGCCGCGCCACGCGCTGCTCGCGCTCGATCTGCCCGAGGACGCGGTCGACCGACTCAAGTCGCCCGATCCCGCAGCGCTCGAGCGCGCGCGAGCTTGGCTCGCGGCGCGCGACCGGCGGCTCGTGACGTTCACCGAGGAAGGCTACCCGCCGCTGCTCGCGCAGCTCGTCGACGCGCCGCTCGCGCTCTGGGTCCAGGGCGCGAACCCTGCGCTGCTGTCGGGCCCGCAGCTCGCTATCGTCGGCAGCCGCAACCCGACGAGCGGCGGCCGCGACAATGCCGAAACGTTCGCGCGTTATCTCGCGCAGCGCGGTCTAACGATCACGAGCGGGCTCGCGATCGGTATCGACGGCGCGGGCCATCGCGGCGCGCTGCGAGAGATCGGCGGCACGATCGCGGTTCTCGGCGGCGGGCTCGACTCGATCTACCCGCGCGCACACGCGAGTCTCGCCGCCGAGATCGCCGAGCGCGGACTGCTCGTGTCCGAGTACGCGCCCGGCGTCGAGCCGCGCAAGCTGCACTTCCCGCAGCGCAATCGAATCATCGCGGGTTTGACGCTCGGCACGCTCGTCGTGGAGGCGACGCGTCGTAGCGGCTCGTTGATCACCGCTCGCTTGGCCGCGGACTACGGCCGCGAGGTGTTCGCGATTCCGGGCTCGATTCACAACCCGCTCGCACGCGGGTGTCATCTGCTGATTCGAAGTGGCGCGAAGCTCGTCGAGGAGGCTGCGGACATCTTCGTGGAGCTCGCCGCGCACTTGAGGATCGATCCCGCGACGACCGAGCGCGAGCGCGCGAACGACGCGCGCGAGAGCGCGACGATCGATGCTCCCGAATACCGCAACGTTCTCGAATTGCTGGGTTTCGAGCCGCGCTCGATCAGCGCGCTGAGCGAGGCGTCTGGATTGACGGCAGCGGAGCTTTCCTCCATGCTCCTGGTGCTCGAGCTCGAGGGGTTCGTCGAGGCGCTGCCCGGCGGTCGCTATGCCCGCCTGGCAAAGAGTAACTAGATGAAAGAAACCGTACTCGACGTCCTCATGTACCTGTTCGAATCCTTCGTCGATAGTGAAGACGACCCCGAGCCGAATCGCAACGAGCTGAAAGAAGATCTGGAGCGCGCCGGCTTCGGCGACCGCCAGATCGAACGCGCGCTCGATTGGCTCGACGCGCTAAATAGCACCGAGGTCGATCGCACGACGCCGCAATCCGCCGCGATGCGGATCTTCGACGCGACCGAGACCGAGAAGCTCGACGCGCGCGCGCGCGGCTATTTGCTGCATCTCGAGCAGATTGGGATCTTGGGGCCCGCGCAGCGCGAGCTCGTAATCGATCGCCTGCTCGCGCTCGACAACGACGAAATCGACCTCGAGCAGACGAAGTGGGTCGTGATGATGGTCCTCTTCAGCCAGCCGGGCCAGCAGGAGGCCTATGCGCAGATGGAGGACCTCGTGTTCGCCGACGACTCGACCTGGGTCCACTGACCGCGGGCGTCCGCACCCGGCGCCGCAGCAGGAGCTTTAACGCGGCGCCGAGAATCGGCTATCCTGCCGCTCCTTTTTTGAGTAGCCGGTACTCCCCGGCGTGCACGACCGCGCGCCACGATTGACATCCCGAGTCCACCGCAGCCGCTGATCGTATGGCCAAGAATCTCGTCATCGTCGAATCGCCGGCCAAAGCGCGGACGATCGAGAAATACCTCGGCGACGACTTCGAGGTGCTCGCGTCATACGGGCACGTGCGCGACCTCGTCCCGAAGGAAGGCGCCGTCGATCCCGAGCACGGCTTCAAGATGAAGTACCAGCTCATCGACAAGAACGAGAAGCACGTCGAAAAGATCGTCAAGGCCGTGAAGAAGGCGTCGGCCGTCTATCTCGCGACCGACCCGGACCGCGAGGGCGAGGCGATCTCGTGGCACGTCTACGAGGTGCTCAAGGACCGCGACGTGCTCGACGCGAAGCCCGTGCACCGCGTCGTGTTTCACGAGGTCACGAAGCGCGCGATCCAGGAGGCGATCGAGCAGCCGCGGCCGTTGTCGGAAGAGCTCGTGAACGCGCAGCAGGCTCGCCGCGCGCTCGACTACCTCGTCGGCTTCAACCTCTCGCCGTTGCTCTGGAAGAAAGTGCGCCGCGGATTGTCGGCGGGCCGCGTGCAGAGCCCTGCGCTGCGGCTCATCGTCGAGCGCGAAGACGAGATCACCGCATTCAAGGCCCAGGAGTACTGGACGATCGAAGCGCTCGCGGAGCGGGACGCGCAGGCGTTCCCCGCGCGGCTCTCGGTGTTCGGCGGCGAGAAGGTCGAGCAGTTCTCGTTCACGAACGAGGCGAGCGCGCGCGCCGCCGAGCAGCGCATCCGCGACACGGCGCGCGGCGTGCTCACGGTCGCCAAGGTCGACAAGAAGCAGCGGCGCCGCAATCCGGCCGCGCCGTTCACGACCTCGACGCTGCAGCAAGAAGCTTCGCGCAAGCTCGGCTTCAGCGCGCAGCGCACGATGACGGTCGCGCAGCGGCTCTACGAAGGCATCGACATCGGCGAAGGTACCGTAGGTCTCATTTCTTACATGCGCACGGACTCCGTCACGCTCGCGGACGAGGCGCTGCGGGAGCTGCGCTCCGTGATCGCGGACCGCTACGGCAAAGACAACCTGCCCGACGAGCCGCGCCGCTACACGACCAAGGCGAAGAACGCGCAAGAGGCGCACGAGGCGATCCGGCCGACGAGCGCGTCGCGCGCGCCCGAGGACGTGCGCCGCTTCCTCGATCCAAACCAGTTCAGACTCTACGACCTGATCTGGAAGCGCACGGTCGCGTCGCAGATGAACCCCGCCGTGTACGACACGGTCGCGCTCGATCTGGCGGCGGGCGAATCCGCGGCGAGCGACATCGTGCTGCGCGCGACCGGCTCCGTGCTCGTGAGCCCGGGCTTCATCGCCGTGTACCACGAAGGCCTCGACGACGCGATCGAGGACGAGCAGGACCACATCTTGCCGGCGGTCGTCGAAGGCGATCGCGTGTCGCTCAAGGACGTGCAGAGCGCGCAGCATTTCACGGAGCCGCCGCCGCGCTATTCCGAGGCGACGCTCGTGAAGGCGCTCGAGGAGTTCGGCATCGGCAGGCCGTCGACGTATGCGTCGATCATCTCGACGCTGCGCAATCGCGAGTACGTCGAGATGGAGAACCGGCGCTTCATTCCGACCGACGTCGGCCGCGTCGTGAATCGCTTCCTCACTCAATTCTTCTCGCAGTACGTCGACTACGAGTTCACCGCGCGTATGGAGGACGACCTCGACGCGGTCTCGCGCGGCGAGCGCGAGTGGGTTCCGCTGCTCGACGAGTTCTGGCGCCCGTTCAGCAAGCTGGTCGAGCACACCGACAGCTCCGTGACGCGCGAGCAGGCGTCGCAGGCTCGCGTTCTTGGGGTAGATCCCGCTAGCGGCCGGCCGATCAGCGTGCGGATGGGACGCTACGGCGCGTTCGTGCAGATCGGCACGAAGGACGACGTGGAGAAGCCGAAGTTCGCGGGTCTGCGCCCGGGCCAGAAGATGGACACCATCACGC
>Ga0335085_10018502_pt1 | contig 10008 bp, 5 predicted proteins | sample Lox_Sample_45_FD_206712 | JGI IMG/M metagenome (GOLD analysis project Ga0335085, IMG submission 206712) | Soil microbial communities from Loxahatchee National Wildlife Refuge, Florida, United States - Lox_Sample_4.5 | ecosystem: Environmental > Terrestrial > Soil > Wetlands | place: USA: Florida... | reverse complement strand
ACCGCGGAGGTCCGCCACTACCACCAGAAGGCACAGCAGTTCTTCTACATTCTTTCCGGCGAGGCGGTGATGGAAATTGAAGGTCAGTCCACCCGGCTGACGGCCGGCGAGGGCATTCACATTTTGCCAGGGTCGCGCCACCAGATCCGCAATCCATCCTCCGCTCCGGTGCGATTCCTGGTGATCTCTCACCCACCCAGTCACGGCGACAGGATCAGCGAAGCATAATCCCGGTGCCCCATTCGTTCGCATCCTTGGCGGACGCGGATTTCACAACTGCCCCTTCCTGTTCACGACCCCCGCCGCGCGCACCATCCCGCGGAGCCTTGCCATCCACCCGTGCGCGAACTGCATGTCCACGAAGCCTTCCATGGCGTGGGTGAATTTTTCCCCGTACCCGTACCACCAGACTTTCTTCATCCCCGGCAGCCGGTCCGAGTCCACATACTTCAGCCGGACCATCTCCTCCAGGCCGAATCGTCCATGCGTGCGCCCGATCCCGCTCGCCTTCACCCCGCCGTGGGGAGCCTCGCTGATGCCGAAGCATGAGATCGCGTCATTCATCATGACGGTTCCCGCCTTGATCTGCTGCGCCAGCCTTTCGCCGCGCCCGCGGTCCCGCGTCCACACGCTCGCCGCCAGCCCATATTCGGAATCATTCGCCAGCCGCACCGCTTCCTCTTCGGAATCAAACGCCATCACCGGCAGCAGCGGACCGAAGGTCTCCTCCCGCATGACCCGCATCTCATGGGTCACCTCGGCCAGCACCGTCGGCGCATAAAAACTCGGGCCCAGCTTCGGCAACCGCTCGCCGCCGGTCATCACCCGCGCCCCGAGCGACCGCGCATCTTCCACCTGCGATTCGACCATCCGCAACTGACGCTCATGGATCATCGGCCCCACCTCAGTGGCCGCATCCATCCCGTTGCCCACCCGCAACTGCTTCGCCTTGCGCACGCAGGCCTCGAGAAACCTCGCATACAGGCTGCGATGCACGTAGCAGCGCTCCACCGACAAACATGCCTGGCCCGCATTGACGAAGGCTCCCCATACCGCGCCGCTCGAAGCAATCTCGACCTCGGCGTCTTCCAGCACCAGCATCGGATCTTTGCCGCCCAACTCGAGCACCACCGGCAATAACCGTGCCGCAGCCGCCTGGGCGATACGCTTCCCCGTCGCCACGCTGCCGGTGAATACCAGCTTATCGATCGCCGAAGCCACCAGTGCGCCGCCGGTGGCGCCATCTCCGATCAAGACTTGGAAAACGTCTTTCGGAACCCCCGCCTCATACAGCAGCCCCGCCAGCTTCAGCCCGCACAGCGAGGTTAACTCCGACGGCTTCAGCACCACCGCGTTCCCGGTCACCAAAGCTGCCAAAGTCTCCGTTGCCGGAATCGAGAACGGATAATTCCACGGCGAAATGACCCCGATCACGCCATAGGGTTCGCGCAGCAGCCTCCCCGACTTGGTCTTCATCGCCACATTGCCGTGCGGCACCACCTGCTGGCGAAGAAAACCATAGGCATTTGCGGCGCAGAAGCCTGCGGCATCCAGCACCACTTGCACTTCGGTCAGCAACGCTTCAACGTAAGGCTTGCCCTCTTCCTCGCTGATCAGGCGCGCAATCTCCGACTTCCGCTCCTGCAGCAACCGCTGAAAGCGCAACCCGGTCTCTGCCCGCCTCTGCACCCCCAGGGCGTTCCATGCCGCCTGCGCGGTGCGCGCCCGCTCCACTGCCGCGCCCACCTCGGCCCCGCCTGCGCACTCCATCTGGCGCAGCACTTCGCCGGTCGCCGGATTTACCGACGCAATTCGCCGCGTCGCGATTGGGCCCTCAGTCGCCATGCTTCAATACTCTACCCCCACCAAATACAGCCCACTCGCCGCCGCCGTCGCTCCCGCCGCGGCACGGTTCTTCGCTTCGAGAATGCGCCGGATGTCCGACACCTGCAGGGTTCCTTTGCCCACCAGCACCAACGTTCCCACCAGATTCCTCACCATGTGATGAAGAAATCCATTGCCCCGCACGGTGTAGACCAACTCTTCCTCCTGCCGCTCAAACTCCGAGGAAAAAATCCGGCGCACATTCGAGGAAGCTGCGCCACTTTTCTCCTCATCCACCGCCGCAAATGAAGTGAAGTCGTGCTCGCCCACCACCAGGCCCGCCGCTTCCGCCATCGCCTTCTCCTCCAGCGGATACGGGTAGTGCCAGACATACCTTGCCAGAAATGGCGGACAAATCGCCGCGCGATACATGCGGTAGCGGTAGGTTTTCGCCTGCGCCGCATGGCGCGCATGAAACGCCATCGCGGCTTCTTCCACCCGCAGCACCCGGATCGCCGCCGGCAGCACATCGTTCAGCGCGATCACCAGATTCTCCACCGGAATCGCCGACGCAATCGCCACCGACGCCACTTGCCCCAGCGCGTGCACGCCCGCGTCCGTCCGCCCCGATCCTTGCGGCAAGACCTTTTCCCCGGTCACCCGTCCAATAGCAGAGGCCAGCGTGCCTTGAATGGTTCGAGCCTCCGGTTGTACCTGCCAGCCGGAGAATTCCGCGCCGTCATAGGCGAGCGTCACTTTGAGATTGCGCATGTGGATTGCAGCGAAATGGCCCGTCCGTGGCGGAGGCTTTTGTCTGTATAACCTTTCCCCGTCACCAACTTCCACCGCCCGGTCAGCTATACTATTGCACTTCCCACGTTTTCACAGTGCAAGCCGGCCGATTTCAGACCGCGGGCCTGCCAGAAAAATGAAACTCGGCCCGCGCCCTTTGCGTACCACTGCTGTGACGCCAGGGATGGAGACGATGTTCGATCGCGAACGACGACAACCCGAGCCCGCAAGGCCGGGGAGCGGCGACGCACTGAATTGCTTTTGATCCATGCCATACCGCATCAGGAAACCAACTTTGCCCTTTTTTCGAACGCAATTTCTGCGTGGAGATGAACGCATGCCCTTGTCTCGTGTGACTTCGATCCTCCGGCTGATCGCCTTGTCTGCTCTTGTTTCCGCTCCGGCTTTCGGCCAGCAGCCGCCCCCGGACGCACCCCAGCCCCAGAATGCCCCAGTGCGCCACTTCGACGCGGTCGACTACTCCAAGGCCCGCGCCGCTTTCCCCAACGTGCTCGCCCCCTACACCCCGCGCCAGATTGCCCCTCCCAATCTCAGCAACACTCCGCGGCTGCAGGAACTCATGCGCGAAGGCAAGATTTATCTCTCCATGGATGACGCCGTCGCCCTGGCGCTCGAAAACAATCTCGACATCGGCATCGCCCGCTATAACCTGAACATCGCCGACACCGACGTGCTGCGCGCCAAGTCCGGCGCCAACAGCTTCCTCGGCGCTAACCAGGGCGTGGTGCAAAACACCCCCGGCGGCGGCGTCGGCGGACTCGGCACCGCCGTGGGCTCCGGTCCCGGTGGCACCACCACCGCGGCGGGCGGCATCGGCGCCGGCACCAGCGGCCTCGTCGCCTCGACCCTCGGCCTCGGAACCCTGATCACCAGTTTCGACCCGATCCTCAGTGGCAACGTGCAGTTCGATCACAACAACATCCTCTCCAGCAGTTCGTTCAGCATTCCTGTCACTACCCAGAACACGCAAAGCTACAACTTCTCCTACAACCAGGGATTCCAGACCGGAACCAACTTGCTCGTGGGCTTCAATAACAATCGCATCACCACCAACAACCCCTTCACCAGCGCCAGCCCGCTGCTCACTTCGGGATTCCAGTTCCGGCTCTCCCAGCACATCTTGCAGGGCTTCGGATTTCTCCCCAATACCCGCATCATCCGGCTGACCAAGAACAACCGTGAGATCTCTGACGTCACCTTCCGCCTGCAGGTCATCACCACCGTCGACCAGATCGAAAACATGTATTGGGACCTGGTCTTCGCCTATGAAAACGTGCGCGTGAAGGAAGAAGAGCTGGCTTTCTCGCAAAAAACCCTCTCCGACAACGAACGCCAGGTACAGATCGGCACCCTCGCGCCCATCGAAGTGGTGCGCGCGCAGAACACCGTCGCCACCGATCAGCAGAGCCTCATCCAGGCCCAGACCAATCTCGATCTGCAGCAACTGCTGATGAAGAACGCGCTTAGCCGCACGCTGCAGGATCCCACCCTCGCCGACGCCGAAGTCATTCCGACGTCGACCATGCACTTCCCCGATCAGGAAGCGGTCGTCCCCACCCAGGACCTGGTCAACGAAGCCCTCTCGCACCGGCCCGAGTTGGCCGCATCGCGCATCGATCTCAAGAACCGTGAGATCAACGCCAAGGCCATCCGTAACGCCATGCTGCCCAGCCTCGACGTGTTCGCGTACTACAACGGCAACGGACTCGGCGGCGCCCAGAACGAGTCGAACCTCTGCGTCAACCAGCCGGCGGAGTTGCAAAACGCCGGATTCTGTTCCGGATTCAACCCCTCCAACCCCACCGGCCCCACGATTCCCACGCTGACTCCCACCGGCTACGGCAGCACCTTGAATCAGCTGGTCGACTCCACCGCTCCAGACAAGGGCGTCGGCGTCACGCTCAACATCCCCATCCGCAACCGCCAGGCGCAGGCCTTGCAAGTGCGCTCTCAGCTGGAATACCGCCAGGCGCAGATGTTCTATCAGCAGATCGAAAACCGCGTGCGCATCGAAGTCCGCAACGCGCAGTTCTCGGTGCAGCAGAATCGCGCCGCGGTCCAGGCCGCCCGCGCCGCCGTCGAACTCGCCCAGCAATCCCTCGACGCCGAGCAGAAAAAGTTCAACCTCGGCGCTTCCACCTCGACCCTGGTGCTGCAGAATGAATCCGGACTGGCCACCGCGCGCTCCAACCTGGTCTCGGCCCAGGCCGCATACGTCAAATCGCGTGTCGAACTTGATCGCGCCACCGGCCTGCTGCTCGAACACTCGGGCATCATGATGAACGACGCGGTGCGCGGCGAAGTCAGCCACATGCCGACCGTGCCCTACACCGAGCCGCGCAAGAACCCCGAGTCGGTCATGCCCCCTCAGGCGGGACAGGTGCTCCAGGAGATGATGCCGAAAGAACCCGCACCCTCCCCCCTTGACCAGCCTCAGCCCGCGCCGCACCAGTAATCGCCAGGGGCCTCGTCAAGACAGACGCCCGCGTCCCTGATGCGCCCGGCTTCTCCACCTTTGCCGCCTTCTTTGCGGCAAAGGTGGGGCCTCGGTTCTCGTTAAGCTTTTGCTGAATCCTGATAACCGCCGCCGCTCTCCCCCTTCCAAACAATTCTTTACAATCTTGCATCCATCATCCGGGCCGCCACCCGCTACTCTAGGATGTTGGGATTCTCGGCAAAACGGGAGCCGCGCCGCGGCCTCACAATAAATCCCACCGTGCAAACCGTGGGACCGGCAACCTGACTGCGCTCCCGCCGGGACGAACGACCGCACCTCAAGATTGCCCGGCAATCTTATGCAAGGAGATTGAACATGCTCGTTTCTCGAACGATGGCCGTTCTCACGCTCACCGCCATCCTCTCGCTTCCCCTTTGCGCCCAGCAGGCCCCGCTGCCGTCCAACCCGCAGCCCGCGCCCAGCGGCGCTCCTGGCGCACAGGCATACGTCAGCCGCGACTACTCCAAACCGCGGCCGCAGTTCCCCAACCTCATCGCGCCCTACCAACCCGAGCATGTTCCCCCGCCCAATCTCACCAACAGCAACCGCATGGAAGGCCTCTTGCACGACGGCAACATCCTGCTCTCGCTCAATGACGCCGTCGCCCTCACCCTTGAGAACAACCTCGATCTGGTGCTTGCCCGTTACAACCTGAACATCGCCGATACCGACATCCTGCGTGCCCAGGCCGGTTCCACCATCCTCGGCGTCAACACCGGCATCGTGCAGAACACCCCCGGCGGAGGCACCGGCGGACTCAGCGGCATCGTCGGCTCCGGAACCGGTGGCACCAGCGTGGCAGCGGGCGGCGCCGGCAGCGGAACCCTCGGCTTGGTCAGTTCCACCCTTGGCATCGGATCGCCCATCACCAGCTTCGATCCTATCGTCAGCGGCACCTTCCAGATGGATCGCGCCTTCGCCCAGTCCACCAGCATCTTCAGCCCGATTCCCGTCTCCAATAGCAACACCGGTACCGCCAGCGTCGCCTACACCCAGGGCTTGCACTGGGGAACGAACATCACCGCCGGCTTCAACAATGTCCACACCACCACCAACAACCCCACGACCACCTACTCGCCTTACATCGCCTCGGGCTTCCAGTTCCGCCTGACCCAGCAACTGCTGCAGGGCTTCGGCTTTCTCCCCAACACGCGTTTCATCCGCATTGCGAAAAATAACCGCGAGATCTCCGACGTCGCCTTTCGCCTGCAGGTCATCACCACCGTCGACCAGATCGAAAACCTTTATTGGGATCTCGTCTATGCCTACGAAAACGTCCGCGTGCAGCAGGAAGCCCTCGCCTTCGCTCAGCGCACTCTCGCCGACAACAAGCGCCAGGTGCAGTTCGGAACCCTGCCACCCATCCAGGTCGTGAGCGCGCAGGCCACCGTGGCCACCGATCAACAGGGACTCACCCTCGCCCGTACCAATCTCGAGTTGCAGGAACTGCTGATGAAAAACGCCCTCAGCCGTAATCTCGAAGATCCGGTGCTCGCCGGCGCCCACGTCATCCCCACCTCCGATATCAAGTTGCCCGAACAGGAGTCCGCCGTTCCTACCCAGGATCTGATCAACGAGGCCCTGCAGCACCGCGCCGAGCTTGCCGAGTCGCGCATTGATCTCAACAGCCGCGATCTCAACAACAAAGCCGTGCGCAACGCCATGCTGCCTTCGCTCAACCTGTTCGCCTACTACGGCGGCAGCGGCATCGGCGGCGAAGTCAATACCCAGGTGCCGCTGTGCGGCAGCGCCGGCGCCAGCACCAACTTCTGCTTCGACAAGAACAAGGCGGCCCCGCCCTTCCGCAACGGAGGCCCGGTCAGCTATGCCAACACCCTCAGCCAGCTGTTCACCTCCGCCGCCCCCGACAAAGGCATCGGCCTCACCCTTGACATCCCGCTCCGCAACCGCACCGCGCAGGCCGACCAGGTGCGCTCCGAACTGGAGTACCGCCAGGCCCAGGTGCGCCTGCAGCAAATCGAAAACCAGGTGCGCATCGAGGTCCGCAACGCGCAGTTTGACGTGGAGCAGAACCGCGCCGCCGTCGACTCCGCCAAAGCCGCCGTCGATCTCGCCCGCCAGACGCTCGACGCCGAACAGAAAAAACTGGCCGCCGGGGTCTCCACTTCCACCACCGTGCTCTCGGACGAAAGTTCTCTGACCCAGGTGGAATCGAACCTGGTCTCCGCCATGGCCGCCTACGCCAAATCGCAGGTCGAACTCGATCGCGCCACCGGACTGCTGCTCGATCACTCAGGCATTGTCATGTCCGATGCCCAGAAGGGACAGGTCGAGCACCAACCCAGCGTGCCCTTTGTTGCGCCGCGCACTGACGTGCAGTCGGTCATGCCCGTCGCGCCCGGCCAGGCCACACCGCCGCCGCAGCCCGCGCCTCCGAAAGGCAACCTGCGGTGAAGAACGAAACCCGAGATGCTCGGCACTCATTCCCGGATTACGAATTGTCATTCCGAGGAGGGTAGCGACGAGGAATCTGCAGTCCTGCAAACCATCTCACGCTGCCGGCAAAAGCAGATTCCGCGCTCCGCGCGGAGTGACCATCTGGTTAGAGCCCATTTCGGGAACCGGGCAAGGCTTTAGAATCAATCACATAATTTTTCGCCCCAATGAATCCAATCACTTACGGTCCGCAATATATATCTTTATGCTATAACGCGATGCTAGGGCCCCTGGCGTTCGATTCTAGCCCTCGGGAGACAAAAATGGGCCTGCGGGCCTACCCGAGCTTCGCGCGACGATCCTAGGCCCTCCCACGGCCCTTAGCGGGCCATTCCAGGCGACGACCCTTCCCTCAAAAAGCGCTTTAGCTTTCGGTAAACGCCTGACGGATCAAAAAGCCTTTTGTTTTCTTCGTGCCCTTTGCGGTCCTTCGCGCCCTTTGCGGTTAAGTGCTTTCCTGTCATTGAGCAGTCTCATCCTGCTATCCTCTCGCCGTGGGAGCACCCATGAACCTCTCCGTCGTCGTCATCACCTTCAACGAAGAGGCCAACCTCGCGCGCACCCTGAGGAGCGTCCAGCCGCTGGTCGACAACGGACAGGGCGAAATCATTGTGCTTGATTCCCACTCCACGGACCGCACCGTGGAAATCGCCAAATCCCAGGGCGCGAAAGTTTTCGTCGAAGACTGGAAAGGCTTCGCCGCGCAAAAGAATTCCGCCCTCGCGAAAGCTTCAGGCGACTGGATTCTGAGTCTGGATGCGGACGAAGAAGTCGAACCTGCGCTCGCCACCGAGATTGGCGACACCCTCGCCGAGCAGTACCGGCGCGACGCCGCCCAGGGAATCAAGCCTGACACCGCCGATCGGCTTAAAACCATCGTGCACTCGCATCACATCACCGGCGTTTCCTACGACCGCTTCGCCTTCGGCTACCTGATTCCGCGCAAGAATTTTTTTCTTGGCCGCTGGATCCGCCACGGGGGCTTCTATCCTGACCGCAAGCTGCGCCTGTTCCGCCGTGGCTCCGGGGCCTTCGAAGAACGCGCGGTTCATGAAGACATGCAGATCGGATGGCCGGCTGACCAGCTTTCGCACGCGCTCCTCCACCACGCCTATCCCAATCTCTCCGACTACATCGAGCACATGAACCGCTACTCCTCGCTGGGCGCAGAGATGATCGTGGCCAAGGGATACCGCGGCTTCAGCGTGATAGACGTCGTCGTTCGTCCCATCGCCACGTTCACTTACAACTACTTCTTCCGCCTGGGATTGCTCGACGGCCGCGAAGGCCTGCTGCTGAATCTCTACCACTCGGTCTATGTGTCCTGGAAATACGCCAAGGCGTGGGAGTTGACGCGGATGGAGAAGTAGCGATTTCCTGGATAAGTCCCCTCCTTTGTGAACCTTTCTGGGTCTCGGGTTGACGCTTTGGGACCCGGCCGGATATGCCGTATCATAAGGGGTTCGCACGGGGTGAGCATGGCGGAAAAGACGCGGAAGAATACGGTTGCGGATCGTCCGATCGCGGATGTGTTCGAGGGGCGTCATCCCTCAGCCAGCGAGAAGGAGTGGGCGGAAAAGACCTTGGCGCCCACGCTCGAGAAAAATCCTGAAAAAACGATTGGCGCGCCCACCGGCGTCAATCTCGACGAGCAAGGGAACGCCCGCTACACCACGGTTTCCGGCGTTCCCATCCGCCGTCTCTACACCCAGGCCGACCTTCCCGCAGACTGGAACTACGACGAGTATCTCGGTTATCCCGGGCAGCCTCCGTTTACGCGCGGCATTCACTCCACCGGATATCGCGGCAAGTTGTACACCATGCGGCAGTTCTCGGGCTTCGCTTCGCCCGAAGAGACCAACCAGCGCTACCAATACCTGCTCGAACACGGCGGCAGTGGATTGTCGGTGGCCTTCGATCTGCCGACTTTGATGGGATACGACTCCGATCATCCCGCGAGCGAGGGAGAAGTGGGCAAGTGCGGCGTCGCCATTGACTCGCTCGAAGACATGGAGATCCTCTTTAACGGCATTGACTTAGAGAAGACGACCGTCTCGATGACGATCAATTCTCCGGCATCGGTGTTGTGGGCCATGTACTTAGTGGTCGCCGAAAAGCAGGGAGCGGACTGGAAGAAAATCTCGGGCACCATTCAGAACGATATTTTGAAAGAGTACATCGCGCAGAAGGAGTACATCTATCCGCCGGCGCCTTCGATGCGCTTAGTGATTGATACGTTTGAGTTTGGATCGCTCTACACGCCACGCTTCAATACCATTTCGATTAGCGGATATCACATTCGCGAAGCCGGCTCTACCGCATTGCAGGAATTGGCGTTTACCGTGTACGACGGCGTCGAATACGTGGAATGGGCGCGCCGCCGCGGACTCGATGTCGACGAATTTGGACCGCGCTTG
>Ga0335085_10018501_pt1 | contig 10009 bp, 9 predicted proteins | sample Lox_Sample_45_FD_206712 | JGI IMG/M metagenome (GOLD analysis project Ga0335085, IMG submission 206712) | Soil microbial communities from Loxahatchee National Wildlife Refuge, Florida, United States - Lox_Sample_4.5 | ecosystem: Environmental > Terrestrial > Soil > Wetlands | place: USA: Florida... | reverse complement strand
GGTGGGGTTGCCCGGCTTCCAGTTCATCCAGGACCCGATCGAGTACATGGACGGCACGTTCTTCGGCACCCACCACACCAACATGGACGTGTACGACCGCCTGCAGCGGGAGGACCTGATGCAGGCGGCGGTGGTGATCGCCACGTTCGCCTACGATGCGGCGATGCGCGACGAGCTGCTGCCCCGCAAGCCGCAGCCGCCGGTCGTGACGCCGACCCCCGCTCCCGCCCCGAGGGGCAAGGCGGGGACGAAGGCCGGGCCGGGTCGGGCGCCGAAGGTCCTCGAGGCGCCGCCGGGGGCCCGCTGAGGCGGGGAAGACGGTGGCCCCGAACCTGTTCGCCTACGGGACGCTGATGGCGGTCGAGGGCCTGCGCGAGGCTCTCGGCTCCCGGGCCGACGCGCTGACCCTCCGTCCGGCGCGGCTTCCCGGCTGGCGGCGCATCTGGAACGTCTTCCGGAACGAGTGGCAGGGCGGCGTCCTCAACATCGAGCCCTGCGCGGCCGGGGTGGTGGTGGGCATCCTCGTCGAGGGTCTGGGCGACAAGGACCTCCAGATCCTCGACGCGCAGGAGGCGACGCACCTGCCGCGCGAGACCGTGTACGTGGAGCCGATCGGGGGCGACGTGGTGCCGGCCGAGGTCTACCGCCGGAAGAGGGGCAACCACGCCGGCAAGCCGTCGGGACGCTACAAGACGGTCGTTCTGGACCGGGCCTACCGCGCGGGGTGGGAGGTCTACGAGAGCGTCTGCCGGGGTACCGTGGACTCGGCCGGGAGCCCGCTGACGTTCGGGTGACCCGGTTAGGGGTTATCCTGAGCCATGGAGCGCGTCCCCGCGATCAAGGTCCTCCTGCTGCCCAAGGACACGAACGCCCTGGGCACGATCTTCGGCGGCGTCATCCTCTCCCACATCGACCTCGCCTCCGCGGTCGAGGCGAGGAAGACCGCCGCCCGCCGCTGGGTGACGAAGGCCATGCGCGAGGTCGAGTTCCACGAGCCCGTCTTCCTCGGCGACGTCGTGAACTTCTTCACGGAGACGGTCCGGGTCGGGCGCACGTCGATCACCGTCCGGGTGTCGGTGGAGGCCGAGCGCTGGGGCGGCGGCCACGGCGAGCACGTCAAGGTGACCGAGGCCGAGGTGGTGCTCGTCGCGGTCGACGAGGCGGGCCGGGCCACTCCCATCGCGCCCGAGCACGTCACCGTCGCCTGAGGACGCGGCCACCATGAGCGCGCCCGCCCCTCCCTCGACCCGGCGCCAGCTCAAGGTCGTCTGCCCGCACGACTGCCCGGACACCTGCGTGATGACCGTGGACGTCGAGGACGGCCGCGCGGTCGCGATCGGCGGGGACCCCGGGCACCGGTTCACCCGGGGGTTCCTCTGCGCCAAGGTCAACCACTACCTCGAGCGGGTCTACAGCCCGGAGCGCGTGCTCCACCCGATGAAGCGGGTGGGCCGGAAAGGGGAAGGCCGCTTCCAGCGGATCACCTGGGACGAGGCGCTCGACTCCGTGGCGGGCCGCCTGCGGGAGATCGCGGCAACCAGCGGGCCCCAGGCGGTGATGCCCTACTCGTACGCCGGCAACATGGGGCTCCTCGGCTACGGCAGCATGGACCGGCGCTTCTTCAACGCCCTCGGAGCGAGCCTCCTCGACCGGACGATCTGCTCGACGGCGGGCGCCTACGGCTACAAGGCCACCGCCGGCAAGGCGATGGGCCTCGACCCCGAGGCGATCGTGAACGCCCGACTGATCGTCGCCTGGGGGGCGAACGTCGTCAGCTCGAACGTGCACCTGTGGCCGTTCATCGAGGAGGCGCGGCGGCGCGGAGCGCGCCTCGCGTGCGTAGACCCGTTCCGCTCCCGCACCGCGGAGAAGGCCGACCTCCATCTCGCGCCGCTCCCGGGCACCGACGCCGCCCTCGCCCTCGGGATGATGCACGTCGTCTTCCGGGACGGACTGGAGGACCGGGACTTCCTCGAGCGCCACGCCGTCGGCCACGAGGAGCTGCGGGAGCGGGCGCGGCAGTGGCCGCCCGGGCGCGCGGCGGAGACGACCGGGCTGCGGCCCGAGGAGATCGAGGCCTTCGCGCGCGAGTACGCCACCACGCGGCCCTCGGCGATCCGCATCAACTACGGCCTCAACCGCCATGCCGGGGGCGGGATGGCAGTGCGAACGATCGCGTGCCTGCCCGCGGTGGTCGGGGCCTGGCGCGACGCCGGGGGGGGTGCCCTCCTCTCGACCTCGGGCACGTTCCCGGTGGACGACGACGCACTCCAGCGCCCCGACCTCGTGCCCCCCGGCACCCGCACCCTCAACATGAACCAGCTCGGCCGGATCCTGAACGACGCGTCGCTCACTCCTCCGGTCGGGGCCCTCTTCGTCTACAACTCGAACCCGGCCGCGGTGGCGCCGGAGCAGGAGTCGGTTCGCCGGGGGCTCGCCCGGGAGGACCTCTTCGTCGTGGTGCACGAGCAGTTCCAGACCGACACCGCCGACTTCGCGGATGTCCTCCTGCCGGCCACCACGACGCTCGAGCACTACGACATCCACAAAGCCTACGGGCACCTCTACGTCAGCCTCAGCCGTCCCGCGATCGAGCCCCTGGGAGAGGCGATCTCGAACCCCGAGCTCTTCCGGCGACTCGCCGCCCGGATGGGGCTCGACCACCCGTGCCTGCGCGACTCGGACGAGCAAATGGCGCGGCAGGCCTTCAAGTGGGACCACCCGTTCATGGCCGGGATCACGTTCGAGCGGCTGGAGCGCGAGGGCTCGGTGCGCCTCGCCGTGCCCGACCCGTTCGTGCCGTTCGCGGAAGGAGCCTTCCCGACGCCGTCCGGGAAGTGCGAGCTCGTCTCTGCCCGGCTCGCCGCGGAGGGACACGATCCCGTCGCCGGCTACGTTCCCCCCCGCGAGGGAAGGACGAGCTCGCCGGCGCTCGCGGAGCGGTACCCCCTGGCCTTCATCTCGCCCCCCGCCCACCACTTCCTGAACTCCACCTTCTCGGCCCAGCCGGTGTTCGTGCGGCGGGAGGGCGAGGCGAGCGTCACCCTCCATCCCGACGACGCCGCTCCGCGCGGGATCGCGGACGGGGCGATGGCGCGGGTCTTCAACGACCGCGGCTCCTTCCTCGCCCGGGCCCGCGTCTCCGACGCCGCGCGGCCCGGCGTCGTGGTCGGGCTCTCCATCTGGTGGGCCAAGCTCTGCCCGGGCGGCCGCAACGCGAACGCGGTCACCAGCCAGGAGCTCACCGACATGGGCGGCGGCGCGACCTTCTACGACGTGCTGGTCGACGTGGAGGCGTCCGGCCCCGAGTCTGCTCGTTCGCGCGACGACCGGCCTCGTCCCGGGGCCTGATCCCCGGTCATGGTGGGAGGGTTCGTCGCCGCCACCGCCGTCACCCTGATCCAGTTCCTGCGCCTTCGGGACCGCCGCCTCCTGCTGCTGGCCGCGATGTTCGCCTTCCAGGCCCAGGCGCTGGCCCGCGAGTGGTACGACCTCTGGCGCGACGTCTTCCAGGCCGGGGTGTGCGCGGCCGGCCTCGCCCTCCTGCTCGCCCTCTCGCCCCGGCCGGTGCACCCGATCGCGCCATCGCCTCGGGCTCCGGCGCCGCCCGGGGCGCTCCCCACCGATCCGCCGGGGGCGGATCCGGCCGTCTGAGCCGAGGGGAATCGCGCGTCCGGCAGTAGACTACGGGCACCATGAAGAAGGCGCCCCGCGGCCGGTTGCTCTTCGCCGCCTCCGAGACCGACGCCGACATCCTCTATCCGACCGGGTTCTTCGCCCCCGATCCGTTCCTCTTCGTCCAGAAGGGGAAGACCCGCATCCTGGTGATGAGCGATCTGGAGATGGACCGCGCGAAGAAGCAGGCCCGGGTGGAGCGGGTGCTCTCGTGGTCGAAAGTGGCGGCCCCTCTCGAGAGGGACGGCCGGAAGGCTTCGCCTCCCGACGTGATCGCCCTCGTCCTGAAGCAGCTCGGCCTCCGCCGCGCGGAGGTCCCACCGAGCTTCCCCCTCGGCCTCGCGAGGGATCTCGACGCGCGGGGCGTCCGCCTCACCGTCGGCTCCGATCCCTTCTGGCCGGAGCGCGAGATCAAGCAGCCCCACGAGGTCCGCGCGATCGAGGCCTCTCTGCGCGCGGCGGAGACGGGCCTCCTGGCCGGAATCGAGGCCCTCAAGGCCTGCCGCATCCGGAACGGCTGGCTCTGGCGCGACGGCCGGAAGTTCACCGCCGGGGATCTCCGCTCGAGGATCAACACCCGGATGATGGCCGACGGCTTCGTCCCCGCCCACACGATCTGTGCTCCCGGGGACCAGGCGGTGGACCCGCACGAGGAAGGGCACGGCCCGATCCGCGCGAACACCCCGGTGGTCCTCGACATCTTTCCCCGCTCCGAGAAGACCGGCTACTTCGGCGACCTCACGCGCACCGTCGTGCGGGGGCGGGCGAGCTTTAGGCTCCACGAGGTCTACGCGATCGTCCACGAGGGCGTGCGCCTCGGCCACCGCATGATCGAGGACGGCGTCGAGGGCCTCGACGTGCACAAGGCGATCCAGGCCCTCTTCGAGCGCCAGGGATACAAGACGGGCGTGCAGGGCGGCCGGATGCAGGGCTTCTTCCACGGGACCGGCCACGGCCTGGGCCTGCAGATCCACGAGGCCCCGTCGATCGGCAAGCGGCCCTGTACCCTGCGGGCCGGGCACGTCGTGACCGTGGAGCCGGGCCTCTACTATCTCGGCCTCGGGGGAGTCCGGATCGAGGACGTCGCCCTCGTGACGAAGACCGGCTCGCGCTGCCTGACCGCGGTGCCCAAGCAGCTCGAGATCTGACGGGGGAAGAGACTGGCCGACGGCAGCGATCCGCTCCTCGCCTCGCTCCGCTTCGCGGCGTTCGCCGCGCTGGCCGTCGTGGGCCCGGGCGTCGGCCTGCAGCGCGTTCTCCGCCTGCGGTGGGACCCGGCCCTCGTGATCCCTCTCGGCCTGCTCTTCGCCGCCTTCGCCTACTGGCTGAGCCTCGTCGCCTTCGTGCCGTGGCTCTTTCCGCTCGCCGTCCTCGCCGCCGACGTGCCGCTCCTGCGACGGGGCCTCGCGAAGGAGCGCGCCGAGGGTCCTGCCCTGCGCGGGGCGCTTCCGGCGTTGGGCGTGCTCGTGGCCCTTCTCGTGGCGACGCAGTACCGCGCCAACCGTCAGGGCGCGGACGGGAGCTTCCTCCTCGACCTCGGCGAGCACACCGACACCGCCGTCCACGTGGGCCTGTCCTGGGAGCTCGTCGCCGGCTACCCGCCCCAGGTTCCCGGCCTCGCCGGCGTTCCGATGCGGTACCACGTCGGAAGCCACCTCGTGCGCGCCGCCGCCACGCGCTGGGCGGGCATCCACCCGTACGACTCGATCAGCCGCTTCGACGTCACCCTGTGGGGAATCGCGCTCGTGCTCGCCCTGCGCGCCGCCGCCCAGGCGCTGGGGCTGGGGGCGACGGCGATGCGCGTCGCCGGCTTCCTGCCCCTCGGCGCCGACCTGTCCTACGTCCCCGGCGCGATCCTCGGGGCCCAGCACTGGGCGATGAAGCTGGGCGGAAACCTCCTCGAGGCCGTCTTCTACGCCAACACGATCTCGCCCGCCCTCGCGGCGACGCTCGCCGCCCTCGTCGCCATCGCACGGGCCTCCCGGGCCGAGGGTCGCCGCTTCCTGGTCCTCGCCTCGCTGCTCGGGGCGGGGGCCACGTTCCTGAAGGCCTTCACCGGCGCGCAGCTCCTGCTCGCCCTCGGCCTGGCCTGGCTCTTCCGGCGCTCGCGGCCGCTCGTCGCGGTTGCGGTGCCGGTCGCCGCCGCGGTGGCCCTCCTGGCCCTCGGCTCGCTCGGCCCCGGGGGAGGGGAGAGCGTGGGCGCGAGGGTCGCCTTTCTGCCCTTCGCGCCGGCGAACCCCGCGCGCCTGGCCTTCGGCCTCCCGGAAGCGAGGGGCCTCGCGCTCGCGTGGTCCGGGGTCGCGTGGCTCCTCCTCTCCCTCGGACTGCGGGCCGCCGGGATCCCGGGCGCCCTCCGGGCGTTGCGGAGCGGAGATGGGGCGACGGCCACCCTCGGCGCGTTCGCTCTCGCCGGCTGGCCGATCGCCCTGTTCGTGAGCGTCACCGCCGACCCGGCCTACGACGAGGGCTTCTACTTTCTCCAGGCGAGCGGCCTCGCCCTGTGGCTCTTCGCCGCCCGGGCGCTGGGCGACCTCGCCCGCCGGTCGCGAGCGGGCGTCGCGCTGCTCGTCCTTCTCGCTCTGCCTTCCACCGCCGAGTTCCTCGCCCGCCGCGCCCTGCAGGAGCCGGACCGCATCTCCGCACCCATCGCCCGCGCGATGGCGGCGCTGCGCGCCGCGAGCTGCCCGGGCGACGTGGTGCTCATGCGGCCGAGCGTGGCCTTCGTCCCCCCGGTCGTCGTGCTCGCCGGCCGGCGGGTGCCCCTCGCCACCTTCATTCCGTACTGGCGCCAGTTCACGACGCCCGCCTTCATGGCCGATCGCGAGGCGGCGGTGGCTTCGTTCTTCCGGGCCGGTGACGCGGAGTCCGCGCTCGAGGCGGCGCGCCACCTCGGGGCGCGCTTCGCCGTCTTCTACCGGCCTCCGAGAGAGCACTCCCCCTCGGAGACGGGTCCACGGCCGGTGCGCGACGCCCTGCTCGAGGCGGGGGCGCTCGCGCCCGTCCACGTGGAGTCGGGGGCCGCGGTCTTCCGCCTCGTGCCGCTCGCGCCGGAAGGCCGCTGCCCGTCGACGCGCGGTCTATGACCCCGCGAGCGGCTCAGGCCCCCCGGAAGGACCAGCCGAGCATCAGCAGGCCGATGGCCGCGATCCAGCTGCCCGCGACGCGCACGACGAGCCGCGTCCACGGCGCGCGCAGCCCGACGACGAACGCCGCCACCAGGGCGACGAGAACGAAGACCGCGGCCACGATGCCGGCGAGGCCGAGGGCCTCCCGGCCCGCCGAGGCGATGCCGGCGCCGTTCCCCCAGCCGTGCAGCAGGCCGAGGGTCACGGCCAGGCCGGTCACCACCGCCGCCGGGAGGCGACGGTCGGCGGCCGTCAGGGCGCCCAGCACCAGGAAGGAAAGGGCGGCGGTGGCGCCAGGCAGCAGGGGCGTCCGGGCGGCGAACCCGGCCCGGCCCCCCGCGGCCCACGCGACCGGAAGAACGAAGAGCGTGCGCCGGCCCGTCGCCTTGCCGTTGAGCCCGGCGAGCGACGCCATCGTGAGCACGGGCAGCAGGTCGTCCGGGCTCAGCAGCAGATGCCAGACGCCGTCGTAGAGCGGCCCGAGGCCGGTCGTCACGAGGTGCGCGTGGGCGGGCGCGGGAAGGCCCACGAGGGCGGCGACCGTGGCCACGACGGCGAGGGCTCGCTTCACGCCACGGCTCTCCACAAGAACCTCAGACCGGCCAGGGCCACGACGGCCCCCGCGCCGCGCAGGGCGAGGCGACCCCAGCCCCAGCGGTGCACGAGGCTGATCGCGATGCCGACGCCGTGCAGACAGCCGGTCGCGATCACGAAGCCGATGCTGTAGAGAAGCCCGCTCTGCCCCGCGGGCACCTCGGTGCCGTGCGCGTGGCCGTGGAAGACCGCGAAGACGCCGACGAGCGCCGCCGCCAGCCACAGCGGCGGCTTCGCCTCGCGCGCGACCATCAGGCCCAGGAGAACCGCCGAGAGCGCGATGCCGATCTCGACGCCCGGGAGCGGGATCCCCACGAGGCCCAGGAAGCCGCCGAAGGCCATCACCATGGGGAACGTGACCGGCAGCAGCCAGACCGCCGGCGGCCCGAGCTGGGCGCCCCAGAGGCCGACCGAGATCATCGCGAGGACGTGGTCGAGGCTGGAAATCGGGTGCTTCACGCCGGTCAGGAACCCCGCGGCCTGGCCCCGCTGCACGTGGGCGAAGGCCGGAGCGGCCCACAGAAGGAGAGCCAGAGCGGCGAGCGCCTCGGCCGATGGACGAAAGGCACGGTCGCTCCTCATCGCGGCCCTCCGAGCAGCACCAGCGTGCGCTGGATGGTCCAGTACGCACCGAGGGTGCCCACCGTGTAGCCGGGCAGCGCCTCGGCGAAGGGCGGCCAGCGGATCTCCAGCGTGCGAAACGCCCGCTCTAGGCCGAGGATCAGGAACACGAAGAAGAGCTGCCCGATCTCGACCCCCGCGTTGAAGAGCAGGAGCGCCTGAGGGATCTCGGCCGTGGGCAGCCCCATCGCGGTGAGGCCGCTCGCGAAGCCGAAGCCGTGGAGCAGCCCGAAGGCGAGGGCCACCACCCAAGGGTGCCGGATGGTGAAGCTCGTCCCGCCCCGCCAGGTGCGCACGATCTCGGGCCCGAGGAACAGGATGCTGAGGGCGATCGAGGCGTTGAGCGGGGGCCGCGGCGCGCTGGCGTAGCCGAGGGTGGCGATCGCGAGGGTGATGCCGTGGGCGAGCGTGAACGACGTGATCGTCTTCAGCAGCATCCAGCGGTCGGAGACGATCAGCAGCAGGCCCAGCACGAAGAGCAGATGGTCGACGCCCAGCAGGATGTGCTGGACGCCGAGGTGGACGTAGCCGAGGGCCCGCTCGGTGGCGCCGGTGACTCCGCCGAAGGTCACGGAGGGCGTCGCGGGACGCAGCAGGTGGCTCTCCAGGCGCCCGTCGGCGTGGTGCAGGCGCACGAGGACGTCGGTGATCGTGGCCTCGAGGCCCGCGATGACGATCGCCTTCCCGGCGAGCCCGCCCGGGCAGGACAGCGTGCCGCGCGCGATGACCGCGCCCGGGGAGAGCGGCTGCCGGTCCGACGTCGCGAGGTACCACCGTGTACTTCCCGAGCAGCCGCTCGTAGAGGGCCTGCAGCTCCTTCTTCCGGCGCTCGGCCAGAACCTCCCGCTCGACCATCGGCCGGATCGTCGCGAGGTCCGGCGGCGAGGCGGCGATGCGCTCACGCACGATGACGAGGTGAAGCCCGTAGGGGGACTCCACCGGGCCCGCCCACTGCCCTGGGTCGATCTTGAGGAGATCCTGCGCGAAGTCGTCTCCGAACGACCGGGCGACTTCGCGCAGGGGCACGAGCGGCTGCTCCGAGGGAAGCATCGACGGGTCGCCGAGCCCGTCGGCCGCCGCGGCCGGGCCAGAGGCGCGAAGCCGGGCGAGGAGCCTCTCCGCGTCCGCCCGAGCGCCCGCGCGCCGGCGATCCGTGCTCACGTACACCTGCCGGAAGGACAGCTGGGGCTCGGCACGGAAGGAGTCGGGGTGGGCAGCCACCCACTCCCGGAGCTCCGCGTCCGTAGGCGGGGCCTGGTCCGCCGCGTCCTCGATCAGGAACTCGAACTTCTGCCGGAGCCTCCGCCGGACGATCGTGTCGTCGCGGTCGAGGCCCATGGCCACGGCCTCGCGTGTCGCCATCTCCTCCTTGACGTGCTCGTCGATCAGCCCCTTGAGCTCCACCTCCGTCGGGGGACGCTGCCAGGTGCCGGCGAAACCCGAGGCGAGGTGCTCCACCTGTCCGGGGGTGACCACGATGCGCGTGGAGCCGGGGCCGCCCGATCCCCCCCGCCACTCGAACCAGAGAAAGAGCAGCCCGCCGAGCAGCAGGAAGTGGACGAGCGGCTCGCGGACGACGGATCTCATGGAGAGCACAGAAGACCACCGTGCACGAGGCCCGTCAACCGCAGACGTGCGGGCGCGGTCCCTCGCGATGCGCCTCGGGCCAGGCTAGAGCCCGTTCGCCTCCAGGAATCCGAGCACAGTCTCCCAGTAGCCGGGCGCGTTCGCGGCGCCGCAATGGGGTGCTCCGGGAGCGGTCCACATCCGCTTCGGACCCGGGTGGGCGTCGTAGACGCGGCGCACCACGGCGTCGGGCATCCGGGGGTCGGCTCCGTCCACGATCGCGAGCAGCGCCCCCCGTCCGTGCCGCGCCGCTTCGACCGCGCTCACCTCGTCGGCGTCGAAGCCGGCCCGCCACTCCGCGACCGCGATCCCGGCCGGGAGGAGGGGGAACCAGGAGGGGAGGCCGTAGTAGAGCCGGGCATGGCGGG
>Ga0335085_10018500_pt1 | contig 10009 bp, 10 predicted proteins | sample Lox_Sample_45_FD_206712 | JGI IMG/M metagenome (GOLD analysis project Ga0335085, IMG submission 206712) | Soil microbial communities from Loxahatchee National Wildlife Refuge, Florida, United States - Lox_Sample_4.5 | ecosystem: Environmental > Terrestrial > Soil > Wetlands | place: USA... | reverse complement strand
GGCGATTTCATGGTCGTGACCACCGGCCGGTCGCAACGCCATGTCGGCGCTGTGGCCGAGCACCTGGTCAAGGACCTCAAGGACGCCGGCGTGCGCGGTGTCCACGTCGAGGGCTTGCGGCAAGGCGATTGGGTGCTGATCGACGCCGGCGACGTGATCGTCCACGTCTTCCGGCCGGACGTACGCGCCTTCTACGACTTGGAAAAGATGTGGAAGGGCGGCACGCGCCGCGCAAACTGATACACTCCGCAGCACGATGCGCATCATCGTTGCCGCAGTCGGGCGCCTGAAGAGGGGCCCGGAAACCGAGCTTGCCGGGCGCTACGCCAAGCGCGCCGCGCAAACCGGGCGCGGCCTCGGGCTACGCGACATCGACGTCATCGAGATCAGGGAAAGCCGTGCTGACGACGCAGCCAAGCGCATGCTCGAGGAGTCGATCGCGCTCGCCAATGTCATTCCGCAACGCGCGGCGGTCGTGCTGCTCGACGCCCATGGCGAGAACGTCGACAGCGCCAGCCTCGCCGCACGCCTGGCGCAGTGGCGCGCCGACGACCGGCCGGCGGCGGTGTTCATGATCGGCGGCGCCGACGGCTTGGCCCCCAGCTTGTGCGCCAAGGCCGAGCTGCGGCTCGCCTTCGGGGCGGCGACCTGGCCGCATCAAATAGTGCGAATTATGCTTCTGGAGCAGCTCTATCGCGCCACCACGATCCTGACGGGGCACCCGTATCACCGGGGCTGACCGCCGCAGATCGGTCTTAATCCGCCTGCATGAGATTGGCCGAAACATTGGTCTTGCCGTCCAGAAACGCGGGCGTAACGTGGTCGAAATGACTTGCTTTGGGAGGTTCGAACAGCGCTTCGCGCTTGTCGCGGCATTTGCACTCGGCATGCCGATCACGCTCGCCGCGACCGTTGCGGCGCAAGAGCGGCCGTTTCAGCTCGCGCAAACCGGCAAGGACGACAAAGCGGAAAAACTTGAAACGCTGAAGCAACGTGACCAGGACCTCAAGACGGCACGCGACGCCCATGGCAAGACGATCGAGACCGAGGCCGCGCTCAAGCGCGAGATTGAGCAGATCGGCGCCGACCGGCGCAAGCTCAACCAGGATTTGATTGATACCGCCGGCCGCATTCGCAAGGTCGAGACGCAAGTGGCGGCTACCGAAGCGCGGCTCAAGCCGCTCGACGAAAAGGACGCGGACATCCGCAAGTCGCTCGAAGGCCGCCGCGCGGTGATCGGCGAAGTACTGGCTGCGCTACAACGCATCGGCCACCGCCCGCCGCCGGCTTTGATCGCAAGCCCCGAGGATGCTTTGCAGTCCGTGCGCACCGCCATGGTGCTCGGTGCGGTGCTGCCGGAGATGCGGCACGAAGTCGAGGCGCTGGCCAACGATCTGACCACGCTGCTCACTGTGCGCAAACAGATCGCCGCCGAGCGCGACAAGCTGAAAGACGAGGTTGCCTCGCTCGGCAGCGAGCGCACCCGCATGACCGCGCTGATCGACGAGCGGCAGAAACAGCAGGCCGAGCGCGAGAAGGCGCTCGACGCCGAACGCGCGCGCGCGTCCGCGTTAGCGCGCGAGGTCGATAATCTCAAAGATTTGATCGCCAAGCTCGAGCAGGGACTCGATCCGGCGACCCGCGCTGCCCGCGAGGCCGCGCGCAACGATCCGCGGCCGGCGATGGTGGTGCTGCACGATCCGGGCCGGCTCGCCCCGGCGGTCGCCTTCGCGTCATTGCGGGGCCGAGTTCCGATTCCGGTTAACGGTATCAAATTGACGGAATTTGGCGCTCCCGACGGCACCGGCGGGTCGGAAAAGGGCGTTTCCATCGCCACACGCGCCGGCGCGCAGGTGACCGCACCGGCCGACGGCTGGGTCGTTTATGCGGGGCCGTTCCGGTCCTACGGGCAACTCTTGATCCTCAATGCCGGCAACGGGTATCATATCTTGCTCGCTGGGATGGAACGGATATCAGTAGATCTCGGACAGTTCGTGCTGACCGGAGAACCCGTTGCGGTGATGGGAAACAGCTCCCATATCGCAGCAATTCTGGCGACAGGCTCCAGCCAACCGGTCCTCTACGTTGAATTTCGTAAAGACGGGACTCCCGTCGACCCAGGCCCATGGTGGGCTGCTGGCGAAGGTGAAAAGGCTCGCGGATGATGCGCAAGACAACCCTCATACTCCTCGGCGCGGCGGCTGGAGCGGCAATGACGCTGCTCGCGACTCAGCCGTACATGATCTTTGTCGGGTCGACGGCCAAGGCGGCTGCCGCGGACACCTACCGGCAGCTCAATCTGTTCGGCGACGTATTTGAGCGCGTGCGCGCCGACTACGTCGAGAAGCCGGACGACTCGAAGCTGATCGAAACCGCGATCAACGGCATGCTTGCCGGACTCGACCCGCACTCGAGCTACATGGATCCAAAGAGCTTCCGCGACATGCAGGTGCAGACCCGCGGCGAATTCGGCGGCCTCGGCATCGAAGTCACCATGGAAGACGGTCTCATCAAGGTGGTGGCGCCGATCGACGACACGCCTGCCGCCAAGGCCGGCATCCTTGCCAACGACGTCATTACCCAACTCGACGGCGAACAGGTGCAGGGCCTGACCCTGAACCAGGCGGTCGAGAAGATGCGCGGCCCGGTGAACACCAAGATCAAGCTCACGGTCATGCGCAAGGGCAATGACAAGCCGATCGAGATCACCATCACGCGCGATATCATCCGCGTGCGTTCGGTGCGCTCGCAGGTGGAAGGCGACGACATCGGCTATATCCGGCTCACCCAGTTCAACGAGCAGACCACCGACGGACTGAAGAAGGCGATCGCCGACATCACCGCGAAGGTCTCCGACGACAAGCTCAAGGGTTACATCTTGGATCTGCGTAACAATCCGGGCGGCCTGCTCGACCAGGCGATCTCGGTATCGGATGCGTTCCTGGAAAAGGGCGAAATCGTTTCCACCCGCGGCCGCAATCCGGAAGAAACCCAGCGCTTCAATGCGCGCGCGGGCGACCTCACCAACCACAAGCCGGTGATCGTCCTGATCAATGGCGGCTCTGCCTCCGCGTCGGAGATCGTCGCCGGCGCCCTGCAGGACCACAGGCGGGTCACGGTGGTCGGCACGCGCTCTTTCGGCAAGGGCTCGGTGCAGACCATTATCCCGCTCGGCTCCGGCAATGGTGCGCTGCGGCTGACGACGGCGCGCTACTTCACCCCGTCCGGCCGCTCGATCCAGGCCAAGGGCATCGTGCCGGACATCGAAGTGCTCCAGGACGTGCCGCCGGAAATTCAGGCGAAATCGGACACCAGCACCAAGGGCGAAGCCTCGCTGCGCGGCCACCTCAAGGGAGACGCCGGCAAGGAACAGACCGGCTCGCAGGCCTACGTTCCGCCGGATCCGAAGAACGACAAGGCGCTGATCATGGCGGAAGAACTGTTGCGCGGAACGGTGATCAACTCCGCATTCCCGCCGAACCCCAAGACCCCGGTCCCCAACTAAGCGCCGACCGGACGGCACAACACCTTCCGATGGGGCGGCCAAGCGGCCGCCCCATTCGTTTGTGGCAAGCCGCCGAAAATCGTCGCGTGCTAGACTCTACGGATGATTCGCGAGGATTTGGGCCTTGTCGGCGGATGAACTGAACGCCCCCCTCGGCCAGGACAAACGCAAGCGGCCATCGAAGCTGCCGGCGGTCGGCCCCCAATTGGTGGCCGGCGCGCTCGGGCTGACCGGCATTGCCGTGGTGGCGTGGGCGATCGTCGTCAAGGACCCGCTGGGCGGCGAGCCGATCGCGGTGGTTCCGGCCGGTCCGCTCGCCAAGTCTGCCGAGAAGCCGGCGGGCGACGACCAGAAGCAGGTTCAGCACAACGAAACGGCATCAGCTGTCGCGCCGGCGGTGAAAGTCGCTATTCCCGCCCCAGCCCCACCGCCGGGCAGCAAGACCATCACCATCATCGATGGCTCCAGCGGCAAACATGAGGAGGTGATCCTCCCGGCCAAAACGGACGAGGCCGCGCAAAGTCCGGCAGGCGGCCAGGCGATCCTCGAAACAACCCGCCACGGCCCCATCCCAAAAGTTGCTGCGGACGGCGAACGGCCATTGCGCGCCTTCGCCCATCCACGCCAGCTGCCGCCCGACAAAACCACCGCGCCGCGCATCGCCATCATTGTCGGCGGCCTCGGCGTCAGCACCTCCGGGACCGCCGATGCGCTGGTGAAGCTGCCGGCGCCGGTGACGCTGGCGATCGCGCCTTACGGCAACGACCTCGACAAGCTGGTCGCGCGCGCGAGCGCCGCGAAGCACGAGGTGCTGCTGCAGTCACCGATGGAGCCGTTCAACTATCCCGATAACGATCCGGGACCGGAGACCTTGCTGACCTCGTTGACGGCCGCCCAGAACATCGACCGGCTACACTGGCAAATGAGCCGCCTGCAGGGATACGTCGGCATCGTCAGCTACATGGGTGCGCGCTTTACCTCCTCGGAGCCATCGCTGGCGCCGGTTCTTGGCGAAACCGCCAAGCGCGGGCTGATCTATGTCGATGACGGCGCTTCCCAGCGCAGCATCGCCGGCCAGCTCGCTGGCAGCAAAAACTATCCTTTCGCCAAGACCGACGTCGTGATCGACACCGTGCCGACCCCGCTCGAGATCGACCGCGCGCTGGCGCGGCTCGAACTGGTGGCACGCGAACACGGCAGCGCGATCGGGCTGGCCAATGCGCTGCCGGCGACCGTCGCGCGCATCGCCGAATGGGCGAAAACGGTTGAGGCGCGTGGCTTTGTGCTGGTTCCCATCACCATGGTGGCGATGAAGGAAAAGTCGTCATAGTGTCATTCAAGGGCGCGAGAAGCGCGCACCGGGAATGACGGAGTACCAATGCCCGCCTTCGAGTCACTACCCTACCGCCCTTGCGCCGGCATGATGGTGCTCAATCGCGCCGGCCATGTGTTCATCGGCCGCCGCACCAGCGGGCCCGAGCACATCGATATGGTCCATGCCTGGCAGATGCCCCAAGGCGGCATCGATGAGAACGAAGATCCGTACAAAGCCGCGCTGCGCGAACTCTATGAGGAAACCAATATCCGCTCGGTGGAGAAGCTGGGCGAGATCGCCGACTGGCTCGCCTACGACATTCCGCGTGATGTCGTTGGCCGGGCTTGGGGCGGCAAATATCGCGGGCAGAAGCAGAAATGGTACGCGCTGCGGTTTACCGGCGACGACAGCGAGATCGACATCGTCAATCCCGGTGGCGGCCACGACCCGGAATTCATCGAATGGCGCTGGGCGGCGATGGCCGATCTGCCCGGCCTGGTCGTGCCGTTCAAGCGGCAGACTTATGAGCGGGTGGTCGACGAATTCGGAAAGTTCGCGCGCGGCCGCTAGTGCATAGCCGTGCCGGTCAGGCTCCGGTCGACGGTCTTGTAGTGATCGAGCCGCGTAATCAGACTGTCGAGCTCGGAGCCTGGCTCGGTCTTCTCGATCCGGCTTTCCAGTTCGCTAATACGGCTCGCAATCATGGCCCGGTCGATGTCCTCGACCGCATCCGCCACGTCGGCGAGCACGGTGAGCCCCTGCGGCGACACCTCGGCGAAGCCGCCGAGCACGACGATCTTCTGCTCGCCGGTCGCGCCATGCACGGTCAGGATGCCGGGCCGCAGCGTCGCGACCATGGGCGCGTGTCCCGCCAGCACACCGAAATCGCCTTCGGCGCCGGGCACATCGACCTGCTCGACGTCGCCCGAGAACAGGAGCTTTTCCGGGGACACCAGATCGAAATGGAAAGCCGCCATTGTGTCAGCCTTTGTTTCTGCCCATCGCGAAGCCGAGCGCGAGCCCGATCACGCCGCCGATCGCCGTGATGATGGCGATGTGTTGAATTTGGCTCGACGTCAGCGGCCCGTTGTCGTGCGCGACCTGATTTCCCTTCACTTCGATATTCAGCGGCCCGAGCTTGATTTCCGCCGATTCCGGCCGCGTGACATAGCCGGCGAAGGCGCCGACCAGCAGCCCGACGACCAAAAATGCGAGAAGGCCCGATCGCGCTTGCATCGAACTAGGCCGCTTCCGCCGCGAGCTTCTTGCCCTTGTCGACGGCCTCTTCGATGGTGCCGACCATGTAGAAGGCGGCCTCCGGAAGGTGATCGTATTTGCCTTCGCACAGACCCTGGAAGCCCTTGATCGTGTCCTTGAGGTCGACCAGCTTGCCGGGCGAGCCCGTGAACACTTCGGCGACGTGGAACGGCTGCGACAGGAAGCGCTCGATCTTGCGGGCGCGCGCGACGGCGAGCTTGTCCTCTTCCGACAACTCGTCCATGCCGAGAATGGCGATGATGTCCTGCAGCGCCTTGTAGCGCTGGAGGATCTGCTGCACCTGGCGCGCAACCGCGTAGTGTTCCTCGCCGACGATTAGCGGCGACAGCATGCGTGAGGTCGAGTCGAGCGGATCGACCGCCGGATAGATGCCCTTGGCGGCGATGTCGCGCGACAGCACGGTGGTGGCGTCCAGATGCGCGAACGACGTCGCCGGCGCCGGGTCGGTCAAGTCGTCGGCCGGGACGTAGATCGCCTGCACCGAAGTAACCGAACCCTTGGTCGTGGTGGTGATGCGTTCCTGCAGCGCGCCCATGTCGGTGGCGAGTGTCGGCTGATAGCCGACCGCCGATGGGATGCGGCCGAGCAGCGCCGACACTTCAGAGCCGGCCTGGGTAAAGCGGAAGATGTTGTCGACGAAGAACAGCACGTCCTGGCCCTGGTCGCGGAAATACTCGGCGACCGTGAGGCCCGAGAGGCCGACGCGGGCGCGCGCCCCCGGCGGCTCGTTCATCTGCCCGTAAACCAGCGCGCATTTGGAGCCCGCGACCGAGCCCTTCTTTGGGTCCTTGTTGACGCCCGACTCGATCATCTCGTGATAGAGGTCGTTGCCCTCGCGGGTACGCTCGCCGACGCCAGCGAACACCGAGTAGCCGCCGTGCGCCTTGGCGACGTTGTTGATCAACTCCATGATCAGCACGGTCTTGCCGACACCGGCGCCGCCGAACAGGCCGATCTTGCCGCCTTTGGCGTAGGGCGCGAGCAGGTCTACCACCTTGATGCCGGTGACGAGAATCTGCGCCTCGGTCGATTGCTCGACATAGGCCGGGGCGGGCTGGTGGATCGCGCGCTTTTGCGCGGTCTTGACCGGGCCGGCCTGATCGACCGGATCGCCGACCACGTTGATGATGCGCCCGAGCGTCTCGTCGCCGACCGGCACCGCGATCGGCTGGCCGGTGTCGGTGACTTCCTGGCTGCGGACCAGGCCTTCGGTCGAGTCCATGGCGATGGTGCGCACGGTCGATTCGCCGAGATGCTGGGCGACTTCCAGCACCAGGCGGTTACCGCCGTTCTTGGTCTCGAGCGCGTTGAGGATCGGCGGCAGCTCGCCTTCGAACTGCACGTCGACGACGGCGCCGATGACCTGGGTGATCTTTCCGACTGCGTTCTGGGTGGTGGCCATTTTAGTCCTCTTGGAAACTCAATTCGGCTTAGAGCGCCTCGGCGCCGGAGATGATCTCGATCAGCTCCTTGGTGATCATCGCCTGGCGCGTGCGGTTATAGGTCAGGGTCTGCTTGCGGATCATTTCGCCGGCATTGCGGGTGGCGTTGTCCATCGCGCTCATGCGCGCGCCCTGCTCGGAGGCGGCATTCTCAAGAAGCGCGCGGAACACCTGCACCGACAGATTGCGCGGCAACAACTCGGTGAGGATTTCATCCTCCTCCGGTTCGTATTCGTAAGCCGCCGCCGTCTCGGCTTTTTCGAAAACTGGCGGGATGATCTGCTCCGCGGTCGGGATCTGCGCGATCACCGATTTGAAGCGCGAGAAGAACAGCGTGCAGACGTCGAAGCCGCCCGCATCGAACAGCGCGACGATCTTCTTGGCGATCATGTTGGCCTGCTCGAAGCCGATCTGCTTGACGCCGCGCAGCTCGATGGTCTCCAGCACTAGCTTGCCGTATTGCCGGCGCAGCTGCTCGAAGCCTTTGCGGCCGACACAGAGGATTTTGACCTCTTTGCCCTCGGCGCCCAGCAAATTGATGCGTTCGCGCGCGAGCCGCACGATCGCCGAATTGAACGGACCGCACAGGCCGCGTTCGGCGGTGCAGACCACCAAGAGGTGCACTCGGTCGCTGCCGGTCCCGGCGAGCAGCCTGGGCGCGCTGTCGCTGCCGGCCACCGCCGAGGCGATCGAGGCCAACACCTTCCTCATGCGCTCGGCGTAAGGACGCGCCGCTTCCGCCGCCACCTGCGCGCGGCGCAGCTTGGACGCCGCGACCATCTGCATGGCTTTGGTAATCTTCTGCGTCGCCTTGGTCGCGGCGATGCGGACGCGCATGTCCTTGAGTGAAGCCATCCCGGATCAGTCCCTAACGGATCACGTTCGCGCTCAGGCGAAGGTCTTGGCGTAGTCGTCGACTGCGGCCTTGAGCTTCTTCTCGGTGTCGGCGGTCAGGTCGTTGGTCTTGCGGATATCCTCGAGGATGGTCTTCTCGTTGCGCAGCAGCGCGAGCAGGCCATTCTCGAACTTGCGCACCTGGGCGACCTCGAACTTGTCGAGATAGCCGTTGACGCCGGCATAGATGACGCAAGCTTGTTCTTCCATTTTGAGCGGTGAGAACTGCGGCTGCTTCAACAGCTCGGTCAGACGCGAGCCGCGCGCCAGTAGACGTTGCGTGGTGGCGTCAAGGTCGGAGCCGAACTGCGCGAAGGCGGCCATTTCGCGGTATTGCGCGAGTTCGCCCTTGATCTTGCCGGCGACCTTTTTCATCGCTTTGGTTTGCGCGGCGCTGCCCACGCGAGACACGGAAAGTCCGACGTTCACCGCTGGGCGGATGCCCTGATAGAACAAGTCGGTCTCCAGAAAGATCTGGCCGTCGGTGATGGAAATGACGTTGGTCGGGATATAGGCCGACACGTCGTTAGCCTGGGTCTCGATCACCGGCAGGGCGGTGAGCGAGCCGGCCTTGTTGTCGTCATTGAGCTTGGCGGCGCGCTCCAACAGGCGCGAGTGCAGGTAGAAGACGTCGCCCGGATAGGCTTCGCGGCCCGGCGGCCGGCGCAGCAGGAGCGACATCTGGCGGTAGGCGACGGCCTGTTTCGACAGATCGTCGTAGATAATGACCGCGTGCATGCCGTTGTCGCGGAAATATTCGCCCATGGTGCAGCCGGAGAACGGCGCCAGATACTGCATCGGCGCCGGATCGGACGCGGTGGCGGCGACAACGATCGTGTAATCGAGCGCGCCCTGCTCTTCCAGCACCTTGACGAACTGCGCGACGGTCGAGCGCTTCTGCCCGATCGCGACATAGACGCAGTAGAGCTTGATCTTCTCGTCCGTCTGGGCGTTGAGCGGCTTCTGATTGAGAATGGTGTCGAGCGCGATCGCGGTCTTGCCCGTCTGGCGGTCGCCGATGATCAGTTCGCGCTGGCCGCGGCCGATCGGAATCAGCGAGTCGATCGCTTTGAGGCCGGTCGCCATCGGCTCGTGCACCGATTTGCGCGGAATGATGCCGGGCGCCTTGACGTCGACGCGCGCGCGGGTGTCGCTTTTGATCGGACCTTTGCCGTCGATCGGGTTGCCGAGCGCGTCGACCACGCGGCCGAGCAGGCCCTTGCCGACCGGAACGTCGACGATCGCGCCGGTGCGCTTGACGGTCTGGCCTTCCTTGATCTGACGGTCGTCACCGAAAATCACGACGCCGACATTGTCGGTTTCGAGGTTGAGCGCCATGCCGCGCACGCCGTTTTCGAACTCGACCATTTCGCCGGCCTGCACATTGTCGAGGCCGTAGGCGCGCGCGATGCCGTCGCCGACGGACAATACCTGGCCGACTTCGGAGACTTCGGCTTCCTGGCCGAAGTTCTTGATCTGCTCTTTGAGAATGGCGGAAATTTCTGCGGCGCGGATATCCATCAGCGGGCCTCTTTCATCGCGATCTTGATCGCATTCAATTTGGTGCGGAGCGAG
>Ga0335085_10018498_pt1 | contig 10010 bp, 6 predicted proteins | sample Lox_Sample_45_FD_206712 | JGI IMG/M metagenome (GOLD analysis project Ga0335085, IMG submission 206712) | Soil microbial communities from Loxahatchee National Wildlife Refuge, Florida, United States - Lox_Sample_4.5 | ecosystem: Environmental > Terrestrial > Soil > Wetlands | place: USA: Florida... | reverse complement strand
TGGCTCGCAGCCGCCAACGTGGTGTGGGCGGAGTCGGCGAGCGGACCGCGACGCTCGGCGTTCATCCCGATCTGGCGCCGACCGTGGATGGCGCTCGGGCGGGACACCTTCGCCGGAGACGTGCTCGCCCACCTGCGGATCGACAACGTGCTGGCCGGCGACGTCGATCGCTATCCGAAGGTCACCCTCGATCAGATCCGCGCGGAGTCCGCGGTCGATCTCGTCGTACTGCCGGATGAGCCGTACGCCTTCGGCTGGCACGACGGGCCGGAGGCCTTTGCCGACTGGGGTGTCCCGATCGCGTGCGTCAGTGGGCGTCATCTGACGTGGTACGGACCGTCGCTCGTCGACGCCCGCCGGCTTCTCACCGAGCAGATTTCCGGCGCTCGTCTCCCGCAGCCGTGAGGCTGGTCGGTCAGTCGTCGAAGCAGTGCTCGGGCGCCGGGTAGGTGCCGTTGGCGACCTCCTCGGCGTAGGCGCGCGCCGCCTCGGTCATCACGCTGCGTACGTCGGCGTAGCGCTTGACGAAGCGAGGCGCCGGGCCGGAGTTCAGCCCGACCATGTCGGTCCACACCATCACCTGGGCGTCGCAGTGCGGACCGGCGCCGATCCCGATCGTTGGGATGACGAGTTCCTTCGTGATCCGCTCGGCCACGTGGGCGGGAATCATCTCGAGCACGGTGGCGAATGCGCCGGCGTCCTCGATCGCGAGCGCGTCGTCGATCAGTGGATGCGCTGCCTCGCCTCGCCCCTGGACCCGGTAGCCGCCGAGGCCGTGCTCGCTTTGCGGGGTGAACCCCAGATGTGCCATGACCGGGATTCCGGCGTCCACGATCGCGCGGATCTGCGGCACGACCTTGCGGCCGCCTTCGAGCTTGACCGCCTGGGCACCGCCTTCCTTCATGAACCGGATCGCGGTCTGCAGCGCCTGCTCCGGCGACACCTGATAGGAGCCGAACGGTAGGTCGGCGACGACAAGCGACGAGCGAGTGGAGCGTACGACCGCGCGGACGAGCGGGAGCAGCTCCTCGACCGTGACCGGCAGCGTCGTGTCGAACCCGAACACGTTGTTGGCGGCTGAGTCGCCGACCAGCAGGACCGGGATGCCGACCTCGTCGAAGACGGACGCGGAATGCATGTCGTACGCGGTGAGCATGGCCCACTTCTCACCGCGGTCTTTCATCGTCTGGAGATGATGGGTGCGGATCCGTCGAACCACGCTGTTGCGAGGCGACCCGTACGGCGAGATACCACCAGCGGTCATGGCGAGAGTTCCCTTTCGACTCGAGGCCCGTGAGGGTCCCCGGACGTGTGCAGGACGCCACCATTGTGCCACCACTGCGCCGCGCGTGGTGGTTCTACTCGGAAGTAGCCTCGCGCCAGCGGTTGGTGATCGGGAGCCGACGGTCTCGGCCGAAGTTCTTCGGCGTGATCTTCGGTCCGGGCGGGTACTGCCGGCGTTTGTACTCGGCCAGGTCCACCAGGTGGATCACGCGCTCGATCGTGGCCGGGTCGTAGCCCTTCGCCAGCAGGTCTCGGCGGTCGAGGTCGGCCTCGACGTAGTCGGTAAGGACGGCGTCGAGAACGTCGTACTCGGGGAGTCGGTCGGCATCGAGCTGTCCCGGTGCCAGCTCAGCCGACGGTGGTTTGGCGATCGTCGCCTCGGGGATCGGCGGCGTCTCCCCGTGCTGGACGGCGGCTGCGTTGCGCCAGCGTGCGAGCTCCCAGACGAGCGTCTTCGGCACGTCCTTGATCGGCGCGAAGCCGCCCGCGCTGTCGCCGTACAAGGTCGAGAAGCCGGTCGCGAGCTCGCTTTTGTTTCCGGTCGTCAGGACGAGATGACCGCACTCGTTGGACAGTGCCATCACGGTCACCCCACGCACCCGTGCTTGCAGGTTCTCCTCGGCGAGGCCACGCAGGCCACCGACGTCGGTCGCGGCGAAGGCGGCCTCGAACGCGGCGACCGTGTCACCGATGGGGATGAGCGACCAGTGCAGACCCTGCCGGGTCGCGAGGTCTTCGGCGTCCTTCACACTGCCGGCGGAGGAGTACCGACTCGGCATCCCGACGACGTGCACGGCATCCGCACCGAGTGCGTCACAGGCGATGGTCGCGACCACGGCGGAGTCGATCCCGCCGGACAGCGCGACGAGGACGCTGCGAAAGCCGTTTTTCACCACGTAGTCGTGAGTCGCGAGCACGAGAGCGGCCCACACCTCGGCCAGGTCGTCGAGGCGCGGCGCGATCGGGGCGGCGCTCGGTTCGGCGGTGGGGATCGACTCGGTCGAGATGATGGCGCGCGTGACCTCGATCCGGGTCCCGTCGCTGGTGTCGACCGACCCCTCGAACGTCGCGTTCGCCTCCGGAAGGTCCAGGTCGGCGATCAGCAGATCCGCAACGAACTGCGGCGAGCGGGCGAGGAGGTCTCCGGATGCGTCCACGATCATCGAGTCGCCGTCGAAGACGAGCTCGTCCTGGCCGGCGACCAGGTTGACGTAGGCGAGCACCGCGCCGGCTTCTCGTGCCCGGCGCGCGTTGAGGGCGAGGCGGACGTCGTCCTTGTTGCGTTCGTACGGCGACCCGTTGATGCACAGGATCAGCCCGACGCCCGCGGTCCGGGCGACCGCGATCGGTCCGCCGTCCTGCCAGAGGTCCTCGCAGACCGTGATTGCCACGTCGACTCCGTGCAGCCGCCAGACCGGGAACAAGTCCCCTGGCACGAAGTAGCGCAATTCGTCGAACACGCCGTAGTTCGGCAGGTGGTGTTTCGCGTAGCGACCCACCACGGTTCCGCGGTGGATCAACGCGGCGCTGTTCTGCGGCTCGCCCGCGGGACGGCCGACCCGCGGCACGGCGTGAGCGCAGCGGTCGACGAAGCCGACGACAACCGCGAGCTCGCCGAGACCGTCCGCGGCCAGCCGGGTCGCGAGGCCCTCGACCGCGGCGCGGGAAGCGTCGACGAACGAGCTGCGGAGCACCAGGTCCTCGGGCGGATAACCGGTCACCATCAGCTCGGGGAACACGACGAGCGACGCCCCGTGCGCGGCCGCATCTCGGCAGCTGGCGACCACCGTCTCGACGTTGGCCGCGAGGTCGCCCACGGTCGAGTTGACCTGCGCCAAGGCGATCCGGATTCGCCGCACGTGTCCCAGGTTACGGGTCATCTGTTTGTCACGCGTTCGCCGTAGGCTTGGGTCATGGACCGCCAGCAGGAGTTCGTCCTTCGCACCATCGAGGAACGCGACATCCGGTTCGTCCGGCTCTGGTTCACCGACGTGCTTGGTTTTCTCAAGTCGGTCTCCATCGCACCCGCCGAGCTTGAAGGCGCCTTCGCCGAGGGGATCGGATTCGACGGCTCGGCCATTGAGGGGTTCATGCGGGTGCATGAGTCGGACATGTTGGCTCGCCCCGATCCCTCGACCTTCCAGCTCCTGCCGTGGCGTGACGAACAGCCCGGTACGGCGCGGATGTTCTGCGACATCCTGATGCCGGACGGATCGCCCTCCTACGTCGATCCGCGCCACGTGCTGCGCCGGTCGATGGCGCGGGCGGCCGAGCTCGGCTTCACCTTCTACGTGCATCCCGAGGTCGAGTTCTTCCTGCTGCAGCACGCTCCCTCCGCCGACGACCCCTTGCCGGCGCCGATCGATTCCGGCGGCTATTTCGACCAGACGCCGCACGACCTCGGGCACGACTTCCGGCGGCAGGCGATCACGATGCTCGAACGCATGGGCATCAGCGTCGAGTTCAGCCACCACGAGGTCGCGCCCGGTCAGCAGGAGATCGACCTGCGGTACGCCGACGCGTTGACCACCGCCGACAACCTCATGACGATGCGCCTGATCGTGAAGGAGGTCGCGATCGAGCAGGGCGTGTACGCGTCGTTCATGCCGAAGCCGTTCTCGGGTCAGCCCGGCTCGGCGATGCACACCCACCTGTCGCTGTTCGAGGGTGATCGCAACGCGTTCCACGACGCCTCCGACCCGCTCGGAGTGTCGAAGGTGGGGCGCGCGTTCATCGCGGGTCTGATCACGCACGCCGCGGAGTTCTCGGCCGTGACGAACCAGTGGGTGAACTCCTACAAGCGTCTGTGGGGTGGCGGCGAGGCGCCGTCCTACATCTGCTGGGGGCTCAACAACCGCTCCGCGTTGATCCGGATTCCGATGTACAAGCCGCTCAAGGGCAACTCGACCCGGATCGAGATCCGCTCGCCGGACGCCGCCTGCAACCCCTATCTGACTTACGCCGTCCTGCTGGCCGCGGGTCTCAAGGGGATCGAGGAGGGCTACGAGTTGCCGGAGGGCGCCGAAGACGACGTCTGGGCGTTGACCGACGGCGAGCGTCGGTCGATGGGAATCGAACCGCTTCCGGGGTCGCTGGCCGACGCGATCACCACGATGGAGCGCTCGGAACTGATGGCCGAGACCCTCGGCGAGGGGGTCTTCGACTTTTTCCTGCGCAACAAGCGCGCCGAGTGGGAGGACTACCGCCGGCAGGTTACGGCGTTCGAGCTGCAGCGCTATCTGCCGGTTCTGTAGCAAGATCCTCCTATGGCGCGCGTGCACGTCGTGCAACACACGGCGACGGAAGGTCTCGGCCAGCTGGCCGAGTGGCTGCCGCCCATCGGCGTCGACGTTCACCCCACGCACCCGTACCTGGGCAACCGGGTGCCTCCGTCAGTGGAGGGCGATGCCCTGATCGTGATGGGTGGCCCGATGGGCGCCTATGACGACGCCGTCGCGCCGTGGCTTCCGGCGGTGCGCGACCTGCTTGCGAGCGCCGTCGACGACGGCGTCCCGACGATCGGCGTCTGCCTCGGCGCCCAGCTGCTCGCGGTGGCGACCGGTGGCGTGGTCGAGCCGGGCGCTGCCGGACCGGAGATCGGCCTCGGTGAGGTCACAATCACCGCGACGGACGATCTATTGCTCCCGGCGGGTCCGATGCCGGTCGTGCAGTGGCACAACGACATCGTGACCACGCTTCCGCCGAACGCGCAGCTTCTGGGCTCGAGCGACCTCTACGCGACGCAGGCGTTTCGGGTCGGCGACCTGGCGTGGGGACTTCAGTTTCACGTCGAGGCGACCGCCGAGATGGTGAAGGCGTGGGCGGTCGACGAGGGGAAGGACCCGGCGATCAGCGAGCCGGTGGCGTTCGCCGAGGGGCGCCTCGAGGAGGTCGGCGAGGAGATCGCGCGTCGCTTTGCCGCCATCATCACCGGCTGAACCGGTGACTGTCCCGGACGACGATGAGGCGGAGTACGCCGCCCGGCTGACGGTTCGGATGGCACGGTCCGGCTTCATCGACACCGATCGGGGCGCGGCCACCCTCGCGTTTCTCGGGATCCGCGACGACAACGAGGCCGACTCGCTCGTGCTCGAGTCGCTGTCCTGGGCCGCGGATCCGGATCTGGCGCTCAACGCCCTATCCCGCATCGTCGACGTCATGTCCGCCGAGGAGCGGGTCGGATTCCTCCGCACGCTGCGGGCACGGGAGGGGCTCCAGATCCGCCTGTTCGCGCTGTTGGGAGCGAGCGCGGCGCTCGGCGATTGGTTGGTCCGGCACCCCGGCGAGTGGACGGTGCTCGAAGACGACCTGATGACCTGGAGCAAGCCGACACTGCTCGGACTCCAAACCTCGCTCGATCAGGCGATCGCCGGGACGTCGGGTCGGGCCAGCTACGACGCGTTGCGGGTCGCGTACCGCCGTTTGCTGCTCGCCCTCGCCGCGCGCGACCTTGCCGGTGACGTCGGGGTCGACGATGCCGCGGTGGAGCTGGCCGACCTTGCGCAGGCGACCCTCGGGGCAGCGCTCACCATCGCGCGGGCCGAGACCGGCGCCGGTCCGGAGGTCCGCCTCGCGATCATCGGGATGGGCAAGTGTGGTGGTCGCGAGCTCAACTACGTCTCTGACGTCGACGTGGTCTTCGTGGCCGACCCCGCGGACGCCCGTGCGACCGCGTTGGCCGCCACCGTCATGCGGGTCTGCTCCGAGGTGACCGCCGAGGGTGTGATCTGGCCAGTCGACGCCGCGTTGCGACCGGAAGGTCGGTCGGGCCCGCTCGTGCGCACCGTGCTCAGCCACCAGGAGTACTACCAGCGGTGGGCGCAGACCTGGGAGTTCCAGGCCTTGCTCAAGGCGCGCCCGTTGGCCGGCGATGCCGACCTCGGTGCCGCCTACATCGCGGCGACCTCGACCTCGGTCTGGGCGGCGGCGGAACGAGAGAGCTTCGTGGCCGACATCCAGGCCATGCGTCAGCGGGTGGTGGGCGCGTTGCCGCAGGCCGACGCCGAACGCGAGGTCAAGCTCGGTCCGGGTGGGCTGCGCGACGTCGAGTTCGCCGTCCAGCTCCTTCAACTCGTCCACGGGCGCGCGGACGTGTCGATCCGCAGTCCCAACACCTTGATCGCGCTACGAGCACTCGCCGATGGCGGGTACGTCGGGCGCGACGACGCGACCCGCCTGGCCGCGGCGTACCGCTTCCTGCGCACTGTCGAGCATCGCCTTCAGCTCCAGCGGCTTCGCCGTACCCATTTGCTGCCGACCGCCGAGCCCGCACTTCGCTGGATCGCCCGGGCGATGGGCTACCGCGATTTGGAGCGTTGGAAGGGAGAGCACGACGGGCATGTTCGCGAGGTGCGGCGGATCCACGAGAAGCTCTTCTACCGGCCGTTGCTCGACGCGGTGGCGCGCCTGCCCGCCCAGGACATCCGGCTGACCCCGCTCGCTGCCGAACATCGCCTGGAGGCGTTGGGCTTTGCCGACCCGGCGTCGGCACTTCGCCATCTCGAGGCGCTCACCTCGGGGGTCAGTCGCAGCGCGGCGATCCTTCGGACGTTGCTGCCGGCGATGCTCGATTGGTTTGCCGACGCTGCCGATCCGGATGCGGGCCTGCTGTCGTTCCGGCAGGTGAGCGAGGCCCTGGGCGGCACTCCGTGGTATCTGCGGGTCCTTCGTGACGAGGGACTGACCGCGCAGCGGCTGGCGCGACTGCTCGCGACCAGCCGCTACCTCGCTGACCTGCTCGCCCGGGCTCCGGAGGCGGTTGCCCTGCTCGCCGACGACGCCGAGCTGCTTGCGCGGGCGCCGGATGCGCTGCGCAAGGAGCTGCTCGCGGTCGCCCGTCGCAACGACGAGTGGGAGGAGGCCGTCACCGTCGCGCGTGGCCTGCGCCGGCGCGAGTTGCTCCGGATTGCGAGCGGCGATCTGCTCGGGCTGATCGACACTCAGGACGTGGGTCGGGCGCTGTCGGACGTGGCGGCGGCTACGCTCGCATCGGCGCTCGAGACGGCGATGCGCAAGGTGGGGTCTGAGCGGCGCCAGCCGCTACCGGTTCGCCTTGCGGTCATCGGGATGGGTCGGCTCGGCGGGTTCGAGCAGGGGTACGGGAGCGACGCGGACGTCTTGTACGTGTTCGAGGCGGACGGTGATGACGAGAAGGAGGCGGCGTCGATTGCCCACGACGTCGCGCAAGAGATGCGGCGGCTGCTCGCGATGCCGGCACCGGATCCGCCGATGATCGTCGACGCCGACCTTCGGCCGGAGGGCCGTCAGGGACCGCTGGTCCGAAGTCTGGACTCCTACGCGGAGTACTACCGCCGATGGTCCTCGACCTGGGAACAGCAGGCGTTGCTTCGCGCCTGTCCGATCGCGGGCGACGAGGACCTCGGAGAGCGGTTCGTCGAGATCATCGACCCCCTTCGATACCCGTCTGGTGGCCTGGCCGACGCCGACCTGCGCGAGATCCGCCGGCTCAAGGCCCGGATGGAGTCCGAGCGCCTGCCCCGCGGCGCGAATCCCGCGATGCACACCAAGCTCGGTCGCGGCGGTCTGTCCGATGTCGAATGGACCGTGCAGCTCATGCAGTTGAGGTACGCCGGAGACGTGCCCGAGCTTCGGACCACGTCGACGCTGCAGGCACTGGCCGCCGGTCGCGGCGCCGGTCTGATTTCCGACCTCGACGCGGCCGAACTACGTACGGCGTGGTTGCTCGCGACCAGGGTGCGCAACGCGATCGTCCTCGCGATGGGGCGGCCATCGGACACGATCCCGACCGACGTGCGAAACGCGGCCGCGGTTGCCCGGGCGATGGGCTACCGCGCCGGGCACACGGGTGACCTTCTCGAGGACTACCTGCGCGCGACCCGGCGAGCGCGACTGGGGTTCGAGCGGTTGTTCGGGACATGACCCAACGCCTGCGCATCGATGTGCTGCTGCTCGCGGTCGTGCTCGCCGCGGCCTACATCGCGATCGATCCGCACACCGCCGATCTCGCCGCGCAGACCGCACGCGCGGAGGTGTTCCGCCGCAGCGGGTTCGTCCCGTGGTGGATCGGGTGGTACTCCGGCATCGCGACCGCGAGTTACAGCCTGATCACGCCGATGCTCCTCGGGTTGTTCGGACCGTTGTGGCTCAGCGCGGTCGCGGTCGTCGCAACCGCGGTGATCGCCGTGCCGCTGTTTCGGGATGCGGCGCGCCCTCGCGCCGGCGCGATCGCGCTCGTGATCGCAGCCGCACTGAACATGTTCTCGGGCCGTACGACGTTCGGCGTTGGTGCCGTCGTTGCGCTTGCCGCGGTTCTTGCGGTGGAGCGCCGGTCTCGCATCTGGAGTCTCCTCCTCGCGCCACTGACGGTGGCAACGAGCCCGGTCGCCGGCGTCCTGCTCGTGGTCGTCCTTGCCGCGCTCGTCATCGCCGACCCCTCCCGGCGCCGGATCTCCGCTGTGTCCGGCGGCGCGGCGCTCGTCACGCTGGTGGTGCTTGAGGTCCTCAGCCGCGGCGACGGAAGCGGCTACCAGCCGTTTACCCGTACGTCGTTGGTCATGGCACTCGCGACCTTGCTGGTTGCGGTGCTCGCGCCGCTCAGCAGGCGGGTGCGCTGGGCCGCGCTGCTCGCGATCGCCGCGATCATCGGGATCTACCTGATCCACTCACCGATGGGGTCCAACGCCACCCGGATCGCCGTTCTCGCGACCGCACCCGCGGTGGTCGCCTCGGCGCGGTTGTCGGCCCGGACGTTCCTCGCGATCGCGACCGCCGCGGCGTCCGTGCTTGCGTTCGCCCAGGCCTATAACGACCTGTCCGCGGTGTCCTCGGCGTACATGTCCCGTGCCGTCGTTGCCCCGCTCGAGCAGCGACTGTTGGCCGAGCCGTCGATCGCCGACCATCGGGTGGAGGTGGTCGACCCGGCGACCCACTGGCCGTCCGCCTATCTGCTTCCGTCGGTCACCCTCGCCCGAGGCTGGGAGCGGCAGGCCGACGAGAGCCTTAATCCGGAGTTCTACAACCACCAGCGCCTCACCGCCGCGAGCTACCGAAAGTTCCTCAATCGCAACGCGGTGGCTTACGTTGCCGTCCCGCGCGGCGTCGCCATCGATCCTGGATCGGTGAAGGAGCGCTCGCTGGTCGAGCACGGTCTGACCTACCTGCAACGCGTGTGGTCCGATCCGAGTTGGACCCTGTGGGCCGTCCGTCATCCGACCGGCATCGTTGCCCCACCCGGAAGGGTGGTGCAGGCCACCGATACCGGGGTGGAGATCACGGTGCCGAACGCCGGTACCTACCCGTTGCGACTTCGCTGGACGCCGTATCTGGTTGCCGACGACGCCGAGGTGCAACAGGCCACGGACGGCTCGGCGGATCTGGTCACCGATGGTCCCGGCACGTTCCTCGTGCACACGGTGTGGCGGCTCCCGTAAGCCCGGGCGTGCCGCGACCGGCCCGGTCAGACGCGGGTGAGCTCCCGATCGGTCGCGAGATCCGGGAGCACGATCACATCCCGTCGGAAGGGCTGCTGGCCGGACAGTAGTCGTTGTACGCCGATGGCGAGGCAGAGCGTGACGACGCCCCCGACGGCGTCGAGCATGTAGTGGTTCGCGGTGCCAAGGATGACGAAGAGCGTCGCCAACGGATACAACGCACCGAGAACCCGCACCCAGGGACGTTTGGCCAGCGTGATGATGGCAAGCGCGCACCACAGCGACCAGCCGATGTGCAGCGACGGCATCGCCGCG
>Ga0335085_10018497_pt1 | contig 10010 bp, 5 predicted proteins | sample Lox_Sample_45_FD_206712 | JGI IMG/M metagenome (GOLD analysis project Ga0335085, IMG submission 206712) | Soil microbial communities from Loxahatchee National Wildlife Refuge, Florida, United States - Lox_Sample_4.5 | ecosystem: Environmental > Terrestrial > Soil > Wetlands | place: USA: Florida... | reverse complement strand
TGAAGTAGTCGTGCCAGACGCGCTGCTTCTCTACGCTGAATCACAATCTGGGCTTTTGCTACAACGACGCCCGGGTGATCAAGTGGATGATCAAGCACCCGGCGCGGGGTTTCAAGGGCGCTACCGTAAGCTTTGCTCAGGTTTCTTTTTCAAAAGTTTACAGTTGAAATTGTGATGCAGATCACAGACACTTGTGATCTACCCGGGTAAGCTGTCAGACCACAGGTTTTGCATTGCAGATCCATGCGGGAAAGACGATTTAACTTTCCCAAACGCCAAACCTTCTTGACCGTCTTTGGAGGACCCCACATGGCGAGCACGCGTCTCGTACAGATTGAAAAAGACCCCGAAATTCAAAAGAAGCTTCAGGCCGAGCGACTGCGTTTACGCCAGTTGGCTGGACTGAGTGAGCCGGAGCACTTTCGCCGTCCGGTGGAGCGGGCTTTCACCGCCGAAGAGCGAAAACGCGTCACGATCCTTTTCGGAGGATTTACTTGGAAGCATGAGGACCTGATCCGTGCTGTCTTTCGAGGCACGGGATACAACTGCGAGAAGCTGCCCGTGCCCAATGTCGCCGCCTTCCAGACGGGAAAAGAGTATGGCAACAACGGACAGTGCAATCCCACCTATTTCACGGTCGGGAACCTGGTGCAGTATCTGCAATGGCTGGAAAAGCAGGGAAAGACGCGCCAGGAAATCCTCGACAACTACGTTTTCTTTACCGCGGGGTCGTGTGGTCCATGCCGGTTCGGCATGTACGAGGCCGAGTACCGTTTCGCTCTGCAGAACGCCGGCTTCGACGGCTTCCGCGTCTTGCTCTTCAAAGACAGTGACGGTATCAAAGCGGCGTCGGGCGAGCCGGGCTTGAAGTTCACTGTTGACTTTGGCTTTGGCATGTTGAATGCCATGCACCTTGGCGACGTTTTCAACGACCTCATCTACCAGATTCGTCCATTTGAGGCGAACAAAGGCGAGACGGACCGCGTATTTCGCGACGCGGTCGACGGGCTTTGCGAGGATCTCGAGAACCGCACCTCGTTCGAGATCGAGCAATGTGCGCCGGACTGGGCAAAACCCAAGTTCAAGAGCAACAAGATTCTGCGCAACACATTCAATGTGTTCGGCAAGATGCACGAACATCTTTGGGGCAAGGACTATCTGAATGCCCTGCAGGCGGCGACCGCGAAGATGGATTCGGTCGAGGTCGACCGTACTCGCGTAAAACCCAAAGTTAAAATCACCGGCGAATTCTGGGCGCAGATCACCGAGGGTGACGGCAACTTCAACATGTTCAACTTCCTCGAGCGCGAGGGCGCTGAAGTGATGGTTGAGCCGATAGCGACCTGGGTGGCCTATCTGATGTACCAGGCGAAGGCCCACGCCATCGCGAAATGGCCGGTGAACCGGCCGCACCGCAATCCCGAGTGGTGGGAGATGAAGAAGCAATTCGCCAACTACATTGGGCTGCGCAAGAAGCTATGGGGGATCGGCGCGGGGCAGAGGATGTGGAATTTCTTTTATCACCGGACGATCAAGAACCTGGGAGGCATTACGCATCAGCTGGTTGACCAGCGCGCCTTGGCGGAGATGGCGCACCCCTTCTACAACCAGTTTGCTCGTGGCGGTGAAGGGCACCTTGAGGTCGGGAAGAATGTCTACTACACGGTGCATCGCCTCTGCCACATGGTGCTGGCGCTGAAGCCGTTCGGCTGTATGCCCTCGTCACAATCTGACGGCGTGCAATCGGCGGTCATCAACAAGTTCAAGGACATGATCTTCCTGCCGATCGAAACCTCGGGCGAGGGCGAAGTCAACGCCCACAGCCGCGTACAGATGGCCCTGGGCGAAGCCAAGGTCAAAGCCAAGATTGAATTCGAAGAAGCTCTGCACTCGACGGGCAAGACGCTGTCGGAGATCAAGGACTACGTCGCCGATCATCCAGAGTTGAAGCGGCCGTTCTATCACGTGCCTCATCGCGAAGGGATCACGGGCACGTCGGCGAGCTTCGTGTTGCACGTCAACGATCGTATGAATCGGGACGTGCGGCTCTGGCGGCGTTCGCGTGCGCGGGTTACTGCAGCTTCCGCAGCGTAGTACTAAAATGTAGGGACGGGCTTCCTGCCCGTCCCGCTCGAAAACGGACCAGTGAAGCGACGGGTGCCACTCCTGTCAGAAAGCTAAGGACGTAAGGCATGCACGGTCACGAAATTCGCTACATGGTTGGATTGGACGTTGGCTCGACGACGGTAAAGGCCGTTGTCGTTGACGTGAAAGACGACAGCGTCGTGTGGCAGGACTACCAGCGCCACGAAACCAAGCAGCCGGAGAAGAGCCTGGAATTCCTGCGCCGCATGGAAGCCGAAGTCCAAGTCAACAAGCACAACACTCGCATGTTCGTGACTGGCTCCGGCGGAGGCGCGATCGCCGAGGCGGTAGGCGCGAAGTTTGTCCAGGAAGTCACTGCCGTCGCGCTCGCTGTCGAAAAGCTCCATCCCGAGGTCTACTCGGTAATCGAACTTGGCGGTCAGGATGCCAAGATCATTGTTTTCAAGGATGACGATGAGAGCGGGCGTAAGAAGAAAATTCCGTCGATGAATGATAAATGCGCCGGGGGCACGGGCGCAGTCATCGACAAGATCAATGCCAAACTCAAAATTCCCGCGGTCGAACTATGCGAGCAGGGCTACCACGGCATCAAGTTGCACAAAGTGGCAGGGAAATGCGGGGTGTTCGCCGAGACTGACATCAACGGACTCCAGAAAGTCGGGACGCCGCCGGATGAACTGATGGCCTCGTTGTTTGACGCTATCGTCCTGCAGAACCTTAGCGTTCTTACACGCGGACACACGCTCAAGCCGCACGTGTTGCTCCTGGGCGGGCCGAATTCGTTTATTCGCGGCATGCGCGAGGCGTGGCAGGCCAACATTCCACGCATGTGGCAGGAGCGCAAAGTCCAGGTTCCCGATGGAGCCAAGCCGGAAGATCTGATCAAGGTTCCGCAAAACGCGCAGTATTTCGCTGCGCTCGGCGCCATCGAATTCGGAAAGGGCGAAGAGGACTGCATTGGCTGTTACCACGGCACCGAACGTCTGGTTCACTACATCGAGTTTGGGCGCGCGGAAGAGAAGGCGAAGTCGGGTGCGGGCGGACTCGTAAAAGACCGCGACGAACTCGACCTCTTCAGGGACTTGTACAAGCGCAAGAAGTTCACCCCGGCCACATTCCAGAAGGGAAGTACCGTCGGGGCTTTCATGGGCATCGACGGCGGTTCGACTTCTACCAAAGCGGTGCTCCTCGACGAACACGGCAACATTCTGTGCAAGACCTATCAGCTCTCGAACGGCAATCCGATCCAGGACACGATCGACATGTTCGAGAACCTGCGAACGCAGGTCGAGAAGCAGAACGCAAAGCTCGAAGTTCTGGGTGTCGGCACGACCGGCTACGCAAAAGACATTCTGAAAGACGTACTCAAGGCAGATGTCGCGCTCGTCGAAACCGTGGCGCACACGGAATCTGCGCTCAAGTTCTACGAAGACCCGCACGTGATCGTTGACGTCGGCGGTCAGGACATCAAGCTGATCGTCCTGCACAAGGGCCGCGTCAAAGACTTCAAGCTAAACACGCAATGTTCAGCGGGCAATGGCTACTTCCTGCAGTCGACAGCCGAAGGTTTTGGCCTCCGTGTGGAAGACTATGCCGAGCTGGCATTCTCCGCGCAGGCGATGCCGCTCTTCGGTTATGGCTGCGCCGTGTTCATGCAGTCCGACATCGTGAACTTCCAGCGTCAGGGATGGCGAGCGGAAGAAATTCTCGCCGGCCTGGCGAATGTTCTGCCAAAGAACGTGTTCCTCTATGTTGCGAGTATTCCCAATCTCGCGGCGCTGGGCAGCCGTTTTGTTCTGCAAGGCGGGACGCAGAATAATCTCGCGGTAGTGAAAGCGGAAGTGGATTTCATCCACAACAGCTTCCGCGCGGCGGGCAAGAAACCGGAAATCATCGTCCACGAACACTGCGGCGAGTCCGGTGCGATCGGCGCCGCGCAGGAAACTCTTCGCTTGTGGCGCAACGGAAAGACAACCAGCTTTGTCGGTCTCGACGCGGTGCGTCAGATCGAATACCGCACCACCCGCAATGAAGACACGCGCTGCAACTTCTGCAAAAACACCTGCCTGCGCACGTTTATTGACATCAAGACAACCGCAACGGCAGCAGCCGAGCCGCCCAAGAATTTTGTTCCGATCGCGAAAGTCAGCAAAGTTCCGCTGCGCGAGGGGGAGCAGCGCCTGATCATCGCGACCTGCGAAAAGGGAACTGTCGAAGACGTCAACGAGATGAAAGAAATTAAGGCCGGGCTGGACCAGATTCGAAACGCGCATCCGAATTTGGTCGACATCGCAAGCAAGGAGGCCTTCCGCCCGCGCACTCCCGGAAGCGTCGCGGACCCGATTCCGACACGCGCCTGGACCAAGCCGGCTAAAGAGCGCGTTGCCCTCATGCAGGGACGGAAGAAGCTCCGCGTTGGCATCCCACGCGTGTTGAATGCTTACGCCTATGCCCCGCTATTCAACGCCTACTTGAGTAGTCTTGGTGTCGAACCGGAAAACATCGTCTACTCCGACTACACTACGCCGGAGCTTTACCGCGCAGGCTCCAGCCGCGGTGCGATTGATCCGTGCTTCCCGGCAAAGGTCGGAATCGCACACGTCTACAACCTCATCCAGGAAAAGCACCGGAAGAAGCCGCTGAATGTAATCTTCTTCCCCATGTATGACGTCCTGACTTCGCCGCTCGTGAAGATCGTAGCCGCGAATGCGTGCCCCACCGTTACGGCCACGCCAGAGACGGTCAAGGCCGCATTCACCAAGGAAAATGATGTTTTCACCGAACACGGCGTGAAGTATCTCAATCCAATCCTGAACTTCGCCGATCGCAAGCTGTTTGCCCATCAGATGCTGCAGGCGTGGCAGCCCGTTCTCGGGCTCTCGCAGGAAGAAAATGATCGTGCCGTCGAAGCTGGCTACAAGGCCCTCAGCGACTACGAGACTGGCATCCGTCGCCGTGCGCGCGAAGTCCTCGATCAACTGGAACGCGAAGACCGCATCGGCATCGTGATGCTGGCCCGCGTTTACCATCATGATCCCGGGTTGAACCACGAGATTCTCGACGAATTCCAGAAGCTCGGCTACCCGATCTTCTCGCAGAACACGTTGCCGCTCGACGAAGACATGCTGGAACGCCTGTTTGGCGAGGAAATCCGCGCTGGCGTGATCAGCAGCCCGCTTGAAATCACGGACGCGTGGAAGAACTCCTATTCCTGCTCCACCAACCACAAGATCTGGGCGGCCAAGTTCACGGCACGGCATCCCAATCTTGTGGCTCTGGAAATGTCGAGCTTCAAGTGCGGCCACGACGCACCCATCTACGGTGTGATCGAAGGAATCATCGAAAAGTCCGGCACACCCTATTTCTGCTTCAAGGATCTCGACGAAAACAAGCCCGCCGGATCGATCCGGATCCGCGTCGAAACCATCGACTACTTCCTGCGCCGTTACCGCGAAGAGATCATCCACCGCCGCAAGGCCGAACAGGAGATCGAAGCGGAACTGGCAAGGCTCGAGGCCGAATTGCTCACCGAATCCACTGTCGTTCCCGCAATGGTGGGCCGGGAAGCCCAACCCGAGACCATCGGTGCCGACTAGGCAAATGACCTTCGTACTCCTGATCACATTACCGGAGAGGCTTGCCAGCCTCTCCGCTCGTCCAACAAACGATTAAAATTCTCTTATCCCCCTTATTATGGAAGCGGCTACAATAGCCGCAATCCATGCAATCGGAGGTCGCTGTGACGGATAAGCATCCGAACGGTGCTTTTGTGTTTTGGTCAGGTTGCCTTCTGGTCCTTGCCGCCTCGTGGGCGTTGGCGCAACAGGCGAATAACCCTGCGCGCATGGGAGTTCCGCAAGATTGGACGCAGCACCAGATCATCTTCAGCCGTGAGGGTTTGGTCCATCATCCAGACCTCGTCTACAACGAACCGCGCGTAATGCACAGGGCGGTGCAACGCTGGCAACGCCCAGGCATGCAGTTCCTGCAGGGCGGGTGGCCTCCACGCCGGGTTTCGGACAACTCAATGCAGAGAGATTGGAATGTCTCTCTGGGGAATGGCCGCCTCTCGCCCAACATGTACCCGGCAAAGTACTCTTTCGATCCTTCGCTTCCGCCGGATTGCGCGAATGACTACGCGGTTTTCGGCCTAAACGTTGGCGGCGTTACAACTCGGCAGGCGAACTTGGTCGCCTTCAACAATCTGTATGCGGGCCCCGGAGGACTGTGTGGGCCGACGCTTCCCACCGTGATGTTCGCCTACAACGTCAGCAGCGCTACCGGTGGCAGGATCCAGACGTCAACGGTGCTCTCTGCGGACGGCAAAAAGATCGCTTTTCTGGAGAACGTCGGCGGGGGGACGGTTTTCCACGTGATCAAATGGACTGCCGGAAGTGGAACGGCGGTCAATAGGGCGGCAGCACCTCCCGCCTTTCCGGACTTTACCTCTCTGACTGTTTCGGGCACGGCTATCAGCACGCGGTCTTCGCCTTGGGTGGACTACAACACCGATTCTGGATATCTGGGCACTGACGACGGATTGATCTACAAGATTCTCAACGTCTTCAAGGGTATTCCGACGTTGGCGGGAGCGCCGTGGCCGGTAACGATCAGCCCCACCTACCGCCTTACTCCCGCCGTGCTCGACAAGAACCTCGGATTGCTCATGGTGGGAAGCCAGAATGGCGTGCTCTATTCCATTAACACAACGACTGGCGCTGTCAAGTCGCTGGTGATCGGAGTCAGCGGAGGCAGGAACCCGGGAATTTTTGCGCCGCCGATTGTGGACGTGAGCAATGGCACAACCTTTGCCGTCAGCGCCAATGATGGCCCGCAGGGGGGTGTTCTGGTCGAGGTGGACACGGCCTCCATGACGGTGATGGCCAAGGGCCGTCTGGGCATTGGATCCAGGTTGCAAGGGGTTCCGACTGTGACTCTCTATCAGCCCGCGTTCAGCGACTCATATTTCAACGATCCGAGTACGGGCGTGGTCCGGCTTTGCGGAACCGGAGCCGCCACGACTGAACCCTGGCAGTATGCCTTCGGCTTCACCGGGCGTACCATGAACACGACTCCGGTGTTTTCGCAGCAACTGGTCACGTCTACAGCTGCGCGTTGCACGGGATGGACGGAGTTCTTCAACCCCAACGTCGGCTCGGGCGGCACAGATTTCTTTTTCTTCGGCTTGAACCAGGACTGCACTGCGGCAGGAACTGCGGGTGGATGCGTCGTGGCGCGTGCGAATGACAATCCGTTGGCGAGTCTGCCAGTATTTACAGTGAACGGCGGGCCCAGCGGAATCGTCGTCGATAACTTCAACACGACCGTAGGACAGGCATCCAGTATCTACTTCAGCGGAGCCGGGACGCCAAACACTGCGTACAAGCTCACGCAGAACGGCCTGCAGTAGTCAGACCCAGCTGAATAGAGCACAAAGCCCTGCCGCCGGCTTTTCCTGAAGAAGTCGGCGGCAGGGCTTTCTTCCGTCCCGTGGAACGGTAAGACTAAGTCCGCTCTACTCGCTGCTGATCTGCCAGCCCGCGTTAGTCTTCGCCAAGAGCAGCGTTACCTTGACCGGTGATCCATGGTAGAAATCGGCGCCATATTTCTCGATCAACGTTGAACGCTCCCACGTGTTGAAGGCCTTCACTGCCGGACCGGCGGCATCGAACAAGTCGCCAGCCTTTGTCGGCTCCCACTTCCAGGAGTACTCAACCGCCGCCTTGATCGGGGAAATCATCGTAACCTTGGTGACTTCGACGAGTTTGCGCTGCCCCAGGGGAACGATGTACTCGTCGTTTCCTTCATCATCCTTGGCAGTCTTGACGCCAGCAACCTCGCCCAGAAATGCTTGCCCTTGGGGGGTGAGAGCAACGGGTGTTTTTTCTTTGACGTCTTTGCCGATCTTGAGGAAGCCTGCGTTTTCCAGCAGCCGATAGTGCGGGTCGTGAGGTTTGTCGTTTGTGCTCGACTTGACAAGCCCCGTCTTAAAACGAACGGCAGCTGGCGTCTGACCTTCCAGTATCCCTTTTACGACGGAATTGGCCTCTGCAGGAGTGAGCACCTTCCGGCTCTCGGCGACGAAGTAGAGCGCGGCACCCACGATAGCGACGATCATAGCCACGATCAGAAGCAGCGGCACAATCGATGACGACCGCTTTTCCATTTCAATCTCTTGTTCAAACATTGCATCCTCCGGCGGAGTAGCGGGCTCCGCAACCGCGGTTCCACTCCATTCTGTGCCGATGCTGCTCGCTTCTGTGTGACGCAGCTCACAGTGCAATGTTGGATGGGTCACTTTTGGAGCGCAACACGCTGCGGCAAATCTCTGGACCGTTTGCAAGGCATTGCATGTCTGCTGACGTAGCACATGCGGGTCTGGCTGTAAATGATTGATTATTAAGCTGGTTCTTGCGGGGGCGAGCTGGAATATGAATTGCCAGTGCAGAGGTTGACATCGGACGCGGAAGCAACCGGCCCAGGTTATGAAGCGGATGCCAATTCGGATTGCCCTCGCAGTCGCGGCTCTGTACTGCTCTTCCGGCGAGGTTCCGGGTTGGTGCTCAACTTCGCTGGTGCGGGGCGCTGCTTTCCAACAGACAAGACTCTCTCACCAGGAAGAGAGCTTGTTCCGCGTGCCTATGCACCTGTCGGAGTTCTCCGCGATGGCGCACCCAATGGCCCTGCCGCGCTGCGGGGATACCCGTCCGCCGGAGGCTCTGGCCACACCGGACCCCTTGGTGCTGCTCGACGATCCCGATTCGCCGGTGCGAGTGAGCTTTATTGTCGGAGCTGACGGGCGCGTGTATAGTCCCTTCATTCTTGACGGTGGGGGACCAGCAGAGGATCAGGTGGTGCTGCGAACGGTTCGCCGCTGGCGTTATCGTCCAGCCCTCTGTAATGGCGTTCCGACCGATTCCGAAGCCCGAGTGCAATTCAGCCACCGCTAGCGGGCCATTTCTCCTACAATGGCATGGCGCACAGACTGAGGCGGCCTTGAGCCCAAAGAGTCCAACACCTCCGGATCCGACGTCCGAGCAACCCGCCAACCTGGCAGAAAACCCGGAGATTGAGGAGTTCTTCCATCGGTTGCCCTCGAACCTCCGTTGGCCCAAGCCTAGCGATGAAGCAATCGCCGCAGCGATGGACGCAATCCAGCGCATCGCAGGCGGCGTGTCACCGGACGAGTCCGGTCCGGATGGACTGACCGTCAATACCGCCTCGGGCACTTGTTCTGGCTGCGGTCAACAAGTTCTGCCGGGAAGGAATTTCTGTGGTTATTGCGGCTTGGCGATGACTGGAGCAGCCACGGCGACTCAAGGCCAGGTGCAAACCGCCGCGGGAATGCACCACTATCATCACCACTACCATCATTTTGTTGCACAAGCAAAAGCGGCTGGCACATCGGCTGCCGAAAGCGAGGCAATTGCACCTCGCGGCCGCGCTCCTGCGGCTGGTTCCTCGCCGGCGGCGGGAAGTCGTGCTGAGAATGCCGTACATCAATTGGTGCAGGATTGGGCGCAGGCCTGTAATACCAGACACCTCGACGATCTGCTCGAGCTCTACTCTTCCGACGCCACCCTGATCCGCTCGAATGTGCCGCCGGTGCGAAGCCTTCCCGCGATACGCGAATTCCTGTTTGCGTTGCTGGAAGCGGGCCTCGGAGATGTAGAGATGGAATCGCTACGCACGGAGGTTTTCGGTGAGATCGCCTTCGAAATGGGGCGATGCAAGATGCTGGTGCCGGTGGCGATGGGTAAGCGCCGCGAGGAGCGCGGCAAGTACCTGGTATTGATGGCTCGCCAGCCGGCTGGCAACTGGAAAATCTTGGCCGATTGCTGGTCCACAGACCTGCACGTTGCCGCCGCCGCTCCAGTCGAGGTGCCTCGCAAGGTGAGCGACGC
>Ga0335085_10018496_pt1 | contig 10010 bp, 7 predicted proteins | sample Lox_Sample_45_FD_206712 | JGI IMG/M metagenome (GOLD analysis project Ga0335085, IMG submission 206712) | Soil microbial communities from Loxahatchee National Wildlife Refuge, Florida, United States - Lox_Sample_4.5 | ecosystem: Environmental > Terrestrial > Soil > Wetlands | place: USA: Florida... | reverse complement strand
TGGGAAACATCGTCCGTCCGAGGAGAACACGAGATGCGAGATCAGGAGACGTTGGAGCGAGCCCAGGAAGATGCGGAAGAGGGAAAATCACCTTCGACGCAAGCGGGCGAATTCGTGCGGGAAGAAATCCACCATGTGCGGGAAGGCAAACACGGGGTACGTTCCCCGCAACAAGCGATTGCCATCGGACTCTCCAAGGCACGACGAGCGGGTGTGAAGCTTCCCGCGCCGAAGGGGAACGCGAGCCTTCGAAAGAAGGCGGCCCAGGATGCAAAAGCGGCCAAGAAGTCCCGGCGGAAAGTTTCGCGCACCCGGCAGCGCGCCACGTCCAAAGCATTGAGGCGGGAGTCGCGGCGGGGGGCCAGCCATGACGCTCTGTCGCGACAGGCTAAACGCGCGTCCGCGAAACGTGGAGCCCAAAGCCGCAAGAAAGCCGCGCAGAAGGCGGCCCGGACGCGGCAAAAGGCGGCCTGACGCCCTTTATCCGGGCGCCCCTTTTGAGCGCCCCTAGTACTTCACGATCGCTGCGAAGGACGTGGGATCGAGGGAGGCGCCGCCCACCAGGGCGCCGTCGATTTCTTCTTCGGACATGAGGGCTTTGGCGTTTTCGGGCTTCACCGAACCGCCGTAGAGGATGCGCAGGTTGGCGGCGAATTCGTCGCCGAATGCCTTGGCGGCTTCGCCGCGGATGATGGCGTGGGCGTCGGCAGCCATCTGCGGTGTCGCGGTTTTGCCGGTGCCGATGGCCCAAACTGGCTCGTAGGCGATGACGAGTTTCGCGGCCTTTTTTGCGGAAATGGCATGAAAGGCGCGGACGCACTGACGGCGGAGGACGTCGTCGGTGAGGTTGGCTTCGCGCTCTTCGAGCACTTCGCCGACGCAGACGATGGGAGTGAGTCCGGCTTCGAGCGCGGACTTGAGCTTGAGGTTGACGGTGTCATCGGTCTCGCCGAAGTGCTGGCGCCGTTCGGAGTGGCCGATGATGACGTGAGTCACAGCGATGGCGACGAGCATGCTGGCGCAGACTTCGCCAGTGTAGGCGCCCTCCTTTTCCCAGTTCACGTCCTGCGCGCCGATAGCCACGTTCGAGCCTTTGGCGGCGGAAACAGCGGCGTCGAGACAGAGATAGGTGGGACAGACGACGATTTCGTCGCGGTCATGGTCTTTGACCAGGGGAAGAAAATGAAGGAAAAAGTCGCGGGTCTGGTCGGGAGTTTTGAACATCTTCCAGTTGGCGGCAATGAGTTTTTTTCGCATTAGGACCTTTCTCAAGAAATCTTCTCAAAAATAACAGAAGTGTTGCGCTGGGCATATTTTTCGGCGGCCCGGATGAAGGCCTTGCAGGGTGGGCCGGCGAAGAGCACGAATCGAACATTCTGCAGACGCGTGCTGGAGGGCAGACTATCGGCCACGGTGCGGACGGCGATCTCAGCGGCTTCGTCGAGGGGATAGCCGTAGGCGCCGGTGGAGATGGCAGGGAAGGCGAGGGAGGAGAGGCCGTGCTCGTCGGCAATACGCATCGATTCGCTGTGGCAACTGGCGAGCGCCTCGGGTTCATCGCGATTGCCGACCTGGTAGACGGGGCCAACGGTGTGAATGACATGTTTGGCGGGAAGGCGGCCTCCGGTGGTCATGACAGCTTTGCCTTCGGGCAGGTACTTGATTTCGGCCACGATGCGTTTGCACTCTTCAAGGATGGCGGGGCCGCCAGCGCGGTGGATGGCGCCATCGACGCCGCCGCCTCCGAGCAGGGAAGAGTTGGCGGCGTTGACGATGGCGTCGGTGGTTTCTTTGGTGATGTCGGCGGGGCCAACGAATTCGACGGTCTTGCCGTTCGGGAAGCTGAGTTTGGCGAGACAGTCGGGCATGAGGGTCACCCTCGGCGGCTAAAGCCGGGTTCCATGATCATGGCTCAATCCGAGCACTGAAGTGCCGCGCCACCCCAAAAGCAAACTCAGGTTACGGCGCGGGCTTCACTGATTTTATTTCGTGCCCAGGTCCTCTTTGGGCGGGCAGGAGTGCCCGCCCACACGAGTTACTTTTTGTCGGTCAGCGCTTCCACGCCGGGGAGCACCTGGCCTTCGAGAAACTCGAGGCTGGCACCGCCGCCGGTGGAGATGTGCGTGATCTTGTCGGCTACGCCGGCTTTCTTGACCGCGGAGACGGAATCACCGCCACCTACGATCGAGGTTGCACCGGCGTTCTCGGCCACGGCCTGCGCGATCTTGAATGTTCCTTTGGCGAAGGGAGGCATTTCGAAAACGCCCATGGGACCGTTCCAGACGATAGTGCGGGCGCGCGAGACTTCTTCGGAGAACGTCTCGGTGGTCTGCGGGCCGATGTCGAGGGCCATCATGTTGGCGGGGATGTGTTCGCCGTGACTGACGACTTTCGTCAGGGCGTTAGCTTCGACGCGGTCGGCAATGATGTGGTCGGTGGGGAGCAGAAACTTCAGCTTGTGCGTCTTCGCCTGCTGGAGGAGATCCTTGGCGAGCTGAAGCTTATCCTCTTCGACCAGCGACTTGCCAACTTCTTCGCCCTGGGCCTTGAGAAACGTGTAGGCCATCCCGCCGCCAATGATGAGGACGTCAACTTTGCTGAGCAGGTTTTGAATGACGCCGATCTTGTCGCTGACTTTGGCGCCGCCGAGGATGGCGACGAACGGCCGCTCGGGATTCTGCAGGGCACGCCCAAGGTATTGCAGCTCTTTTTCCATCAGGAGGCCGGCGGCGGACTTCTGGACAAACTTGGTTATGCCGACGGTGGAAGCATGGGCGCGGTGCGCGGTCCCGAAAGCGTCGTTGACGTAGAAGTCGGCGAGCTTGGCGAGTTGCTTCGAGAACTTCTCGTCGTTGGCCTCTTCTTCCGCGTGGAAGCGGAGATTTTCGAGGAGGAGAGCCTGGCCTTTTTCCAGCTTGGTGGCCATCTCTTCCGCTTCGGGACCGACGCACTCGGGACAGAATCCAACGTTTTCGCCGCGCGACAGGTCCTTGTCGAGGAGCATGCGCAGGCGTTCGGCGGCAGGCTTGAGGCTCATCTTGGGATTGGGCTTGCCCTTGGGCCGGCCGAGGTGGGAGGCGAGAATCAGGCGCGCACCGTGGCGCAGGGTGTACTCGATGGTCGGCAGGGTCTCACGGATGCGGGTGTCGTCCATTACCCGGCCATCGTCGAGCGGAACGTTGAAGTCGACGCGCATGAAGATACGATGATCGGCTAAGGGGAGATCGCGGATAGAGAGCTTGGACATTGTGGCACCTTTTCGCTGTTCGCTATTCGTCGTTCGCGTTCGCGGCTACGGTTTGACCTGGATGGCGCGGCTTGCGAGCAGCGAATAGCGAACGACGAACAGCGAGAGGCGGGCAAGAATGCCCGCCCCACACGGGCAATTACAGGCCTTTCGAAGCCATGTAGTTGATCAGATCGCGGACGCGGCAGGAGTATCCCCACTCGTTGTCGTACCAGGAGATCACCTTGACGCAGTTGCCGCCGACCACCAGAGTCATGGGCGCGTCGACGATGGAAGAACGGCTGTCGCCCTTGAAATCGGCCGAGACCAGTTCTCCTTCTTCGAAGCCCAGATAGCCCTTCAGCGGACCGGATTCGGAGGCTTTCTTCAGGGCCGCGTTCACTTCTTCTTTTGTGGTGGCCTTTTCAACCCAGACTACGAGATCGACCACGGAGACGTTGGGTGTGGGCACGCGCATGGCGAAACCGTCGAGCTTGCCGGCGAGTTCGGGAATGACGAGCTTCAGTGCCTTGGCGGCGCCAGTCGTGGTCGGGATCATGGAAAGAGCGGCGGCGCGGGCGCGGCGCAGATCTTTGTGCGGGAAGTCGAGGATGACCTGATCATTCGTGTAGGAGTGAATGGTGGTCATGGTGCCACTGGTGATTTTGAAATTGTCCTGAATCACCTTGGCCACCGGGGCCAGGCAGTTCGTGGTGCAGGAGGCGTTGGAAATCACGTGGTGCTTGGCGGGATCGTATTTGCCTTCGTTGACGCCGAGGACGATGGTGACGTCTTCATTCTTAGCGGGGGCAGAGATGATGACTTTCTTGACGGGGCCACGGAGATGCTTCTTAGCATCGTTCGCGTCGGTGAAGCGGCCGGTAGATTCGAGCACAACCTGCGCGCCGACGGACTCCCAAGGAAGCGCAGCGGGATCCTTTTCCTTGAAGACCTTGATGGTCTTGCCGTCGACGGAAATGCTGTCGGGGCCGGCGGTGATCTTGTTCGGCAGGTTGCCGAGGATCGAGTCGTACTTGAGCAGGTGGGCCAGCGTTTTGGGATCGGTGAGGTCGTTGACGGCGACGAATTCGAGATTCTTGTCCGCGAGCGCAGTACGCAGTACGTTGCGACCGATGCGTCCGAATCCATTAATGCCAACTTTTACGGCCATGTTGCCTCCGAAATAAAGTTTGATTGCGACAGAAAACCTGATGGAAATCAGGACAACCTCTGATGGTAACAGGGTGCGGGAGGGAGCGTAAACGGCCGACATCACGCACGGAGGTGCGCAGCGCGATGGCTGCCTCTGCAATTGAGAATATGGTGAAGAGATGTCCTCTCAAGCACCGAGTGCGAGCACTGAGGCTAAAGGCCGATTCAATCTGGTCTAACGCGGCCTTTTCGGCAAGCTCAGGGTCTGGAAGGCTGCTCTTTCACGGTTGTGCACTCACCTCGGAGAGGACAAAACGCCTCATGATGAAGTGTTTCTCAGGCGGAGTCAGGGGTGATTTCGATGTACGTGTCGGTGTTGGGCCAGAGAAAAGAGATTCGTGCCAGCCAGTATTTGGCGTTGATGAGTTGGCGGACGCGCGCTTGATCGGCGGGACCCAGGAAACGTGCGGTGGCGGAGAATTCCGGGCCGGTGATTTTGCCACGGATGGTGCAGGGAGCGATTTTCACCTTGGGATTGTTGCGAATGCGCTTTGTCTTGCCCATTTTGCCGGCCGTCATGACGTAGAGATGGCTGTTCTCTTCGGCGAACCAAACGGGGGTAGAGACGGCGTTGCCGTTCTTGCGGAAGGTAGCCAGGCTGATATAGCGCTGGCCAGAGATGGCGGCGGGGATGGCGGACATGCCGATATTCTAAACGGAGGGGGACCATGCCAGGATCGGCTTCGCTCGCCGGGTGACGTTTTCAACGGCAGGTGTTGGCGTTAATATCTCCGTCGTGCTCAGTGCGCTAGGCGCGTGAGGCATCGGCATAAACGCTCGCTGGCACGGAGAGAACGATGGCTTCGATTTCGGATGCTTGGGTCAAGCAGTTGTTGGTTGGTCGATACGTCGCATCACTTGCGACTCACAACCCGGATGGATCGATTCACATGGTGGCAGTCTGGTTTCTGGTTTGATGGCGCCCGAATTTATGTTGCTACCGCCGCCCGCACCCGCAAAGCTCGAAACCTGCAATCCAACCCAAAGGTTTCGATCATGATCGACGCTCGCGACGCCGCGGCGTCATTCGGTGTGAACATTGCGGGTACAGCAGAGATTCTGACCGCCGACTCTTCGCGCGAATGGAATGCGCGGGTTCATGGCAAGTATCTGAGCCAGGGTGCGCTCACGGACCCGAGGGTCGGCCCGATGTTCGCATCCTGGGATGACGTCACCATCCAGATCACACCGACCTCGGTGATCGCCTGGGATATGCGCGAAGCGGACCGGCAAGTCTTTGGAGGAGCTTTCGCGAGCAATCCAGCATATCTGTTACCGCTGGCGCGCTGAAGCCGCGAGAATGTTATTCATTGTCAGCGGGTCGCGCCGCCTTCCCTGTCAATTCTGACAGCCGCAGATGTGGTCCCTGGCGCTTACTCGGGTAGAAGCTCGCGTGGATCACCGCAACAACCGGTATTAGAGAACAAGAAATGGTCAAGGCGGCGCGCGCAGGCTCTGCGACAGCGCAAGGGCTGCATGTTTTGACAGTCGTTGAAGGACCGGTTCATAATTGCCGCCAAAACCAGTAGTATTGGTTCCCGCGCGACCCGGTAAACACACTTATCTGGAGTTCAGGGGGTGCGAATTGGTCAGATACCCTAAGGCGCTGGTGACTATCTGGCGGGGCGTGGGATTGTTCCTGACCGTTGCGTTGCTACTACCTATCCCCTTATGGGCTCAGACCACCAGGAACGTGCTTGTCCTTCACGAAGGGAACGCGACCCATCCTGCGAATGTGATCACCTCCGGGGTATTTCGCGAGGTGTTTGGCTCAGGCCCTCGAAATCAGTTTTTTGAGGAATACATGGACGAGGACCGGCTGGGCGCGAGCGACGAGAACCTGGCGGAGTCGTTGCACAGGAAATACACCGGAAAGAAGATGGACTTAGTCATCGGCGATGGGTGGCCGGCGTTGAGATTTCTCCTGCAGCGGGGTGAAGAACTGTGGCCGGGGACGCCCAAGGTCTTCTACTTCATCGACTCGCGGGAGTTGCCCCCAAAGCTGCCGCCCAATGTGACCGGCGTCGTCGGCACCGCGGACTACGGGGCAATCCTCGACCTGGCGCTACGATTAAACCCGAAAACGCGTCAGGTGTTTTATATCGGAGGGGTGAATGCCTGGGAGGAGGCGTGGCGTAGCTTCGCGGAACAAGACTTCAAGAGATTCGCCGACCGCGTGCAGGTGACTTACCTCAACCAGTTGCCCTTGGCAGAGTTACTGGATCGACTCGGCCGACTGCCCGACAACAGCGTCGTGATCTACTCCGAACTGCTGCGGGATGCAAGTGGACACGTCTATGTGCCAGCGCGGGTTTGCCCCGTGATCGCGTCGGCTGCGAATGCGCCGGTGTACGGTCCCTTCGATGGTTATGTAGGCTGCGGCATTGTCGGTGGAATGATACTCGACATAAAAGATCTGGCCTCGCAAACCGCGCAGTTGGGACTACGGGTCCTGGAGCGAGGGTCCGCTACCGGACTCCCGGTTGAGACGGCAACAAGAAAAGTCGTAGTGGACTGGCGACAAGTAGAGCGTTGGGGCATCAGCGAAAAGAACCTTCCATCCGGCACAGTCGTTCGGTTCCGCACCCCGTCGTTATGGGAACAGTACCAGTCGTATGTGCTGGTTGGTCTGCTGGCAATCCTGGCTCAACTGGTACTGATCGTGGTGCTGGTGGTCGAAATGCGGGGGCGCAAAAAGTCCGATATGGCAGTGAAAAACCTCAGCGGCCGACTCATCAGTGCCAGCGAAGAGGAGCGGAAGCGAATTGCGCGCGAGTTGCACGACGATATCGGGCAGCGCTTATCGCTGGTTTCTATCGAGCTTGATGTTATGGAGCGAAGCGCCCCTGCCCATGAAGCGATCCTGCGTGGTTCGTTGCAGGAGCCGTTGCGGCGCGTCAATGAAATCATTGCCGATGTTCATAACCTGTCCCACCAGCTCCATTCCAACAAATTGCAGGCGCTTGGTCTGGAAGCGGCGCTGAGAGACATCTGCCGACAACTGGCGCGACAACATAATGTGGAAATCGTGGTCATGGCAGATAACGTCCCGCATCCCCTTTCCGAGGATGTCGGCCTCTGTTTCTATCGTGTGGCCCAGGAGGCATTGCACAACGCCGTGAAGCACAGCGGTTCCCCACGCATTGAGGTGGGACTGGCCGGGTGCGACGGATCGCTGAGAATGACCGTTCAGGATTTCGGAAGTGGGTTTGATCCTGCGGCGGCTGGAAATGGACTAGGCCTTGCGACGATGCGAGAAAGGCTGAGGCTGGTGGCAGGAGAGTTCTCACTGAACTCGACGCGAGGTGGTGGGACCGAAGTAACAGCCCGCGCCAGCCTTGGACGACCGTCGCGAGAGACTACTGCCGCATGACATTCACATCGCCTGGGGGCGCGGGAGTGGGTCGGCAGATCATTGATTGGCCTTAGTACCCTGCTGAGGGTATATGTGGAACGATCGACGTTTTTGGGCAGCGATTGTCGTTGTTGCAGCTTCGTTTCCCGGGCCGGGCCATTGCCAGACAGCTTCCACCGGAGCACTGACCGGGGTGACACTTGATGCCTCGGGGGCAGGTGTTCAGGATGCCTCCGTGACGCTCGTCAACCAGGGCACCCGTGAAACGGGATCGACTACTTCGGATGAAAAGGGAAGGTTCGGATTCTTTTTGCTAGCGCCGGGAAGTTATGAGGTGTGCGTCAGCAAAACGGATTTCGCACGGCGGTGCAACTCGTGGATCCACATCAATGTAACCGAAACTCACCGGCTCGAACTCCGTCTCCAAGTGGAGACGGCCGTGAAGGAGGTGCAGGTTTCGGCCGAGCCGGGGATGGTGCAGACTGACAATATCGCTCTGGGACGGGTCGTGAATGAAACGGCAGTCGGCGGCCTCCCTCTGGTTGCCAGGAACTTCGCGCAGATCGCCAGCCTGTCACCTGGGGTGATTGCCGGAGCGGCGAATGCGGGAGAACTGGGCTTCGGCGGAACTGCGCTATCGCAAATCAACAAATCCAACGATGGAATTTTCGCACACGGGGCTCGCTCTTATGACAATAACTGGCAGTTAGACGGGGTCAGTGTGAGCGATGTCCAGGGCGGGGGAGCCGGAAGCGGCGGGATACCGATCCCGAACCCGGACGCGATCCAGGAATTCAAAGTCCAGACCGCGCTCTACGATGCCGCCTATGGACGCTCTGCAGGTGCCAACGTCAGCGTGATAACGAAATCAGGCAGCAACGGCTACCACGGATCCGTTTTCGAGTTTTTCCGCAACGACGTTCTCAACGCCAATGATTTCTTCCGAAACCAGACGGGTCAGCCGCGGCCGGAGCTCAAACAGAACCAGTTTGGATTTGTTCTAGGCGGACCGATCAAGAAAGATCGATTGTTTCTGGCCGGCTCCTATCAGGGAACACGCCAGGTGAACGGGCTGGCGGCGGGTCAGGCGAGAATTGCATGCGCATCCGCCCTCAGCTCGCCACCTCTGACCAATGACCGGACGGCCGGCGGACTGGGGAAACTGTTTGGCGGCATGACGGGTGCATCTGGAGGCGTGGCGGTCGAGAGCGATGGCTCGAACATCAATCCCGTGGCTCTGGCACTTCTCAATTTCAAACTTGCCGATGGAAGTTTCCTGATCCCCACGCCGCAAACGGTGGACCCCTCCCGGCCGCTGGCCAGCCAGGGTTTCTCATCTTTTACGCAGCCTTGTCAATTCGACGAGGACCAATTGTTGACGAATTTGGACTATGTCGCTTCGCAGAAGACGAGAATCGCCGCGAGGGTTTTCTTCGCGGATGACCGTGGAATGGTCGCGTTCCCGGGCAATTTCTTCAATCCGACGGCGAATATTCGCGGATTCTCGAGCCCCAACCATGCGGGCGACAGAGTTTTCTCCCTGGCCGACACTCATACGGTAAGCAGCGAGTGGCTCAATGAAACGCGAATCGGGTACGTGCGGACAAAGAGCAGAACCGTCAGCAAGGCTCCCTTCAAGTGGTCTGATGCCGGCGTAGCGGAAAGTGAGATGAATGCCGCCAACGAAATGCCCAATCTGAACATCCTTGGCTCTGTGGCCTTCGCGTCGGCATTTCCGTACACGTTTGCGCAGAACAGCGTCTCGTTCGGCGATACTCTCAGCTTCGTTCGCGGTGCGCATGCATTCCGTTTGGGGGGATCGGTTACGCGATTGCAGGATAACTTTGACGACCCCGGGATCGGATCGTTCGTTCAATTCCTGAGCTGGCCGGATTTCTTGCTGGGCCTCAATGCAACCGACAATGGCATAGGAACCTCCAGCAACGTTTTTGCCTCGGTGGACGATTTCGGCATGTTTGATCGTGAGTACAGAGTCTGGGAAGGCTCTGCGTTTGCACAGGAAGACTATCGAATCCGCAAATCACTGACCATCAACATCGGGGTGCGCTACGAGCGACTGGGACAATTCGGCGACAGGCTAGGCCGGAACTCGAGTTTCGATGTGCGCAAGGCCAATCCGAACCCGCCTGCGGGTGGGAGTGTCGCCGGCTACGTGGTGTCGTCCAATTTTCCCGGCATTGTTCCGGCAGGTGTGGA
>Ga0335085_10018495_pt1 | contig 10010 bp, 10 predicted proteins | sample Lox_Sample_45_FD_206712 | JGI IMG/M metagenome (GOLD analysis project Ga0335085, IMG submission 206712) | Soil microbial communities from Loxahatchee National Wildlife Refuge, Florida, United States - Lox_Sample_4.5 | ecosystem: Environmental > Terrestrial > Soil > Wetlands | place: USA... | reverse complement strand
ACGAAAGTAAGCATCCCCGGCACTCGTACATTTCCAAGAATTCCTCTTCCTTCTTTGAGTGATCACCCACATATCTGTATGAGCATTTCCTCCGCATCACCGGAGCGCCGGCGTCATCAACATTCATGCAGGTGGGCGCAAGTTAACGATTCCCGTTAAGTCAGGACTCAGGACTGCAATTCGCAATCATACAAGGTGGGTGTGGATTATTGTAGGTCGAAACTTGAAAATGGATATTCGCGCCTGTGCTCTCGTTCCGTTCAATGGACGAATGCTTTACACATCGTGGGCCCGAGCAGAAACCCCCACTAAGCGTCCTGGACAGGTGGTGGCACCTCTCGAAACATACAGGCGACGACTTCCATAGCCCCCCCATGGTTGCGAGTCGGGAGAACGGAGACCTCGATCCGGCGCTCGCTTCCGTCCGCCCCTTGGAATTGGATGGCTTTTTCCCTCACTTCCGTTCCGGCTTCGAAGCAATCGCCGATAAGTTGCCCCAAGACGGGGATGTCGTGAAAAATTTCCCCATAGCGCCGGCGCGACCAGGTATCCACGGCAAGGACTTTGCGTACTGCCGGGTTGGAGAAAGTTATATAACCCTCGGCATCAAAAATTATTAAACCGAACTCAATTTCGCGTGCGAGAAGCTCGAATTTGCGCGCGTTCTCTTCGGCCCGACGCTCTGCCACCACGAGTTTTTCCAGTGTCAGCTTATGGTCCGCTTTCAATTGTGTGATGACCGCCTCTACGGTGGCGCGCGCAAAGGCGGCTTCGTCCGCCACTCGTACCTTGGCAGGCTTGCCTTCCTCGGGCTTCAAAGTGCGGCCAACCGATTTTTGCAGGAGGTAAACGCCCAGGATCAGGACGGTGAGCACGAAGACCGCCCCCCCGAAAAACATCATCAATTGCGGCAAGTTCAAGTGTGGATTCATTTTCAGCCTGTCATTCCTGACCAGTGCAAATACCAATCGAGAAGCCGTTCTCCATTTAGGCACGCATAGATCGCGGCAATCCCTAAGAACGTACCATACGGCCAGGCATAGCCACGAAACCGGGAATTTATGGCAGTCATGCCGAGCGCGAAAACCGATCCCCCCAGCGAGCCTAACAGAATCGTCATCAAGGTCTGAGGTACACCGAGGAATGTTCCCACCATCAACATCAGCATGACGTCTCCGAACCCCAGATATTCCTTCTTCTTGCCGCCCAACCGGTAGAAAGCCTCGCCCACCGCGTAGAATAGCCCACCTCCCACCAGAGCTCCTGCGACGGCGCCCACGAGGGAGGCGGAAAAGCCTTCCAGATAAATGCCCCAATGCCGAAATATCCAGCCGAGCGGTCGATCATCCACCGGGATGAAATAGCTGAACAAGAGTCCGAGGCAGATTCCGAAGACGGTTACGGCGTGGGGAATGCGTCGTTCGAGGAGGTCCGTGAAGATGAGAACGATCAGCAACATGCTGAATACGACGTATTTGATGAATTCGGGCCCCAGTCCGTAAACACGGAAAGTCAAAACCAAGACTAACGCCGTCAAGGCTTCGATCGCGGGATAAAGCGGCGAAATCGGCGCATGGCAATCGCGGCAACGCGCGCCCAATACCAGATAGCTGATCAGAGGGATGTTGTCGTACCAACGAATGGCGTGATCGCACCGCGGGCAATGCGAGCGAGGGAAGACAATCGACTCCCCTCGGGGCAGGCGAGAAATGCAAACGTTCAAGAAGCTTCCAAAAACCAGACCAAAAAGCCCAACGATGATGTATACAGTAGCCACGCGATGCCGCTCCAAGTGTCAGGTGACAGGGGAGACCGAAACACGAAAAGGAAACGCGCGACTTATGCATCGAGCTTCGAGTATTAATTCTCGACTTTCGGCTCCAGCCCCTGGGTTAATCCGCCGCTTACGAGCCGCTGATATAGCTGCTCCGTGCGGCCGACCATTATAGCAGCAGAAAACCCCTCGGCCCGTTTGCGGCCTTGGCGACCGAACCTGGCCAGTTTCTCGCGGTCGTATGAAGCCAGAGATATAGCATCCGCCAGCGCCTGCGGCGAACCTGGCGGAATCAGCCAGCCAGTCTCATTCTCCACCACAATCTCGGGAAGGCCGCCCACGCGGGTTGCAACGACGGGGATGCCATACGCCATCGCCCACAGCGCCGAGGAGCCGAGGCCCTCGGCTTTCGAAGGCATAATGAAGAGGTCGAGACCCGGGAGAAAATTTGCGAGATCCTCAATAGGACCGAGGCGAAGAGTCCGCATGCGGCCGGGACCTGCACTTACCATCGATCTGTCGCCGGGAACGAGGGTTTCATCGCCAGCAAGCACCAAGCGCGCCTCGGGTAGGTTATCGGCAAGGAGATTCAGTGCCGTGAGCGCCAAGTCCTGACCCTTTTCCGGCGTTGACGCGCCCAGCAATCCCACCACGAAATCATCATTCTCGCATCGCCACGACATGCGCAGACGCAGCCTCTCTGTGGTGCTGGGTAACTCGGCGGGGATTTCAATGCCGTCCGGTATCACGGCGATCCGCTCGCGGGGGACGCCTGCTTGCGCAGAAAGATCCCGGATGTTTTCGGAAACGGCTATCACCGCATGGCACGTGCGGCCGTACTTTAGACGGTAGGTCCAGCGGTCTGAAGGGAAAAAGGTAACTCTACGGCTGGCGACACGCCGGACCGGCAACCCCAGGGAGGCAAGCCAGGCAAGGGTCTGCCCGCGGCCATCGTGCGCATGCAGAATTTGCGGAACCCAGGTTTGGAGTTGCTGGCGCCAAAGCAAAATCCCGAAAGCGTGCCCCGGATCGTGCACAGGCAGTGAGAACACCCGAAAGCCTTGCCACTGTGCCCGCTCTTCCAGGCTACTGCCCTCCAGGCACACGATGACCTGATCGTGCCCGCGCTCGCGCAAGCCCTCAGCCAGCATCAGCATTTGCCGCTGGCCGCCGCGCAGGCTCAGGCCCGTATCTATGTGGGCGATTCTCAACGAGGGGGATGAATTCATCGCTGTGGGTGCAGGCTCTTTCGCAATTCTTCCAGCTTCGTGTACTCCCTTCGCACGTACCGCGCTGCCATTTTTGCAATCAGATAGCCCGGCCTGCCATCGACCATTCCCAGACGAAACAGGTACGAGTTCAAGAAGATCCAGGGTGGGCCGAGCCTGCGTCGTAAAAAGCTTACGCCCTCGCCCCGTTCGAACATTTCTTTCGCGGCCAAGTCCGTGTAAAACTCAATCCGCTGCCGATGTTCCTCCAGAGAATTGCACGTATAGTGAAGAATCTCCCCCGGCATCGTCGCAACCGGACCGGTGACCACGAGCGACTCATGTACATAAGCGCCCTCCCAGCGGCCCTGGCGGCGGTCGAAGAGGCGGAGCTTGTAGTCAGGATACCACCCCGAGTGCAGAATCCAGCGCCCCAGATATTGTGCCCGACGGGCAAACTGATAGCCGGCGGCTGAGGGATCGGAGTGTTTCCATTCAAGAACGGCGGCCTGGGCCTTGGGGTCTAACTCCTCGTCAGCATCGAGACTCAGGATCCAATCATGCTGAGCTTGCGCGCTGGAGAAATTCTTCTGGGCGGCAAACCCTCCCCATGGATGTGTGATCACCCGCGCGCCCAATCCCGCGGCAATATCGCGTGTGCCGTCGGTGGAGTCGGAGTCAATTACCACAACTTCATCGGCGCAGGAAAGCGAGCGGATGGCGCGCGCGATGTTGGCGCTTTCGTTGTGGGTGATGATGGTGGCGGAAAGGACTGGCATGGCGGGTCAGAATTGGCTGTCCGGCGCGATGAGGCCGGCAAGGGCACCCTCCGAAATCAGGCCGCTGGCGCGCGCAATGTCGGCGTGCAGGGACCGGTCTTTGGCGATATGCGGTGCAACCTTACGAACCAACTCCCGGGCATCCTCGGCCAGCTTTCCCGAGCGAAGCGGCGCGAGCAAGTCCAAGGCCTGGCAGGCGCAAAGCAGTTCGATGGCCAGAATGTTTCTCACATTGGCGATGACCGGTTGGAGCTTCAATGCGGCTGCCATCCCCATGCTTACGAAATCTTCCTTGTTCCCAGATGTGGGAATGGAGTCAGCCGACGCCGGATGCGCCAGCACTTTGTTTTCCGAGGCCAACGCGGCAGCGGTGACCTGCGCAATCATGAGCCCCGATTCCAGACCGGGTGAGTGGGCGAGAAACGCCGGAAGTTCGGAAGTGAGCGGATTCACCATGCGGTCGACACGCCTTTCCGCAATGGCGCCGAGTTGGGTCAGGGCGATGGCCATAAGGTCAAGCGCCAAGGCCAGCGGCTGGCCATGAAAGTTGCCGCCGGAAATAACCTCCCCCTCCCTGGCAAAGACCAGGGGATTATCCGTGGCGCTGTTCATTTCGATTTCGAAGACCTGGCGCGCGTAACCCAAGGCGTCGCGGACGGTGCCGTGAACCTGCGGCATACATCGCAGGCTGTAAGCGTCCTGTACGCGCGAACAGCCTTGATGGGATTTGTTGATGGTGCTGCCACGATTGAGCCGCGCCAGGTTGCGTGCGCAGGTGATCTGGCCGGGGTGAGGCCGCGCCGCGTGCAAACGGTCGTCGAAGGCGCGCGTGGATCCGTGCAAGGCATCGAGGGACAGAGCCCCGGCGACGTCCGCAGTGTTGGCAAGGATCTCGGCGTCGCGCAAGGCCAGCAAACCGACCGAAAGCATGGCCTGCGTGCCGTTCACGAGCGAGAGTCCCTCTTTGGCCTCAAGGGTCAGGGGCTTCATGCCCAGCGATTTCAGCGCCGTCATCGCAGGTCGCCGGCGGCCTCGGAATACAACCTCACCCTCGCCGACCAGCGCCAAAGCCACATGGGCGAGCGGCGCCAGATCACCACTTGCGCCTACCGAGCCACGCCGAGGGACAACCGGATGCACGCCATGGTTCAGGAATGCGCAAAGCATTTCGGCAATGAGAGGCCGTACGCCGGAAAGACCGCGTGCCAGCGTGTTGGCGCGCAATAGCAGCAAGCCGCGCGTCTCCGCCGCCCCCAACGGTTCACCCACGCCGCAGGAGTGGCTGCGGACCACGTTCAGTTGTAGTTCGCGAGCCGCGGCCGGGTCAATGTGTTCGGTGGAGAGGCTCCCCACGCCGGTGGTTACGCCGTAGACCACCTGCTTTTCCGCGATGATCTTTTCCACCCAGGCGCGCGATTTCAGCATGGCCAGGCGCGCGCGCGGGGACAGGTCCACATGTTGATTCTCCAGAACTACGGCGTGGAAATCGCGTCGCGTAAGTCGCTGGCCGTCGATCAGGATGGTGTGCGGCATGGAATCCTTCTATCGGGACACGGGGTCGGGGAAACGGGGTTGGTAACTCGGGACTTCGATCCCAAACTGTGGACATCGATCGCGACCGGCGGATTTAAGAAGCAGTCGGCGTTTCGTTTGAAGCCCAAATTCATTTCTCCGAGTGTCCAGTCCCGAACCCCGAGTCACTTGCCCCGTGTCCCGTGTCCCGAATCCCGTGCCCCGGGATTTGGGGGCCGGCAACAAACAGGTCGCGGTACTTGTCGGGCAGGGAGCGAGGATGGCCGTCGCGGTCCGTAATCACGTGCACGGTTTCCCCCTCCGCCAGAAGTTCATCCGTGGCCTGGCGGTAGATCTCATAGCCAAAAATCAGAACCCGACGGCGAGTTTCCTTCAAACAAGTGCGCACCAGAATCTCATCGTCATATCGCGCGGGAGCTTTGTAGCGACAACGTGCTTCCGCAACCATGATATACAGGCCGTCCTGCCGCTCCATCTCCCGGTAGGCAAATCCGTGCTTGCGGCAAAAATCCGTTCGGCCAATTTCGAACCAAACCATGTAATTGGCGTAGTAAACCACTCCCATCTGGTCCGTTTCCGCGTAACGGACTTGCAGGGTCGTCGCGGTCCATCTGGGTTTTGGGTCCATGTTCACAATCGCTTTCTCGCACGCAGCAGCAAGCAGGAGTAACGCAGACCTGTTTTGTAGGTCTGCGGCTCGTCCCGAAGTGGCGAGGAACAGCCGCGGAGCTACAAAACAGGTCCGCGCTACACTTTCTTTTCCCTTGCAGTCTATAGCAAAATCGTGAATCCGCAAACTTCAGCACGGGACTATAGCAGGCTCTCGCCCAGGGCATCCACCGGATTGGCAAGAACGTGACGAAGGCAGGTAAAAAAACCGCGTAGGAGGGTTTCGAAAAAGCGGCGGTGCTCCTGCGCCGGTAGAATCTGGACCTGTACGTTGGCCTCGCCGGAGCGGTCGACTTGTTGGAAGAACAATTCCGCCGTGGGCCAAGACAGCGTCACGTCCGGATGCTTGGCCGGCCGCCGCTCCACTTCAAATTTCCCCCGATGGAGAAACACCGTCCACTCCAGCTCCCAATCTTCCACAATCCAAAGCGTAGTGATTTCGGATTCGCGGATTTGCTGGCGGAAGACCTTGTCCCGCCCCATCAGCACGAAAGCGCGTTGGATGATTCGGCGCGCCGCGCGTTTAGAAAGCGAGGTTGCAGGGTCTTGGAGCGGTCGCGTTACGTGTGGTGGTTGTGTGTCGGGCATGCGGTGTAGATTCAAGCTGTACTACTTATCCGGATTTCCGAAGGCAAAAGCACGGTCGAACGGAGAAATCAAAGGCCGGCGATGCCTCGCACCCTGGGGACAAAGTAAATTTCCTCCGCCCGCTTGGCTGCCAAAGGAATGAGGTCGCGGGAAGAGGTCAGTTCGTCGACCAGCCCCATGCTCAAGGCTTGTGTGGCCGGAATGCGGTCTGCGGTGAGGAGCATTTGCAGCGCCGTCGCCTTGCCGATCAATCGAGGCAATCGCTGCGTGCCGCCCCAGCCGGTCACCAATCCGAGGGCCGCCCCAGGGTACCCGAAGGACGCGTCGTAGCTGGCCACCCGTCTATGGCAAGCGAGCGCCAAGTCCAAGCCTCCGCCCAAACAATAACCGCGAATGGCGGCGACCACAGGCAAGGGAAAGGCCTCGATGGCGCGGCAAGTGCGTTGTCCGCGTTCGGCAAATTCCCGCGCTCGGAACCCCTCTACTTCGGCGACCTCCTCAATCTCCGCGCCCGTGGAAAAGGATCGCGCGTTGGCCGCGATCACCACGCCGTGGAATAGCCCGGCGCCTTTGATCTCGTCGAGGAGGTCATTTAGTTCCGCCAGCACCGCAGTGGTCAAACGCGGATATCCCCCGGTTGGCGAGAACGCAAGAACAGCGACGGAATTATGGCTCGAAAGTTCCATGGTGGGTACAGTGGTCAGTGCCTAGTGCCGAGAAGAAAAATGGCGAGTGCTCGTTCGCGAGCGGGATTTCTCTAACCACTTGCCACTAACCACTAGCAACTTTATTTTTAATGAATTCGACAATGGTTTGCGTGGACGCGCCGGGTTGAAAGACCTCGGCGACGCCGGCTTGCTTTAAGCCCGGAATATCCTCATCGGGGATGATTCCGCCCACAACCAAAAGGACATCATTCATGCCCTCGGCACGCAGCAGTTCGCAGATACGCGGAATAATCGTATTGTGCGCCCCGGATAATATCGAGATACCGATGGCGTCCACGTCCTCTTGCACGGCAGCACTGGCAATCTGCTCAGCGGTTTGCCGCAAGCCGGTGTAGATGACTTCCATGCCCGCGTCGCGAAGGGCGCGCGCTACAATCTTGGCCCCGCGATCGTGTCCATCCAGGCCGGGTTTTGCTACTAAAACGCGAATTCTAGACTCTTTCATAGGGGGTAAAATCTGAATTCGTCATCCGGGAGCTGATCGAACTGCTCAATCGAAAGGAGGGTTTGGGTTGCCATCTAACTCTCTGCCTCTAATCCTGCCCCAGGTTCAATTCTGGCGTAGCTCGTTTCCGACGGACATGGAAAAACCGAGGACTTGCAAAACAGTCGCTCATGATGCTCTGCGCCACCCCGAAGCATGAGAGTAACCCCTCACCCGACCTCGTCCCTCGGCCACCCTCTCCGCACGAGAGAGGGAAAAGTTGGTATCCGTCCCTCTCCGAGGGGAGAGGGTGGCGGCCATGGGCCGCCGGGTGAGGGGTCACTTTTCGGAGCAGGTCCGCGCTACGCTTCCCGCGGTTCCCAATTTATAATTCATAATTCAGAATTTATAATTGCCTTTCATCGAAACGCCGGCTCTTCATAAGTCCCGAAGATCTTGCGCAGCACGTCGCACATTTCCCCCACGGTGGCGTAGCCGCGCACGCATTCCAAAATATAGGGCATCAAGTTCACATCGGTCGCCGCGGCGCTTCCCAATGCATCCAACGCCCGCTGGACACGAGCATTATCCCGCGTTTTGCGAACATCCTCCAACTTTTCAATCTGGTTCCGCGCGACGCTGTCGTCAATCACCAGCAGCTTGATGGGGAGATCCTCCTCTGTCACGAAATCGTTGACGCCCACAATAATCTTTTCCTTTCGCTCAACGGCTTGTTGGTAGGCGTAAGCGGCTTCGTGAATTTCCTTCTGCGGATACCCGCATTCGAGGGCGGGCACCATGCCCCCCATGGAATCGATCTTCTGGAAGTAATCGTAACAAGCGCGCTCTGTTTCCAGCGTCAGCTTCTCGATGAAATAGGAGCCCGCCAGGGGGTCGACGGTGTTGGTCACGCCGCTTTCGTGGGCCAGAACCTGCTGCGTCCGCAGGGCGATAGTGACGGCTTCTTCCGTCGGCAACGCCCATGCCTCATCTAGAGAATTCGTGTGCAGCGATTGGGTTCCGCCCAGCACCGCGGCCAGCGCCTGAAGGGTGGTGCGAACAACATTGTTGTAAGGCTGCTGCGCTGTGAGTGAGCAACCCGCCGTCTGGGTATGAAAGCGGCAGAGCCAGGAGCGCGGGTTGGTGGCGCCAAAACGCTCGCGCATGACGCGCGCCCAGATCTTGCGCGCCGCGCGATATTTCGCCACTTCCTCAAACAAATCGCTGTGCGCGTTGAAGAAGAAGCTCAGGCGAGGGGCAAATTCATCCACCGGCATGCCGGCCCGCCGGACCCACTCCACATATTCGATTCCGTCGCGCAGGGTGAAGGCTAACTCCTGCACCGCGGTGGAACCCGCTTCGCGAATGTGGTAGCCGCTGATGGAAATGGGATTCCAGCGCGGGACTTCGCGCGCCCCGAAGGTGATGGTATCCACGACGAGGCGCATGGAGGGAGCAGGGGGGTAAATGTACTCTTTCTGGGCGATGTATTCTTTCAGGATGTCGTTCTGCGTGGTGCCGGAAATCTTCTTCCAATCCGCCCCGCTCTTCTCCGCCACCACCAGGTACATGGCCCAAATGATGGCGGCGGGCGAGTTGATGGTCATGGAGGTGGTTACTTGCTGGAGGGGCAAGCCCGCCAGAAGGGTTTCCATATCCGCAAGGGATGAAACGGCAACGCCGCACCGGCCCACTTCACCTTCCGCCAATGGGTGGTCGCTGTCGTATCCCATCAGCGTGGGCAAATCGAACGCGATGGAAAGGCCGGTCTGGCCCTGTTTCAACAAATAATGCAGCCGCTGGTTGGTGTCCTCCGGGCTGCCAAAGCCGGAGAACTGGCGCATGGTCCAGACCTTGCCGCGATACATGGTGGGATGGATTCCCCGCGTATAGGGGTACTGACCGGGGTCACCGAGGTCCTGGGAGTAATCGAACTCGGAAAGATCGGCAGGTGTATAGAGGCGGTTGATCGGCACACCTGAAAGTGTGGTGAATTCCTCTTGGCGCTCCGGGGATTTTAGCAGGGCGGGATTGAGGGTTTGCTCCTCCCATCGCTGTTCGCTGGAAGATGGCTTGCGGGGCGAACCCCCCCTTGCGACCTTGGCGCCAGTCCCCTTGTCGTCATTCACGTGTGTGACCTGCCCTCAACGCATGTTAGAGCAGGGGTCGCTTCCAAGTCAAACAATCGGCTTATAAATAGCTGCGCCAATTGGGCGTCCCGGGTGCCGGACCGAGGCCATGTTCGACCTGGAAATTCTCTGCAACCTGTCTCAATTCGGCATTGGAGCAAGGTAGCGCGGACCGCTG
>Ga0335085_10018494_pt1 | contig 10011 bp, 8 predicted proteins | sample Lox_Sample_45_FD_206712 | JGI IMG/M metagenome (GOLD analysis project Ga0335085, IMG submission 206712) | Soil microbial communities from Loxahatchee National Wildlife Refuge, Florida, United States - Lox_Sample_4.5 | ecosystem: Environmental > Terrestrial > Soil > Wetlands | place: USA: Florida... | reverse complement strand
CCGGTGCCGCAGCCAATGTCGAGCACCGATCGGCCCTCGATTGGCGTGCAGGCGTCGAGCGCCACCAGCATCCGCTTCCACACCGCACGCCGAAAGCGGCGGTTGATGCGCCACTGGAGGCTCCCGGCCGGCGCCGAGTAGATGCCGTCCCAGTCGCCGCGGTGGACGTCGAAGTAGTCCCTCATCGGCGGGCTTCCTGGACCAGAGCGGGCGCGGGCAAGGTGCTGCGCCGCAGGATCGAGGGGGCGCTTCCGGCGCCGGGCGAGCGCGCGAGGCCCGATTCGCGGGCCAGGAACGACTCCACCGACTCGAACTCGAAGTCGCGCAGCAGGCGCTCGAGCCGTGCGCGTGCTCCGCGGATGCCGACGTCGTGGCGCATGCGGAGCCAGACGGATCCACGTGGAGAGGGCTTGCCGGAATCGAGCTCCCAGGGATGGAGATAGAACACCGCGCGTCGCCCGCCGCGTTCGCGCGCGGCGATGCCGGCGCGGAACAGCGCGTAAGGGAGCGCGCGGAAGTAGACCCCGCCGCAGCCGACGCGCGAGAAGAACGTGGTGATCGGGATTTCGAGCATGGAGCGGCCCCCCGGGGTGGGGATCATTCCCGGCTCGGAGCTCGCCCCGGGAATGCCGTACCGCGGGTTCGCGCCCGGGAACACGCTCGAGCTGTAGGAGTAGCCGGCTTCGAGCAGCACGTCGTGCGCCCAGGGCGTCGACGCCACGATCGAGAAATACGGTGCGCGGTAGCCCTGCACTGCGGTGCCCGTGATGCCGCTCAGCAGGTCGCGCGCTCGGCGGACGTCGTCGAGGAACTCGGAGCGGCTCTGGCGATAGACGAAGCGATGGTCGCTGCCGTGGGAGGCGACCTCGTGGCCGGCCGCGGCGATCTCGCGGACCAGTTGCGGGCAGCGTTCGGCGACCCAGCCGAGCACGAAGAAGGTGCCGCGGGCGCCGGTGGCCGCGCAACAATCGAGCACGGCGCGCGTCGAGGCTTCGACCCGGAGTTCGTGGCGATCCCAGCCGGCGGGGTCGGGGTCCTCGGAGTGGAAATAGTCCTCGACGTCGATCGTGAACAGGTGCCGGGGGCGTGCTCCCATCATCTCGGGAACATACCGCAAGGCGCCCCATCCCCCGAAGCGCGCTCAAGAGAATCGATGGTGCGGCGCAAAATGTTGATGACCGGATCAACGCACTCCCGATCCGGCCGGTTGTGCTGCCTACGCGGCCAGCCCGAGCGAGTGCAGCCGGGGACTTGGGATTCGGAGGGTCGGTACCTTCCTGCGGTAGAAGTCCTCCCCGGCCTGCGGCAACCCCACTCGCTCTGGGAATAGGCGCCCATTCGGGATCCCGCGAACACTGGACGGCCTTTCGGCTATTTCCAGCCTCATCGCCGCGGTCCCGCCGTCGTGGTTCTCGGAGAACCGCTTCACGGTGGTTCCGCCACACGAACAACATGGCCGCACGCTCGGTCACGCTCTGATTGGCCGGGGTGGGTGGAGGAAGAGCAGGGCGTGGCGGCCCAGGCGGGCGCATTGGTCCGGGTCAGCGCGAAGCGACCACCCGGGTGACCTGCTCGAGCACGGCGAGCGCGTCGGCCCTCCCGCCTTTCCAGGCGGCCTCGGCCCGATAGAGCGCGTCCATCGCGCGCATCAGGCGGCCCGGGCCGAGCCGGGCCCGCAGCGTGGCGCTGAGATCCCGGCTGCGCGCCCAGCCGCCCAAGGCGCCCCCCACCAGATTGGAAAGGGCGAAGAGGATCGTGCCCTCGCTCTCGCCGGAGGCCAGCAGGCGCGACAGCCGTCGCGAGGCGCCGCGCGAATCGCCCGCGCTCACCGCGGCCAGATAGTCGGGCAGGCCGGCGCCGACGACCGGCGCCAGCAACGCCTGGCAGTCGGCGCGCGTCAGCTTCCCTCCCGCGGCGGCGAAGCTCGTCAGTCGCCCGAGCTCGCTGAAGAAGGCGAGCGCGTCGCCTTCGCAGGCGTCGGCGATCGCCTCGAGCACGCCCGGCTCGGCGGACAGCGACTCGAGACGCAGACGCCGGGCGCCCCAGGCCAGCAACTCGGCGCGGTCCGGCGGGTCCGCCGCGACGTGGACCGCACATGCCTCGCGCAGGGGCTCGAGCGACTTGCGGGCCGTCTCGGCGGCTGACTCCACCAGCACCAGACAGGATTCGCCCGCCGCTCCGCGAAGACCCTCGGCCAGCGCCGCCAGCTTCTTCTCGGAGCGCGACAGATCCTCGATCTCGAGCACCACGATCAGCTCGCGCGGTGCGAACAGAGAGGTGTTGCGGAACGCCGCGAGGATTTCCTCGACGCCAGTCTCCGCGGTTCGCAGCACTCGCGCCGCCGGCGATTCGGGATTGGCGCTCGCCCAGCCCCGGCGCAGCTCGAGCAGGATCGCGGCCTTGAGCGGCTCGCTCGGGCCCTCGAGGTAGAGGGTCGGCGGCAGCGGCCGGCGCTCGAGCAGCTCGCGGCCGTCGAGCCGCTCGCCGGCGCGCGCGCGCGCCGCGAGTTTCGCGCTACCAGCCTTCGACGGTGCGGGTGAGGATTTCGTCCGCGATCTTGGCGATGGCATCCTTCCGTCCATCCAGTTCGGTCTTGACCACCTGTCCGGGAACGCTCTGCACGTAGTAGTTCGAGTACTTGGAAAGCTCCTGGTCGCTCCAGATCTCGCGATTCTTGACCAGGTCCTTGAAGGTCACTGCCACGGTGATGGTGACACGATACTCGGTGGCGAGATTCCCGCCGGTGAAGCCGAACACGGCGTTGCGATAGGCGGTGACCTTGCCGCGGATCACCGAGTTCGCCACGCGCTCGTCCACCACCTTCAGGTGATTGTCCGAAATGAAGCGCGCGATCACCGCATCGGTGATGTCCTTCTCGATCGTGTATTCGGTGGTGCCGTTCTCGAACACCGGGATCGCCACCGTCTTGATGTGGGGGGGCAGGAGATTGCCGCCGGTGGAGTAGGCGCAGCCCGACAGCGCCGCCAGCAGGGCGGCAGCGGCGATCCGAGGGAGGAGCGCCGCCGCCCGGAACCTCACGAGCGAATCCTACGATTCGTGGTCGTCGGCGGGTGCGGCCTCGAGGCTGTCGTCGTGAAGTTCATAGAGCTTCATGCGGTAACGGAGCTTGTCGCGCTTGAGATTGAGCAGCTCCGCGGTCCGACTTTGATTCCACTTGGTAGCATACGAGGCGCGCTTGATCAAGGCCCGCTCCAGCTCCTCGACCAGCGCCTCGAAGGGAATCCCTCCCTGGGGAATCGCCGCCACCATGTAGTCGTCAATGCGCTGGCCGAGGCTGGTCTGCGCCGACGGCCGCGCCCTCCCGCCGAGCTTGAGGTGCTGCGGTTCGAGGGCCTCTCCGGTCTCGAGCAGCACGGTGCGCTCGAACAGGTTCCGCAGCTCGCGGATGTTGCCCGGCCAGCCATACTCGAGCAGCAGCCGCTCGGCGGCCGGCGAGACCTCGCGGAAGCTCTTCTTGAACTGCTTCGCGAACCGTTCGAGGAACAGTCGCGAGAGCGGGAGGATGTCCTCTTTCCGCTCGCGAAGCGGCGGCACGTAGAGCGGCACGACCTTCAAGCGATAGTAGAGGTCCTCGCGGAAGCCTCCCTCCCGCACCCGGCGCTCGAGATCCTGGTTGGTCGCCGAGATGATGCGCAGGTTGACGCTGATGTCCTTGGTGCCGCCCACGCGCTTGAAGGTGCGGCGCTCGAGCACGCGCAACAGTTTGACCTGCAGCATCGGGTTCATCTCGCCGATCTCGTCGAGGAACAGCGTGCCGCCGCTCGCCAGCTCCATCAGCCCCAGCTTCTGGGCGCGGGCGTCGGTGAACGCGCCCTTCTCGTGGCCGAACAGCTCGCTCTCCAGGAGCTCGCTCGGGATCGCGGCGCAATTGATCTCCACGAACGGCTTGTCATGACGCGCGCTCATGCGATGGATGAGGTTGGCGAAGTACTCCTTGCCGGTGCCGCTCTCGCCCTCGATCAGCACGCTGGTGGTGTCGCCCACCGCCACCTGCTCGGCGATCGCGTAGGCCTCCTGCATCGAGGGACTGGCCGAGTGGAGATAATCCTCGTCGGAGAACGCCTGATGGCGCAGCCGCCGCAGCTCCAGCCAGAGCTTCTGCGATTCGAGGGCGCGGTTGACCAGCGCCAGCAGCTCGTCGGTCTCGAATGGCTTCTTCACGAACCAGAACGCGCCGGCGTTCATGGCCTCGACGGCGGTCTCCAGCTCGCCGAAAGCGGTCATCATGATCACCGACATCTCGGGCTGGACACGCTTGAACTCGCGCAGCAGCTCGAGCCCGCTGCCGTCGGGCAGCTTCAGATCGAGCAGCGCGAGATCGGGCAGCCCCGGCTCGATCAGCTCGCGCGTCTCGCGCACCGAGCCCGAGGTCAGCACCGTGAATCCGGCGTCCTCGAGCGCCCGGCTCACGAAGTGCCGGATGGAATCCTGGTCGTCCACCACCAGGATGTTGGCCTTGCTCATGACTGTCCTCCGTCGGGTGCCAGCGGGAGCTCGACGACGAACGTGGCTCCTCGCGCGGGTTCGTTGTGAACGGTGAGATTGCCGCCATGCCGCTTGACGATGTCGTGGGAGATGTAGAGGCCGAGCCCCGACCCCCCCTGCTTGGTCGTGAAGAAAGGCTCGAATACGGTCTTCAGGTGCTCGGGCTGGATTCCCGGCCCCTGATCGCAAATGCGCACGCTCACCGCGGGGCCCGCGAGGCCGCCGGACGCCGGCGCCGGCTGCACCGAGACCCTGATCACGCCTCCCGAGGGCGACGCTTCGGCGGCGTTCTTCAACAGATTGATGAACACCTGCTCGAGCTGGTCGGGATCGTGCGGCACCGGAGGAGTCCGCGGCGCGACGCTCGACTCGACGGTGACGCCGCGCTCGGCGCAGGCGACCTCCACGCAGCGCAGGGCGCGCGCGAGGGTGTCCTCGAGCGGCAGCACTCGCGCTTGCAGCTTGCGTGGATGCGTGACGTCGAACAGGTCCTGGACGATCCGGTCGAGGCGTCGGATCTCGTTTTCGATGAACTGGAGGTTCTCGCGCTGAGGTCCGTCGCCGCCCAGCGCACGCGACAGATACTGGACTCCGGCGGCGATCCCGGTGAGCGGATTGCGGATCTCGTGAGCCACGCTCGAGGTGAAGCGCCCCAGCGCGGCCAGCCGGTCGAGCCGGCGCGTCTGTTCCTCGGCGCGCTTGAGTGGCGTGAGATCGAGGAAGGTGATGATGGTGCCATAGACGTTTCGCCCCTCGTGACGCAGCAGCGAGGTGGTGAGGCTGGCCGGCAGGCGCGAGCCCGATTCGGTCCGTAGCGTGACCTCCTGGCGCAGAGCCAGACGTCCGTGCTCGAGCGTGCCGCGCACCAGTCGCTCGGCCTCCTCCCCCAGCACTTCGCTCATCGGCCGATTCAGAAGCGTGGCTTCCGACCAGCCCAGCAGCTGCTCCGCGGTGTGGTTGAAGGTCAGGATGCGCCCCTGCAGGTCCACCACGATCAACCCGCTCGCCATGCTGTCGAGCACGTGTTCGCGAAAGCGCTCGCTCCGCCGCAGGTCCTGGGCGAGTTTCGCGTTCTCGACCACCGGCGCCACCGACAACGCAATCGACTCGAGCAGGAGCCCGTCGTCGTTGGCGATGGTGCGCTCGCCGCGATGGGCCGCGATGCCGATGACCCCGAGCTGCGGCATCAGATCGCAGGCGAGACAGCAGGCCTGGCGCTCTTCGCGCTCGTAGGCCCAGCGGTCGGCGGCCGGCCCCGGAGGAGGCACGAGGATGGCGGTGTCTCCCAGGATGCAGCGCGCGCCGCACAACTCGTGGGCGTCCTCGCCCGGCACCAGCGACTGGCTGCGCTGGAGCGGCACGCACAGCGCCGCGACGACGCCATCGAGCACGTCGCCCAGCGGATGCCCGTCGGGCAACACGGCGATGGGGTGCCGGCGGACGTCGCGCTGCCACAGGGTGCGATTGAGCCAGAACGCGCGCACCATCGCGCCGCCGTCCCCGAGCAACGGAACTTCGAACGCCACGCTCTGCTCGCGGCCGTTGCGCCGGGACGTCCAGGTTCCGGCCAGCGCGCGGCGCTCGCGATCGGCCAGCGCCAGCAGCACGTCGGGGAATCCAAACGCGTGACTGAGGTAGCGGGTGACGGTGCGCGTGGTCTCGGCCGCGTCGCGCGCGCTCACCATGCTGCTGGCGACCTCGCGCAGCGATACCAGCTGAACGTTGGTCTCGATCAGCCGCCGATGACTGCGCTCGAGCTCGTCGACCAGCTCGCCCAGCGTCGCCAGCAGGTGGTCGGGATCGCTGGGATCGAGCGCGACGCCGGCATCGGGCCGCCCCGCCAGGCCTCGAACGTCGTCGATGCGGCGCAGCAGCGAGCTCAACGCCTCGCGCTTCGCAGCGTCCATGCACGTCACCCTCGCGCGGGCCGCAGGGCGTGGACCGCGCGTGGCGAGGGTCAACGGCGCGCCGCCTCAGGGCGGGGAGGTGGGGGCGCGCCGATCGGTGTTCAGCGGCTCAGTGGTCGGAGAATTCCCGAACGCAGGCCGCGACGTAGCGAATCTGGTCCTCCGTGAGCTCCGGGTAGATCGGCAGCGCCAGGGTCTCCTTGGCCGCGGCTTCCGCCTGCGCCATGTCCCCCTCGCGATAGCCGAGCGACGCGAAACATTGCTGCAGGTGGAGCGGCACCGGGTAGTAGACCTCGGTCCCGATCGAGCGCTCGTCCAGGAACTTCTTCAGCTCGTCGCGCCGGTCGCTGCGAATCACGTACTGATTGTAGATGTGGCGCGTGCGCGGATCGTGGAACGGCCGGCCGACACGCGAACCCTCGAACAGCGCGTCGTAGGTGCGCGCGTTCTGCGCGCGCTTCTCGCTCCAGCGATCGAGGTGCTTGAGTTTGACGCGCAGGATGGCCGCCTGCAACGAGTCGAGCCGCGAATTGGTGCCGATCAGCGCGTGGTAGTACTTCGGGCGGGCACCGTGATTGCACAGCAGGCGAGCGCGGTCGGCGTAGTCGGCGTTGACGCTCACGATCATGCCGCCATCGCCGGCGCCGCCCAGGTTCTTGGACGGGAAGAACGAGAAGCATCCGAAGTCCCCCATCGAGCCGGCGCGCCGTCCCTCCCACTCCGATCCGATCGCCTGCGCCGCATCCTCGATCACCCACACCTTGTGCCGCTCGGCGATGGCACGAATCGAAGTCATGTCGGCGCACTGCCCGAACAGATGCACCGGCGCGATCGCCTTGGTGCGGGGCGTGATCGCGGCCTCGAGCTTGTGAACGTCGAGGTTGTAGGTGCGCGGATCGATGTCCACGAACACCGGCGTGGCGCCGTTGTTGGCGATGGTCCCGGCGCTGGCGAAGAACGAATACGCGCTGGTGATCACCTCGTCGCCGGGGCCGACGCCCAGCGCCCACAGCGAGATGAGCAACGCGTCGGTGCCCGACGCACACGCGACCGCGTGCGGGGTCTGCGAGTAGCGGGCCACCTCTTCCTCGAGCCCGGTCACTTCCGGCCCGCCGATGAAGCGCGTGCTCTCCATGACGCGGCGAACCGCGTCGTCGATCTCGGTGCGCAGATCGGCGTACTGAGCCTTGAGGTCCAGCAGCGGTACGTTGATCGCCGTCTTGGTGGTCACGGGTGCCATTGCAGTTCCTCCCGGCGCTCTAGCCGTCGACCCAGCCCTGATTCTCGAGCAGCTGCTCCACCGGCACGTCGCGCAGCGCGCGCGCCGGACAGCCCATCACGATCTTGCGGGCGGGAACGTCTCGCGTCACCACCGAGCCGGCCGCCACCAGCGCGTCCTCGCCGATCACGACGCCCGGCAGCGTCACCGTGCCGGCGCCGATCCGGCCGCCCTTCTTCACCGTCACGCCCTTGAAGTGCTTGAAGCGCTCGGCCGTCCTGCCCACGTAGTTGTCGTTCGAGGTCACCACGCCGGGCGCGATGAACACGCGGTCCTCGAGCGTCGAATAGGCGGTGATGTAACACTCGCTCTCGAGCTTGCAGTAGCGGCCCACCGTGCAGAAGTTCTCCACGGTCACGCCGCGACCCACGATCGTTCCTCGTCCGATCGACACGTTCTCGCGGACCGTGGCGAGGTCGGCCATCAGCACCTTGGCGTCGATCTTCGCGCCCCGGTACAGCACCACTCCGGTGCCGACGATGCACAGCTCGCCCACTTCGAGCGGCGGCAGCTCCTGTTCCTTGGTGGTCGCGGAGTTCGCGGCCTTCATCGGCTTCTTCCCGAGGGAGGCGTGATCGTCGATGCGCACCGTGTCGGCGACGATCGTGCCCTCGTGAACCACGACGTGGTTCCCGATCCGACAGCCCTTTCCGACTCTCACCTGCGGGCCGATCACACAGTACTCGCCGAGCGTCGTGCCTTCGCCGAGGCTGGCGCTGGGATGGATGACGCTGGTGCTCACGATACCCCCGCGGTCTGGCTGGCGATCGCCACCGGCGCGCCGCCCTGCTGAAGCGAGCTCTGAGCCGCGGCCAGCACGCGCACCACGCGCAGGCCGCCCTCGCCGTCCGTGAGCGGCTTCTTGCGTTCGCGGATGCAGTCCACGAAGTGGCGGCACTCGAGCTGAAGCGGCTCCTGCAATGAGATCTTCGGGATCAGGATGTCGCCGCTGCGCACCGTGAGTGCGTCGCCATAGCCCACGATCTCGCCGCCCTTGTCGACGCCCTTGTCGTAGATCTTGATCTTCTCACTGGCTTCCATGTCATCGAACACCACCATCTTCTGGCTGCCCACCACGGTGAACTTGCGCAGCTTGTGCGGATCGAGCCAGGAGACGTGGACGTGCGCGAGCTTGCCGCCTGGGAAGCGCAGGTCGACGAATACCACGTCTTCGACCTTGGGCTGAAGGAAAGCCGAGCCCCGCGCGACCACGTCGATCGGCTCGGTCCCCAGCAGGTGGAGCACCACGGAGAGATCGTGCGGAGCAAAGCTCCACAGCGCGTTCTCGTCGCGGCGAACCTTGCCGAGATTGACTCGCTGCGAATAGATGTAGTGGAGATCGCCGAGATCGCCCTGGTCCACCAGGCGCTTCAGGTACTGAACGCCCGGGTGGTAGAGGAGCAGATGCCCGACCATCAGGATGCGGTTCCGTTCGCGGGCCAGCCGGACCAGCTCCTCGGCGTGGTTCACCTGGAGCGTGAGCGGCTTCTCGACGTACACGTCTTTGCCCGCCTCCAGCAATTGCTTGGCGAGCGGATAGTGGTTCACTGCCGAGGCGGCGATCACCACGCCGTGGACGTCCGCGGCGGCGCAGACCTCGTCGACGTGCGCCATCGCGCGCGTGCCGGGGTACTGGGCGACGGTCTTCGAGAGGCGCGCCGGATCGGCGTCGCACAATGCGACCAGCCGGGAGCCTGGCAAGCGCGAGAAATTGCGCACCAGATTGGCGCCCCAGTCGCCGGTTCCCACCACCGCGATTCCGATCGTGTCGGTCACCACAACTCCCTTTGGGCTGACTGAAAAAACGCGAACGTGGTCTCCACGTCCGCGGCGGCGAAGTCTATCAGCCGCGTTTCGAAAGGGTCAAAGCCTAGGCCGCCCGCGCCTCCACGACTTCCACGCGATTTCGGCCGTTCTTTTTGGCGAGGTAGAGCGCGCGGTCCGCGGCCTGGATCAGGCTGGTCACGTCGGAGCCGTCGCTCGGGAACAGCGCGAGCCCGAGGCTCACCGTGATCTGTCCGGCGGCGACCAGCGGGAACGCATGCCGCTCGATCGCGGACCGCACGCGCTGGGCCACCACCATCGCGCCCTCGCGTTCGGTCTGCGGCAGAATGATCGAGAATTCGTCGCCACCGTATTTCGCCACCAGATCGAACGAGCGCACCTGCTCGGCGAGCAGGCCGGCCATCTCGCGCAGCAAGTGGCTGCCGCGCAGGTGGCCGTGCTGGTCGTTGTAGGTCTTGAGATTGTCGACGTCGAGCATGATCAGCGACAGCACTTGCCCGAATCGCCCGGCACGCTTGATCTCACGCCGCAGCG
>Ga0335085_10018492_pt1 | contig 10011 bp, 13 predicted proteins | sample Lox_Sample_45_FD_206712 | JGI IMG/M metagenome (GOLD analysis project Ga0335085, IMG submission 206712) | Soil microbial communities from Loxahatchee National Wildlife Refuge, Florida, United States - Lox_Sample_4.5 | ecosystem: Environmental > Terrestrial > Soil > Wetlands | place: USA... | reverse complement strand
GTGGTCTCTGATGTGTCACACCACCAAGACAAAGCAAAGATCATGCCAATGCCAAGAGTTCGCAAGCTCGACATCATCGTTGAAACAATCGCCCTATGATGACCGAGAGGAACGTGAGCATGATTGACACGACGATCGCACTTTGGGCTGTTAGCGGGATGCTCGCTTGGGTATTCCTTGGAATCTATTGGGGGCCACTCTGGCATGGAAACCGTGATGGTGCAGGCCTCAACACTTTTGGCGATTGGACGTTCTGGCTGTTAATCGTGTGCTGCTGTGCTGCCGGCCCATTTACTTGGATTATCCCGCTTATTCAGCGAAGGACGTGAGCATGGCTGAGACGATGCGGGAACGGATCGCGCGGGCCTTATGCTTCGTGACTGGAACGCATTGCTACGGCACAGAGGGATGCGAAGCGGCGCGGCAATGCCGATCTAAACAACCGAAATTGCTTAGGGAAACCGATGCCGTGCTGGCAGCGATGGAGGAGCCGACAGAGGCGATGTGCGAAGCAGCAATACGCTCTACCGCAGGCTGGCTCAATCTCCCAGAACCCGGTACTGCGATGACAACCAATCTCCGAAAAGCTGCACATCGTTATCGCGCCATGATCCGCGCAGCACGCGAGGGGCACTAGTGATGATCCAAATCGTTGGCCTTTCAACTCTGTTCGATAAGCCGCGAGGCCCCGCCGGCATCATCTATTTCGCCGACGCCGATAGGTGGACGAGCGAGCGTGCCCCGACGCGAGACGAGATGCGGAAGTACGCAACGAGCCGCGGCTATTCTTTGCCGGATGGCGCCGTTTGCGATCCCGTGTACGTCTATATCGATCGCGAGGGGCACTAGTGGCGAACCAGTTGGCCGAAGAGAGAATCGCACGAGGTCAATGCCCGGAGTGCGGCAAAGAAGCTGCGCCGTTTCGCCTCTGTTTTGATTGCAGGCAGATACAACGAATTCGGCGAAGCGCCAAGCGGCTCGCGAAAGACGGTCAGATCACGATAACGAAACGCGGCAAGCATCTTCTTTACCATTCGATCCAAGGCGTCAACAAGCCCGTAGACGAACGCTGGGCGACATCGTGGAACCCGCCGGAAGATGATCTACGCTTCCGTCCAAAATTGCGCGGGACGCGCGTTGATGTTGACCGCACGCTGATCGAAGTCATGAAGCACATTGGGCGCCCGTGCACGATTGAGGAAATTATGGCTGGATGGGGTAAACTTCGCGCCAAACGCTCCGCTCCGCTCGCCGCGGACTTGGCTCGCATTGTGGCCGCCGAAGATAAGCGCAAGTCTCGCAATGCGAAGCGGCTTCAACATGAGGGGCATTAGTGGCGAAGGTCGGCAGCAAAGAGCAGCAACTTCGCGCCCTCCGCTCGCGCAAGCGACAATCCGCAAAGGAGGTGATGCCCACTGCCGGACCCAAGTCCCTATCCGTTGAGACTGGCGCGACGGACCCATCGGCGAGCGGCCAACCCGCGCAACATCGCCTTGTTCCTAGGTGGGTCCGGGTCATACCGGCGGCGGCGCGCCCTTCTTCCCCGTTGACCGTGGCCCGCGCGTGTGACACAAATGGGTTACACGGCTGATCGGGAGCCACGCACATGGAGTTCGATGACGTAAGGGAGGGGCGGCTTACCTGGCCCCAAGCGAGGCCCCGCGCATCGCATCGGATCGATGGAAAGTTCCAAACGTCGCTTGACCGGGCATTGCAAGAACTTAAGGAGGAGATCGGGCGCTGGCGCCCTATCGACTTCATCATCTCGCGGAATAATCAGCGCGTCTATGCCGGCGATCCCGCCGTCGCTCTGTGGTGGATCGACCGAAAGACGAAAGAGCTCCGTGTGCTCGCGTGCGACAAGTACGACACGATGGCGTCGAACGCCCATGCCATCTACTTGACGCTCGGCGCAATGCGTGCGCTCGAACGCTGGGGCGCCTACACGATGGAGCAAGCCGCGCAAGGGGCGAAGCTCGCGCTGCCGCCGCCCGAAGGCATGTCCAACGAGGCGCCGTGGCGATCAGTTCTCGGCGAAGTTCCTCCCGGCGTCGGCAAGGACGATGCGCTCGCGATCATCCAGTCGCGCTACCGAAAGCGCATGGCAGAGTGCAACGGCGACGGCCCGGAAGCGATCAAACTCAACATCGCGATCGAGAAGGCGCGCGCCGAACTTACGAATGGAGCAACGCCATGACCGCCGAACCGAATTTCGACTTAGCATTGCCGGCAACTGCGGCTGACGTTGATCGCATCATGGGGAACATCTCCACAATCAAGAACCCCAAGGAAGCCGCGCGCCGGTTGACCGAGCTCCGCACCGCGGTTATGGGCGCCATCGCTCTCGGATCGTGGCGCGACCCGCCGGCGTCGCTTTGCCGTGCCGCGCTAAAGAAGTCATCTCTTGCGTGAGAAAACGTCACAGCTTCGCGTTCGATTGGAGCCGGAGGAAAAAGCGGCGTTCGAGGATGCAGCCGAGCGCGAGCGGATGCGTTTGTCTGATTGGGTGCGTTTTATACTACGAAATGCAATAACCCCTCAACATACCAAGAGGCTTGACAAGTAATGGCGCAGAGATACGTGGTCGATCATTCCCGCGTCTGGAACACCGCGGACGCTGGCGATGACAGCGGTTGCGTCATCCTCGACCGCGTGACAGGCGAGGCATTCATTGTGATCGGTTCGCATGAGCAGCGAGTGGCGATCCTTTCGGCATTGAACGAGGCGGCGCGTGCTGACGTTCACGCTTCCTGAGCCGCCCAGCGTCAACCGCTACAAGCGCGTCTCGGCGAACGGCGCCCTTTACAGCACGAAAAAATACCGCGCCTGGAAGAAAGCCGCCGGTTGGGAATTGCTGGCGCAGCGCCTCGGCATGCCGAAGAAGGAACTGGCCGGCGATCTCCTCGTCGAGATTGTTTTCGCACGCAAGGGCGATATCGACAACAGGATCAAGCCGCTTCTCGACCTGTTGCAGGACATCGGCGTGTACGCGAACGATGAACAGATCACCAAGCTGGTTGCGACGTTCGGCGAGATTGCCGGACGCTGCCGCGTGTCCATTTCTGAAATCACGAGTTAAGGCGATGGAGTACGACGAGATTATCGAACGGCTTGTCGTGCGTCGGTGCGAGCTCGGGATGTCGCAAAAAGCTGTCGCGTGGAAAATGAAGATGAGCGATGCCGCGGTCTCTTCGTGGGAACTCGGCCAGCGCAATCCGACTGGCGAGCATCTCATCGCATGGGCGCGCGTGCTCGGCTACAGCATCGACCTTACCCCCATCTCTTCCGTGGTTTCACGAAGGTGATGTGAGGCGGGGTGGCCGCCGTCACATCACATGCGCCGAACTCTCACGCATGAGGTGCGCGGATGACTTGCCTCTTGCCTATTCCGAAAATTTAGCGGAGGCTTTCGGGCGCGGCGGGGACAAACCCGGCCAGGTCGGCGCAGAACCTCGACTCCCTTCGGCGCCTCACCCGCTCGCGCCCTCTTTTGAGGAGTCGAGCATCTTGGCGGAATTCCCATCTTTACCTTTATTCACAGACTCTTGGGTCGCAGACACCAAGCATCTGACACGCGCCGAGCGCGGCATGTATCACGATTTGCTCGTGCTTATGTGGCGAACCCCTGGCTGCACCGTTCCAAATGACGAAGCGTTTCTCATAAACCGTTTAGATATAAGAGAAAAACTGGAAACCGAGATGTTGTTCCGGATCATAACCGAATTCTGCATCACGGATGGAAACCGGATTTGGCAAAAGCGTTTGAAAAAAGAATTTGAATATTGCAGAAGGCAGAGCGTTCGCCGTAAGGGTAAGAAATTAAAGCATAAAAGTGGGAACCAGGAACCTGCCACGGATCGTGCACCCACACCCACACCCACACCCACACCTATAGAAGAATCTCCTGACGGAGATTCTTTAGGCGCGCACAAGGAGGCCAACGGCCATGTCAAACGATCATCGCGAGGATCACGAATTCCGGAGGGCTGGGAGCCTACTCCCGAAGATCGTGGATTCTGTGAAACCCTCAGTCTCGACCCCGGGCACATCCTCGCCGAATTCCGGGACTACTGGACTGCCAAGGCCGGCGCCGGCGGGACCAAGCTCGACTGGTCTGCAACGTGGCGCACTTGGTGTCGCCGCGCTGCTGAACGGCGACAACCCAACGGCAACGGACAACGCCCTGATGGCGTCCTTGCCGCCTTCGGTCGCGCCTATGCTCGTGCCAGTCGATCGTGAATTTTACGATGAGCAGTACGGCTACGATTTCGAATTCAGCCATTTCGATTTGGTCGCGCCGCTGTCACCCGATGATCGCCGCGCATCTCTTCGGATTGTTGACGCGGCGCTCGCGCCTGATCTGAAAACGATCTTCACCGAACTCGCGCGGCTGCGCATGCTGACCAAGGCACGCATGGAGAGCGATGCGAGCACCGAAGCGATGGCGAGCGTCTACGCCGAGGAGATGAACGAATACCCGCCCGATGTCGTGCGCGCGGCGTGTCGTGGGTGGTCGCGGCGTGAAAAATGGTGGCCGTCGTGGGCCGAACTCAAATCAGAATTGGATCGGCATGTTCGCAAACGGAGGGCGCTCGCCGCTGTTTTGGCGAGAGTTGATTGATGCGCCCGGCTCCTCACGTCACCCGCGATGAATTCTACGACGGCCTTGAGCGATACGTGAATGGTGACCCGAGCGCGATCCCGTTTCATGTGCGTGATTGGTCTAGCGCAGAACTTGAATTGGTGATGGCGCGACGCGACGATCAGGCGGAAGCGCTCGGCTTTGGTCGTGGTCGTTGGGCACGAGCGCAACTGGCGAAACACAATCTCGCGCTAAAAGCCGACCGCGACCGCCAAATCTTGCGGGAACAAGGAAAATGAAAAACGCCTGCCAAATCATCGATCTTGATCTTGGGCCGATGGAGGACATATCGTTGTGCCATGAGCCGCGCGATCTTATGCTGCCTGAGTGGGGATGGGAATTTGACCGCTTCGCTGACTTCCAACGGGAGGCCGCTGTTCTCGATCTTGAGCGGCAGCGACGGGCTGCTCGATTTCGCCGAGTTGTCACACGAAAGCTGGCGATCATACGCCGCACGGCACGGATACCATTTCACCGAGGCATTTCTTTCACCAGAAAATGAAAATCTCGGCCATCCGTCTTGGCAGAAACTCTGGTGGATTGAACAGGCGATCACAGCGAAGCGTGCGTCCGACCCAGGAACCTGGCTATGCTGGGTCGATGCCGATACCGTCGTCACCAACCGAAGGCTACCGCTTGAGGATTTCGTTCGCATGCACGCGGCGACCTGGCTGATCGTGTCGAAAGATTGGTCTGACGGCGATAGTCCGTGGTCGGCCGGCGTGATGCTGATCCGCGCATGCGCCGAAGCGGGGATGTTTTTCTGGGAGGCCCAGCGACGCGTCGAGTACATGCGAACGGCATGCTGGGACCAGAGCGCGATGCAAGCCGTGTTTCGTGATCGGCCAGAGCTCCGCGGAGGATTGCGCGTCGTCCAACGCCGCCTCCTGCAATCGGTGCCGGCGCGCGATGGTGTGGTCGATCCCTGGAAGCCCGGCGACTTCGTGTGCCACGCAACGGGGCTCGAGAACCGCGACAAGCGCGCAATCCTTGAGGCTCACCTGAAATTGGCGGTATGCTGATGCCTCGCAAACCGAAACCGAAACAGCAAGGCTGGCGCGCGGTCTACGACGATTTCATTTCGCGCACCGAAATCGACAGCAAGGAATTCGGTCGCACGGTGCTGCGCTTGTGGGGTACGCAGCAGTACGTGCTCGACGAGATAGCGTCAGGCATGGACGAAGGCATCAGATTCTTCATCGTGACCAAGGGCCGGCAATACGGGATCACAACATGCCTGGTCCCGCTTGACGTGCTGTGGATGCTCACGCACCCCGGCATCGAAGGCGCATTCATCGGGCACAAGCCCGACGTTTGCGAAATCGCGCGCTCGCAAGTGATGGACATCCAGAACCGCTTGCCCGAAACGCATCGCGTGCCGATCAAGACGAACAACAAGGATCGCATCGAATGGGAATTCCGCGATGGCACCGTATCCACGCTGAACCTATTGGTTGCGGGCACAACTGATCGGAAGAGCGATCTTGCGAAAGGGCATGGCCTGGCGATCATTCACGGCAGCGAATGTGGCGAATGGGGGTCCGAGACGGCTTTCAATTCGCTGCTGGCGTCGCTCGCGGAACAGCACCCGGATAGGCTCTACGTGTTCGAGAGCACCGGCGAAGGATCGAACAATCTTTTCGCGCGCCTTGTGCGGAAGTCGCTCGACCATCCAGCGCGCAAGGTCATCTTTCCGCCCTGGTGGCTGCACGATCTCTATAAGCTCGACCGGCGCTCCGCGTTGTTCCATCACTACATGGCGAACCCGGAACCGACCGACGACGAACGCGACATCATCGAAGCGGCACGACTTTCCGGGCACGAACTCACGGATGCGCAACTTGGTTGGTATCGCAAGAAATGCGACGAGCAGACCAACCTTGAGGACATGCGTAAAAATTATCCCTCCGTGCTCGAAGATGCGTTCCAGCTCGGCGGCGACGCGTTCGTGCCGCGCAAGCCGCTCCACGCCGCACGAGACTCCGCGCAGTCGAAGATGTTCAGCGCCTATCGCGTTGTGCTCGGCTCGGATGTGTCCGCGATGCGCATTCATCCGCTCGGCGTCGGGATCGACGAGGAGGACGGGCATGTGCGCGGCTGCGATCTGCGCGTGTGGGAAGAACCGAAGCCGCGCGGCGTATACGCAGTGTCTGTCGTGAAAAGTCCGAAGCCGGAATTCGCCTCCGTCATCGAAGTGCTCCGATGCTATTCCGATTGCGTCGAACAGGTCGCGGAATTTTCATCCGAAACAATCGAGGCGTATCAACTCGCATGGGTCACGGCCTACCTCGCGGGCTGGTATCGCGATACGTGGGTCAACGTCGAACTCGAAAACGCGGGCGGCCCGGTGTTTCGCGAATTGAACAATCTGCGGAACATGGCGAGCCTCGGGATGCTCGCGCAGGATGACGTTTTCGGCGCGATGATTTTTTATATCTACAACCGGATCGACAATGTTGGGGGCGCCGCGCGAACGTGGAACTGGCGCTACTCGCCAACGACCGAGGCGGAGATTTTCACCGATTTCAAGAACTCGTTCCTCACCGAGCGCGCGCTGATCCACTCGCTGCCGCTCATCGAGGAAATGGGAACACTGGTCGAGGAGGACGGCCAAGTTGGTGCTGACGACGGCTGCGACGAAAGCCGCTGCCGCGCCATGTGCATCGCGATCCGAACATGGGTCGATCACATCCGGCTTGCGCAGCACAGCAACGGCAGAACTCGCGAGCGCGAGCAGCGTGCCGATGTCGGCGCGGCGCCGGCCACGTTCCTTGAAAACATCGTTACCGGGTTCATGCGCAAACAACGGGCGGGAGTGGCGAGATGATCTACGCGACGGGCGAGGATGTTCAGATCGGCGATGTCGTTTGCCGTGAAAAAAACTACGACTCATCGCCGATGGTAAATCACGATGGGTCACCAGTGCCGCACGACGGTCGCACCACCACGACAGTCGCAAGGATTGTCAGCTCGACTTGCGTGCAAACAAACTCGCAGCTTGTCAACGGCGACATCCCAACCTACCTCGTTTCGACGCTCAGGTTGATCCGCCGCAAGCCTGTGTGATAGGATCGTCGCCATGAGCATGGTTCACCGGACCTTCGAGTGTGCGTTCGGCCATCGCTGGCGGGCGCTCGTCGATCGCAACAGTCCGCGCGAATTCGTCGGCGAATGCGCCGAATGCAACGACATCGTTGCCACGCACATGCAAGCCGCGCTCCACGAGCCGGCCGACGCGCGATCGGAAACGCAAGGGGCTCCGCTGATCCGAAGCGAGCGCGCGAAAGCGGTAGCCAGGTTCGAGCATCACGCATTCAAGCGCCCGCACTTCGATGACGGCCGCCCGCTCCTCACGAACCTTCGGGACAATGTTCGCGAAGGCGAAACCTACGCCGTCCCCGAGACGTCGAGCACGAACGAAACCATGCGGGTCATGCGCGATCAGATCGAGCAAGCGCGCGCACGAGGCTACGAAACGCCAGGCGGTGAGCAGATGGCGGCGATGGGCGGCGGATGGGGTTCGCCTGGCGCGCTGCCCTTGGGCAATCTCGGCGGCGGCATCGGCCACATGCTTCCCGCGGTTGACCTCCAGAGCAAGAACAAGCCCGCATGATTCTGCCGACGCAAAACCCGCGCAATTTTGTGATGGAGATTCGCGAGACGCTTCTGCGCAGCATGCAGCAGCGCGAAAAGGACGTGATGAACTGGCGCGCGCTGTTCTATGCGGGCGCAACGATCGATCAGGACGCGCCGGCAATCGCGAACATCATCACGTCGCGCATCCGAACTCAGGCCGGCAACCTGTTCTCGCCGGACAATCTCACGTTCCGGCTCGAATTTGATCCGAATTTTCCGATCGAAATTCTGCAATGGGCCTCGGCCATCGGCTCGGACCTGTCGCGCAAACTCCGCGCCGCCGACGCCGATCTCGAATTCGGCGATGCCGTCGAGGCGGCGCTGATCGACGGATCGTGTTTCGGGCAACTCGATTGGGATGGCGAGCAGTTCGCGTGCGACACCATCATGCACCCGGCCGTCGGCGTGCTCAATGAACGCGCGAAGGGACTGCACGAAGCCGGCCAGGATGCGATCCTCGTGCGCTACGCCATGCCGATTGAAGCGCTCAAGGTCTGGCTGCGCAAATTCAAGCGCGCCGAAAACGTCGCCGATGTTTTCGACAGCAAGCAACAGGATGCCGCGCGCGATTGGAACGAGATGGGCGAGAGCACGCGCGTCGTGCTCGGCCTCAATCAGCCGATCGGCTCGGCAAGCCCGTCGCAGGCAGGATTCGTCAACCTGCTGCCGCGCATGCCGCATGTGCCGTCCGCCGGCATGGCCGGACGCGAAGTCGTGATCGATGCGATCTGGCTCAAGGACACGAAGCGCGATGATTGGGCGACGGTGTACGTGATCGATGGCAACGAGACGATCGGCACGGACATCTGGCGGAACTGTCTCGGCGTCAAAGGTTGCCACCCGTATTTCCTCATCAATCCGTTTCCGGTGAAGGGGAACATTTTCGGGCACAGCATGGTCGCGTTTCTCGCCGAACAGCAAAATTTCCTGCGCAAGCATTCCGCCGGGATGGATCACATCATGGACATGCGCGAGGACCCGGCGCATGTCGGGTTTAGCGCGATCCAGACTTCGGAAACCTACCGCCAGGCATTGCGGTCTCCGGGCGGATGGGTCACGGAAACCGGCCCCGGCGCGAAGGTTCAACCGTTCGCCCCCGAATTTCCGTCCGAACTCATCCCCGCGCTGGAACTCGTCGCCAACTACGCATCCGATGCCGCCAATCAACCGCCGGTCTCGCAAGGGCGCGGTGAGTCCGGCGTGCGCGCCGGGGCGCATGCGGAAACGCTGCTCACCGCGGCGAGCGCGCGCGAGCGTCGGCCTGCACATCGGACCGTGCGCCAATGCGGCGACATGGGGCATCTCGCGCTCGAAATCCTCAAGGTGAAGTGCGCGGAAGAGTTGCCGGGGAACATCACATTCGACACGCTGCCCGAGGGCTATCACGTCCTCTGCAACGGCTACACCGCGTCGCCACTTTTCGCGATGGAGCATCGGTCAATCCTCAACGACATGCTCAAGGCCGGCGCGATCGGACCGGAGGAATACCTGCACGGGCTGAACCCGCAAGGGCTCGACATGATGCTGGCCGCGCTCAAGAACCGCGAGCAGCAGCAGGCCGAACTCGTGCGCAGCTTGCCGCCCGAGGAGCGCGTCAAATTGATCGCGAAAGGCGGACGGAAACGGTAGGTTTTAACACCATCTTGACGCGGAATACCGTTTCCGCATACCATCCCTAGCGTCGCCCTTCGGAAGGGCATTCCTGATCCGTCGCAAGGCGGGTCTCTCTGAAC
>Ga0335085_10018489_pt1 | contig 10012 bp, 10 predicted proteins | sample Lox_Sample_45_FD_206712 | JGI IMG/M metagenome (GOLD analysis project Ga0335085, IMG submission 206712) | Soil microbial communities from Loxahatchee National Wildlife Refuge, Florida, United States - Lox_Sample_4.5 | ecosystem: Environmental > Terrestrial > Soil > Wetlands | place: USA... | reverse complement strand
TCTGGCTTCTCGCGTGCTTGATCCGGAGAAGGCAGAACCAAGAAACTAGCAACCAGAAACTGCTTTTTGTATGAAAAAGACTCTTGGCTGGAAGCTCGCAGTTATCATCGGCATTCTCATTCTCTTTACAGTCGGGATCATCGGCATCCCCAAGGACTGGTCGCGCGCCGGGCTGCTTGCCTCGATCACCGACCGCATCCACCTCGGCCTCGATCTCAAGGGCGGCACGCACCTGATTCTGCAGGTGCAAGTCAACGACGCCGTCAATGTGGAGTCGGACAACGCGGTCGCGCGCCTGAAAGAAGACATGCGGACGCGCAAGATCACCTATGCCGAGATTTCTAAGCCTGATCCGGATTCCCCCGACCATATCTCGATCAAGGGCGTGCCACCCGAGCAGAGTTCGGACTTACGATCGATTGTCAGCGACCGGCTGCCTGAATTCGACCTGAACTCTGGCGCCCAGAATTCGTGGGCGCTCTCCATGAAACCCCAGAGCCTCGCCGAACTGAAGAATCGCGCGGTCACGCAGGCCATAGAGACGATCCGCAACCGCATTGATGCTCTTGGGGTCAGCGAACCGGTAATTCAGGAGCACGGTCTCGGCCAGTACCAGATCCTGGTCCAGTTGCCGGGGGTGGACGATCCAGCTCGTGTCAAAGACATCATTCAGTCAACCGCAATGCTTGATATCAAGCAAGCCATCGACGGGCAGGCTGAATATCCGAGCCAGGAGGCTGCGTTGCAGGCGCATGGCGGGGTTTTGCCTCCTGACACCCTGTTGTTGCCCGGCCACAGCTCGCGGCGTAACGCCGAGGGTGGCCAGGCTTGGTACATCATCTCCCGATCGTCTGCGGTGTCCGGTCGCGACCTGCGCAGTGCCGATGCTGGTCACAGTGCCGACACCAACCAGCCGCGCGTCAACTTCAGCCTCAGTGGCGAAGGCGGGCGAAAGTTTTATAGCTTCACCTCCGCCCATGTCGGCGACAGCCTGGCCGTTGTGCTCGACGGCAAGGTGATGGAAGTTGCCACCATCCGGGAACCGATTAGAGACCAGGGAGAAATTTCCGGGGGATTTACCGAACAGTCCGCCAAAGATCTGGCCCTGACTCTGCGCTCTGGCGCTCTCCCCGCCAGCATCAAGTATCTGGAAGAGCGCACCGTGGGACCGTCCTTGGGTGCCGATTCGATTCGCTCCGGTGTGCGGGCCTCAATTGTCGGCATGGCTGCGGTGCTCATTTTCATGTTGGTGTATTACCGGTGGGCGGGCGTGAACGCCGACGTGGCGTTGATCTTGAACCTGATTATCCTGCTGGGCTTCATGGGATATTTCGGGGCCGTGCTGACTTTGCCGGGAATCGCGGGAGTTATTCTGACCGTCGGCATGGGTGTAGACTCGAACGTCCTGATCTTCGAGCGCATCCGCGAAGAATTGAGAAACGGCAAGACTCCGCCTTCCGCGGTCGAGCAGGGCTTTAGTCATGCCTGGATTACGATCGTCGATACCCACGTGACGACAATCGTTTCTGCGGCGATTCTCTTCATCTTTGGCACCGGGCCTGTAAAGGGTTTCGCTACTACTCTCGTGTTTGGTTTGGCGGCAAACCTGTTCACGGCCGTTTTTGTTTCACGAGTGATTTTTGATTGGGTGCTGACCCGCAAGCAGCGCGGCGACGCATTGAGTATTTGAAAGACAGTCGTTGGTCGCTTGTCGTTGGCAACAACGTGGCTCGCGAACGACCAGCGACTAACGACAAGCGACTGAAAGGGTCAATAGCAGCGTGGAATTTTTTCGCGACGCACACATAGACTTCCTCGGCAAGAAGTGGTACTTCCTTGCTTTTTCTTTGATCTTCAGCGTGGCCGGAGTGCTTTCCATGCTGTTCTGGCACGGCATTCCGCTGGGTGTTGACTTCCGCGGCGGAACTCTGGTTTACGTCAAGTATGCGCACACGCCGGATGCCGCCAAGATTCATGGCGAATTGGAACGGGCGGGGCTGAAGAACGCGCGGGTACAGGGATACGGTCCGGCAGCCAATAACGAGGTCCTGATTCAGCTCGACATTCAAGAAACCAGCGAACAAGCCCTCGACAAGGGCAAAAATGAGATCATTCAGGCGCTGGCTGGCAATGCTCCAGCAGGCAAGCAGTGTGGCGCACCGGTCGAGGCCATCGGCGGATGCGATTTGAATAATGCCAGCTCATTGACGATTAAGAAGTACCTGATGAGCAATGATCCCATACACTTGGGGACCGACGCAGATCAGAAATATACGGCACAGATGCAGGCCATCTTGAACTACCGCAATACCGTCGGTGGCGTATTTGGTTCGATTGATCAGTTGAACGGCAACGGCATCGATCCGGCGGTGGTGGCATCTCTGAAGGGCGGTTTTTTTCTTTCCGACTACGGCGTGCGCAACGTCGAGATCGTCGGACCCCAAGTCGGCAAGCAACTCCGGCAGCAGGCGCTATTGGCTACCCTTTATTCGCTGGGTGGAATGTTGATTTATCTGGCCTTCCGCTTCGAGTGGATTTACGGAGTAGCGGCGGTACTGACTGCGTTCCACGATACATTAATCACTGTAGGCGCGTTCTCGCTGCTCAATAAAGAGATATCGCTGACCGTGATCGCCGCCATTCTGACCCTGGTTGGGTACTCCAACAACGACACCATCGTGGTTTTTGACCGTATCCGGGAGAACATCAAGCTCCTGAGGCGGGAGAAGCTGGCCGACATCGTCAACCGGAGTATTAATCAAACTCTAAGCCGAACTATCTTGACAGCGGGCCTGACATTCCTTACCGTGCTTGCTTTGTTCCTTTTTGGCGGCGAAGTGCTGCATGGATTCAGCCTCGCCTTGGTGATCGGAATTTTGATCGGAACATATTCTTCGATCGCGATCGCGGCCCCGATTCTGGTGGCCTACCAGGATTGGCGGTCGGGACGGAATCAGAGGCCGATTGCCATGCCGGCCAGTACGAACCGCTAAAGGCGTGTTGGCATAGCGGGAGAGTATGACTGTTGGATCTATTAAGGTTCCTATGTCTATGGAAATCAATAATCTGCACGGAGAAGAAGGATTTGTACAAAGCGGGAGCAAAGAGGATGCAGCCGGTGTCTAAGCTTATGTAGGGTCTGGTGTAGGAGAAATCTTATGTTTGAAGACAGCCTCATTGAGTCTGGTGGCAGACTAAAGACGAAGCGAGGTCCCTGGATGTTGTTTTCGACCTTGCTTCAAATCTTCATCCTGGGGATCCTGATTCTGATCCCGCTGATTTACACAGATGCGCTGCCCCGGCAGCAGTTGATGACCTTCCTGGTAGCGCCGCCCCCACCGCCGCCACCACCGCCACCACCCGCGGCCGCTCCTGTGGTCAAGGTAGTCAAGATCCAGAGCGACTTGGAAAACGGTCGTCTGAAGACGCCCACCAAGATTCCTGAGAAAGTACAGATGATCAAGGAAGAAGACGCGCCGGTCATGACGGGCGGCTTATTGGGTGGCGTTCCCGGGGGAGTTCCCGGAGGCTCAATGGGCGGCGTGATTGGCGGCATCGTCGGGAGCGCGTCGGCCCTTCCGAAGGTAGCTGCCCCGCAAAGGGTTCGAGTCTCCCAGGGCGTATCGACCGGTCTGCTGATCCGGAAAGTCCAGCCGAATTATCCACCGCTGGCGAAGGCAGCCCGTATTCAGGGCCACGTGCTTCTCCACGCCGAGATCAGCAAAGAGGGCACGATTCAGAACCTCCAGTTGGTCAGTGGACACCCGATGCTGGCGCCCGCTGCCATCGAAGCGGTGAAGCAGTGGCGTTATCGTCCGTACCTGCTGAATGGCGAGCCGGTGGCCGTCGAAACTGAAGTGGACGTGAACTTCAGCCTGACTGGAAGCTAGCCACCGGCCGGTCGTGGTCCGGGCGCGGCGAACGATGGCTGCAACCCTTGTGACCGAAAATGCAAGATCCAGTGCTATCGCCCGCGCGTGACTTGGGCAGTGGCTCGGTAGAACGAACAGGTTTTTGATGGAGTTTCCGAGGAGGAAAGCAAATCATGGTAGTGAATCTGGCAGCAGCTGTATTGTGCAACGCAAACTTATTTGCCGCCTGGCTCTTTCAGGAAGCTCAGGTGGGATGGGACCCGATTTCGCTGTGGCACCAGATGGGTACTCTGGCGAAGATCGTGGTCGTGATCCTCTTTATCATGTCCGGCTGGTCAATCGGCGTGATGATTGATCGCTGGATGGCATACAACGCTGCCCGGAACCAATCGCGGGCTTTTGCTCCGGCTGTTGCGGGCGCGTTGCGCGAAGGCAAGATTGAAGAAGCCATTCGCGTAGCCGAGCGCAACAAGAAAAGCCACCTGGCCAAGGTCGTCACCGCGGGTCTGATGGAGTTCAAAGCCCACCAAGACAGCCCCGGCGAGATCCCTGGCGAGACGATCGAAGCCTCGAAGCGCGCTCTGGAGCGCACGGAAGCGATCGTACATGCCGAATTGAAGCGCGGCCTCAGCGGCCTGGCGACGATCGGTTCGACGGCTCCCTTCGTGGGACTGTTCGGAACGGTGGTTGGCATTTTGAACGCATTCCGCGGCATCCAGACGGAGCACGCGACCGGACTGGCAGCTGTCGCCGGCGGAATTTCGGAAGCGCTGGTTACGACCGCGTTCGGCCTGTTGGTGGCCATCCCGGCCGTGATGATGTTCAATTATCTTACCAGCCGCGTGGAGGCGTTTGATGTCGAGATGGACAACTCCTCCAGTGAACTGATTGACTACTTCCTGAAGAAGCGCGGCCAGCGCCGAGCCTAAGCGGGACGTGAAGAACTGCGGCCATGAGCTGCCGGAGGGTGCCGGGAAAACCGGCACCCCTCCTCCTCATTCGGACGCTAGATAAGGCACAGGCGCAACGCAGGAGACTCACCGATGGCATTAGCAAAGAGAAACGAAGGGGCCAAGGTCAATTCGGACATTAACGTCACGCCCATGGTGGACGTGATGCTGGTCCTGCTGATCATCTTCATGGTGATTACGCCCATGTTGCAGAAGGGCGTGAGCGTGGACTTGGCGAAGGTCAACAGTCCGCAGCAGATGCCCGACGCGGATAAGGAGGACGCTCTGCTCGTGGCGATCCAACGCGACGGCAAAGTGTTCTTCGGGAAAGACCCGTGCGCGGTGGACCAGTTGACGGACAAGATCAAAGACCGGCTGGCAAACAAGAGCGATAAACGTGTCTTCATCAAGGCCGATGCCCGCGCGAAGTTCGGTACGGTCGTCGAGGTGGTAGACAACGTGCGCGCCGCGGGCGTAGACCAGCTTGGACTTCTGACGGATCAAAAGAAGAGCGGCGCTCTAGCCCCGCCACCCGTAAAGGGCGGGGAATAGGAGATCGATTATGGCAATGGCACTTGGTGGAAGCGGTGGCGCTAACGCGAATATTAACGTCACTCCCCTCATCGACGTACTGCTGGTCTTGTTGATCATCTTCATGGTGATCACGCCACTGACTCCCAAAGGCTTGGACGCGCTGGTTCCGCAGCCGCCGCCGAAGGACCAGAAACAGCCTCCGCCGCAGGCGGATCGCACGATCGTGGTGCAGTTGATCGACCGCGGGCCCGGAAATGCTCCTGGGCTGAAGATCAATCAGGATGACGCGACCTGGGAAAGTCTCCAAGGCCGGCTGACCGATGTCTTCAAGACGCGTGCGGAAAAGGTCATGTTCGTGAAGGGCGACGACAATGTTCCCTTCGCGGACGTTGCCAACGTGATTGATATTGCGCATTCTTCAGGCGTGGATAAAGTTGGCCTGATCACTGCGAAAATTGAGGCTGGGAACTAGAATAGCTCCGCCCAAGACGGTGGGAGCCCAGGCGCGGCTGGCTGAAGCGCTTTCCCTGTTCCGTTTTTTTTACTGAGTGGTAAGGAGATTCATAAAGCAATGAAAACCGCTCCGAAGTTGCTGGTAATCATGGCAGCCGGGCTCATGTTGCTCGCGAGCACCGGCTGTAACAAGCTGAAAGCGCGCGACCAACTCAATAAGGGAGTGCAATCGTACAAGAATACCAAGTACGAAGAAGCGATCGACCACTTCCAGCAGGCGGTGGCGCTTGACCCGTCGCTGATCAACGCCCGTTTGTATCTGGCGACAGCCTACGCTCAACAGTATATTCCCGGTGCGTTCTCGGAAGAGAACAATCGCTTGGGAGACCAGGCGATCGAGCAGTACAAGCAGGTCCTGCAAACCGACCCGAAAAACATCAATAGCATTAAGGGTATCGCTTACCTCTACCTGCAGATGAAGAAGTTCGACGAGGCGAAGGAATTCTACAAGAAAGCTTCCGACGTGGACCCAAACGATCCGGAACCGTACTACTCGGTCGCGGTCATCGATTGGACGCAAACCTATATTCCCCGGCAGGAACAGCGGGCGCTGCTCAACATGGGACCCAACGACGCCCTGCCGATGAAGGATAAGAAAGTCTGCGCCATGTTGCGGGACAAAAATTCGGCCAATATTCAGGAAGGCATCGATAACCTGAACAAGGCCATCCAGTTGCGTCCTGACTACGATGATGCCATGGCATACATGAACCTGATGTATCGGGAACGCGCCGACGTGCAGTGCGACGACAAGGACGCTCACACGGCTGACCTGAAGACCGCTGACGAATGGGTGGACAAGACGTTGGCCATCAAGAAACAAAAGGCGGAGAAACAACCGGGTGCCCAGGGCATCGTAATGGACGAGAAGCAGCCGCAGTAGCGATTCCTCCCGTTCACAGACTCAGGCCTCTCGCTTTGCGGCGAGGGGCCTGTTATTCTTAAGGCCTTTCACGCGTGCTTCCCTCCGGGCCCAAAATGTAGAATCAAGGGCCGTGTTCAAGAAAATCCTGGTTGCGAATCGTGGAGAGATCGCCGTGCGTGTCATGCGCGCGTGCCGCGAGATGGGGATCGTCTCGGTCGCCGTCTATTCCGACGTGGACCGGGCTTCTCTGCACGTCCGCAAAGCTGATGAGGCCTACGCTATCGGCCCCGCGCCAGCAGCAGAATCCTACCTTTGCATCGACAAGATCCTCGACGCAGCCAAACGTTCCGGGGCGGAGGCGATTCATCCTGGATACGGCTTCCTCTCCGAAAATGCGGAGTTTGCGCAAGTCTGTACCGACGCGGGCTTGAAGTTCATTGGGCCGACTCCTGCATCCATGGAGATGATGGGTTCGAAGACACGGGCACGCCAGGAGATGGAAAAAGCCGGTGTGCCCTTTGTGCCGGGGACTTCGCGTGGCCTCGCGTCGGTGGAAGAGGGCGTAGAGGTTGCCGAGCGCGTCGGATATCCCGTCATGTTGAAAGCTGCGGCCGGCGGCGGCGGCAAAGGGATGCGGTTGGTCCAGTCCCCTGAGGAACTCAAGCCGGCGCTGGAGGCCGCCCAGAGCGAGGCTCAACGCTCGTTTGGCAATAGCGAGGTTTACGTCGAAAAAGCCATTGCCAATCCGAGGCACATCGAAATGCAGGTGCTCGCGGACGAGCACGGCAATACCGTATGGCTGGGAGAACGCGAGTGTTCGATTCAGCGCCGGCATCAGAAGGTGCTCGAGGAGTCGCCATCGCCGATCGTTGACCCCGGAATGCGGCGCCGAATGGGTGACATCGCGGTGAAGGTCGCACAAACCGCGCGCTATACAAATGCCGGCACCGTTGAGTTCCTGGTCGATGAACGAAAGAACTTCTATTTTTTGGAAATGAACACGCGCTTGCAGGTGGAACATCCGGTAACAGAACTGGTCACGGGGCTCGATTTGGTCCATTTGCAGATTCGAATCGCGGCAGGAGACAAGCTGCCCTTCACGCAGGAAGATGTGAACATTCGTGGACACGCTATCGAATGCCGTGTTTATGCTGAGGATCCCGATAACAACTACTTTCCGAGCCCCGGGAAGATCACCATGCTGGTGGCTCCTTCCGGCCCCGGGATCCGGCGTGACAGTGGCATGTATGAAGGTTGGACGGTCCCCATCGACTACGATCCGCTGCTGGCGAAGTTGATTGGATATGGAACCGACCGGAAGCAGGCCATCCAGCGGCTGAGGCGAGCTCTCTACGAATACTTCGTGGCCGGGATCAAGACGAATATTGCGCTTTTTCAGCGCATACTCGACGATCCTGATTTCCAGGCCGGAAGGCTCGACACCGGGTACCTCGATCGGTTGCTCGACCGAAAGAGCGATAACGCCCCTTCCGCAGAGCTCAATGAGATCGCCGCGATCGCTGCGGGACTCTTCGCGGTTCTCGACCCCGCATCCCTGGAAGCGAACAGCATCACTGCGGCAAGAACGGATCTATCGAACTGGAAGAACACAGGACGTTCAGAAGCGTTGCGTTGATTCTCATGGTTTACCTCGTCACCGTCGATGGCAGGCCGTACCGGCTTGAAGTTCAAAGGCAGGAGAGTGGATGGAATTGTCTTCTCGATGGCCGTGAAATCCAGGCTGACGCGGTGATGACGCGCCGCAATGTGCTTTCCCTGCTGATCGCTGGGCGCTCCTATGAGATTAAATGCGAGCAAACCGCCGTCGATCTGCATTTGTGGGTCGGTTCGACTCGATTCAACGTTGAGTTGCGCGATCCGCGCGCATTGCGCTCACGGAAAGACGGGCCCGCCGATGAGAAAGGCCCGAGAAAACTGCTGGCTCCGATGCACGGTCGCTTGGTGCGTGTGTTGGCCGCGGAAAAATCCGCCGTTGAGGCAGGTCAGGGTATTGTCGTAGTCGAGGCCATGAAGATGCAGAACGAAATCCGGTCGCCCAAAAAGGGGACGGTGACAAAGATACTTTTTGAACAAGGTGCTACCGTGAACGCCGGCGACGTGCTGGCGATCGTGGAATAGGCTTTGGAATTTGGAATTTAGGCCGTGGGCGCTGAGCCTCTAGCGGACAAAGCAAACCGCTGTCATCGAAGATCTCGGATTTGTCGTTGAGCGGAATGTAGCCAAACCATAGGAGTTGAAGGTCAAGAACTGACGACCAGACGATTCACTCCTAAGGCATAGAGCCTAATGCCCAAAGGCGCCTCCAGGGCCAGGGTACCTCGGTCATCTTAGAAGCCTCCCATCCGTGCGCTTACCATGGTTTCGGCGGAGGTGAGTTCTTGAAACTGCAACGGATCATCAGTCTGGTCACGCTAACCATTTCGATTGTCACGCTTTACCTGGTGCTGAAGAAGCCGGCGCCTGTGGCCGCCCCGCCAGCCTCGCCAGCCGTGGCCACCGCCAACGCGCAGTCGTTCCAGGAAAAGGTCGGCCACCTGGAGCAGCCACGGGTGGGAGAAAATAGCCCGGCCGAGGTGCACATTAACTCGGCCGAACTGGGCGCTGCCATTGCCCAGGCAACCGCGTCAACAGCGTCACCTCAGGAGGCGAGCGGAACTTCCGGCCCGGCGAGCAGCGGGGCCTCAACTTCTCCGGCCTCGAGTCCAACCACCGAATTGCCGGGTCCTGTGCCCGAAGTGAAGGACTATCAGGTTTCGATGGATGGGGACATCGTTCGCGGACAATTCCTCACCCAAATCGCCGGGAAAGACGTTTATGTCACGCTGTCCGGACATCTGGGCGCGAAGGACGGCTATGCGACCTTCGATGCGACGGAAGCTAAGATCGGGGACTTGAGCATTCCGGTCACACTAGTGAATGAGGCCTTGCAGAAGAAAATGGCGGAGCAGCGGGATCAAATGAAACTTCCCGCCAACGTGAAAGATATTCGTGTCGAAAACGGCGAGTTGGTGCTGGTGCCGAAATAAGAAGCACCGTGAAATCGGCATATCTCTATTCAGCGTTGCAAGAGGGGCCAGGCACCACTGCGGATCGATGAATGCCGGTCTCGCAAGGAATCCGAACCAGAACTCCGCAAGGTAGGATTCCGGTGTTTCGCTACACGACAGTTACCTTGCCCTAGAGCATTCTAATTTCCAACTAATCTCGTTCTAATCTCTTCCACTTCAAATGGTCGGCATGACTTGCCTACCATTTCT
>Ga0335085_10018488_pt1 | contig 10012 bp, 4 predicted proteins | sample Lox_Sample_45_FD_206712 | JGI IMG/M metagenome (GOLD analysis project Ga0335085, IMG submission 206712) | Soil microbial communities from Loxahatchee National Wildlife Refuge, Florida, United States - Lox_Sample_4.5 | ecosystem: Environmental > Terrestrial > Soil > Wetlands | place: USA: Florida... | reverse complement strand
GCCCAGAATTCCCCAACGCGGAATGAGGGTCAGGCACAACAGTATGTAGAGCGGCAGTTCGAACAGGTGGAATTTACCGGTGAGATCAGGCCGGCCAATCGCCTGCAGCATGTTGTAGGGCACATAGGAAATGCCGTTCACCAGCACTCCGAGCGCGAGGATTCCCAGCACCCCTGCCGTCTTGCCGGCGAACGAGGGACCCATCCAAAGCGTCAAGACATCGGGCCCCAGCGCCGCCAACAGCAAAATGCCGGGCAGCAGCAGAAGCAGTAAATAACGGATCGAGCGTTCGTAGAGTTGCTGGCGATGGAATTTCTGCTCCCGGGCACCGCGTTCGCTGAAAGCGGGGTACAGGGTCAGCGCCAAACTGGAGGGAATCACGCGCAGCCGCGTCATCAGTTCATAGGGAACCGTGTAGAGGGTTACCGCTGCAAGCGAGACAAAGGAGGCAATGAGCATGCGATCCAGATAGACCAGAACCGGGCTCACGACTTGGGAGACGCTGACCCATCCCCCAAAACGCAAAAGGTGGACGAGGCCGGTCATGCTGCCGCCGCGGAACAAGCGGAGATGCGGCAGCAAGCGAAACATCATTCGTCCGTAAACCACGGTGGCGATCAGACGCACGATCACGGTGGCGAGTACGGCCACCGCCACAGCATGTCCTTTCCATGCCAGCCAACATGCCGCCGTCCACTGCGCGGTGGTGGCCGCAATGTTGACCAGGTTGATCCACCCGAAACGCTGGTAGGAAGTGAGCACGGCCCGGAAGATGCCCTGGACCAGCAATACGGGAAGCGCCAGCGCGACGGCATCGAACGTCCAGCGAGCCTGCTGCTGAAGATTGGCCGAAACCTTGAAAAGGGAATGAACCAGATAGGGTGAAATTACGACGAGGATCAGAGCGCCGGAGATGCCCAGTCCGAGATTGGCGGCTACTGCGGTGCGAACCACCCGCCGAACCGCCGCTTCGTCCCCACGGACGAGGTGCTCGGAGATAAACTTCGTGGCAGCCCGGTTTACTCCAATGTCCAGAAACGTCAGGTATCCGATCACCACCCAGCTCAGGGAAAACAGCCCAAAGGAGGCGTCCCCCAGAAAGGAGACGAGCTTGGGCATCGCCACCAGCAGAACCAGGAAGATCCAGCCTTCGGAACCCACATTCAAGACGGCGTTGTGTGCCAATAACGACGGCGGGGTTAACTGCGAAGGAGTAGCCTTCCGTTCCGCAACTGAAGTATTCGCGGTCATGGGCGGTCACGCGGGGTCCGCGGCGGGTAGGCGGATTGGCAATCCTGCAAGTGTCCCTCGGTCGGCCGGACTCCATTGCGCCCCACAACCTGAAGCCAGATCCTGTGGCTGAAGGCCTGCATGCGGGAACCATTCGGGGGCGCCCAGGGCATGGTGGCGTGGACGGTGCGCAGGATTTCCTGGGCAAAGATCTTTTGCGGGTTGTGGGGCTCGGCCTGTTGCCATCGAGCCCGTCCCGCTACCCACACCACGGCCCCGGCCAATCCCAACACACCGCCAAACAGCATGATCAGCAAGCGAGCCGGATAGGATTTCCTTTCCGGCACCTCCGCCGGGTCGAGCACTTTGACGCTGGGGATCTCTTTGGCTTCGGCGACTTTGGCGAGCTCGTACTCCTGGGTGAGGGTTTCGAAGACCGCTTCTTCGACTTTGGTCCGGCGGTAGAGGTCCGCGTACGAAACACCCAGCAGGGGCAGCTGGCGGATGGTGGGATAGAGCGAATGATTCTGCGGGTCGGTCAGGTCTTTGCCGATTTCCGCTTTGCCGCCGAGCTTTTCCAACTGGTTTCGCAGTTCCGCCACGCGGGCCGTGACGGCGCGCACGTGGACGTTGTTGTCGGCGTAGATCTGCTTCAGTCCTTGCAGTTCCGACTCGGCGGCGATTAACTGTCCTTGCTGCACCGCCGCGGCTTCCACCATGGCCCGGCCCTGCTCCTGGATATCGATGGCGCCGTTTTTGCTGGAGAACTCGCTGAAATCTTTCTCCGCGGTTTCCAGGTCCTGCTTGACCTCGCGCAGGCGGCCTTCGAGAAACAGGCGCTCGCGCCGCGCCGAAGAAGTGCTGAGCTGGCTGACCACGGTGTTGAGCTGAACCACATATTCCTGGGCCATGGCGGCCGCCCGTTGCGGGCTCCGGTCGGTGACGGTGATGGCGATGATGCCGCTTTTGCGGTCTTCGGAGATGGCGGTATTGGCCGCCAGCTTTTGCCGCGCCAGGTCTTTGATGTGCTTGCCGTAAACCCGCTGCAAGCCGAACCTGGCCACCAGGTCATCCTGCACGGTGCGGCTGCGCAAGATGCCGACAAAGAGGTCGCCGGAGTTCTTCACCCCGAGCATGTCTCCGGCCAGCCCGCCCAAACCTCCACTCATCTTGCCGCTCAAGCTGGCGATGAGGGCCATCCCAGGCCCGGATTGCTCATCGGGGGGCATCAGGCGGGTGGTGGATTCGTATTGCTTGGGGATCAGGAAAGCCACCACAGTCGCGGCGAGCAAGCCGTAGAGCGCGGCTTTGAAAAGAAACCCGCGATGCTCCCAAAGCAAGCGCAGCCTGGCCAGCGTGCGAGCGTCTTCTACGGAAACTTCGCGGAGACTCACGCTCTTCCCCGGCGAGGAAACTATTTCCAGTTCCGAATCTGCGGAGGTCGGGGTCATAGCATCGTTAGATCAATGCAGCGGCGCAGGTCAGGGTTTCCATCCCCATTTCGGCCAGTAGGTCAGGCTGAGAGAAAGCGCAACATTGCGCCGGGCCTGGGTGGTCAGCAGCGGGAAGTTCCAGCGCTCGTACTGCGCCGCCCCGGAAAAGGAGAGGTTCTGGCGAAAGCGGAGGTCGGCGCGGGCCAACACGTCATCGAGCCGGCCGCCCTGCAGAAAATCCGGATTCACGCCCTGATGGCGATAGCCGAACTGGATTTTGTTTTGCGGGGAGAACCAGTACGTGCTCCACAATTGAATGCCGCGGCCTTCGCGGCCCGCCCAGTTGCCCAGGATGTTGCCATCGTTGGTGTAGCTGACCGGATACACGCTGTTGTTGTAGCTGATGCCTTTCCCAGCGAATCCCGAGACGTCGGTGTAGACGCCTTCGGCCCGCAGATCGAGTTTGGGCAAGCGAGGGAACTGGGGGATGTAGAGTCCCGGGCTCCAGGAACACCGCTGGGGCGCGGCCAGGGGCAGCACATCGTCTTCGCAAAAGGAATCGGTGTAGGCGGTCAGCCACTGGCGCAGCCGGGGGATGCGATAACTTACATCAAAGCCGCTGTGCCGGTCGCCGGCGTCCACATGCGGTTCGGCATAATCGCTGGCCACGCTGGTAAAGCTCGTCCACAAGCTCCCGAAAGTAAAAGGATGTCCTAGTCCACCGAACACGACGGTGCGGGAAAAACCGAACTCCAGGTTGGGGGTCGGTTTGAAGCTGATCTTCTGCCCATGCACGAAGGGTTGCGGGCTGAACCGCCCGGGGCCAATCACTTGCCCGGCACGCGTGACAATGTATTGCTGCCCGGCCAGTTGTCCCAGGAAGAAGTCGGTGCGCGCCGGCCCCAGCCGGCCCAGGATTCCCGGGAGCTTGAAGGGATGAGGATTCGAGATGCGAAACATCAAGACCGGCTCGGCATTGGTACTCCATAACAGCGCCCCGGTTTCCGCCGGCCCCCAGGTCAGCGCCTGTTTTCCAAAGGAAAACTGCATGTTCTTGAAAGTGGCGCTCACGTAGCCCTCAACGATGTCGGCGCGATTCACCTCGGCCGCCGGAAGGCCCGGGGCGACAGGTACGTTGAGCTGCGTGGCCACAGCCTGGCGCGCGTCTTCCGGTTCGGCTGGGCCCGAGGGCGCATGCTGATACTCGGCGCGGAGATAAAAGGCAAAGGGGCCGGCGGCGCCGTGAGCAGACATGCCGCTGTAGCTATTGATCCCCTCTTCGAAAGGACGCCCGTAGTCGTTGATGAGCGTGCTGCCGAAATTGAAGCCGTCGGTAAGCGGCGGACCCGCGATGCCGGTGACGCGGGTGTAGAGGGAATCGAGTTGCAGGGCCACGTTTTTTCCTGCTTCCAGCCGTTCCTCCGGCAGGAATTCTTGCTGCAGCGCTCGGTAGATCCTGGCGCCATCGTTCCCCTCCCCATCGTCGCTGGAGAGGAGCGTGCCCGCTTCGTCGAGCAGACGAACGCATTCCATGCGCGTCCAGGGCCGTTGTCCGAGCATTTCGGACTGCACGTAGCCGAGCGCCGCCAGGCGCTCGAAAGCCGGATAGACCCAACTGTCCAAGGGGGCCGAAGGGGAACCTTGATTTTCTGGGCTTTTGCTTTCGGGCGATGGCGGCGGAGGCGCGTTCGAGCCCCAGCCCGAGCCGCCCAGTTCGGGATCATGGTGAGCACGGTAGACCTGGCGGCCCAGGTACCATCCCAGCGCGCTACCGACGAGGGCGTCCGAGGCGAAGTGCTGTTTGGAAGTAACGCGGGACACCGTGATGCCCGAGGCCAGACCATACGCGAGAAGCTTCGTAAGCGGCCCCGGATATTCATGGGCCAGAATGCTAGCCGCCGACCAGGCGATGGCAGAGTGCTCGGAAGGAAACGAATCCCCGCCCTGAAAGAATCCTCCCGAGCCGTTTCCGGCAAGCGGCCTGGGACGCTGAGTCATTGCCTTAAGCAGGTAAGCGACGGCGGTGCTGTTGATGGCCGCCTCCCCCGCGAGCAATCCGGTTTCGCTCATGTGATCGTTATGGGTGATGCTTCCCCAAAAATAAGCTGTGCCGATTCCGCCGACCAGCGAGTAGGCGGCATAGTTCGAAAAGTCCAGGCTGCGCTTCAGCTCGCGGGGAGAGCCGGGTACTTGCTCGGATATCCAATGGTCACTGGCCACCGCGGCTCCCGCGAAAGCGAGGAAAGGGAAAGCAAATTTGGCTTGGTCGCGTTGGGCATGAAATGGCGTAGTCCAGAATTGGAGCTGATCGTGGGCCAGGTGCCGAGCCAGAGGAAGAAACGGCCGATTCTCGGGATCTACGCCGGCAGGCAGCAGGCCCCAATTGTTTTCCGCGCTGTTTGCGGTCTGCAACATATTAGGCAACTGAAGGGAGGCGCGACCCTCAGACTGGCTCGGCGAACGGGTGGGCGCATCCCCGATCTGGGCACGAGCGGGCAGCGTGGCTAAGGCGAGAGCCCAAAGCGGAACCCATAAAGACTTCGACATACAGCCCGCTTCAGAAGCTTCGGGCAACTTGAATCGCGACCCCGACCGCGTAGATCAACTGCGAGGCCTGCAGGGTGCTTTTCCATTTTGTGTTTCCACCCACGGCCTTTTCCGGCATCATGACCAGGTCTCCAGGATGCAGTTCGGTGCTGAGCGCGCCGCCTTCCCACATTCCGCCCGAGCCTCCAACCACCGCACCGTTGGCGCGAATGACGAACACGGCTTTGCGGTTGGCCATGGGGGTAGGGCCGCCGGCCTGCTGCAGGTACCATCCCGCATTCTTGCCGGGACGGAAGGTAATGGCGGTCGGGTTATAGACCGCGCCATCGACCATCACAAAATTCGGTTGTTTGGGGATGAGCAACACGTCGCCGGCGCGCACTTGCAGGTCGGATGGCGTATTGGCCCAACGCCTGGTGTCGGTGGAAATATGAATGACCAACCGTCCGGCGGGCGGAGTACTTTGCAGTTTGGCCACCACGCTCTGCCACTGCGCCAGAGATACTTCTTTCGCCATCTTCTGATCGGGGTCGGTTTCCGGGGTAAGCTTTAAAGAGTCGCCTTCGCTCTGCACCCGCCGGATCCAGTCCACCCGGGTCTTTTCTTCCAGTTCCCGTACTTGTGCCCGCTCGAGAATAGCTCCGTAAGGATAGGCATCGGCCCGGAAACCTCCGGCGCGGGCCAGCACGGAACTGAGTTTCTCTCCCTCATGAATGCCGTAAGTGCCCGGCCGCATGACTTCACCCTTCACCGCAATGGAGGCCCCCATGTCATTCCAGCCGGCCAGCTGCGGGATGGTCAGCACGTCGCCGTCGCGCAGGGTGACATCGTTCTCCCCGCCGGTGCTGATGGCCATGGCGATATCCACTTTGCGTTCTTCGCCAACCCGCTGGGCGCCGTCCTGCTGGAGATAGCTGGTCAGGTCCGCCGACTCGCTATCCGCGCTTCTTTTGAGGCCGCCGGCCAGGCGGACCAGTTCCGCCGCGGTCATGCCCTCGCCAAGCGGGTATTTGCCCGGGCGGGCGACTTCTCCCTGTACCGTGACCGCGGGGGGATCGGTCCGGGCCAGATTGCGATGGATGAAAACGCGGTCTTTCGGCTGCAACAACACATCGTCGGTCTGATCTCCGGAAAGCGCCTTGGCCAGATTGACGCTGATGACCTGCAGCTTGCCGTCCGGGGTGTGACGAAAGACCTGGGCGTCCTGCAGTTCGGCGTTGGGCGTCAGGCCTCCCGCCAGATAGACGGCATCGCGCAGGTGGGTTACACCGTTGGTGACATGATCGCCCGGATCGCGCACCGCGCCGCTCACGCTCACTACCGGCGGATCCTCAAAATCGTAGCGCCCGAAAATTCGCACCGTGTCGAAGGGCTTCAGCGCTAAACTCTTGTTCTTCCCATCCAGAACGTCACCCAGGTTGAAAGCCAGGACCTCCGGAGTGAAGTCGGGAGCTTCCAGACGGATGATTTCCGCGTGACGCCGCGATGGCTCCGGTAGCAACTCGTTCGAGCCGATCAGGTCGGCGACCGTCATTCCTTCCTTGTAGGGATATTTGCCGGGATGGAAAACGTGGCCATCGAGGTAAATCGTCTGCTCGCTGTAAGAGACGATGGGCGAAATCCTGATCTTGTCTTCGCCCTGTACCTGAAAGTCTTCGAGCGCCCTGGTCACGGCTTGCGCGTCGTTGGTTTGGGGCAGGTCCAGGCGCAGCATGGTCCGGCTTTCGTGGGCCACGAGGCGTTCGACGTCGACGTGGCGAAGGGCCCCTGAGGGCAGAACGCCGCCAGCCAGCTCCAGGATCTCGGCCAGGCTGGTGTTTCCTTGCAGCTCATAAACGGCGGGCCGCCGCACCATGCCCTCGACGGTGACTTCGGGTCCCAGGGGCGGCACTTTGATAATGTCGCCTGCCTCCATCCGTTGCAGGCCGTTGCTCACGCCGTGCAGGAGCATGTCGTAGGTGTCGATCTGCTGCACCAGTTGCTTGCCGCGAAAGTGCTGCAAGGTGCGCAAAGAGCCACCGGCACTGGGGCCCCCGGCAGCGTAGAGGGCATTGAGAGGGGTGGAAAGCGAACTGATGTCATAGGCTCCCGGCCGCTGAACATCGCCTACCACGTAAACCCGCACCGTGCGCAGGCGCGCCAGCGAAATATCCACGTCCACGTCGCGATACTGATTGCGCATGACCGCCTGCATGACCCGCTGGACATCGCCGAGCGTGCGGCCTGAAACCTGCACCGGTCCCGCTTCGGGCAGGGCGACCTGGCCTTCACGATCCACCACGCGCTGCAGGCGTTGCGACACGCTTCCCCATAGCTCGATATTGAGGCCATCTCCCGGCCCCAGGACATAATCCGGCCCGACCGGCAGGTCCATGGGAAGGTCGTCGAAATTGCCGGTGCCATTGCGAAAGATATCCGCTCCGAAGCGCTCCAACACCGGGCTGCGCCGCGATACCTGCGAATAGAGGTCGTAGAGCGAGGGCACGTCGGCATAAGGATTGGCGCGGTGGCGGATGACCGGCTGGTCCAGGGTGGGATCGTTCAGAGGGGGTGCCAGGCGCGGCCGTTCCAGGCTGGCACGCGGTTGCAACTGCGAACTTTGCCGGGCAGGCGGGTAGGCCCCGCTGTCGGGTATTTGAGGCGAACGAACTCCGCTCGAACCCGAACCTGGAATGAACGGAGAGGTAGCACCCGCCATTCCCATGCGGGAAGGTTCCGAGGCCGAGGTCTGCAACAGTCCGGGCAGGTCTTCAGGGCGGACTCTGGGCAATTGGTCATAAGCCGCGCCACCGGCGTCGAAGGAATTGTCGGGATAGTCCGCGTAGAGATTGTCGGACGAATCCGTCGGGGGCGCCGACCGAGTCTGTTCTAACTCTCTCGCCGGGTTGTGCGGCGCTGGCTGTGATTCATTTGGGTATGCCGGAGCGTACTCGGGAAGCGCATTGCGGGGCGGATTCTGTCCGCCAGGTGGATTCTGCAGCTCTTCCTGGCGCGACCAGTAGCGCTCCTCCTGATTTCCTCCCGTGGATGGAACGTTTCGAGTCTCCGATGCCGGCGAGACATTCTCTCGCGCGCGTTGGAGTGAACGTGTTCGCCAATAATTTTCCTGGGCAAGTTCCTCTTGGGTGGGCTTGGGGCGAACGTAGGAACGGTCCTCGATCTCCTGCGTGGCGAGAATACGAATGTTCTCGTCCTGGCGCAGCAGGAGGAAGAGCGATTCGTCGCTGAGATCTTTGGGATCGAGCAGCCGCCCTTGTTCGAAGGCTTCCCGCACCAGGCGTTTTTTCACGGCCAGCAGCAAACCTGGCTCACGCTGGAGAAGCTCAATGATTTTGTCGGCTGACAGGGAGACCCGTTGCTCGGCTTCCATCTCGGCCTGGCTCCGCACCGCCTTGTCCCGCGGGACGCTAGCGTAGTCGCGCGTGTCCTGTGCGGTCGCTTGCGAACTGAATCCCAGCAGCAGTAACAGGGCTACCAGGAAACTAAGAGGGCGATTTGAGGGTAGGGATTTCACAGCAACCTCCGGCGGGCTGAGCTTGAGAAAAGGTTCATGAGAACGCCCAATCGGCCTAGGCAAGGAAGGCATTCGATTTCACTCAGCGTTCACAGCTCCGCCCTCTCACTCACAGGGCTTTCTGCGAGCTAACCCATGTAAATCCAATCAAATAGCGAAAAATCAGCTGCAAACTTCAATTCGCTCGCGAGTTGCGTTCCGGGTCTGGTATGGCCGACACCACCAGCTTTCGCCCGCGTAGAGCGCTCAGGATGCTTTCTTCGGAATTCTCGATACGATTGGAGCGAATATCGAGGCTGGCCCAATAGAACATGGTGCTGTTCCGTTCGGCGGCCAGAGCCAGAATCCGCATCTGCGGAAATCGTTCCAGCAGGACGTCGCAAATGTGCGGCCGATCCTCCGAGCGATCCAGGGCGACAATCAGGACATCGGGATGCGACTGTTCCACGGTACCGAGAATGGACGATTCCTCTTCCAGAACGCCCACGATCTCAATATCGGGCTGGGCCGAGATTGTGGTCACCACCAGTTCCCGCATCAGGCGGGGCCGATTCGCGATCAAGACTCGTATTTTTCGCACAGCCCACCTCAAAGCGAAGTGTGCGTCCGGTGCCAAGAAATGAAAAGGTTCAATTCCGATTGGAGACAGCTGCGTGGATTTCTTCGTAAGTACCGGCTGGGAGTTGGATACAAGGTACCTAGTTCAGGGCACGTGGTACCAGCAGGGTACTAATTGGCCGCGCAAAAAAAGAAAGCTCCTTGTGATGATGGTCACAGCACGCTTATAAAGCGGTAGCTACAAAATTGTCTGTCCCGGGGGGATCGAATTGGAGGCGTCGTATTGCCAGGTGACCATCCCCTGAGCCCGGAGGTAAGTCCCTTCTCGGGGCCAAGGAGCGTTTCCTGAATTGGGTTCCGTTTTACGGAAAATTTACTTTGTCTGTCTTGTGTTATTGACCGGTACGCTTATACTTGTGCGCACATGAGCACTCATTGCCCTGAGGGGGAGCAAGTGGGTAGGCATCTCCGAGGTGGTAGCAAGGACCTTTTATGGCAATGGAAGCAGAAGTCATACGCGTCTTTATTCTGGCGGAGAACCGGCTTTTGCGAGAAGCGCTGGCTCTTCTGCTGGGCAAGAGAAACAGCATCCAGGTGGTGGGTGCCTGTGCTCTTTCGCCGCAAATGTTGAAACAGGTCGCCGAAGCGTCTCCCCACATCTTACTTTCTGATTCCAGCGTACTGGCGACTCCCGATTTACAAGTCGTCGCCGAAATTCGCGCCGCCGTTC
>Ga0335085_10018487_pt1 | contig 10012 bp, 3 predicted proteins | sample Lox_Sample_45_FD_206712 | JGI IMG/M metagenome (GOLD analysis project Ga0335085, IMG submission 206712) | Soil microbial communities from Loxahatchee National Wildlife Refuge, Florida, United States - Lox_Sample_4.5 | ecosystem: Environmental > Terrestrial > Soil > Wetlands | place: USA: Florida... | reverse complement strand
CTTTAAAGCTTGCGGAAGCATTGCGCACACAAATTCCGGAGATAGAATTCGTGGCCGAAAGCGACTGGACCGGTAACCACGGGTTGATTGCCGGGGATAAAAAATTATATGTGAATGGCGCCATTGCAGGCACAGATATTCTTAGAATTTTTCAATACCCATTTATTAAGGGCAATCCCGGCGCAGCATTTAAAGACTCTTATTCCATCGTGCTCACGCAGTCATTGGCAAAATCCCTTTTCGGTAATAAAGATGCTATGAATCAAATGGTCCGCTTTGATAATGCACATGATCTCAGAGTAACCGGCATCATTAAAGATGTGCCTGCCAATGCAAGTTTCAGTTTTAATTATGTCGTTCCAAGCTCTTATATGTATGCTATTGATCCGCAAACAAAGACGGATGGCTTAAGCAGCTACGGCAATAACAACCTTCAAATATTTGTAAAGCTCAAACCGGGAATTGCCTATGAACAGGTGGCACCTAAAATCAGGGAGATAGAACATACAGAAAAGGGAAACATTAATGCCATGGACTCTTATGTTACACTGCAACCTCTTGAACGTTGGCATTTGTATTCAAATTACGTAAAGGGTAAAGACACTGAAGGTTTTCTAACCTACGTAAAGATGTTTTCCATTATCGGCTTGCTGGTATTAATTATCGCCTGCATTAATTTCATCAATCTTACAACTGCGCGCTCAGAAAAAAGAGCGAAAGAAGTGGGGGTGCGAAAAGCCATTGGTTCGCAGAGGAAGGACCTTGTCGTACAATTTTTACTGGAAGCATTTCTGCTTACATCCCTTGCTTTTGTATTAGCTTTTCTTCTGACCTATTTGGTTTTACCCGTCTTCAGTAGTTTAACACAAAGTCATATTATTATTCCATTTGCCAATATTTATTTCTGGTTGATAATGATCGGCTGTTTAATACTTACAGCACTACTGGCAGGTTGCAGGCCGGCTTTTTATCTTTCATCATTCAGTCCAGTAAAGGTTTTGAAAGGAGCTATACAGGCAGGTAAATCCTCCTTATCAAGAAAAATCCTGGTAGTTGTACAATTCAGTTGTTCCATTGCTTTAATCATAAGCACTGTTATTATCTATCAGCAAATACAGTTTGCCAAAAACCGGCCCTCGGGCTATAGCTTGAGCAGGCTCATGCAAACCAGCATGAATGAAGATTTGAACAAAAATTTTACAGCATTAAAGAATGAAATATTGAATAAAGGCATTGCTTCCTCTGTTACCACGGCAATGAGTCCTGCAACAGATATTTGGTGGCATACAGATATTCAACAATGGTCTGGCAAGCAAGCCGGCGAAACCGTTGAGATGGGATGCATTTTTGTAACCGATGATTATTTTAAAACAATGGGCATGAATTTTAAGGAAGGCAGAGGTTTTAATAACAGTTATGATTCAACCAGCGTAATATTTAATGAAGCTGCCATTAAACGACTGCGGATGAAAAACCCTCTTGGACAAAAAATAACCACCTATTTTAACAACAATCAATACACGATTGTGGGCATTGTAAAAGATGCCCTGATGGTATCTCCATTTAAGGCTGCGGATCCAACCATGTTTTATTGCACGTCATATCCGCAACACAACCTGCTATACAGGCTATCACCCAATATAAAAACAAAGCATGCCATTACTCAACTGACGGCCATCTTTAATAAATACGATCCGTCTTATCCTTATGATTATTCGTTTACAGATGAGCAATATGCATCAAAATTTAATCTTGAAATGCTTACAGGAAAGCTAGCCGGTTTGTTTGCTGCACTTGCCATTTTTATTTCCTGTCTTGGCTTATTTGGATTGGCTGCTTATATAGCCGAACAGCGCACCAAAGAAATTGGCATCCGTAAAGTATTAGGTGCATCGGTGCAGCAGGTTTGGCTGTTGCTTTCGAAGGACTTCATTGTATTGGTACTCATAAGCTGTTTAATTGCTGTGCCTGTATCATTTTATTTTTTGCACTATTGGTTGATGCATTATGATTATCACATCGGCATAAGTGTGGGAGTGTTTGTATTGAGTGGATTGATTGCTTTGTTGATTGCAGTTATAACGGTAAGTTTTCAATCCATCAAAGCAGGGATGGCAAACCCGGTGAAATCATTGCGAGCAGAATGAGACAACCTCCGGGGTTCCGCGGAACCCCGGAGGTTAACTTACGTTTAAACCCCGTCCTTCGGAACGGAGAACACGAAAATATAAAACGCCCAATATGTTCAGAAACTATTTCAAAACCGCTTTCAGAAGTCTGGTAAGAAATAAAACTTACACCATTATCAACATTTCAGGCCTGGCAGCTGGCATCGCCGTTTGTATGATGATCTTTATCATTATACAATTTCAAACAAGCTTCGATAATTTTCATTCAAAGAAAGATCATATCTATCGTGTCTTAACTGAATCTCATCATGCCGATGCCGCAACCATTACCTATGCGAAAAACGTTCCTTTCCCAATGCCTGATGGATTGAAAACGGCTTTCCCCCTACTTGAACAGGTGGCGCCCGTTTATGCAAGTCATAACGATGAATTGCAAGTGACTGATGATAATGGAACTCCTGTAAAAAATTTTAAAGAGCAGAGCGGTGTATTTTATACTACGCCTTCTTTCTTTAACATGTTTAATTTTCCACTGCTTGCAGGCTCCTATGAATCATTAAAAGATCCAAACAATGTATTACTTACAAAAGAAATTGCAGAAACTTATTTCGGCGACTGGAAAACGGCAATGAACAAAACCATCAAAATAACAGGATATTACAGCATGGGTGCAGGATTATTTCAGTTCCCGGCAACCTCGCTAAAAGTTTCCGGCATTCTTGCTACAATACCGGCAAATACAGACTTCCAGCTAAAATTAGTAGTTGCCTATGGAACAGATTTTACAGGAGATGCACAATATGGATTTCAGCAACCGGGATGGAATTTATCAGCGCCTGATTTTGGTTGTTATGTTTTGTTGCCGCCGAATATTTCTGTTGACAATTTCAATCAACAATTAAGCGCATACGCACGAAAAGCGCAATCTGCCAATAATAAGGATAACTATATTTTACAGCCATTAAGTGCTGTGCATTACGATGCTGCAGCAGGAAATTACAGCAGCAAAACAATCAGTCATGAACTAATCAATGTTTTGTGGATGATTGCAGCATTCATACTGTTAATTGCCTGCGTAAACTTTATCAACCTTTCTACTGCACAGGCTGTAAATCGTGCAAAGGAAGTTGGTGTAAGAAAAGTCTTGGGGAGTAATAAATTTCAATTGCAGGTTCAATTCATTATTGAAACATTTTTAATCGTTACCAGCGCCGTAATGCTTGCAACCGCTATTGCAATCCTGGCATTGCCTTCCTTAAACCGACTTTTAGAAGTTTCTCTTTCATTCGACCTATTGAATAGTCCCGCAATTATTCTATTTCTCTTGACTGTAACAATTACTGTAACTGCACTCGCCGGTTTTTATCCTTCGATAGTTTTATCCCGCTTCAATCCTGTTACTGCTTTAAAGAGCAAGCTTATTGTAAATACTGCAAAAGGAATTTCATTAAGAAGAGGACTGGTAATATTTCAATTCATTATTGCACAGGCGCTCATCATCGGAACACTCATCATTGTAAAGCAGATGGATTATTTTATGAATCGACCGCTGGGTTTTGACAAAGATGCCATTGTAAATGTTCCTTATCGCCCGGATAGTACCCGCGGAAAAACACAGGATTACTTGAAGCAGCAATTATTGTTGAACGGTGCACTGGCAGTAAGCTTTAATTCCAATTCACCGATGGAAGATAATAACAACATGTTTACCACATTCAAATTTGATAATGCGATAAAGGATGAAGACTTCCAGGCGATCAGCAAATTTGTCGATAATGATTATTTGCCTACTTACAAATTACAATTGGTAGCCGGAAGAAACTTGCAGCCTTCTGGCCCTACAAGAGAATTTATAGTGAATGAATCCTTCATAAAAAGCTTAGGACTTAAAAAACCCGAAGACATTCTTGGTAAAGAAATAAGCATGATGGATGGCTTAATAAAATGTCCGGTCGTTGGTGTAGTGAAAGATTTTAATGACAGGTCTTTGCGCAATGGCCTCGCACCTTTGCTTATGGCCACAAACAACACTATGTACCGCCAGGCTTCCATAAAACTCTCCACCACAAACATTGCTTCTGCCATGCAATCTATTAAAAGAATATGGGAGCAAACATTTCCAAATTATGTTTATGAATACAGGTTTCTGGATGATAAGATTGATAGTTTTTACAAACAGGAAAATCAGTTATCCCAGTTGTATAAGATTTTTGCAGCAATTGCGATATTCCTTAGCTGTCTTGGCTTGTATGGCTTAGCCTCATTTATGGCAGTGCAGAAAATCAAAGAGGTTGGTATTCGCAAAGTACTTGGCGCGACTGCAGGCAATATCGTTTATTTATTTTCAAAAGAATTTATCATACTCATTCTAATTGCTTTTGCAATTGCTACGCCCATTGCATGGTATTATATGAACCAATGGTTACAGAATTACGTTTATCGCATCAGTATCAGTTGGTGGTTATTTGTCGCAGGCGGACTTGCTGCAATAATTATTGCATTAGCAACCATTAGTTTTCAGGCAATAAAAGCAGCGATGGCGAATCCTGTGAAGAGTCTGAGAACCGAATGATGGCTCATAGTCTGATTGTTTGATTGCTGAGAAATCATCAAACAATCAAACCATTTAACAATCGAACAATAAATTAAATATGTTTAAAACAAATCTCAAAATTGCGTGGCGGAACCTTATTAAAGACAAACAATTTACATTATTGAACGTGCTGGGCTTATCAGCAGGACTTGCATGCACATTGCTTATTTTTTTATGGGTAAGTGACGAATTAAGCTTTGACAGATTCTTCGCCAATGGCGGAAGACTTTTCAAGCTGATGGAGCAAAGAATTAACAACGGCGATATAAATTATTCGGAAGAATCGTCGGGCGAATTAAGTGATGCCGTTAAAAGAGCTATTCCTGAAGTTGAATATGCATCTGCTGTCGCGCCACCGGGTTGGTTTCCGCAAATTACGCTTTCCGCAAACGATAAAAATATTAAGGCAAGCGGGCAATATGCAGAGAAAGATTATTTCAATATTTTTTCTTTTGCTCTAATTGATGGAAACAGAAACAATGTGCTCGCAAATAAAAATTCAATTGTGCTGTCTGATGAACTTGCAAAAAAAATATTTGGAACAACTGACAATGTCCTTGGCAAAGCCGTGAGCTTTAACCACGACACAACATTCTTTGTGTCTGGCGTATTTAAAAAAATGCCTGCTAATTCTTCCCAGCAATTTGATTTTGTTTTGTCGTTCGACTATTTCAGAACTGTACAGGATTGGGTAACAAAATGGGGGAATACAGGTCCTTTAAATTATATATTGCTAAAACCAAATTCAAATCTCAACGCTTTTAATAGTAAAGTAAAAGATATTATTACGAAAAATCATCCTGACGATACAACGAGAAAAGTTGTCGCCATGAAATTTTCTGACATCTATCTTCATAATAATTACAACGGCAATTCGCAAAGTGGTGCAAGAATTGAATATATAAACCTGTTTAGCATGCTTGCTCTTTTTGTTCTTGTCATTGCATGCATCAATTTCATGAATTTATCAACTGCCAAAGCTGCACGCAGGTTTAAGGAAGTGGGCATTAAAAAAGTTGTTGGCGCAGGTAGAAAACAATTGATTCTGCAATTTCTTACAGAATCTTTTTTGCTGACGGCTTTTGCAATGCTGATTGCAGTTTTAATCGCAATATTATTATTGCCTGCATTCAATCAAATGACAGGAAAATCAATAGTACTGCATTTCACATGGCAAATGATAACCGGCATTATCGCTATTGCATCGATTACTGGTTTCGTGGCAGGCAGTTATCCTGCTTTTTACTTATCCAAATTCAATCCGCTGACAATTTTAAAAGGAAAGCTGAATACCTCAACCACTGAATTGTTATCAAGAAAAGGATTGGTCGTTTTTCAATTCACTCTGTCAACCATTTTAATTATTGCCGTATTCATCATCTACCAGCAAGTACAATTCATACAAAATACTAACCCGGGTTATACTAAAGATAATATTTTACGAATTGCAGCAGAGGGCAACTTGCTTGCAAAACAAAATGCGTTTGTTTCGGAATTGAAAAATATTCACGGCATAAATAATGTAAGTGTAACCAACCATCGCATGGTAGGGCACAACTTTGCTACGGGTGGTTTGGAATGGCCCGGTGAAGATCCCAATGCAGATGTAATGTTTGAAGGATTCGGGGTCGGATATGATTTTATTGAAACGATGGGCATGCACATAAAAGAAGGCAGGAGCTTTTCAAAAAATTATGGCGCAGATTCAACAAACATTATATTGAATGAAACAGCGATAAATGCCATGCATTTAAAAAACCCAGTCGGACAAACAATAAAAATGTTTGGACATCCTGCACAAATAATCGGTGTTGTAAAAGATTTTCATTTTGAGTCAATGCATGATGCTATAAAACCTGCATATTTGTCTCTTGCACCACAAGGCACGACAATTGTTGCAAGCATCAAAGCTGATCATCAACAGGCAACAATCAGTGCCATTGAAAATTTGTATGAAAGTTTTAACAGAGGCTTTCCATTCACGTTTAATTTTTTAGATGAAGCTTATCAGCAACAATACGAGAGTGAAACAAGAGTTTCCACATTGTCAAAATATTTTGCAGGACTGGCTATTATCATCTCATGTCTCGGCTTATTTGGCCTGGCAGCCTTTACCGCACAAAAGAGAAGAAAGGAAATTGGTATAAGAAAAGTAATTGGGGCTTCTGTTACAAATATCACCACGATGTTATCAGTAGATTTTCTAAAACTGATTTGCATGTCCTTATTGCTTGCATTCCCTCTCTCATGGTGGCTGATGCATAACTGGCTGCAAAGTTTTGCTTACCGGATCCATATATCGGCGGTTGTGTTTGCGGTTGCAGGAATAATAGTATTGCTGATCACAATAATTACTATCAGTTTTCAATCAATAAAGGCGGCGATGGCGAATCCGGTGAAAAGTTTGAGAACTGAATGAACGCCTTTCCCTTAGGGGGAAAGGAGCTTTATAAATAAATTTTATCATCTAAAGGAACTCCTCTTGGGGGGTGGGGGCTTATGTTTAAAAATTATTTCAAAACAGCATGGCGCAATATCAAAAAAAATAAAGCTTTTTTTGCGCTCAACTTTACAGGTCTTTATATAAGTGTAGTCGCTGCAATATTAATCGGCCTGATTGTATTGCATGAAACAAGTTTTGATAAATCAAACAATAATGGTATCAGCGTATACAGGATTGTAAAAACCAATATTGTATCGACCGGCAAAACATACGGCCCTATAACGCCCTATCCTCTTGCTACGGCAATGCGTGCGGCTATGCCGGATGAAAAAATGATTTCCCAGATTCATTTCCAGCAAGACGATGAAATTTCTTTCAATGATAAAAAACTTAAAGTTAAAAATATTGTTTTTGCAGATTCAGTATTCCCAAAACTCTTTTCTTTACATGTACTGCAGGGAAGTATTCAAAGAGCTTTTTCTGAACCCGGCTTTGCAGTTCTTACCGAAGAAACCGCAAAAAAAATCTTTGGGAATGAAGATGCAGTCAATAAGCGAATAAAAATTGCCAATACGGTCGATCTTGAAGTTGCAGCTGTGATTGCGAATGCACCTGCCAACTCGCATCTTCCATATAATATGCTTATTTCTTATGCTTCATTGACGCCTTGTTTTATCGGCGGTTTCCCGCTTGACCAATGGGGGCTGAACGCAAGCGGGTTTGTCTATATTGGTTTGCATAATAAAAACGAAGTTAAGCAAGTTGAATCCAGTCTTGCGTCCATTGCCAATCAACATTTAAATAATCAGCGTGACGGGACTCTGGTAAAGCTCAATCTTCAGTCTCTCCCGGATATTCATTTCAACCAATTGTACGCTTCGAACAACCCGTCCTATACAATAAGTTATAGCTATCTCTATTTACTAAGCGCTATCGGCTTGTTCCTGATATTGGCAGCATGCATCAATTACGTGAATCTTTCAACTGCCCTGGCGATTAAAAAATCAAAGGAAGTCGGTGTCAGAAAAACAATGGGAGCAACGCGCAGTCATCTAGTCAAACAATTTTTATCTGAAACTTTTTTACTTACTGCTATTGTTCTTATTGCAGCAGCCTTTTCCGTACGGCCATTCCTTGCACCATTAAATGATTTCATGGACAAAAATATTCCGCTGAACTGGCTGAATGTAAACAGTGTGCTTCTGTTAATTGGTTTATGGATAAGTGTTTCGCTGCTTTCTGGTTTATATCCTTCATTCGTGTTATCGGGTTTTAATCCGATTGCAGCCCTGAAGAATAAAATAGTCACGCCGAAAAAAAATGTAGTTACATTAAGAAAGGCATTGGTGGTGTTTCAATTTTTAACAGCGCAAATCCTGATTATCGGGGCAATAGTGGTAGCAAAGCAAATGAATTTTATACAATCACAACCTTTGGGTTTCAATAAAAATAATGTCGTTGATATCAATCTTCCTGAAAACAAAGCGACGCAATTAAAGTTATTGAATGACAGATTATCTGCCATTCCTGCTGTGAGTAGTGTCAGCTTTTCATTAGGCGCACCTGTCAGTAAAAACAATGCGCATACAAGCTTTAATACAAAAGAAAAATATGCCACTGAAAAAATTGAAGTAGATATAAAGGCAGCAGATAAAAACTATCTGAATACATATAGACTGCAATTGCTTGCTGGGCGATGGTTTGATGAGAATGATGAACACAATATTGAAGATGCTATTCCTGATTCATTGAAACGATACGCTTTTGTGTTGAATGAAACCGCGGTAAGATCCCTGGGTTTCTCATCACCACAGGATGCTTTGGGTAAATATGTGACATTCGGAATGAATGATATTTCTGCTCCGGTTATCGGAGTAGTGAAAGATTATAATACATCTTCGATGCACGATGCAGTCAGGCCTGTATTAATGGTAGAATTTCCTTTCTTCTATTATAATGCAGGAATAAAATTAAATGCCACTTCCTCCGCCTCTACATTATCGGCAATTGAAAAAGTCTGGAATTCGGTTTTCCCAAAGAATTTATTTGAAAGCAGCTTTTTGGATGAGCATATTGCTTCCCTTTATAAAAATGAAAAACATACACAGCAATTATTTAACCTCTTTACTTTTCTATCAATTGTAATCAACGTCCTCGGGCTTGTTGGCCTGCTTTCGTTTATGATTGAACAAAAAACAAAAGAGATAGGAATAAGAAAAGTTTTAGGAGCTTCCATAAAGGACATATCATTCATATTGTCAAAAGACTTTTTATTATTAATATTTGTTGCATTTTTTATTGCGGCACCCGTTGCCTGGATTCTTATGAATAAATGGCTGCAGGGTTTTGCATACCGGACAACCATAAGCTGGTGGGTATTTGCAGTATCAGTCTTGGCAGCGTTGATTGTAACCTGTATTGCCGTTGGATTTCAAACAATCAAAGCAGCGATTGCGAATCCGGTGAAAAGTTTGAGAACAGAGTGAAATCTCCGCCCCTGAAGGGGAGGAAAAGATGTGCGAATTTGCAAATGTGCAGAGGTGCGAATGCAGATACGAATAAAATTATGAGACAAACAACTTTAAATAACAATTCCTTATTCCCCTTTAGGGGTTAGGGCAATTCCTCTCTTCAGGGAGGACAAGGAGGATTTTCTATGTTCAAAAAAAATATCACAATTGCTTTGAGATCTTTGAGAAAGGATCTGCCTTTCACTATTACCAACCTGGTGGGATTAAGCATTGGCATTACCTGTTGCCTTCTGATCCTCTCCTTTGTAAAATATGAAATGAGCTTCGATGGGTTTCATTCCAAAAAAGATCGCATTTACAGGATTAATTATGATGT
>Ga0335085_10018486_pt1 | contig 10013 bp, 3 predicted proteins | sample Lox_Sample_45_FD_206712 | JGI IMG/M metagenome (GOLD analysis project Ga0335085, IMG submission 206712) | Soil microbial communities from Loxahatchee National Wildlife Refuge, Florida, United States - Lox_Sample_4.5 | ecosystem: Environmental > Terrestrial > Soil > Wetlands | place: USA: Florida... | reverse complement strand
CGGCATATTCGGCGCGAGGCGGAAAAGAAGCGGTCGGGCCAACAGCGCCAAGAATCCACCGAGGACAGAGCCCGCGATCCCGAGGCGCGCCGCCTCGCTCAGGATCATTCGACGGATGTCGCTTTCGCTGGCGCCGATCGCCATGCGTAATCCGATCTCCGCCGTGCGTTGACTGACCGCATAAGAAACCAGGCCGTACATCCCCACAACCGCCAGCAGGATGCCTGCCAGCGAGAAGGCCTCGAACACCGCCAGGTTGAAGCGCCGCGGGCCAAAACCGGCTTCGATGTAGCCGCGCATCGAACCGGCGCTGAGCACGGCCGCATCCGGCTCCACCGACCGCAAGCAGGTGAGGAAGGACCCACGGAAGACGGCCGGAGCCGTCGCCGTCCGAATCATCCAGAACTGATTGTCCCTGAGGAGACCGGCGCCGTCCGGGTGAACCTGGCGCAAGGGAATGTAGACATCGAAGGCCGGCGGGGCGTCCAGCGCCACCTGGCGAACATCCTCGACCACGCCGACCACCTGGACGGGCCGCGGACCTGCATTGTTGTCGTTGATCAGGAGGCGGCGGCCAAGCGGCGCATCCTGCAGGAATCGCTTCGCCAGCGCCGCACTGACAACGGCCACAGGCGGCGTATCCAACCGGTCGGTCTCGGATAGCGATCGGCCCTTGAGTAGCCGGTTTTCTACGGTCTCGAAATAGCTGGCGGAAACGACGCGCAGGTTCGCGCTCGGCCGGTCCCGTTCGTGCCCCGCCTCGCCCTCGACGGCGAAGGGAACGGTCATCAGCAGGCCGCTGAGCGGCGCGACCGAAACCAGGCCGATGCTCTCGACCCCCGGCACACCGGTCAGTTGCGCGGACAGGCGGTCATAGAAGCGGGCCAGATCGTCCGGAGACCGGTAGGCCTCCGGTATCGAGATGCGGGCTTGGAACACTGAATCGGGCTCGAAGCCGAGTTGCACCTGGTGGAGGCGGCGGATGTTCTGGAGAAGAGCAGTGGTAGTCACGAGCAAAAGCAGAGCGGCCGCAATTTCACCGGTCACGAGCGCCTGGCGAACCCGGCCGCTCCATCGATCTCCCACGGCGCCCCTGCTCGCGAGGCGAAGCGCATCGCCGGCCTCGGTTCGGAGCACCGTGCCCAGTGGCGCCACGGTCAGAATGGTCGTGGCAGCTACCGCAATGAGCGCGGCGAAACCGAGCGCGCTACGGTCGATACTCGCCTGGGCGATACGCGGAATGGAAGCCGGCAGCCAGGGCAGGACCGCGGAGATCAGCCAGTTGGCGAGAACCCAACCGAGGCCGCACCCGGCCAGCGCCAGGAACAAAGACTCCACCATGAGTTGGCGCAGAATGCGCGGGCGGGACGCTCCCATGGCCACTCGAACGGACCACTCGCTTCGAAGTTCGCTCGTCCGAACCAGCGCGAGCGAGATCAGGTTGGCGAGCCCCGTGCCGAACACCATCAACACGGCACTGAACAGAAGCAGCATCGACTCGCGGTAATCGCCGATCAACGCCTCCCGCAAGTCCACTGCGCGGACCGCGTACTTCCGGGCATACTCGACTGGAAATTGCTCCTTGAGCGAACGGCAGATGGCAGTCAACTCGGCCTCGGCCTGCCGAAGGTCCACTCCCGGCCGCAATCGCCCAAACAGTCGCAGGAAATTGGTCGAATTCCGGACATAGCGGTACGGGTCGAGGTCCGGCACCAGCGGCACAAAGATGTCCACGTCTCGAATCGCGAAAGGCACATTTGCGGGAAGCGCCCCGGCCATCGTGAACGACTGGCCGTTCACCCGAATCGTCGTGCCCACGGCGGTCGCATCGCCACGGGATCGCCGCTGCCACAAGGCGTAGCTCAGGACGGCTACTTTCGGCGCCTCCGGGCCATCGTCGCTTGCGTGCAGCAGGCGTCCGGCTGCCGGCGTCACGCCGAGCGCGTCGAACCCGTTGGCCGAAATCCGCGCGCCCTGCAACGCTTCGCTGGTTTCCCCTTCCGCGAGCCGCTTTCTCCAATTGGCGAAGGCGGCGATGCCGGAGAGCGTCCTCGTCCGGTCCCGGTAGTCCATGAATTCCGGCAACGTGAATGGCGCCGACGGATTGTCCGACCGCACGGAGGCGATCCACACAAGCTGCCCGGGGTGCGGGAACGGCAACGCCCGGAATAACACCGCATCGACTACCGAAAACACCGCGAGGTTTGCCCCGGCCGAGAGGGCCATCGTCGCTAGGACCGCCAGGGCAAAACCCGGCCGGCGGCGGAATTGACGGACAGCGACCGAACCATCGTTCCAGAGCATGCTCATGGGTAAGCGCCTGCCCGGAATCTTAGCTGAAGCGGTCCGTCGATTTGCGCCAGAAATCCGCCGACTTCCGCCAGGATCGAATATAGTGAGGACGCATGGCTGGATCGAAGCACGGCGGACCGCGGCGGCACTTGTCCAACCGGCGCATCGTTGTGGCCGTGGTGCCTCCGGTCGATGAACTCGACCTGGGTGGGGCCGCTCCAGGTATTTCATTCCGCAAACCGTCTTGCCGGTAAGACCATTTACGAGATGGAAGTGGTGACGCACGGAAACCGTCTGACAGTGGAAGGCGAAGGCAGCGTACTGACTTTCCTCGCGCGGCATCATTTTCGCGAGGTCCGAGGCGCGTGCGATTCCGTGCTGCTGGTGTGCGGGGTCGGTAGCCGGTTGGTGCGCGACGCAGAACTATCCGGCTGGCTGAGGCGCGTGGCTGCGGAAGTCAGGAGGATTGGAGTGGTCTGTGCCGCTTCCCTGCTGCTGGCCGAGGCGGGCCTGTTGAACGGACGGCGCGCCACGGCTCACCGGAAGTTCGGCCGGGAGTTGGCGGCGCGATTCCCCGCCGTGAGCGTCGAACATGACCCGCTCTGGGTCAAGGACGGGATCATCTACACCTCCGCCGGCCTTTCCGCGGGCATGGATCTCGCACTTGCGTGGGTAGAGGAGGATTGCGGGGCCGGTCTCGCGCACGAAGCCGCCCGGGAACTGGTGCTTTTCCTGCGGCGGCCCGGCGGACAGCCGCAGTTGAGCGTTTCGCTCGGCGCGCAGGCCTGCGAGATGACTCCCATCCGTGAACTGCAAATCTGGATTGCCGAGCATCTCCAGACGCGGCTCTCGGTGGAGGATCTGGCCGATCGAGCGTGTTTTTACGCGAGAGGTGGGCACGACGCCTGCCCAGTACGTCCTGCAGGCACGCGTGGAAGTGGCACGCCGCCAGTTGGAAAGGACCGACCTCGGGCTGAAACAGGTGGCGTCCGCCACGGGTTTTGGGACCGTCGATCAGATGAGACGCGCGTTCGTCCGGGTATTAGGAATCACCCCGCGCCGCTATCGCGAGTTTACGGGGCGGTAACCTGAAAGCTTGGCCGCTGTCCTCATCTTTCTCGCCACCTATGTGGTGCTCGCCATCGGTCGCCTCCCGGGATTCCGCGTCGACCGCACGGGCGCCTGCATTATCGGCGCCAGCCTGATGATCGCCTTTGGTGTACTCGATCTCCACCAGGCGTGGGAAGCCGTCAACTACGACACCATCATCCTGCTGTTCGGCATGATGATCGTGGTTGCCAACCTGCGGCTCTCCGGCTTCTTCAGCCTGGTTGCCGAGTGGGTGGTGGAGCATGCGCACCGCCCCATTCTCCTGCTGGTTGCGATTGTGTTGGTCGCCGGCTTCTTCTCTGCCTTCTTCGTCAACGACACCATGTGCCTTGTGCTCACGCCGCTGGTGCTCGAGGTGATGCGTCACCTGCGGCGCAATGCCACGCCGTATCTCCTGGCCGTCGCCATGGCGGCCAATATCGGTAGCGTGGCCACCATCACGGGCAACCCGCAGAACATGATGATCGGGAGTTTTTCCGGCATTCATTATCGGACCTTCGCCGCGGCGTTGTCGCCGGTAGCGGCCATCGGACTGCTGCTGACCATCGTCGTGATTGCCGCGATCTATCGCCGCGAATTCCGGCTTCAGGGCCGCGTCGACCTGGAACGCCGGCCGGTCCGGGTCAACCGCGTGCTGATGGTCAAAGCGCTGGCTGCCTCGGCCGGGATGATCGTGTTCTTCTTCGCCGGTTGGCCGGTGCCGAAGGTGGCGCTGATCGCGGGCGCATTATTGCTGGTCACCCGGCGAGTCAAGCCGCAGCGCGTATACGGCGAGGTCGATTGGCAGCTTCTCGTCCTCTTCATCGGATTGTTCATCGTGGTGGCGGGCGTGGAGAAGACCTCGCTGCCCGAGGACCTGTTCACTCTCGTGCAGCGGTTTCAACTCCAGCGCGTTCCGGTGCTGAGCACGTTCGCGGCGCTGCTTTCGAACCTGGTGAGCAATGTGCCCGCGGTGTTGGTCTTCAAGCCGTTTGTCACGCGGTTAGGCGATCCGCAGAGGGCGTGGCTGACGCTCGCGATGTCGACCACGCTGGCCGGCAATCTCACCGTTCTGGGCTCGGTCGCCAACCTGATCGTGATCGAACGCGCTCGTCACGAAGTGCGCATCGGTTTCTGGGAATACTTCAAGGTAGGTGCGCCACTGACGATATTGACGATCGCCGTAGGTGTGCTCTGGCTGGCCAGGTGACATCCCCGCGCGAATCCGGCCGCAGGCTGGCTGTTCCCCTTTTGACATTCGTCTGGGTAAGGGTCTCCGTCGCGGGGCGGAATCCAAAAAAGCCGTTGACATGACGAGACCGTTACACCCGACATACTGTCGCAGCGTTGACGGACTCTGTGCTGGATGGGACTTGCCAGCCCGTAAGGGGTTGTGCAACCGCCGAATCCGGACCGAGGCAAACGCCAGTTGGGCATTGCAGTGGTAGTCGAACCCAGGTGATCCGTGGCCGAGGACGGCATAAGGAGTGTACCGGACTAATCCGTTGAGGCAGTAGAAGTTTGAAAGATCCGGAAGTATAGTTTCCCACCGCTCCTTACAGGTGGTCGCGGGCCACCCTGTGTCGTAGGCCTCCAGGCCTGCGCTTTGGACCTGGTCGTTAGGCCTGATCGATGCGCATCGGCGCGCGCGTGGCGTGCTTGGTGTTCGGTTGCTCTGCGTCAGCCGATCGGCCTGTGGCATCGTCGATCATGCGCATCCGGTGCTGGACCGGCCCGCCGCGCGCGTTCAGCCAGTCATGGGCGGAAGTATTACATTGCCCCAACTCCCCGCAATGGCTCACCGCAGCCGCCATTGGTGCCTCGCCCTCCGGCTCTCCCACGTCCCCTCAGCCATCATCCACAGCCGCACCGTTTCTGGCGGTAAAGCCTGGATTCCATCTCCCCGCTAATCTGATAGACTAATCCCACCCCGCACGGGGATGCCTGTCAGGAGGGTCGGTCATGCGAACTCTTTCTTCTTTTCTTCTCCCCGGTATTCTGATTCTTGGGAGCGCCCCCGCTTCCGCCCAAACCCTCCCGGCCCAGTGCCAGCGCCTCATCACCGCCAAAGTCGCGGCACTCGAACAGCCCCTCTACTTCAACCGCCTCGGCGCCATGCTCCCCGAGGGCATGATCTACGCCCTCCAAAGCGACGTCGTCCCCGTCGCCAACGGCCAGATGCCCGCTCCCGGTGGCCCCACCTGCGCCGACTCCGGCGCCGCCTGCAAGGCCGGCCAGGTCGCCCTCCGCCCCGACAAACGTCCCCGTCCCATGGTCCTTCGCGCCAACGTCGGCGATTGCCTCCAGATCACCTTCACCAACTACATCGAAAGCAATCCCTCCAGCCTCCCGCCCGGCCAGACCCTCACCCGCAATGCCGGCATCCACATCACCGGCATGGAACTGGTCAACAGCATTACCTCCGATTCCTCCTACGTCGGCAAGAATGCCAACAGCCTGGCCGCCGCCGCCGCTTCCGGCAGCACCCCCACTCCGCAAACTTACACTTACTTCGCCAAAGCCGAAGGTAACTTCCTCTTATACAGCTTCGACGATGGCGACCCCGGCCAGTGGTCCTCCGGCCTCTTCGGCGCCGTCAACGTCCAACCCACCGACGCCGAATGGTACCGCAGCCAGGTCACTAACAACGACCTCGTCGCCGCCACCTACAATGCCGACCATCTTCCCTCCAACATGACCCTCAAACCGGTCACCGACGCCGCTAACCAACAGGTCAAAACCACCGTCGAAGGCGTTCCGCAGGACCTCTACACCCTCACCACCGAAACCCTCGAACCCGCCCCCGACCGCCACACCACCACCACCGCCTACGTCTTCGTCTGCGGCCCGACGGGTGCCGGCGGATGCACCACCCGCAACATCTACACGCTCTCCGGCCATCCCGTGGTCCGCTACGACGCCCTCGATGCCAAAGGCAAGCCGGTCCTCAGCATGTTGAAACCGGTCAACCTGCCCCGCCGCGCGCCCGGCGCCAGTCAGCCGCCCACCGGCGAGATTCAGTTCACCGACCTCACCGCCATGATCACCGGGCCTTATGCCGACCGCTTCCCGTATAACCAGAACGACTCCTCGTTCCACAACAATCCGGCACTTCCCGACCGGCGCCAGCCCTACCGCGAATTCTCGATCTTCTACCACGTCAACAACCAAATCGTGCAGGCGTTCCCTGGCTATTATCCCGGCGCGTCGAATTCCGCGAACATGAACCAGACCATGGGCAACGCGCCCGATACGTTCGCCATTAACTACGGCACGGGCGGAATCGGGTCGGAGATTCTGGCGAACCGTCTGGGCGTGGGGCCCGAAAAGGATTGCGCCGAGTGCAAGTTCGAAGAGTTCTTCCTGTCGTCCTGGGCGGTCGGCGATCCGGCCATGGTGGTTAGCCAAGGGAGCACCAAAGCAGCGGCCTACCCGGACGATCCCTCGAACGTCTACCACAGCTACCTGCGCGATCACGTAAAGTTCCGGATCTTCAACGCCAGCCCCACCCAACAGCACGTCCACCATCAGCACGCCCACCAGTGGTTGCATACGGCCAACGACGACGACAGCACCTATCTCGATTCGCAGTTGATCATCCCGGGCTCCGCCTACACCCTCGACATGGTCTACAACGGTAGCGGCAATCGCAACGGCACCATCGGGGATTCCATCTTCCACTGCCATTTCTACCCGCACTTCGCGGCCGGTATGTGGTCGCTGTGGCGCGTGCACGATGTCTTCGAGGCCGGCACCCTCATGGCCCCGCCCACCGCGCCGGGCGTCCCCGCGCTCCCCGTCCAATGCAGCCCCACGGACAACGCCTGCTTCAATCGCGCCCTCCCCGATGGCGAAATTGCAGCCGGGACGCCGATCCCCGCGCTCGTTCCGCTCCCGACCCTCGGCATGGCGCCGCAGCCCGCGATGGTCAAACTCGTCGACAACGGCTCTCGCACTTTCGTGCAACCCGAACCCACCGCCACCGCCAACCCCGGCACCATGAAATTCGGCGCGCCCAACGAGACCTCGAACTACCGCAATCCCGGCTATCCCTTCTTCGTCCCCGGCGTCGGCGGCCATCGCGCCCCGCACCCGCCGCTCGACTTCGCCTGGAAAGTGGACCCGCAGGGCAAGCCCGTGCTCGACGCCAACGGCAAGCGCATCCCGCTCGATGGCGGCCTGCCGCGCCACATCATCCTGAGCGGCCAAATCGTCAACGAACTCCATTCCTCCTGGGATTTCAGCAAGGATTTTACGGCCCCGGCAGGCGGAGGCCCATCGGCCAAAGTCATCGGCCAGATGACCGCGGAGCAGTTGCCCGAAGAAGGCACGCCCGTCGAACGCGCCGCCATGGCCGCCCAATCCGACCGCAGCCAACCCACCTACACCCCCGATGGTCTGCCCGGCAATTTCACCCGCAACGGCCTGCCGCCGGCGCATGGCGCGCCCTTCGCCCCGCCCCAGGTCGACGACAACGGCAACAACGTGAACAACGTCCGCGTCTACCGCGCCGCCGTCGTCCAGCGCGACGTCGTCTTGAATAAGGAAGGCTGGCACTACCCGCAGCAGCGCATGCTCACCCTGTGGAACGACGTCGATCCCACCATGGATGGCTCGCGCCCGCCGCAGCCGCTCTTCTTCCGCGCCAACACCGGCGAAACCGTCGAGTTCTGGCATACCAACCTCGTCCCCAGCTATTACGACCTCGACGATTTCCAGGTCCGCACCCCCACCGACGTCATCGGCCAGCACATCCATCTGGTGAAGTTCGACGTCCTCGCATCCGACGGCGCAGCCAACGGCTTCAATTACGAGGACGGCACCTTCAGCCCCGAAGAAGTCCGCGAGCGCATCACCACCATGAACAACACCGGCTCCGGCAAAGGCCTCTACAACTTCAACCCCGCTTGTTGGAGTTCGCCCTCGCCGCTGCTGACCTGCGTTCAAGCTACGCCGCAAACCAAGCTCACCCCCAAAACCGTCGCCGATTCCGGCTACCCCTTCCACGATTCCTCGGGCGAGTGGACCGGCGCCCAGACAACCATCCAGCGCTGGGATACCGACCCCCTGCTCGACAACGCCGGCCACGACCGCACCATGCGCACCGTCTTCACGCACGATCACTTCGGCCCCTCCACCCACCAGCAAATCGGCCTCTACGCCGGCCTCCTGATCGAACCCGATAACTCGCAGTGGTTCGAATCCGAAACCGGCAACAAAATGTACACCCGCTCCGATGGCGGCCCCACAAACTGGGCCGCGGTCATTCAGACCGCCAACCCCGCCGACAGCTATCGCGAGTTCATGCTCGAATACCAGGACAGCCAGTTCGCCTACACAAACCAGAGTCCCGCGTCGAAGGCCGCGCCGCCCGCGGTCGTGACGCAGTTCTCCATCGGCAACGTGGCCTCGGTGTTCGAAACCAACTTCCCCACCTGCATGACGCAGACGTTCCCCGGCTGGGTCAACGGCTGTCCGCCGGGCACACCCAGCGGACCGGGCTCCTTCGATTCCGGCACCTGCTCCACCGCCTGCTGTCTCATGCGCATGAACTTCTGTTCCAACGGTGTGGCGCTCACCGCGCAGGCCACGCTCTCCGGCAGTTCGCCGAATTGGACCATCTCCGATCGTGGCGGCGCCATGAGCTACGCCGTCACCGGCACCTCCAACCTCACCGCCTCCGTGAACAACGTGCCCACGTCGTGGTACAGTCCCGCCAACGCCATCGACCCGCAATATCCTCAGGCCAATCGCGTCAACATCATTAGCAGCGTGAACAACGGCGCGAGCCCCGGAACGTATTCCGTGAACTACCGCAATGAGCCCGTCGCGCTGCGCGTCACCAAGCCCGGCGCCAACCAGGCGGCCGCCCGCACCCAAACCCCGTTGCAGCCCGGCGACCTTTCTTACGCCTTCGTCTCGAACCTGACTCGTGCCGATACCGCCCTCAACGTTCAGCCCGATAACGGCGGCGCCAACGGCACGGCCGACGCCTTCCCGAAGTGCCCGCTCTCCCCTACGCAACTGGCCGGCGGCAGCGATACCGCCTGCCCCGACCCGCAGGTCAAGCAGTGGGCCACCGAGTGCGCCGGCAAAGGCACCTGCGTGCAGCCCGGCGACCCCTACACGCCCATGATGCGCGCCTATCAGGGCGACAACGTCCAGATCCGCACGCTCGTCGGCGCGCACGTGCGCACGCATCCTCTGATGCTCCGCGGATTGAAGTGGCTCACCGAGCCTTCCTCCAGCGATTCCGGTTATCGCAGCACCCAGCCCACGGGCCTCTCCGAACACTTCGAACTGCTCTTCCGCGTCCCCTACAGCGGCACCACGGCCACTACCAACGCCGCCGATTACCTCTACCAGGCGAGCGGAAGCCTCACCGGCTCAGCCAACGGCACTTGGGGAATCCTGCGCGCCTTCGCCCATACTGCGAACGCCGTTGGCCTGCGCAAGCTTCCGCCAGAGGCCGTTCTCGAGCCGCGCACAGTGCCCACCGCCTGCCCGGCCAACGCCCCGCAGATTCACTACAACGTGATCGCCACCGATGGCAAGAACCTTCCCCAAAACGCCATCGTCTATAACACGCGATCCATCGCCGGCCACACCTTTAACACCAATCCCAACGGCAC
>Ga0335085_10018484_pt1 | contig 10015 bp, 5 predicted proteins | sample Lox_Sample_45_FD_206712 | JGI IMG/M metagenome (GOLD analysis project Ga0335085, IMG submission 206712) | Soil microbial communities from Loxahatchee National Wildlife Refuge, Florida, United States - Lox_Sample_4.5 | ecosystem: Environmental > Terrestrial > Soil > Wetlands | place: USA: Florida... | reverse complement strand
GTGCCGCCTGCAGCGCGGGCTTTTGTGGCACGAGCTTCCAGCCCGTGAAAGGCCACGGCCAAAATGGCCGTGGCACGATTCGATTCCGAACCGGACCCGATTCAAAGCGCCGGGCAGGCGCTCTGACAATCCCTCAAATGGCCGGCTAATTCACCTTAAGCGTAAGGGTAAGGTTGTGGGTGATGACAGTTCCTCCGGACGCAAACGTGGCCGTGACGGTTAATGGATAGGTGCCAGAGGGCGTTCCCGGGTTGGTTGATGGGTTCATGGCGGATTGCCCGCCGCCGCAGGATAGCAAGGCCGGGCCCATGAGAAGCACCAAGGCGAACAGCGCCAGTGCGGCTCTTGCCGTGGGTCGCGCTCGTTGTGTCAGACCTCCCGCCAAGGCGAGAGCCGCCAGAGCCCAGATTGCTGCCAGAATAAGCAACTTCCTCAAATCACCCCGAGGGGCTGTGGGTGGCCCGAGGCGCCAGTGCGGTGCGCCCCTGGAAGGTGCCATGGTCGCGACATTCAGTGCGATCGAGGTCGGGCCATTCGGATCCAACATCACCTTAGCCGGATTCGCCGTGCAAGTCGAGTCTGCCGGCGCGCCAAAACACGTCAGCGTTACCGGTTGCCGGAATCCCCCCTCGGAAGTCAGTGTCAGCGGGAAAGTAGCCGTCTCGCCGGCAGTAACGCCGGATGAGGTGATCGATCCCTGGCCCATTTGCAGAGCGAAATCCTCACCTGTCCCCAAAAGCGGCACGAGTTGCGGACTTCCCGTGGCATTGTCGGTAAGGGTCAGAGTTCCGGTGATAGTCCCAGTGGCGGTAGGGGCAAAGGTGACCGCAATAGTGCAATTCATGCCCACGGGTATCGCGCCGGTACATTGATTTGTATCGGTGAAACTGCCAGCCCCCGAACTGCTCGATGCCTGCACGCCGGTGATGGTCAGAGGCGCGTTGCCGGTGTTGAAGATCGTTAGATTTTGCGCCTGCGTCGTGGTTCCGACATATTGGCTGGCAAAGGTCAGGCTGACGGGCAATACTGTTACCACGGCCTGCAATCCGGTCCCGGTCAAGGCGACGGTCTGGGAGCTCGGGCCGCCGGCATTATCGGTGACCGTAATCTGCCCGGTCCGCGTTCCCGAGGCTTGCGGCGTGAAGCTGATATTGATAATGCAGGTGCCGTTTACGGCGATGGGCGAAGCGGTAACGCAATTGTCGGTTCCCCCAAAGTCGCCGCTGACCACGATGCTGGCAATGGCGAGCGGCACGGACCCGTTATTCGTCAAGGTCACAGTCTGGGCCGTGCTCGTCGTTCCGGCCGCCTGGCTTCCGAAAGTCAAGCTGGAGGGCGAGAACTGAGCTGATGGCCCCGAGCCGTTTCCCGCCAGCGCAATCGAATGCGGGCTCCCCACCGCGTTATCGGAAATCTTGATCATCCCGGCAAAGGCGCTTTCAGCGCTCGGAGCAAAGGTGACGCTGAGGGTGCAACTCGCAAGCGGCTCCAGCGTGCCGCCACAGGTGTTCGTTTCCGAGAAGTCCCCGCTGGCGGTAATACTGTTGATGCTGAGGGGGGATCCCCCACCGTTCGTCAGCGTGACGGTTTGGGGGGCGCTCATGGTGCCGATATCCTGTCGGGTGGCAAAGTTCAAGGTTGCAGGGGAAATGCTGGCGACAGGGTACACCCCCTGGAGAAAGATATAGAGCAAGCCCCCTCCCTGGTTGGCAGAGCCCGCTGGGAAAACGAGGTCCGGCCTCCCATCGCCATTAAAGTCTCCCACAGTCAGCGCAAGGGCCTGTGTTTGGGAGAAGTTCCGCGGATCGATTGTGGTTGGCAGGATGGGAGTGTTCTGCAAGGTCCCATCGCCGTTTCCCAGCAGAATTGAGAACTGATTTTTATCATGAATGGAGAGGGCCACGTCCAGGCTGCCATCCGAATTGAAGTCACTCACGCCTAACGCAATTGAGGGGCCGGGCGGGTACTCGACGGGCGGCTGAAACGTGCCATCGCCGTGCCCTAAAAGTATCACTGCGCCGCCGTTCGCCACGGGCACGCTCACTGAGGTATCTGACGTTATCACGTCAAGGTTGCCGTCCCCATTCAGATCGGCGGTCCACAAATCGGTAGCATTGCAACCCAAGGACCAGCGCTCCGGGGCCAGGAACGTGCCGTCGCCTTTACCCTGAAGATAGGTGAGTTGGTCCTGGCCGGCGGATGTCGTGACGTAGACCAAGTCGAGCTCGTTGTCGCCGTTGAAGTCTCCGACTGCCAAAGTGTTGGGCACCGCGACCGTCAACGTGTCAAATGCCACGGGGGCCTGGAACGTGCCGTCCCCATTGCCGATTAGCACAGAAATGCCACCGTTTGCGCCGAATTGGGATGGGTTCAAACCGTTGCTCACTGCCAAGTCGAGCTTTCCATCGCCATTGAAATCGGCGGCCACAACAGTCTGAGGGGCTCCCGGGCTTGCCTGTGCAATGAGCGGCTTCTGAAAGGTGCCGTCGCCGTTGCCAAGAAGAATCGCGACTGAGGCTGGATTGGAGATGGCGATGGCGAGATCAAGATTGCCGTCACCATTGAAGTCTCCCGCCGCGACACCCTGGGCATTGGCGATGACGGGAAGATTCATGTCGACGGGCTGGAATGTTCCATCGCCATTGCCGAGTTGAACGCCGTCGGGGGCGGCAAGGTCGAGCTTGCCGTCTCTGTTGAAGTCACCGGTAATGACCTGCGCATCGATGGAGATTTGCCGGGCTGGCGGCAGGCCCGTGAAGCCGGGGAAGTTTGAAGGTGCCATGGGGCTTGCGACGCTCAAGAAGGCGACATTCGAAGTCCCCCCTCCGGGGGTGGGATTGGTGACGTCAATGGAGGCCGTTCCGGGCGCCGCGATGTTGGCCGCAGGGACCGCCGCAGAAAGCCGCGAGTGTGTTTCAAAGGTGGTCGCTAACGCCGCGCCGTTCCACCTGACCACCGCGCCAGGGACAAAGCCTGTGCCATTGACGCGCAAGAGGAAAGCCACCCCCCCTGGCGACACCGCCGCAGGCACCAGGGGTTGGTTAACAAATGGTAAAGGGTTCTGCGCCAGTAGCGGGGAGTTGAGAAAAAGTGATATGACCAAGCCCAGGAACAAACCGCGCCACAAGCTCTGCTTTTTCATGATAGGGCAGACTAGCGGGGGCTAGGTAAGACGTCAATCGAGCGAAAACCGCAGGTCCGGGGTCAGGGCAACACCGGACGCGAGTGCGTACCGTGCTAGGCCCGATGGCACCGTAAGCCCCCCACGGGTGGGTTCTTCCTGCCGCAGTTGGCGAGGTCCGGCAAAGTCCCCACACCCCCATACGCAATTCACCCGATTTGCCCAATCACCGGAAATGAGGTAAGATTTTTATATTATATGAGGGCGCATTGCCCGGTAAGAACTTCATAGGTCAGCACGGCAAGCCTTGACCGCGCGATCATAGGCCAGCATCGAAGCCACGAGGTTGATGCGAAAGCGCAAGGAAGACCTTACGGTGTCCTGATCAGAATAAGAGAACTTGGGCGTCAAGAAAGCTGGGGCTTACCCTGAAGCCACTGAGGTGAATGGATGAGATTGTTTGCCGGGCTGCTACCCCGCGCTCCCGGATGGTCGCGGCAGCAGGAGTTCAAGCGGCTGTTGGCATTTGTCCCGGCGGTGGTTATCGGCCTCTTAGGGTCGGCGATGTGGTCGGCCCCGGACGGCATTCCTCCCCAGCCCATCGATTCCTTCCTCCTTTCCTTGCATACCCTGGAAACCCGGCACGCGCACAAAGTCCGCATCTTGCACTTTGGCGATTCGCATATCGCCTCGGACACGGAGAGCTCCGTGGTGCGGTCGTATCTCCAGTCGCGTTTTGGCGACGGTGGTCCGGGTCTGGCGCTGCCGTGGGGAGGGCCCCGCCTCTCCAGCTTAAATTTCAATTATGGAAACACCAGCGGCTGGCAGCGTGTTCATCCCACCTATAGCAGTCCTGAGGAAGATACCGGACTTTCACTGAGCTACATTGAAGCCGCCTCCCCCAATCAACGCGCCTGGGTCGAGGCGGAGGGGAGCGAATTCTGCGTTTACTACCTGATGCAGCCGGAGGGCGGCGACGCGGAATTCCTCTTGGATGGCTCGCTCCTCGGCCAGAAAAACATGAACACCGGATTTGCCCAGGTGCAAGCGGCAAGGTTTTCCGCCTCCGGCGCCGACGCGTGGCACCGCTTTGAAATCCGCACGCTCGGCTACGGCAGAGTGCGCATCCTTGGAGTTTCCGTGGAGAAATCCACGCCGGGGGTGATTTACAGCGCGCTGGGGCTGGTGGGGGCGCGAGCGGAGTATTTGTTGAAATGCCGCGCCCAGACCTTTGAGGCGCAAGTCGCCGCTGAGCAGCCGGATTTGATCCTGATCGCTTACGGAACGAATGAGTCCAGCGGCTCGCACCTGGATGAAAGCGCCTATGACAGCGCGCTATCTGGAATCATCACGCGCCTTCGCCGCGCCGCCCCGTCAGCGCTCGTGGTGCTGCTCACGCCGCCCGACCGCGGAGCCATCTACCCGGGTGAGACGCAGCGCATCCAAAGGATCTTGCAGGAAGTCATCACCGTCCAAAAAGAAGTCGCCACTCGGGAAGGCGCGGTGTTGATGGACCTGCACGCCGCCATGGGCGGCGCGGGCACCGCCCAGCGTTGGGCCGCCATGCAACCGCCGCTCGCCCGACCCGACATGACGCACTTCACCAGCGAGGGCTACGACCTCCTGGGCCGCTACATCGTGGGCGGAATCATGAAGCTCTACGGCTCGGGCGCCGATTCGGGTGAGTCCGCGTCGGTGGGTCCGATGGATCCCCGAAATCGTCTGGCGGAGCTTTTGCCACCGCTTTATCCCGCCTCGAGTGCAGCCTCTGCGCCGTCCCCGGCGGCAATCCGCAGCCGGGTCCCTCCGCCGGAGCCTGTTTCCACATCGTCCTCGCAGATTTTTTACTTCCTTAAATACGACGGCCAACTCGTGGTTACCAATGATCTTTCGACGGTCAACTACAGCCAAGGCCGGCTGGTCAGCTCCGAAGAAGCAGAATGTTTGTTGCGCAGAAAAACCTACCCTTGTGATAATGCTAACCGATGGTGATCACAAGACGAGGGGTGGGGCGTTGGTTTGCGCTGGGGATCTTCGCCGTGTCGCTGGCGGGAGTCCTTATCCATCTGCCCCGGGCCTCGGCAGATAACACGACGGCCACCGCGACCACCCAGAAAACCGCCAAAACCAAGACGACCGCCAAGACCCAGAAGCCCGCATCCAAACGAAAAGTAGCCACCGCCAACGGGGCGAATTCGAGCGCCAGGACCACGAGATCCAAGACCGCGCCGCGGCCACGCCCGGCGCCCATCAAGCCCGTTCCCTTGACTCCGCTGGACCCTGTGCCCATTGAGGTGGGGGAAGGGAATCCGCTCGCCACCTTCTTTCAGGCGCTGGAGGGTCTTTCCTCTCCCGCCGCCGATGCGCCGGGACCGCCGGTGGTACGCATCATCCATTTCGGGGATTCGCACGTGGCCTCAGACTACTGGGCAGGAGTCCTCCGGGAAAACCTTCAGCAGCGCTTTGGGAATGCCGGACCAGGATTTGTCCTTCCCGGCAGGCCCTGGCAGACGATTCGCTATACGGAGGCTAAATCGCTGGATGGCCAGGGTTGGCGCACCGATGGGCTGCGGCTTGGCGAGAACGATGGCGTCATCGGACTCGGCGGAATGAGTTTGGAAAGCTACCGCGCCGCCAATCCGGCATCGGCGCTCGCCGCTTTTTCGCAGTTCGAGATCCTCGCCGCCACAACGCCGGCCTCTGATTGTTTGCAGGTGCAGGTGGACGACGTGGATTTTCCCAACCTTACGGCTCAAGCACAGCCGGTGATTCCCGCTCCATCGGCGTCCCCCAGCGCGCTGTTTCCAGAACCGAGCAGCAGGGACCTGGGTGGAGGCGCGGCTGACCCGCCCGAACCTCCCGCCCCGTTGACCCCCGTCCAGCGGACCAAGAAGCGCCGCAAGCCGCTGCCGCCCCCCGTGCCGCCTTGGAGGCCTTGGCCGGCAGACTCTCCTCTCGAATTGCTTCAGCTCAGCAGTACCGCTGCGCTTTCCGCCGGGCCCCACCGCATCTCCATTCGCAGCGGATGCGGCAGCAGCGCACGATTACTGGGCGTGGAACTCTTCAGCGGCTCCAAAGGAATCCTCTACGACACCGATGGTGTGAATGGCGCGCGGCTCACTGACCTCGAAAAGCCTCTGCCCGCACTGCGCAAGGCGCTGCTTCAGGAGTCGCACCCGGCGCTGATGATTGTCTCCTATGGCACCAACGATATCGGGACGAAAGGCTTCACCGCCGCCGGCTACGAGGAGACGGCCTTTCAAATACTGAGCAAACTCAAGGCGGATGCCGGCGACACTTCCATTCTGGTGACTGGCCCCACCGACCGCGGTAACGCACGAAAGAAAATGCGGACGTTCATTCAAGCAGCGCAGGCGGAACTCCAGCCGGCATTGCGCCGGGCCGCCCTGCGCGCGGGGTGCGCCTATTGGGATCAGCAAGCCGCCATGGGTGGGCCCGGCGCGATGACGCGCTGGGTGCGCGCGGGTCTGGCAGCCTACGACTATGTGCATCTCTCCGGACTGGGGTATAAGAAACTGGGCGATCTGCTTTACGATCAGCTTATGATTGAATACGGAAAATTCGAGAAAGCCCAATCGGGGGAGTAGGGGCATCTTCATGAAGCAACTTCCGCAGGCAAAGGGCTATGGCACTCGTTGAACCGGTCTTTCTTCTGTTTGCCTTGATCTCCTGCCTGCTTTATAGGAGCGCGTCGCGCTCCGCTTCCCTGCGGCCTATTGTGCTGGTGGCGCTCTCCCTGTTTTTCTACTCCACCTGGAACCCCTGGTATTGCCTGCCCATCACGGTTACCGCGCTTCTGGATTACACCACTTCCCGGCTGCTGGTGCGCACGCCAGGGGCGCGGGCGCGCAGCGCGTTGTTGACCACCGACATTATCCTGAACCTCCTGATTCTCGCCATTTTCAAGTATTTCAATTTTCTGCACGATAATGCCGCGCAGCTTTTTACCGTATTCGGACGAACGCTGCCGCCCGCGCCTTTCCGCATCGTGTTCATGGTGGGCATCTCCTTCTACACCTTCCAGTCCATGAGCTATGTCATCGATGTCTATCGCGGCGACCAGAAGCCGGCGCGGAACTTTTGGGAATACTTCGCTTTCGTTTCTTTCTTCCCCACCTTGTTGGCCGGTCCCATTACACGCGCCCGGGTGCTTTTGACTCAGTTACAGGAACCAGCGGCGCCTTTGACCGATCAGCAGGGAAGCGGCGCGCTGCTGATGATCGCGCGGGGATTCATCAAGAAGCTGATCTTTGCCGACTACCTTTCGGTGAACCTGGTGGACCGTGCTTTTGAGCTGCCGCGCATGTTTTCCTCGCTTGAACTCCTGATCGCCGTGTATGCCTTTGCCATCCAAATTTACTGCGACTTCTCCGGCTACAGTGACATCGCCATCGGGGTGGCGCAACTCCTGGGCTTCCGCCTGCCTGACAATTTCAATTGCCCCTACCGGTCGGAATCCATGGTGGAATTCTGGCGGCGCTGGCACATTTCATTTTCCACCTGGCTGCGCGACTATATCTTCTTCGCGCTGCCTTCCAGCCGGCGCGCCAAGTGGCGGCTCTACTGGAACACCCTGGTGACATTCGCACTGGGAGGAATCTGGCATGGCGCGTCATGGACTTTTTTGATTTGGGGATTGCTGCACGGGTTGGGACTTAGCGTGAATCATGCGGCGGAGGCGCTCTGGCCGCGGCGGGGAATGCAGACCCCCAAGCGCCTCTGGGTGCGGATTTCCGGAGCTTTGCTGACGTTCCATTTCGTTTGCCTGACCTGGATCTTTTTCCGCTGCGACTCGACGCAACAAGCCTTGGAGATTCTTGCGGGGATCGCGCGCGGGAGTACGGAACTCATCAATATTCCTTGGCCCGTGCCGGTGCTGATCGGGCTGGCGCTCCTGGCCCAGTGGTGGCCGGCGGATTGGCACCAGCGCGTGGAGGCATGGTTTGCGGCATGGCCGGCGCCCGTGCAAGCCGCCGCACTCTCCGGCGTGGCCCTATTGATCGGCTGGACCAGCCATTCGGCGGTCACGCAGTTTATATACTTTAAGTTTTGATATTGTCCCACTTCCGGGAACAGACGTATTGAGTGGTGCGGATGCGATTGCCCAAGACATGGTTTACGATTCTGGTCTTCTGCCTCTTTGCGGCAGTGCCTTACTGCGTTCCGTCCTTGGGCAGGTTTCGCATGGTGGAGCCGCAGCGTGTGGTTGCTCCCTTTGCTGCCTGGAGGATTGACGCGCTCGACCGGGTGTTTGTGAAACCCCATATGCCCCCGGCCGGGAATGCTCATCCCGCCGTAGCGGCGGCCTCCGCGCCCGCGGCGAGCGCTCCTCCAACGCAGCCGTTGCCTCCATCGTTTCTAACCGGAGACTATACTGGCAAGAACTGGCCGCTGCGCGAAGACGTACAACAGATCTTGCAGGAGCCCGCCGAAAGCGTCGCGATCCAGGATTTCGGCTGTGGGATGGCGCACTTCTATGCGGCACTCGCACGGACAGAACAGAAGCAGCCCGGCGCCATCACGCGCATCTGCCACTTCGGGGATTCCCCCATCAGCGGCGATCTCATTTCCGGCGAGGCGCGGACTTTGTTGCAGGAAAAGTTCGGCGACTCCGGCCACGGCTTTATCTTCGTCTCCAAGCCCTGGGACTTTTACTATCACGAGGGCGTCTCCATGGAGGGAAAGGGATGGCGTGTGACCTCGCCCGTGCTGCCCGGCGGGGGCGGCGGGGCGGTGGGCTTGGGCGGCGCGAGTTTTACCGCCGCGTCTCCTTCCGCATTTTCCCGGATTCGCACCGCCTCAAAAGGCGAGGGATCGGCCGTCAGCCGCTTCGATATCTTCTATCGGGCCCAACCTCAGGGTGGCACTTTGCTTGCGGATGTCGATAAGGAGCCGGAGCGGGAGTTCTCCACGGCGGCCGAGGTGAAGGCTTCGGCGGTGGCGTCCATCAGTGTGGAGGACGGCGCGCACACACTCAAGCTCAGCCCCAAAGGCGACGGCCCCGTGACGCTGTATGGCGTAGTCATGGAGCGCAGCACTCCCGGGGTGGTCTACGACACTCTGGGTTTGCTGGGCGGCACGGCGCACCACCTTACCCTCTTTCACGAGGATAGCTGGACGGCGGATTTGCAGAATCGCAAGCCTGACCTGGTTATTCTCAACTTTGGCACGAATGAAAGTACTTACGGGTACCTGCCTTTTGCGGAGTATCTGCACAACTACGCGGTGGTGATTCAGCGCATCCGGACGGCGCTTCCCAATGCGTCGATCCTGATCATGGCGCCCATGGACCGCGGCGCCCGCAATGATGACGGTGAAATTGTGACTATCCCCAGCATCCCCACCCTGGTGGCCGCGCAGCGGCGCGCGGCGCGTGCGGAAGGCGTGGCCTTCTTCAACACCTTCGCGGCCATGGGCGGGATGGGAACCATGGCGCGATGGTATGAGGACAAGCCGCGGCTGGTGACTGGCGATTTCACCCACCCCACCTACACGGGCGCGGGACAGTTGGGCGCCATGCTGGTCAACGCCCTCCTGAAGGGCTACGCGGAGTACCAGCAGAATCCGGGAGGCCAGCCGTGTACTCCCCCCAGCCCCTCTCCTGCGGACGACCAGAAGGCGGAGGGCGGTAAGCAGTAGGCAGTCGGCAGAACGCAGTCGACGGAAGGTATCGGGCTGGCAACATCCCGCCGGTTCCCAACGAACCTCATAACCCCTTGTGCATCATCAACATATTGGCTTCGGCCAAAACGGGCGCGGACCTATGTCATAAGCTGATTGTTTTCTTGAATATATTGGCTTCGGCGAAATAGAAGGACATTGCGGTAGGGATGGGCCTAAAATTGAGGCTAACTAGTTTATTTTCATCAACAT
>Ga0335085_10018483_pt1 | contig 10016 bp, 11 predicted proteins | sample Lox_Sample_45_FD_206712 | JGI IMG/M metagenome (GOLD analysis project Ga0335085, IMG submission 206712) | Soil microbial communities from Loxahatchee National Wildlife Refuge, Florida, United States - Lox_Sample_4.5 | ecosystem: Environmental > Terrestrial > Soil > Wetlands | place: USA... | reverse complement strand
TCGCACGCAAGAACCCCGGCGAACCGATGAGCAAGTACATGCGCGAAACCCTCGACACGGCGCAGAACCCGCAGTTCAGCACGGCGGAAACCCTCGTGCTCGACCGCGAGTTCACGACCGCGGTGGTCCTGCCGTCGGGCCTGCGCTACGTCATCCGTACGCCGGGCGCCGGCGACGCCAAACCCCGGGAGGGCCAGACGGCCACCGTCCAGTACGAGGGCCGGTTCCTGCTCGACGGCCGGAAGTTCGACAGCAGCTACGACCGCGGCCAGCCGTTCATCTTCCGGCTCGGCGTTGACCGGGTCATCCAGGGCTGGGAAACAACGGTGCTCGACATGAAACGGGGCGAGAAACGCACCGTGGTCATCCCGTGGTGGCTGGCCTACGGCGCCGCGGGCCACCCGCCGGCGATCCCCCCCAAGGCCTCGCTGGTGTTCGATATCGAACTGCTGGACTTCCACTGACCCCATGGGCGCAGCCCCGGCCTCGCCGCAGGCTGCGCCCCGGGGGAATCAGTTCACCGCGATCTTCCGCGGCTTGATCGCCTCGGCCTTGGGCAGCGAGGCGCGCAGCACGCCGTCGACCAGCTCGGCGTGGATTTTCCCCACGTCGATCGTATTGTCGTGCGAGAACGACAGCTCGTAGGCCGCCTCGGGCGATTCGCGGTACAGGGCCGTCCAGCCGGCCGGCGCCTTCCACTGGCGGCGGCCGCGGACCGTGATCCGGCCCTCCTCGGCCGTGATCTCCAGGCCGTCCTTGGCCACGCCCGGCAGGTAGACGGTCAGGCCCCAGGCCTCGGGGGTCTCCTTGAGTTCAAACCACGGACGCACCGTGGCCTCGGCGGTGTCGGGTGCCGGGGACCGGCGAGCAAACGGGGAAACGAGATTTTGCAAACGGGACATGATGAAACCTCCGGTTTCAGTTCAGGGTTGAGGGTTCAGGGTTCAGGGTCGCCGCTTCACTTCACCTCGACGGTGACCTTCCGCGGCTTCGCCTCCTCCTTCTTGGGCAGCGTGACCGTGAGCACGCCGTTCTCGTAGGCGGCGCTCACCTTGTCGGCGTGCACATCCTCGGGGATGGCGACCGAGCGGCTGAGGGCGAAGGACTCCCCGCCCTCCGGGCCCTTGGCCTTGCGGGTGGCCCCGATCGTCAGGTAGCCGTTGACCATCTCGACGTTGATGTCCTGGCGGTCGACGCCGGGCAGGTCGGCGCGGACGTAGGTGTGATCCTTGTCCTCGTAGAGATCGACCGGGAACCGGTTCTCCAGCGCCGGGGACAGGAAGTCCGAGAGCGTGGACTCGAACCAGCGGTCGATGTCGTTTTCGAGCCCCGTCCAGGGCACGGGGGACGAGAAACCGAACGCCGGCAGCAGGCTGCCGCGCGGGTGGGTGTAGCGAATGAGACTGCGCATGGTGTTTTTCTCCTTGGGATTTTGATTGAGTGACTGACTGCCCGGGAAATAGCTGCCGCGGTGCCGGCGGCCGCGTCCGGCAAGTGGCGCTGGCTCCGGAACTTAATTCCGCCGGCCCGGGCGCGCCGGGTCAGGCTTGCCCGCGGTGGGTCGCACCGCCGGGCAAAATCGTCCCGCCCCGCTTCCCCCGGCGCGAAAAACCGTGTTCTTCCGCGGCGAACTGTGCTTACGCTCCCCGCCTCCACCCGGCATGACCTACGATTTCGACACCCCGATCGAGCGGCGCGGCACCGACTCCCAGAAGTGGCAGAAATACGCCGGCCGCGACATCCTGCCGCTGTGGGTGGCGGACATGGATTTCCGCACGGCGCCCGAGATCATCGCCGCGCTGCAGGAGCGCGTCGCCCACGGCGTGTTTGGCTACGCCCGCCCCACCCCGACCCAAGTCGAGGCGGTGGTGGCGGCCTTCGCGGCGCGTTACGGCTGGCGCGTCGAACCGGACTGGCTGGTATGGCTGCCGGGGCTGGTGGTCGGGCTCAATGTCACCGCCCGCGCCTGCGCCGCGCCCGGCGAGGCGGTCCTGTGCACGACCCCGGTCTACCCGCCGTTCATGACCGCCCCCGCCCACCAGGACCGCACGGTGGTCACCGTGCCGCTCGCGCTCCACGCCGCGGCCCGCCGCTGGGAGATCGACTGGGACGCGCTCGAGCGCGCCGTCACCCCGCAGACGAAACTGTTCTTCCTCTGCAACCCGCACAATCCCGTCGCCCGCGTCTTCCGCCGCGAGGAGCTGGCGCGCCTCGGCGAGTTCTGCCGCCGCCACCGCCTCGTGCTCTGCGCGGACGAGATTCACTGCGATCTGATTCTCGAGGCGCAGCCGCACGTCCCCGCCGCCGCGCTGGATGACGACCTCGCCCGCCGCACCATCACGCTGATGGCGCCGAGCAAGACCTACAACCTGCCCGGCCTCGGCACCTCGCTCGCGATCATCCCGGACGCCGGGCTGCGCCGCCGCTTCGTCGCCGCGACCGCCGGCATCGTCGCAGAGGTGAATTGCCTCGGCTACACCGCGTGCGCCGCCGCCTACCGCGACGGCGAGCCCTGGCGGCAGGCGCTGCTCGCCTACCTGCGGGGCAACCGCGACCATCTCGCCGACTTTGTCGCCCGCGAGCTGCCCGGGGTGCGTCTGGAGGCGCCGATCGAAGCCACCTATCTCGCCTGGCTCAACGTCGCCGCGCTCGGGCTCCCGGACCCGGTCGCCCATTTCGAAACCCACGGCGTCGGCCTGTCGGCCGGCCGCCACTTCGGCGCCGCGCCTGGCACCCACGTGCGGCTCAACTTCGGCTGCCCGCGCGCACAACTCGCCGAGGCGCTCGCGCGGATGAAGCGGGCGGTCGCCGCCCGGCCGCGGTCCGCCTGAGCCGTCACCCCCCGATGAAATACCCGCAGTTCCTCCTCCTCGTGGCGCTCGCCGTGCTTTCGGTCGTGCAGGCGGCGTGGCTGCAGTTCCACCTGCCGGCGCTGGTGGCCACGCACTTCAACGCCGCCGGCGAGGTCAACGGCTGGATGAGCCGGGCGTACTTCCTGCGCTACGAACTGGGTTTCACGCTCGGGATGGGCGCCCTTTTCACGACGCTCGCCTTCCTCTGCGTGGTGCTGCCCGCCGCCTTGATCAATCTGCCGCGCAAGGACTACTGGCTGGCCCCGGAGCGGAGCACGGACACCCGGCGGCGCCTCGCCGGCATGGCGTTGGCGTGCGGCTGCGGCGCCGAGGCGTTCTTCATCTTCCTCCACCAGCAGCTTTACCTGGCCAACCTGCGGAGTGATCACCAGCTCCCCATCCCCGCCGGGGTGACGATGGCCGTCGCCGTCGTGCTCATCGCCGGGCCGGTGCTCCGCCCGCTGCTGCGCTTCAGCCGCAAGCCGGCGCCGCCGGCCTGACGCGGCCCGTCGCCCCCGCCATGCGCCTCGGTCCGCACGAACTCGCCTCCAACCTCTTTCTCTCGCCGCTGGCGGGTTACACCAACCTGCCCATGCGCCTGACCCTGCGCGAGCTCGGCGGGCTCGACTGGGCCACCACCGACCTGGTCAACGCCCGCTCGCTGCTGGAGAAAAAGCGCCAGGCGCTCTCGCTGATCCAGACCTCCGCCGAGGACCGTCCGCTCGCCGTGCAGCTGTTCGGCAGCGTCCCGGGCGAGATGCGCGACGCCGCGGTGCTGCTCGAGTCGCTCGGCTACGCCTCGGTCGACATCAACATGGGCTGCCCGGTGCGCAAGGTCGTGCGCACCGGCGGCGGCGCCTCGATGATGACCGAGCTGCACAAGACCGCCGCGCTCGTCCGCGGCATGGTCGAGGCGGTGAGGATTCCCGTGACCGCGAAGATGCGCCTCGGGTGGGACGAGGAGAACCTCACCGCCCCCGACCTCGCCCGCGTGCTGGAGGACGCCGGCGTCGCGGCGGTCTTCGTGCACGGGCGCACCCGGGCCCAGGGCTTCGGCGGCACGGTGAACCTCGCCGGCATCCGCGCGGTCGTCGCGGCCGTGCGCCGGATTCCGGTGATCGGCAACGGCGATGTCACCACGCCCGCGGCGGCGCAGGCGATGCTCGCGGCCACCGGCTGCGCGGGGGTGAGCATCGGCCGCGGCGCGTTCTACAATCCCTGGATCTTCCGCCAGACCGCCCACTACCTGCGCACCGGCGAACTGCCGCCCGAGCCGCCCTTCGCCGAGCGGGTGCGCGTCATGCACCGCCACCTCGACCTCATGCTCGCGGTCTTCGGGGAGGACCGGGGCTGCCGGATGTTCCGCAAGGCCGCCGCCTGGTACACCAAGCGCTGCGGGCCGGTGGGCGAGTTCCGCCACCGCCTCGTCAATTTCCGCACCCGGGCGGAGTTCGACGCGACCCTGGCCGCCTTCCAGACCTGGCGCACCCAGTTCTGCGACGCGCGCGGCGAGCTGCTGCCGCGCTACCGCCCGGCCGAACCCCCGCCGCTCGGCATGCCGGGCCCCGACGCCATTCCGGTGCCCAAGGGCCCGGTCGCCGTCTGGTGATGCCGCTGCCGGAACGGCGGCGGCCGGTTTCGGGTTCAGGGTTCTGAGTTCAGGGTTGAGGAGGGACCCGCCTTCCGGAATAACTCTGAACCCAGAACGCTGAACCCCGAACCGATGTCCCATTTCTGGCAGCTCATTCTCGGCACCGTCGTCTCCCTGCTCCCGGTGATCAACCCGGTGGCCTCGGCGCCGGTGCTGCTGGCGATCACCGAGGGCGACTCGGAGGCGCGCCGCCTCTGGCAGGTGAAAAAAGGCTGCTACTACATGGTGCTCATCCTCGTGAGCTGCCTGGTCGGCGGCGATTTCATCATCCGGTTCTTCGGCATCTCCATCCCCGGCATCCGGATCGCCGGCGGGCTGCTGGTCTCCGGCATCGCCCTGTCGATGCTGGCGGCGCCGCAGGAGAGCGCGGACGAGCACCGGCGGCGCGAGGAGGCGCGCGCCAAGCGCGACATTTCCATGACGCCGCTGGCGATGCCGATGCTGAGCGGCCCGGGCTCGATGGCCATGACCATCGGCTTCATCTCCCTGGCGCGGCACTGGCTGGACTACGTCGCCATCGTGCTCGGCATCGTCCTCGTGGCCGTGATCAGCTACGTGGTGCTGCGGCTCTCCGGCACCATGGTCCGCCTGCTCGGGGCGAACGGCATGAACGCCCTCACCAAGTTCATGGGCTTCCTGCTCCTCTGCGTGGGTATCCAGTTCGTGGTCAACGGCCTCACCAGCATCGCCACGGACCCGGAGCTGCTGCAGGCCATCCGCACCGGCCTCGGCCGCTGACGCGCCGGTCAGAACTTTCGCCGCAGCGTGTGGCCGGCGGCGTCCTGAAAGATGACCTGCTCCGTCGCCGGATCCACGCCGGCGAAGATGACGCCGAGATCCTGGTCCAGCACGTCGCCCTGGCTGTAGGTGATGCCGCCGACGAATAGCCGCGCCGGCGGGCCGACGCGGAAGCCGCCGATCTTGAGCTGGTCGACGTAGGCGCGGAAACGCGGGCTCGGCCCGGCCGGCACCGGCGGCGGCGCGGGCTTGGGAGCCGGCGCCACTTCCGCCGGCGGGTTGCTGGCGCCAGCGGAGGACGGGGTCTTGCCCTTGGTGGCGGGGGCGGACGCCGGCGGCTTGGCCGCGGTCGTGGCCGGCGCGGGCGTCGCCGGCTTCGCGGCGGGCTTGCGGATGACCGCCGGCTTGGGCGGGGGTGGCGGAGGCGGAGCGGTCAGCTTCCGGTAGACGATGAATGCCACCACGAGCAGGATCACCGCGGCCAGCGCTCCGAGTCCCACCTGGATCTGGCGCACCCGCCACGGCTGCGGTTTGCGCGCCACCAATGGCGGGGGCGGGGTCGAGCCGGTCTCCACGACCACGGGCGCCGGCCCCGCCGGGGGGGCGGTGGGCGCCGGGGCGGACGCGGCCGCCGCGGGAATGGCGGTGGGCGCCGCCTCCGGGACGGCGGGCGTTTCCACGACGGCGGCCGCGGGCGGCGTGCTATCGCCGATCATCGTGATCGGGGGCGCGGACGTCGGCGGCGCCAGCACCTTCGCCTTGAGCTTCAGCTTGGCGCTGTCCTCATGGGCCGCGGCCGGCTCCGCGGCGGCAACCGGCGGTTGAGAAACTTCCAGCGGCGGCGCCTTCGGCTTGAGCTTCAGCTTGGCGGCGGCCTCATCCCTGACCTCAGCCGATTCCGGGGCCGGCTCCGGCGCGGCCGGGGGCGGGGCGGCGGGCGCACCTTCCGCCGGCGGGATCGGCACACGGGCCTTGAGCAGCACCCGTGGCGGGGCGCCCGGCTCCGCGGCCGGCGCTGCGGTTCCCCCGGGAAGCGGCGCCGGGACCGGCGGACGGCTCACCGGCATCGGCGGGGCGGACTTCCTGGTCTCAAAGGGCGTGATCGACATCCGCGGCTTGTCGGCCGGCTTCGGCGCTTCGCCCGATGACGGGGGCGCCGCGGGCGGGGTGGTGCCGGCCGGCGGGGGCACCGGGACCGGCGGCCGGCTGACGCCGGGCACCGGCGGCGCGGACTTTCCGGCCGCAAATGGCGCCAGCGAAATCCGGGGCTTGTCGGCCGGCTTCGGCGCCTCGCCCGACGACGGGGGCGCGGCGGGCGGGGTCGTGCCGCCCGGCGGCGGGGCGGGGATCGGTGGGCGGCTGAGACCAGGCACCGGCGGTCGGGTCATCGGCGGAGCGGACTTTTTGGTCTCAAAGGGTGTGATCGACATCCGCGGCTTGTCGGCCGGCTTCGGCGCTTCGCCCGATGACGGAGGTGCTGCAGGCGGCGTCGTTCCGGCCGGCGGGGGCACCGGGACCGGCGGCCGGCTGACGCCGGGCACCGGCGGCGCGGACTTTCCGGCCGCAAATGGCGCCAGCGATATCCGGGGCTTGTCGGCCGGTTTCGGCGCCTCGCCCGACGACGGGGGCGCGGCGGGCGGGGTCGTGCCGCCCAGCGGCGGCGCGGGGACCGGTGGGCGGCTGACGCCAGGCACCGGCGGTCGGGTCACCGGCATCGGCGGGACGGACTTCTTGGTCTCAAAGGGTGTGATCGACATCCGCGGCTTGGCCGGATCGGCCGGCGGCGGGGACGCGGGCGCCGGGGCGGGTGCGGCGGGCGGAGGCACCGGCGGCGCCGTCGGCCCGGCCGGCGGGGCAGTCGGCGGGGGGGACGGCGTTGGTCCCGGCTCGCCGCTCGTCTTCAGCTTCAGCTTCGGGCGCGGCTCCTGGGAGGGCGTCTCGTCGCTCATGGGAACACCGTGTAGCAAAAACCCGCCGCAGCGAAACCAAAAAGATGCGCTCGCGGTCTCCCTTGGTATCCGTCAAGAAACCAGTCCCTCCATGACCCAGAAACGCCTCCTCCCCGCCGTCTTGCTCGGCGCCCTCGTGCTTACGGCCGGCTGCCATTTGTTCCACCACCGCGAGAAGGCCGCGCCGGAGCTGCCCCCGGCCGCCGGCGTCGAGTCGGAGTTTCGCGACCGCTGGATCGAGCGGCGGGTGCACGACCTCACGGCCGCCAACCCCAACCTGACCGAGGCCGAGGCCCGGCAGACCGCCGCGGCGGAGTTCGCCAAGCAGTTCCCCTACGTCAGCCTCCCCGCCCCGAAACCGGCCCGGTGAGCCGGCGGCTCACTTCTCGTGGGTGAAATCCACGAGCTCGATCTCGAAGACGAGCGCCGACATCCGCGGAATGCGCGGCGGGTCGCCCCGGGTGCCGTAGCCGAGCTCGTAGGGGACGATGATCAGCCGCTTCTCGCCCCGCTTCATCTGCTCGAGCGTCTCCTCCCACGCGGGGATGAGCTGGTCGCGGCCCACCCGCGCCTCGAAGGGATGCGCGGGATCGAGCGCCTCGTTGAACACCTTGCCGTTGAGCAGGCGCCCCGAGAAGAGCACCGACACCATGTCGCCGGCCCGGGGATGATCGCTGCCCGTGCCCGGCTTGAGGACCACGTAGCGCAGGCCGGTCGAGGTCTTGATCGCCTTCGGCCAGGTCTTCTCGACGTAGACCCGGTCATCCCACGACAGCTTCTCGCGCTGGGCGTGCAGCGGCAGGGCGCCGCCGGCGAGGCTCAGCACGACGAGGCAGAACACGGTGCGCATGCGGGAAGTCTTGTAAGCAACCGGCGAAAGTAAAGTCCCCAGCGGTGATTCGCCCCCTAGCCGCGCCCCGCCGCCCGCACGGCCGGGTGCGCCGCCACTCGCGCCAGCGCCCGCCGCAGCAGCGTCCGGCCCGGCTCGATGCGGTGCCAGGGCGAGGCACCCGAGGGATGCGGCAGCGGAATCACGTCGACCGGGCGCCCGCCCGCGGCGACGCGGAACGACCGGCCGACGACGGCGGCGAGCGGCTGGTCGCCGAGCAGCCGCCCGATCGCCAGCTTCCCGACCGGCAGCACCAGCTCCGGCTCGAGCAGCGCGAACTCGCGCTCCAGCCAGCGCGCGCAGTGGGCGATCTCGGTGTCGTCCGGCACCCGGTCGCCGCCGCCGGGCTTCTTGCCCGGGAAGCAGCGGCAGACCGCCGCGAAGTAGACGCGGTCGCGCGTCTCGTCCTCCGTCCAGCCGAGGGCGGAGGTGAACCAACCGAAGAGGGTGCGGCCGGCGGTCCAGGCGAACGGGCGGCCGAGCTTCGGCTCCTTGTCCCCCGGGGCCTGACCGATCAGGAGGATGCGGCCGGCCACCGGCCGCCCCACGACCACCGGGGGATGCATGCGCGGGCACAACCGGCAGCGCTGGAGCGCGGCGAGATGGCGGCGGACCTGGGCGGCGGTGGCGGGCATGGTCGCTCAGGCGGCGCGGCGGAGGGTTTCGAGCGTGTCGAACACGACCTCGGCCGGCCGGTCGGCCCGCACCCGCTCCGCCGCCGCGGTGCAGGCGGCGCGCACCGCCGCGTCGCGCCGGAGGTGGTCCAGCGCCGCCGCGACCCGCGCCGCGGTGAACCGGCGCGGATAAAGCCGCACCGCCACGCCCAGCCGCACCAGCCGCTGCGCATTGTCCGGCTGGTCGTGGGCCATCGGCATCACGAGCTGCGGGACGCCCGCGGCGAGCGCCTGCGAGAGCGTGCCGATGCCGCCGTGGTGCCCGACCGCGGCGACGCGGGGCAGGAGCCGGCTGAACGGCGCGTAGTCCACCGCCAGCGCGGTGGCCGGCAGCCGCGCCGGCAGCTGCTCGCGATGGGCGGTGGCGAGGATCGCGCGCGCCCCGAGCCGGTCGCACGCCGCCAGCGCCGCGGCGAAGAACTCGTGCCCGTGCGCCATCGCGCTGCCCGGCGTGAACAGCACCGGCGGCGGCCCGGCCGCGAGGAACCGCTCCACCTCCGGCGCCAGCTCCGGCCGCTCGCCCCGGTCATAGAGCGGAAAGCCGGCCAGCCGGCAGCGCGGCGGCCAGTCGGGCTGCGGCGGGCCGAACCAGGCGGGAAACAGCCCCAACACCGCGTCGGGCGAGTGCATCCACTCGCGCATCAGGCTGCGCGGCGGCGGCACGCCGGCGCGGGCGCAGGCGGCGCGCACCGCCGGCCCCGCCGCCTGGTCCAGCGGATTGGGCAGCGCGAAGCACAGCCGCTTCAGCCAGCGGGGCAGCCGCGCGAACCCCTCGAGGTGCGCCCGCAGCACGGGCGTCTCGTGCACGCTGAGAAACACCGACGGCTGCAGGTGGATCGTGGCCAGCGGCCAGCCGAACTTCTCCCGCGCCAGCCGGGCCCCGAGGGCGAGCAGCGAACCGGCCAGCACGACGTCGCCGTGGCCGGCGCGGTCCGCCGCGGCCGCGATCGCCTCGAACTGCGTCTCGGTGGCCCGGCCGGCGTGGCCGAGGATCAGGTTCATGGCCCGCCCCGCATGCCACAGGTCGGGATCGCGCACCAGGCGCTCGTAGTCCGCGAGCGTGCCGACCGTGACGACCGGCAGGCCCGCGGCGCGGGCGAGCTCGTCGAACGGCGGCGTCAGGATGAGCGTCACCGCGTGGCCGCGGGCACGCAGCCCGTGCGCGATCCAGAGGAACGGGTTCACATCGCCGGCGCTGCCGACCGGCGTGAGGATGAAGTGGCGGGGCATGGCGGGCCGCGCTCAGATGCTGTATTTCGCCCG
>Ga0335085_10018482_pt1 | contig 10016 bp, 15 predicted proteins | sample Lox_Sample_45_FD_206712 | JGI IMG/M metagenome (GOLD analysis project Ga0335085, IMG submission 206712) | Soil microbial communities from Loxahatchee National Wildlife Refuge, Florida, United States - Lox_Sample_4.5 | ecosystem: Environmental > Terrestrial > Soil > Wetlands | place: USA... | reverse complement strand
AAGGACTACGGCGTCGTCGGCCGCCGTTTCGGGCTTGCGGACGATGAGCTCAAGAGCCGCCTGGTGATCGTGGGCAACGACGACAAGAGCGACCCGGACTGCCGCTATCGACAGGTCGTGATGGTGCACGACAAGCGCATGATGGATCGGCCTTCGCCGCCGCTCGGTGTCGTGCTGCGCGGCCTCCTGCGCGAAGGCGGAGGCGACATCAAGCGCGGCTTCGATTCCTACTTCGATCGCTCCGGCGGCGCGCCGCTGTCCCTGCAGGAAGGTGTAGCAGCGAGGTTCGACTACTGGGGCAGCTACGCGGAGAATCGCGTGCATCCCATCGTATCGACCGTCAAGTAACGCACGTCAACGAATCGCGCACCTGCCCGCGCGCGAGCTCGTCAGCTCTTCTTGCTGAATCCCGTGCACCGCAAGTGCCGGGCCTCCACGGTCCATGATTTCGAGGCTGGGTTCCAGAGCAGCATGTTCTGCGTGGCGTTGACGTAGCTCGCGCCGTCCTCCGAAAGCCGGAACTTGCCGTTGCCCTTCGCCGCGACCTTGACGCTGTAGACGTACCAGCGCTTGGCGTTGGCGCGGTCGGAGGTGTCCTCGATCTGGAAGCGCGGCGCGCCGTCGATCGTCACTTTGAGGTCGTCGAAAGCCTCGCACTTTGCTCCCAGCCACGCCGCCTGCAGGATCTGCTGCGCGTCGGCGGGCGGCTTGAGGTCGGACTGCGTGTTCTGCTCGTAGACCTTGACCGTCTGCAGCTCCCACTTGCTGCCGAAGAGCCGGTATTCGACCCAGAAGCGATCGCTCGATTTCGACTTGTCGGCGCGCTCCACCATCGCCCCGCCGTAGTAGCGGATGACGATCGCGACGCCCTCCTTGCGCTCCGGTCCCGTGATCTCGAGCACCCGGTCGCCCGGCTGCTGCTTCTTGTAGTCGGCGAGAACGTCCTTCTTGGCCTGCTCCCAGCCGGGCGCGGGCTGGGCGGCGGCGGCGGCCGGAAGCAGCAACAGGGCGACGCAGAGCGTGCGCAGCAGTACGGTCATGGAGCCTCCCCTCCGTGAGCGTGCTAGACTACACCCACAGCGCCGATTTGATGTTCAGCTTGCGGGCGCTCTACAAATGCCGCTAAAGAGACGGAAAGAAGCCCGTTCTCGCGAAAGCTGAACGGGCTTTTCTTTTGCGGAGCCGGCGTGATCGTAGAAGCGAAGAAGGCGAAGTTCGACGAGCCGCTCGCGCTGAAAGGCGGCGCGGTGCTGCCCGCGTTCGAGCTCGCCTACGAGACCTACGGCACGCTCAACGCCGCGCGCTCGAACGCGGTGCTCGTCTGCCACGCGCTGAATGCCTCGCACCACGTCGCGGGCACCTATGCCGACGACCCGAAGAACGTCGGCTGGTGGGACAACATGGTCGGCCCCGGCAAGCCGCTGGACACCGACCGCTTCTTCGTCGTCGGCAACAACTACCTCGGCTCGTGCTTCGGCTCTACGGGCCCCACTTCGACCAACCCGGCGACCGGCAGGCCCTGGGGCGCGGATTTCCCGGTGGTCACGGTCGAGGACTGGGTCGCCGCGCAGGCGCGCCTCGCCGACCGCCTCGGCATCGAGCGCTTCGCCGCGGTGATGGGCGGGTCGCTCGGCGCGATGCAGGCGCTGCAGTGGTCGCTCTCGTACCCGCAGCGCGTGCGCCACGCGATCGTGATCGCCGCCACGCCGCGCCTCTCGGCGCAGAACATCGCCTTCAACGAGGTCGCGCGCCAGGCGATCATGACCGACCCGGACTTCCACGGCGGCCACTACTACGACAAGGGCGTGGTGCCGCGCCGGGGGCTGCGCATCGCGCGCATGATCGGCCACATCACCTACCTCTCGGACGACGCGATGATGGAGAAGTTCGGCCGCGCGCTGCGGCGCGCGGCGCCGGGCTTCGATTTCGACGTTGATTTCGAGATCGAGTCCTACCTGCGCCACCAGGGCGACAAGTTCGCCGACTACTTCGACGCCAACACCTACCTGCGCATCACCAAGGCGCTCGACTACTACGACCCGGCGGCCGACTTCGGCGGCAACCTCTCGGCGGCCTTCGCGCGCGCGCAGGCCGATTTCCTCGTCGTCTCGTTCACGAGCGACTGGCGCTTCTCGTCGCAGCGCTCGCGCGAGATCGTGCGCGCGCTGCTGGACAACCGGCGCGTGCTCTCGTACCTGGAGATCGACGCGCCGCAGGGCCACGACGCGTTCCTGCTCGACGACGCGCGCTACCACGCGGCGCTCGCCGCCTATTTCGCCAACATCGCCCTGTGAGCCGCGCGCATGACTGAAACGCAGATCATCGAGCGCTGGGTCGCGCCGGGCGGGCGCGTGCTGGACCTCGGCTGCGGCGACGGCGCGCTGCTCGAGCACCTCTGGCGCGCGCGCCAGGCGCCCGGCTACGGCGTCGAGATCGACGACGCGAAGCTGCTCGCCTGCCTGAAGAACGACGTCAACGTGCTGCAGATGGACCTGGAGGACGGCCTCGCCGCGTTCGCCGACCGCTCGTTCGACCACGTGATCCTCTCGGAAACGCTGCAGGCGATCCACCGCCAGGAGCCGCTACTGAAGGAAATGCTGCGCGTGGGGCGCGAGGCGATCGTCTCGTTCCCCAATTTCGGCTACTGGCGCGCGCGCATCCAGATCGCGCTCGCCGGCCGCATGCCGGTGTCGAAGGAGCTGCCCTACCAGTGGTACGACACGCCGAACGTGCACCACTGCACGCTCGTCGACTTCGAGGCGCTCTGCGCCAAGCTCGGCTTCAGGGTCCTCGAGCGCGTCGTGCTCACCGGCGGGGCGCCGGTCTCGGTACTGCCGAACCTGCTCGGCGCGCTCGTGATCTACCGCGTAAGCGCCTAGAACTGCGCTATTCGGACGAGCGCCGGCCCGCGGGCGGCAGCTTCGGCGGCTTCGCGGGCTTGAGCGGCCCCCAGACGCGGCTGTAGTAGGTGTCGGCGAGCTGCAGCGCGGCCACCGGGTTGTGGCCGAGCACGCGATCCTTGGCGACCAGCACCGTGGTGAGGCCCTTGGCATGCTTGAAGAACAGGCTGTCGTGGCCGATGCACAGGCCCAGCACGATATTGAGCTCGCAGCCGTGCGCGTTCAGCAGCTCCGCCTGCGCGATGGGGTTGCACAACGGCTCGAACTGGCCGGGCCGGATCTTCTCCGCGTCGTCGAGGCCCAGCGCTTCCTTCGGAATGTTGTCGTTCTTGCACGCCACCGAGACGACTTCGAAGCCGTGGCTCTCGAGGATGCCGGACAGCACGTAGGCGTGGTCCTCGAAGCTGATGCAGTTGGCGATGCCGAGCTTGCGGAAACCCATCTTCCGTGCGAACTCGACGATTTCCTCCACGCGCGTCCACCTGCAATAGCCCTCGGCCTCCACGCGCGCGGATTCCTGGGAAATGCGCCGGATCTCCGGGTCGTCGTACCAGGCGCGCGCCGCCGCCTGGGACCGCGGGTCCACCTTGCTCGGGCAGAAGCCGGGGCCGCGCTCGGCCGCCTCGCCTTGCCGGCAGGCGCGCACGCTGGGCGGGCAGTAAGCGCAGGCGGGATCTTCGTAGGTCATCGTGGCGGCTCCTTTGCCGACCCACAGTACGAGCGCAAGCGCCCGGCGAATTGATCCACGTCAAGCGGGCCGGGACCGGCGCGCGGTCTACTCTCCAGCCATGGTCAGAAAGGCGCTCATCGCCGGAGCGGTGGTACTGCTGCTCGCCGCGCAGGAGCAGTGGACGGTGCAGCACGTGGCGCGCGTCGACCTCGCCTTGCCCGTGCTCGCGGGCCTCGGCCTGAACATGGAGCAGCTCCGCCAGGACATGCGAAGCCCCGCGCTCGACGAGCTGGTTCGGCAGGACCTGAAGGATGCCGTGGCGCTCAACGTGGCCCAGACGCCGGAGTTCTTCGTCAACGGCCGGCCGCTCCCGAGCTTCGGCTACGATGAGCTGAAGGCGCTCGTCGAGCAGGCGCTGCGCGAGAGCTACGGCTGACGCGGGGGCGCGAGCGCCGCCGCGAGGAGGTGCAATGGCTGTTTCCATCGTTCGCCTCGGATCGCCGCGCACGCGCGGCGAGGGGCTGCGCATCGGCACCGTGCGCCGGCCGCCGCGCGGCGTGCCGAAGGCGAAGTTCGCCGCCGAGGACTGGTACGACGTCTGGCTGCCGGAGCTCTCGCCTTCCGAGACCGTCGTCAAGCTCGGGCAGAAGGCCGACAGCGACGCGCAATGGAGCGCGTTCGCGAAGCGCTACGAGAAGGAGATGGCGGCGGCGGGCGCGGCCAGGCTGCTCGAGCTGCTCGCCGCGCTGTCGCACACCGCGGATTTCTCGGTCGGCTGCTACTGCGAGCACGAGGCGCGCTGCCACCGCTCGGTGCTGCGCCGGCTGCTGCAGGAGCGCGGCGCGCGCATCGCCTCCTAGGGGCCGTCGCGGCCCGCCGAGCCGGCCGGCACCTCGGCGAGGCCCGAGCGCATCATGAGCCAGAACAGCAGCACGCCGGGCAGCGCGACCAGCGTGGTGAACAGGTAGAAATTCACGTAGCCGATCGCGCCGATGAGCGCGCCGGCGGTGGTGCCCGTGAGAAAGCGTCCGGCGATGCTCGCCAGCGCCGAGAGCAGCGCGTACTGGCTCGCGGTGAAGCGCAGGTTGCACAGCGCCGACAGGTAGGCGACGACCGTGACGCCGCCGACGCCGCTCGCGAAGTTCTCGAAGCCGACCGCCGAGGCGAGCCCGAGGTTGGTGTGTCCGGCAAGCGCGAGCCCGGCGAAGCCGAGGTTCGACACCGCCATGAGGACCAGGCTCGCGAGCACCGAGCGCTGCATGCCTTGCCGCTCGTAGAGCACGCCGCCGGCGAAGATGCCGGCGAGCAGCGCGGCGAAGCCCACGCCCACGTCGTAGTACGCGACCTCGTCGTTGCTGAAGCCGAGATCCTGGAACAGCAGCCGCAGCGTGAGGTTGGCGAGCGTGTCGCCGATCTTGTGGATCAGCACGAACAGCATCACCACGAGCGCGCCCTGGCGCCGCGCGAATTCGGCGAGCGGGCTGAAATAGGCGATCAGCGCCTCGACGGCGCCGTGCATCGCGGCCGGCTCGCGATGCCGCGCCGGCTCGCCCACGACCGCGCCGACCAGCATCGCCGGCAGCGCGAACACGGTGCAGGCGGCGTAGGCGGCGAGCCAGCCGTAGCGCGCCGCGACCACGAGCGCGAGCCCGCCGGCCGCCGCGGCGCCGATGCGCCAGCCGTACTGCGACATGCCGGAGCCGGCGCCGAGCTGGCGCGGCTCGAGCAGCTCGATGCGGTAGGCGTCGATGATGATGTCGTACGTCGCGCCGGCCACGCCGACCGCGACGGCGGCGGCGGCGACGGCGAGCAGCGAAGCGTCCGGGTCCGCGGCGCCGAGCAGCGCGACCGTCGCGATCACCAGCGCCCCGGCCAGCCACAGCCAGCTGCGCCGCTGGCCGAACCTGCCGAGCAGCGGCAGCCGCACGTGGTCGACGAGCGGCGCCCAGAGGAACTTCAGGTTGTAGGCGAGGATCGCGAGCGCGAACGCGGTCACCGTGCTCTTGCCGACGCCGTGCTGCGCGAGGCGCGTGGTCAGCGTGGCGCCGATCATCGCGAAGGCGAAGCCGGAGGAGACGCCGAGGCACAGCGCCGCGAGCGGCGCGGCCTCGAGATACGGGCGGACGCCCTCGGGCAGCCGCTCGCGCAGCCGGGCAAGCGGGTCGGCGAGCGCCATGGCAGGGCAGTTTACCCGCGTGAAGCACGACGTCCTCTGCCATTGCCACGCGGTGCAAAAACCGTTAGTCTGCCGCTCCCGTTCGCATCTCCGTTCTCCCCAAGCAATGAGCGCCCAACCCATGACCACCGACGTCAACAAGGACAAGCTCGTCGCCGACCTCAAAGTCGTGGTCGCCGACGCCGAGGAACTGCTGCGTGCCACGGCCTCGCAGGCGGGCGAGAAGGTCGTCGCCGCGCGCGAGCGCATCCAGGCCTCGCTCGCGACCGCCAAGGTGAAGCTCGGCGAGGCCGAGCGCGCGGCCGTCGCCAGGGCGAAGGAAGCCGCCAGGGCGACCGACGACTACGTGCACGACAATCCCTGGCAGGCGGTCGGCATCGCCGCCGGCATCGGCGTCCTGCTCGGCCTGCTGATCGGCCGCCGCTAGCGCGCCGCCCGGCGCGGGCGAGGCGACAGGTTCCCATGCTGGGCTCGGTGAGAGATCTGGCGCGCATCCTGCTGTCGTTCGCGGAGACGCGCACGCGGCTGGCCGCCACCGAGCTGGAGGAGCAGTCGCTCCGGCTGGTCGAGATCCTGCTCTGGCTCGCCGCGGCGATCTTCTTCCTCGGCGTCACGCTGCTGTTCGTCGCGGTGCTCATCGTGCTGCATTTCTGGGATTCCGACCGGCTGCTCGCCGCGGGCCTGATCGCGGCGCTGTTCGCCGGCGCGGGCGTCGTCTCGGCGCTGATGGTGCTCGCGCGCATGCGCGCGCGCCCGAAATTCCTCGCCGCCACGCTCGCCGAGCTGCAGCGCGACAAGGAGCGCCTCACATGAGCGGCGCCGCGGGACGCCGATGCGCGAGCGCCTGATCCGGCTCGCCGAGCGCCGCGCGCTGCTGCAGGAGCGCGCGCGCGCCGAGCGCGAGAAGCTCGCCGAGCTCGTCGCCCGGAGCGACGAGTGGGCGCGCCTGCTGCAGGGGGTGGGCCGCGTCGCCGAGGAGCTGCGCCGTCAGCCCTGGATCGCCGCCGCCGCCGTCGCGCTGTTCGCGGCGCTGTGGCCGCGCCGCGCGCTGCGCTGGCTCATGAAAGGCTGGGCCGCCTGGCGGCTCGTGCGCGGCGCCCGGCGCTGGCTCGCGCAGCTCGCGGCGCGCTCCGGCCACGCCGCCTGAGCTCAGCGCCGCGCGAGCGGCCAGTCGTAGTCGATCGTGAGCGGCGCGTGGTCGGAGAAGCGCCGCTTCAGGTAGATCGCTTCGCGACGCGCCGCCCTGGCCGCGCCGGGCGTCGCGATCTGGTAGTCGATGCGCCAGCCCACGTTCTTCGCCCAGGCCTGGCCGCGGTTGGACCACCAGGTGTACTGCTCGGGCTTCGCGTTCAGGCGGCGGAACACGTCGACGTAGCCCAGCTCGTCGAACACGCGCGTGAGCCAGGCGCGCTCCTCGGGAAGGAAGCCCGAGTTCTTCTGGTTGGAGCGCCAGTTCTTCAGGTCGATCTCCTTGTGCGCGATGTTCCAGTCGCCGCAGAGGATGAGTTCGGATTCTCTGTCACGAATTTGTTTTAAATGAAGAAAGAATTTCTTCAAGAATCGAAACTTCGAAGCCTGCCGGTGCGGACCTGCCGAGCCCGACGGCAGGTAGACCGAGATGACCGAAAGCTTGCCGAAGTTCGCCTCGAGGTAGCGGCCCTCGGAGTCGAACTCCTTCACCCCGAATCCCATCACCACGGACTCGGGCTCGCGCTTCGAGTACAGCGCGACGCCGGCATAGCCCTTCTTTTCGGCGCAATGGAAGAAGCCGTGATAGCCCTTCGGCGCGAGCACCTTCTGCTCGAGGTCGGCTTCGTGCGCCTTCACCTCCTGGAGGCACACGACGTCGGCCTTCTGCGCCGGCAGCCAGGCGAACAGCCCCTTGCGCTCGGCCGAGCGAATGCCGTTGACGTTGAGCGTGATGACCCGCAAAGCGAGCCTAGGTGCTCGGGAAGCTGGCGACCCCGCCGTGCGCGGCCGACCACTCGGCCGGCGCGTTGAGGAACTTCTCCACCTCGGCGAGCTGCGCCGCGCCCAGGTAGCTGCCCTGCTTGACCACGCGCAGCACGTCCCACCAGGTGGCGAGGTAGTGCAGGCGCACGCCGAGCTCCTGCATCACCTTCTTCGACTCGGGGAAGATGTCGTAGTAGAAGTTCACGAACACGTGCTCGACCACCGCGCCCGCCTCGCGCAGCGCCTTGCAGAAGTTGATCTTGGATCGGCCGTCGGTGGTGAGGTCCTCTACGAGCAGCGTGCGCGCGCCCTCGCGGATGTCGCCCTCGATCTGCGCGTTGCGGCCGAAGCCTTTCGGCTTCTTGCGGATGTACTGCATCGGCAGGCCGAAGCGGTCGGCGATCCACGCCGCGTAGGGGATGCCCGCGGTCTCGCCGCCGGCCACCACGTCGAACTGCTCGAAGCCCGCGTCGCGCGACAGCGTCGCGGCGGCGAAGTCGACGAGCTGGCGCCGGATGCGCGGATAGAAGATGAGCTTGCGGCAGTCGATGTAGACCGGGCTCGCCCAGCCGGAGGTGAAGATGAACGGCTTGCCCTCGGAGAACAGCACCGCCTTCACTTCCAGCAGCATCTTCGCGGTCGTGTCGGCGATGAATTCGCGATCCGCGGAGCGCATGGCGGGGCGAATTTTATCAGGTCGGTCAACGCGCGGTCCTGCGGCGCGTTAGAATCGATGCCGTCTTCCGAACCGGAGCCCGCTCTCATGCGCGCCGCCCTCGTCGCCGCTCTCGCCCTGCTGCCGGCCGTCGCGCTCGCGCAGTCCTACCGCTGCGTCGGCGCCGACGGCAAGAAGTACTACGGCCAGTCGGTGCCGCCGCAGTGCGTGGGCCAGCCCTACGAGCAGCTCGACTCGCGCGGCGTGGTCGTGAAGCGCGTCGACCCGGTCCGCAACGCGGAAGATCGCGCGAAGCAGGAAGCCGAGGATGCCGAGCGCAAGAAGCAGGCGGCGGCCGCCAAGGAGCAGGGCCGCAAGGACAACGCGCTGCTCTCGAGCTACACCAGCGAGCAGGACATCGAGATCGCGCGCTCGAGAGCGCTCGAGAGCAGCCAGCGCGCGGCCAAGGACCTCGAGCAGAGCATCGCGGCGCTGAAGAAGCGCCGCGGCGCGCCGGACGCGGATACCAGGGCGATCGACGCCGATCTGAAGGTGCAGGAAGCGGCGCTCGCGGACCGCCGCAAGGACATGGCGGCCATCAACGCGCGCTACGACGAGGACAAGAAGCGCTACATCGAGATCACGAAGCGAGGCAAGTAATGACGAAAATCGCCGCCGCGGCGCTTGCCGCCGGAATTGCGCTGGCGCCGCTCGCGGCGCTGGCGCAGTCCAACGTGCCGACGTCCACCTCCTTCCGCTGCACCGGCACCGATGGCAAGAAGTACTACGGCTCGACGATCCCGCCGGCGTGCGTCGGCCAGCCCGTCGAGCAGCTCAACGCCCAGGGCCTGGTGATCAAGCGCATCGACGCGGCCGTCACCGCCGCCGAGCGCGAGAAGAAGGCGGCCGAGGAGGAGGAGCGCAGGAAACGCGAGGCGATCTCCAAGGAAGAGGGCCGGCGCAACCGGGCGCTGCTCGCCACCTACACGAGCGAGAAGGACATCGACTCCGCGCGCGCGCGCGCGCTGCAGGACAACGAGGCCGCGGTCAAGGACATCGAGAAGCGCATCGGCGGCCTGAAGCAGCGCCTCGCGGAGCAGAACAAGGAACTGCAGTTCTACGCAGGCAAGAACAAGCCGCCCGCCAAGCTCACGCAGGATATCCAGAGCACCGAATTCGACATCAAGGCGCAGGAGGACCTGCTAGCGGCGAAGAAAAAGGAAGTCGATCAGATCAACGCGCGCTACGACGACGACAAGAAGCGCTACCAGGAGCTCACCAAGGGCGGCGGCGCGAAGTAGCGCCTAGCCCTTCAGCTTGCGGCGCAGGATCTCGTTGACCTGCGCCGGGTTGGCCTTGCCCTTGCTCGCCTTCATCACCTGCCCGACCAGCGCGTTGAACGCCTTCTCCTTGCCCGCGCGGTAATCCTCGACGAGCTTCGCTCCCGCGGTCATCACCTCGTCGACGATCCTCTCGATCGCTCCCGCGTCGCTGATCTGCTTCAGGCCCTTCTTCGCGATGATCTCGTCAGGAGAACCTTCGCCGGACCACATTGCGGCCATGACCGTCCCGACCGCTGTGCTGTTTGAAATCGTCCCGTCGGCAACTCGCGAAAACAGAGCGGCAATCATGTCTGACGGTACTTTACTCTGCGAGATATCG
>Ga0335085_10018481_pt1 | contig 10016 bp, 7 predicted proteins | sample Lox_Sample_45_FD_206712 | JGI IMG/M metagenome (GOLD analysis project Ga0335085, IMG submission 206712) | Soil microbial communities from Loxahatchee National Wildlife Refuge, Florida, United States - Lox_Sample_4.5 | ecosystem: Environmental > Terrestrial > Soil > Wetlands | place: USA: Florida... | reverse complement strand
AGGCCGGGCAGCTGCTGCCCGAGTCGGAGCCGACCAGCGCGTGGTTCGCTGCGGCCCGGCTGCTGTTCGCCTGGACCGGCGTGCATGGACTATGCCTGCACGACCAGGAATCGTCAGCGACCGCACTGCGGCTGGCCGACAGCCTCGAAGCCGTCCTGGCCGGGGCGAGCCCGTCTTCCGCGACCGAGGGCGACGGCAGTCCCGCCGCCGTCGCGGCCGGGATCAGGCAGCTGCGGGAGCAACTGATCGCGGCCCAGGGACAGAAGGCGGTCACCCCGCCGGCTCCGTCGCCGGCGGCGGCCGGCGAAGCGCGGCTGGCCGCGCACCGGGAAATGGAGCGGGCGGCCGCAGCACTGCATCCCGGCGGCCCGGCCGCGGCCTCCCGGCGGCCCTTCGCCCCGGCGGCGCCGAAAGACCCGCAAGCGCTGCGGGCCATCGCGGCCAGCCTGCACCAGGCCCTGGCCGACGTCACCGACGACACCCGGCTGCGGCAGCGGATCCACCGGGCTCTCGGCATCTGCCACGCCGAGCTGTACTGGGCCGACCCGGACGAGCGAACCGAGCAGACCCTGCAAGAAGCGGTATCGCACCTGAACCTCGCACTGAACGCCAGCGTCCACGCAACACCGGGCGTCGAGTGGGCCGAAACGCTGCAGTACCTCGCGCGCTGCGAGCGAGAGGTGCCAGGATCCCGCGACGACGTCGGCGGCCCGGGCACCGCCGAGCGGACGATGCGCGCCGCCCTCCGGGAACTGGCCCGCTGCGTCATGACCGCCGAGACCATCGACGAAGCACTGAACGTGGCGACCGCGGCCAACGAAATCGTGGCCCGGACGGTCAGCTGGTGCGTGGCCGACGGCCGCCACAGGGCCGCGATCGACATCGCCGAGGCCGGCCGCGGTCTCGTCCTGGCCTCGGTGATGCTGTCGGGCCGGGTCGAGGAGGTGCTGCGCAGCTCGGGCAACCCGGCGGCGGCCGACTCCTGGCGCAGCGGCGAGGCCGACCGCGCGACCGCCCTGAACGCGCTGTGGGAGACGCCGGTCGGTGAGCGGCTGCTGACCACCCCGATCGGTCCGGAGATCTCCGCCGCCATGACCGGGATGCGGTTCGACGCCATCGTCTACCTGGTACCCCCGGCCGCCCCGGATCCGGGCCAGGACACCGCGACCGAGGCCGACGGGCACGCGATCATCCTGCGCCCGGTGCTCGGCGAGGTCGAGGTGATCCCGCTGCCCGGGCTGTCGGGCGCCGACGGCAGCGACACTCCCCTCGGGGCCTACCTGGCTGCGCTCGACAGCGCGCTCAGTAGGGCCGACCCCCGCGAGCGGGGTGTCGACGGCTTCCGCGGCGGGCCCCGCGGTCAGGCGTGGGCAAAAGCCCTGGAAGACCTCGGGTCCTGGACCCACCAGCGCATCATGGGGCCGCTGCTCGATCATGTCCGCACTTGGCAGCTCAACCACCTGCCCCACCTGGTGCTGGTCCCGCTGGGCGAGCTCGGCGCCATCCCGTACGCCGCAGCCTGGACCGGCGACGGCCCGGCCGGCGCGGAGCGCGGCAGACGCCGCTACGCGCTCGACGACCTAGTGCTCTCCTACTCGGCCTCGGCCCGGCTCCTGGCCGAGGTAGCGCGTCGGCCGCCGCAACCGCTGGGCGAGCGCGTGGTCCTGGTCACTAGCCCCCGCGGTGAGCACCCGATGACCCGTCGGGCCACTCGGCTGCTGGCGACCCGGCAGTACCCCGGGGCCGAGGTGTACGGGATCACGTCCGAGCGGAACGGCCCCGCGACGGTCAGTGCCCTGCTCGGCGCGCTTCCGGGACGGGACCGGCCCGGAGCTTCGCTGCTGCAGCTGTCCACGCACGGCACCTCCCACCCGGTTCCGGCGCTGCAGGCCAAGGACGGCTGGCTGCCGCTGGCCCGCATCCTCGAGCAGGCGCGGGACCGGGCCCTGGACGCGCCCGGCGGCCTGGTCATCACTAACGCCTGCCTGACCGACCGGACGCAGGGCCACTACGACGAGTCGTTGACGCTGGCCACCGGGTTCCTCGCCGCCGGTGCCACCGCCGTCATCGGTACGCGCTGGCCGGTCGACGACGACACCGCGGCCGCGCTCTCGCTGCGGCTGCACCTGCACCTGCAGACCGGCCACGAGCCGGCGGAAGCACTCCGCCGCGCCCAGCTGGACCTGCTCCGGCCGACGGCCGACGTGCGCGCGTCGCTGGGCCCACATCTCGGCGCGCTCACCGACGAGCGGCTGAGCCATCCCGCGACCTGGGCGGGCCATGTCCACCACGGATCGTGGCCGAGCCGCCCGGACGACAAGGAGGGGCAACGCGGTGAGTAAGGTGAATTTCGACCTCGGGGCGGACGGCGACCCGCTGCTCCGGACGATCGCCGAGCACTGGGACGACATCGAGCGCCGGGCCGATCCGCGCCAGCGCCAGATGCTGGCCGACCTCCTGGCCGGCCGGACCGGACTCGACCCGGACGAAGCGCGGGCCGCGCTCGCCGACGAGCTGCTCGACATCCTGCCGCCGGATCACCCGGTGAGCCAGATCCTGCGGTCCGGGACCATGTACAGCGCTGGGGCGGAGTCTGTTGGCTACCTGATGAACGACGTCGGCCGTCGCGTCGACTCGGTCGCGACCTGGCTCGCCGACTCCGACACCATACCCGTCACCATCTACCTGTCCAACGAGGCCAGCCACGCTGAAGTCGAGCAGACAGTCGAGGAACTACTAGTAACCGCCGGGCTGACGGTCACGGACCGCGCCGAGCCAGTTATCGGATCGTGGTTCCGGCGGATGACCGCACGCGCGCAGCAGGGCCTGCAGTCTCCGATGGCCCGGGAAGCCGCGCTCACCAGCGTTCACGCCGCCGACTCGCGGCTGGTGCTCGCGCAGGACGCTGAGGTGACGGCCCGGCTGCTGCAGAACCTCAGCCCGGTTATCGGTTCCCTGCAGCCGACCAAAGACGCGGTCCTGCGGGTCGGCGCCCTACTGATCGTCAAGGTCGACTGGGCCGTCAGCGTCTTCCAGCTGACCGCGGCCCAGCAAGCCCGGCTGGACCACCACCCGCAGCTCGCGAGCACCCCGCACGAGATCGTCGCCGCCCTGCAGCTCGTCTCGAAAGAAACCGCGATAGAAGGAGCGGAATAGGGGCGCGGCATCGTGACGGCCCCCTTCCGCGCCTCTCGATCAGCCCGCTACCAAGGCCGATCCGTCCCAGGCCGACGGCAAGCGGCTTCATCGTTGACGCGCAGCAGCGGAAGCGTTCCCAGGCGCCGTGAAATTGCAGCCCAAACAGGAATGAGTCCCCGGAGGCGTACCCCAGCCAGTTCGCGCCACGGCTATACAGCGGACGGTTGGTCTGCCTGCCTAACTCGGGTTTTGGCATGGGAATTTGGCTGAGCGTGACGCGTGCTACCTTGGCGGCTCCTCAAAATGCCAGGTCAAAGGCGAGAAGTCGGGCAGACGGTCGGCCTAACCGCTCCTGCCCTCGCCGTCCGTGCCCGTCCGTGCGTCCCGCTGCCCTCGAGCCCTACACACAGGGACGCATACAGGACTGCAGCGGCCCCGAATCGCGCCTCGGACGGCGTAAGCGCTGGTCAGTGGGGATGACTCGGGTGGAGCGAGCGTGCTGTAAAACCCGAGTTGGCTCAATAGTGCGCACCCGGATCGCCGTGGATGCGGCCGAGGGCTTCGTGGAGGTCGGCGGGGAGCGGGTCGGCGGTGACCGGGGTCCCGTCGAGGCAGGCAGCCAGGTTGGTGACGTAGCCCTTGTTATCCCGATTTCGGGATAACAAGGGCTACCGTGCCGTTGCGTTGTCGCAGGTGGATGGGGCTGGCGGTGAGTCCATCGGGCATCTGCTGGCCCACCAGCTCGGTTTCGGTTACCTGAACGAGGCCATCGTGGCTCAGGTCGCCAGGGACCATGGCGTGGATCCGTCTGTCGTCGCCGGGGCTGAGCGACGCAAGTCGTTCTTCACCCGGGTCGCGGAGATGGCCGCTCGCGGGGCCGTCGATGTGCCGCCGGACCCGTCGCTGTACGTCGATCAGGCCGATACGCTGCTGGCGCTGATCCGGGGATACGCTGCGCGACGCCGCCGACCGCGGGAGCGTGGTCCTGGTCGCGCACGCGGCCTGCTGGACCACCTCGAGGTCGGCGTCAAGCACAACGAGACCAGCCATTTCACCGAGCTGCTGGAACGCATGGACCTGGCCGGTGCCGTGGTGACCTTCGATGCCCTCCATACCGTGCGGGCGAACCTGGCCTGGCTGGTCAGGGACAAGAACGCGCATTACATCGCGATCGTCAAGCGCAACCAGCCGCGGCTGCACGCCCAGGTCAGGGCGCTGCCCTGGCGGCAGGTACCCGGCGGCGGCTGCACCCGCGACCTGGGGCACGGCCGCGCCGAGACCCGCACCGTGAAGACCGCTCATGTCAGCCACCTGGAGTTCCCCGCCGCCCGCCAGGCGATCAAGATCACCCGCTGGCGGCAGGACACCGGCACCGGCAGGGCCTCCCGCCAGACTGTCTACGCCGTCACGAGCCTGACCAGCGCTGACGCCACCGCCCGCGACCTGGCCCGGCTGGTCCGCGAGCACTGGTCCGTCGAGGCGCACCATCATGTTCAGTGACGTGAGCTTCGGCGAAGACGCCGCGACCAGCCGCACCGGCAGCGGGCCTGCCAACCTGGCCATCATCGCGGCCATCATCGCGGCCATCAAAGACGCCGGCTACCTGCACATCCCCGAAGGCCGACGCGACCACACCACCCCCGCTGAGGCCATTCGACTTCACGGCCTCGATTAGGACATGAAGGGACATTCACGGAACACGCCGGAGCCCTGCCCGCCTGACCGGGCGGCCGCTGGCCGACCGGCGGCCGACCGGTTCACGAACCCAGCACCGTCTCCTGGCATGCAAAGGCGGAGGCCGACCCTCAGCGGGCAAGTCATAAACTCCCCAAGAACGGGCCAGCGAAAAGGCCTGCACGGGTCGCGGGTGATAATCAGCGTCGATCACGGAGTATTCTTGGGGGTGCACAAATCGAACGACGGATCGCCTAATCTTTATGCCTGACGTTCGGACTACAGCAGGCTGCGGTAGCACGCAGATGTGCCAGTTCTGGCGCGTTGGCCAAAGATCATCAAGTCGGCCCGGGCGTGGCGGATCGTTCGCTTTTCAGAGAACAGAGCTACCACGAACTGAGCAGGCAAGACGTCGTACGGCGGGCCGACCTGGGCACGTATCGGGCATGATCAAGCACTCAGAGCCAATTTGACGGCCCTTCGCCGAGCCCTTCAATCTATTGCGCCAACGCCCGCACGCGCCGCTGCGACCGTCTCCGCCCCGCCACGACAGACAGGGGGCTCGGCCACGCTCTTCGCCGCCCCGCTCGCCGCACTGGCGTTGGCTTCTTCGTCCCGAAGCCAACGCGCGATGTGGCCTACGACCGCTCTTACGCTGTCTGACCTGCCCCACCGTCCGTGGACGTTCGCCGGCGTCCGCTAATGTCTGTGGCCGTTGTTACTCACTCTAGATCCGCCCCGCAGCGAGTGCGGGTCCGGCAGTGCTTCCAGCCCCTACCACGCACCGGCGGGCAGGTCCTCGCCGTCGGGACCGGATTCGACCACCCGCGCGCCCACGCGCGACAATGCCACTGCGAGCATGCCACACCTCGTTCATGCAGACTTCAGAGACCCACATGATCAGGTGGCGTGCCCCGCGTCCATCAACAGTGCGATTCCGTCCTATTACTTACAAACCAGGCAAAACGGGGTAACTCCGGAACACGCCGAAGGCCGCCGCGAATGTCACTAGTAATCCAGGTATCCCCCTGCCTGCGTTGGTACTGTATAAGCGTCACATGGGGGACAAGGTGAGATTTGGACCATTCGCACGAGACGAGCCTGTCAGGACACTGGCCGCTGAACTGCAGCGACTCGAGCGTCAGGCCCGAGAGGCTCATGCAGCGCCGGGCTTCTACAGCAGGTCTATCCTGGCGGATCGGTCAGGCGTCACCAAAGAAACCGTGAGTGCCTGGCTCGACGGCAACCGCGTGCCTAATAACTTTGACACCCTAATAAAGACGGTCCATGCCCTTGCCGAGCTGGCCGCTGCGAGCGAGCCCGCAGCGCCCTACTGGCACGGACTGTGGGCCGCTGCGCGGCGGGAGCCGCGGACCGCCCGCCAAAAACAAGGCGCGCTCAAGCATCGCACTCAAGTGGCCATAGCTAGCCTCGTGACGGCCGCTGCTGCCGCGGTAGTCGGAGGATTCTTCACCCCGCTGGGGGGCGACTTGCTTGGGCTGTTGGGCTCGGGGCGAGCATCCGCAGCCGTGCCGGGAAGGCTGGATTTCGACTTCAGCGATTCAAGTGCCATCTTGGAAGACCAGTCGCTGGCTAACCAGAAAATTATCGGGGCCCCGAGTTCCTCGTGGCCTTCCGGAGTAAAGACAGGCTCCAAAGCTATCAAGGTCGTTATAACTAACGAATACCCGCGAACTGTCACCATCACTGACATAGAGTTGGTGAACCTGAAGAAGTTCGCCGCCGTAAGCGGCACGCTCTTCTCGAGCACCGCGCAGGGCGTAGGCTCAAACGACCTGCTCGGCATGAATCTGGGTGAGCTCCGTCCGCTCCTTCGACACACAAATATAGAGGGAGATCTTGAGAACCCTTTTTTCGGTGATTCGAATATAGTAATTTCCCCCGGTCGTAGCGAGGCCCTAGATATCAGGGTATATGCGGGTGCTCCTGCGTCCTACACCTGGCAATTCAAGGTTTACTTCGATGAGGGACACGGCGTACGTTGGGTGATTCCTCAGTCCCCGCCGAACCTGCTCAGGATAACTGGGTACGTGAAATCTTATCAACGCGTTTACCGTGAGGAAGGTGCACTCTGGGTGCAGAAATCTGGATCTAATTTCTGTACCATGACCGGGACTACCTGCGGGTGACATCGAGTAGAGCGGAGTAGGCTTAGATGGCTGGCATTCCCCTGCGGGTGACGTTGGGCGCGCTGTTCGTGACCGTAATAGCCGTAGCCGTGGCTCTAGGTGTAAGGCTCAGCAGTGGGCCATCCACGACTAACCAGGCGACGACGGTACAACAGCCGACAGGACAGGCTGCGACTGAACAGACAACAAAGGGACAGGTGATGACGTCTGAACAGCTGGTTGCAGCGTTGCCCAAGCAAGCGGGAGGCCTTCGACTTGAAGGCGCGGCACCTAGCTCGCAGGATAACCCCGTGCTCCTGCCCGAATGCTTCGGTGCCACCTTCACTGCCAACGGAACGGCACCGAAGTCACTTCCTAAACTTTATTCGTATATCGACGAACCCATGGTGTCGGGCAGTTACTCATCGCAATATTATGGTTTCAAAATGCAACTTTTTCGTTTCAACCAAAGCAAGCTGCCGGAAGTGGCCCAACTGATCAGGACGGCCCCAGCGCATTGCACACAAATGCGTCTACTTAACACCACTGTGGATGTCAACGTAAGGCTCCACCTTCCCCTGGGCGAGGAAAGTGCGGTATATCAGACGTATCTCGCTGTCTCCGCCCATAAAGCCAATATCCGCAGCCCTGAGGATATCAATCTCGTAGCTTTCTCGAAAGGTTGGGGTCTCACCATATCGACGACCAACAACTGGGGAGATGTGCGAGAAGCTATGAAGGAAGTGAGCCTTACGGCGAAGTATTTGCCGGACCTGCTACGGCAACTGGATCAAGTTCTGCAAACATCTTTCCGATCGGTAAGCGGCAACACCGCAACTCTCGCCTTTTCGGCTCCGATGTCGTATATCGCGCAGAACTACTCATCCGCCTCGCCTGCTTTTGAACCGATAAACTATTGGGTATCGCGCGACTCCACCCTAGACCTCGCGAACCTTCAGTGGTCCTCGTGGACAGCGCACGCGGCAGTAGCTTCAGGTATTGCCAAGGTAAATTCATGCGTCCCTAGTTGTGCAGGTGGGAAATGGCGGGATTATCCTGTTCAGGTAAGCCTCTCTAATCCACAATACGTATGCCAATTCCCGTTCTTCGGGCGCCTTCAATTGCACTGGCCGGGAGAGAGGCCAGGCGGCTCCGGAGACGAAACTTTTCAGATCCTTCCAGATTGTTGAGTATCCGAACGATACCGTATCAGCTACCATTCCGACTGCGGAGACGGTTTGGTCTGACTTATTAGAGTTCTCGCAGCAAGGGCGAGTCAGACAAACGTTACTCAGTGAACTGCCAGCCGACAACGGCCCAGACGGGACCGTAAAGCTCTGGCACGTATGGCCTTCACGCATAATTACAGCGCACTTTGCGCCGTAGTAGGATCACCGATAAGGGCCGTCTGGGAAAGATACGATCCGGGCGAACCTCAACCTAGGATCTGCGCCTTATAAAAAGCTAGCCAGTTAGCTATCACCCCGTCACCTTCACGCAGTTCCCATGGGACGAGGGCATCCGGTGAACGGCACATCACACATTAATATAAAACTGGGACGTTACTGGCCCCGTCGTACGCGGCGCAACCTTCTTTAGGTGGCGCTCCTTCGCTCCGAAACCCCAGCGATTCATGACTATGTTCCCTCCTTGATTCTTGTCAGCGTGGTAGGGTCATAAAAGCCAAAGGAAGACTCGAGTCGGACGATGGAACGCTCGGGTCGAGATGGTCGATAGCCTCGGGAGACGCCATGGCACAGTACTTGGATCATCAGAGCGATACGCCCAATAACTCGTTCGCCCACGGCGTCCACGGCATCCCCCATGACCTCCGCATCGCCTTCGATGCCATCAACCACTCAGGTGGCGCGCCGTTCATCTACCCGATGCTAGGCATACTGATCTTTGTGATCATCATGGCTATCCGGCACAGAGGTGGTGGCGATGGTGATGGTGGCGGCCATCAGGACGGGTACTACAGCCCGTCCCCTGCGTTCTACCGGAACTACAAGTAGGAAGCGTAGACGGTCAGGTCTACCAGAGAAATTCGCGATGGTGGCCACCCCCATCGCTGTCCCCGCTGGGATGCCATATCACAGACATCCAAAGGAAACAGCGGCCTCGGTAGAATTACGACCTGTGCGTGCCGAAAACCTATGCCACCAGGCGATACTCATGAATCACGCCTCCGGCGCGGTCGCGCCGCCGGACGCGGACGTGGTCCAGGTCGGTAACGCCATCTGGCAGCGGGCGAAGCGGCGCGGCCTGGTTCAGGGCGCGGTGCGGCCGGTGCGTGTTGTAGAAGTCCTCATACTCGCGCAGGACGCTCATCAGGTGGCGCTGGTTCCAGATCAAGGTCCGGTCCAGCAGCTCGCGCCTGCAGCTGCCGACCCAGCGTTCCATGATCGAGTTCATCCGCGGCGCCTGAACAGCGCAGCGGACTACCCTGGCGCCAGCGGCCCGGAAGACCGCGTCGAACGCGGCGGTGAGGCTGGCGTCCCGGTCATGCAGGATGAACTTTACGCTCATTCCTGCATCTTCCAGGTCTATCAGCAGGTTCCTGGCCTGCTGCACTACCCAGGACTGGACTGGATGCTCAGTGGCTCCGAGGATCCGGATGCGGCGAGTGCCGTGCTCAATGACGGCCAGGATGTAGACCTTCGTGCCATTGAGCAGGTCGGCGGTAAAGAAGTCCAGCGCCAGGATCCCCTGCGCCTGGGACCGCAGGAACTCCGCCCAGCCCGGGCTGTCCCGGCGCGGAGCCGGGCTGACGCCAGCGTCCTTGAGGATCTGCCAGACCGTGGACGGCGCCACAATGATGCCGAGAACCGCGAGCTCACCATGGATCCGCCGGTATCCCCACGACTCGTTCCCCCTGGCCAGCCGCAGCACCGCCGACCGCACCTTGCGATGCGTCGCCGGGCGCCCGGACCGGGCCCGGCGCGACAGCCGCGCCCAGCGGCGGCGCACGATGTCGCGCTGCCAGCGCAAGATCGTGCCGGGAGTGACGATCAGCCGCATCACCGCCAGGCGCTCCGCAGGCACTGTCCCTGCTAGCAGCGCCAGCCACGCCCG
>Ga0335085_10018479_pt1 | contig 10017 bp, 6 predicted proteins | sample Lox_Sample_45_FD_206712 | JGI IMG/M metagenome (GOLD analysis project Ga0335085, IMG submission 206712) | Soil microbial communities from Loxahatchee National Wildlife Refuge, Florida, United States - Lox_Sample_4.5 | ecosystem: Environmental > Terrestrial > Soil > Wetlands | place: USA: Florida... | reverse complement strand
CCGAGTCTCGCCCTGCCCATCGTGCTGCTCGGCATCGCGCAATACACCCGGACCTTCCCCGGCGAGATCCTCGGTCTGAACCTGGCCTGGCAGTACCTCGACCTCTCGGCGTTCGGCCCGGACCTGATCCGCGACACCTGCCGGGCGTACGGCTTGCCGCCCGTGGGCGAGGACCTGAACGATCCCGCGCACCTCGAGACGGGCCGGACCATGGCGCTCGAGGCCGCGGCCGCCTTTCTGGCGGAGGTGGGCGAGCAGGGGCTGGCGGAGGCGTGGACCCGCCTCACGCGCGGCATCGCCCTCGGCGTGGACGCGTGGACCCGGTGGTTCGACGCCACCCGCGCCACCGCACCGGCGGGGCCGCCCGACCCCCGCCAGGAGGTGATCGACCTCTTCTGGCGCAAGGCGCCGCACGCGTCCGGATACCACGGCAACAAGCGGCTGGGCGCGAAGAAGATCGACGACTTTCTCGATCCCAAGACCTTCAACGGCGCGGCGGTGTTGGACGCCCTCGCCGCGTCCCCCTGGGTCAAGCCCGGCAAGGCGGACAAGAGCCCCATCCTGAACCGCCTGATGGGGTTCGGCGGGCCGATGATGGCGGTGTTTTCTCCCGTCGAGCAGCAGATCATCCGGACCTGGATCGATTCCCTGCCGCCCCGCGAAGCGCCACCGGGCGTACCCGAACCCGCCCCCGCCCCCGCACACGCGAGCCCGGCGCCCACCGGCCCGACGGTCCGAGAAGCGCAGTTCGTGACGGGACGGGGCTGGGACCCCGCGGCCTTCCGCCGCCGGAGCCAGCGCCTCTACGGCGCGTGCACGGTCCGGGAGCTCTACCACTACCTGGTCAACGTCGAGTTCTATCCCGAGATCCTGCCCATCGCCGAGCGGTTCGCGCACGAGCGGCTCGAGCGCTCGATGGCGATGCTCTGGAAGGGCGAGCGCCCCATCCCGTCCCGACACTACGACCCCGCCGCCCTCGAGGGCTGGGTGTACACGAAGCACCGGGAGCAGGTGGATTCCTACCGGCCTCCCGACGTCCGGCCCGAGGCGCCGAAGGATGCCTTCGTCGAAGCCACGGTCCAGCTCGCGCCGCTGATCCTCATCGACGGCGGGTGGCTCCAGGGGATGGCATCGCCGGCGCTCATCCACACCACCGTGGGACGGATGCTCTTTCACGTCCTGGTGGAGGAGCTGGGCGAGGGCAAGTCGAAGGAGCACCACGCGAACATCTACCGGAACCTCCTCAAGGCGATGGCCGTGGAGCCGCCGCCGGTGGACACCTGGGAGTTCGCGCGGTGGGAGCGGCTGCAGGATTCTTCCTTCGAAGTGCCGGCGCTCTGGCTCACCATCTCCTGCTTCCCGCGGCACTTCCTGCCCGAGATCCTCGGCCTGAACCTGGCGGTGGAGCTGGCGGGCGTGGGCGGGCCCTATATGGAGGCGCGGGACACCCTGCGCCGATTCCGGTACCCGACGCTGTTCGTGGACGTCCACAACGCCGCCGACAACGTCTCCGTGGGCCACGCGGCGTGGGCGATGAACGCCATCAAGCGCTATCTGGACGAGGTGGCGGAGCGCGACGGGCCGCACAACGTGGATCGCCTCTGGCACCGGATCTGGACCGGGGTCCGGGCCACCCTGCCGCAGATCGGCCGCGCGCGCCTGCTGGGGCACCGCATCCGCAAACGGCTCTTCGGCGAGGACCCCACCCTCGTCCCCCTGATTTTCCCCTCGTGAGCCCATGACCACTCCGGCGCTCACCGGGCGGACCAAGCTCCTGTATGCGGCGATCATCGCCGCGGTGACGATCGCTCTCCTCGAAGGATTTTCCTGGGTGGCCCTCGCGCTCATCGCGCCGCGCCTGGACGAGCCGGTTCGCCGCACGTCGGACATTTTCCGCGAGCAAACCGATCTGATCGGGCAGTGGTGGCACGCGGATCCCGCCACGCTCTTCGTCGAGTTCGACAGCGCGCTCGGGTGGCGGCAACGCCCGGGGTATCGGAACGCCCTGTACACGGTCAGCCCTCAGGGACTGCGGGGGTCGCGGGAGTATGGACCCGTGCCTGCGCCCGGCGTCCTCCGGGTCGATGCGTTCGGCGACTCCTTCGTTTTCGGCAGTGAGGTGGGCGATACCGCCGCCTGGCCGGCGATCATCGAGCGGGATTTCCCCGGCATCGAGGTTCCCAACTACGGCGTCGGCGGCTACGGCCTGGACCAGACGTTCCTGGACCTGGCCGAGCACGTGAGGGATCTCCACCCGCAAGTCGTGATCGTCGGATTCGTCCCGGACGATCTCCGGCGGGCCCTCAACGTATACCGTCGGTTTCTTTCCACCCGGGAGCCACCGCTCGTGAAGCCCCGCTTTCTCGTCGGGGCTTCCGGCTCCCTGACGCTGGTGCCGACCCCGCTGCGGGGTGAAGGCGACTACCTCGACATCCTGGACCACCCGCGGGACGTGCTGCCGTTGGGCAAGCTGGACGACTGGTACACGCCCCTGATCTACCGGGACCCCCTGTACGACTACTCCGCCACCGTGCGTCTCCTGACGACGGTTTGGATTCGGGGGTCGCGGCGCTACCTCGGAGCCGATCGACTTTACATCCACGGCTACGCCAACCCCTTGTCGGAGGCGTTCCGCCTCCAGGTCGCGCTGTTCGAGCACGCCGCAGATTCGATTCACGCGGTGGGCGCGCGGCCCCTCCTGGTGTTCTTCCCGGATCTCGAGCAGCTCGGACGGATCCTCGCCGGGCAGCGGCCGTCCTACCAGCCGCTTTTGGACACCCTGCGGGCCCACGGGCTCGACCCGCACGACGCCGCGGCCGCCTTCGCGGGCGCCCCGGCGGCCGAGTTGAACCGCTGGTTCATGACGGCGCACTACTCGCCCGCGGGGAACCGGCTGGTGGCGCGTTGGCTGGAAGGGATCCTGCGGGGCTAGGTCGTGGGGACCGTGCGCTTCCCGGCCTTCAGCTGCCGGATCCCGGAGATGGCGGCCACGAGGTAGGCGAAGGGAAAGACGACCCCCAGAAACACCGTTTTGACGATGGCTTTCTCGAGCCCGAGCTTCACGTCCCCCGGCGCCACGGACCGGAGCGCCAGCGGGATGTCGGTCGCGAAGATGATCAGCATCGCGAGCGTGCCCACGGCGAGCACGAGCAGGAGCGTGACCACCCCGATCACCGCCCCCCGGCGCCCGCGGGCGAGGGCGGCCCCGAGCAAGGCCGCCAGACCGATGGACACGAGCGGCAGGCTGGCGAAGGTCGAGGCGGCGGTTCCGAATTCCCACTCCGTCGTCCCCCATCGTGTCGGATAAAAGGCCAGCACGACGTCGGACAGGCTCACCACCGTCAGCAGTACGCCCACCCACCAGACGGCGGCCCACCCCCGCTCCGGAGACGCGGCAAGCCGGTGGGCGAACTTGCGGTCGTCGACCAGGATCTTCGGACCGGTCATGGACTCTCCCTAGTGTTGTTCGGTGACGGCGCGGGGCTTCAGGGACCACACCCCCGCCGTCCCGGTCGGTACCAGCAGCCCCGAGAGCACCAGCTTCGCCCCCACCGTGTCTTTCGCCAGCGCGGCACCGAAGAAGCCCACCAGCGAGTCCAGGTGGACTTCCAGCGCCCCCGCCGGCGTCACGGCGTCCACCACGTGCATCAGCCGATAGGGGCCGTGCAGGCCGGGGCTCGTAGCGGCGTCCTGCACCACCACCGAGTCGCCGAGCGTCACGAGCGCGGCGTCGTCCTTCCCGCCGTTCGCCCCCGCGGCCTGGGCGGCGGTGAGCGTGTCCACCGGCGTGAGCGCTCCGTTGGCGTTGATCGTGACGAGGCTCTGGTAGGCCAGGGCCCGGAGAGAGTTGTCGGTCGGGTCCCGCTGCACCTTGACCAGAAACCGGTCGCTGTCGCCGATGGCCACGATGGCGTTGCGCACGCCGATGACGCGCGCGGCTCCCGACGTGTCCGCGATGTTGACGGTCGAGTCGCCGAAGATCCCCGTCTGGCCGCCCAGGGGCCCGTTGACCGTGCCGGACAGCGCGACGCCCAGCACGAACACCTTGGTGTTGAGCGGCAGCGCGCTGATCCGGCTGATCGGGACCTCGGGGTAGCCGATGGCGACGTCGACGAACGCGGTGTCGCCCGGCGCCAGCGTGAACGCCGCCGTGTCGATCCGGGTGATCCCGACCGTATCGCCGCGGAGGGTCGTGGTATCGATCGCGATGGTGTAGCTCCCGGCCGCCACCCCGGTGAACGTGAAGACCCCGGTCGCATTGGTCGTGGCCCGGGCGACCGTATCCACCGTTCCGGTCGCGATCAGCCGGACGCCCAGCCCGGGAAACGCGGAATCTCCCGCGTCGAGCACCCGGTCGCCGTTGAAGTCGAGGTACGCCTGTCCGGCCACCCGGCCCACGCCGGTGATGGTCAGCACCCGGCCCGCGCCCGCGTTGCTGCAGGCCGCCACCAGGAGGGATGCCGGGAGCAGGCGCAGGAGGCGCCGCACCGGGGGCCTCACCAGTTCACCCGCAGGCCCACGCGAAGAAACCGGCCCGAAGAGTCGCGGATCAGCACGTTGCCGAAGTTCGGATTCACGACCAGCGGCACGTGCGTCACGCCGCCCGCCGTGGTCAGTGGCTTCGACGGGTCCACGAGGTACAGCGCGTTGTCGATCAGTCCCACGTCCGACTCGAGCAGGTTCACGGCGTCCACCACCACGTTCAGGGGATACCCAGCCACCTTCACCACGGGCACCTCGAGGCGCAAGTCGAGCGAGTTGACGCCGGACGCCCGGCAGGCGTTCCGTTGCGCGAACTGGCCCACCTGGGACCGGAGGCAGTTCCACTTGCTCATCACGGCGGCCATGCCGCTCATCGTGTCGTCCACGAAGGCCGGGTCGTTCGCGGCGCCGTCGCCGTTGGCGTCCACGCCGGGGCGGAACCCCGGCGTGAACGGATAGCCGGACCGGTAGCGGTACGCGGCCACGAGGTGCACGTCGTGAAGGCGGTGGATCGTGAGGTCGGCGGCCAGGGTCAGCCGGCTCGGCACGTCGTAATCGGAGGTCCCCTTGGACCAGTCCTGCCCGTTCAGCCCCCCCGGAAAGGGCGACAGCTGGCCCGCCGGATCCCCCGCCGCGTACGGGCCCGAGAGCCAGTTATCGGTGGTCTGCGAGTAGGTGTAGCTCGCGATGAGCCTGAGCCCGGACCCGAAGGTGCGCTCGAGATCGAGGGTCAGGCCCCAGTAATCCGAGTAGCCGTCGGGGTCGATCGCGGACACGACGTCGAAGCCGGCGAAGCGGCGGTTCGACCCCGGCGTCGCGGCGAGCAGCCCGCCCTCCTGCACCAGGGACCCGTAGATCGGGCGGCCGTACTGGTCGGTGCCCGACGGACCCGCCGAGAGGTTCAGGTCGGCGCGCCGCGGCAGGAAGTCCGTGTGCCGGTAGGCGCCGTCCACGTGCAGCTCGAACCCGCGCCCCAGCGCGCCGGTGACCCCCGCGCCGAAGCGGCGGGTGCGGGGGCTCTGGAAACTTGGCCCCAGGACGGTGAGCCGGGGGCCCACCACGGGGGCGTGCACGGAATCGGGCGCGGCGGGCCAGGCGCCGAGGGGCCCGAGGCCGCGGCGGATCAGCACGGAGCCGTCTTCGGTGAGCAGCGCGGCCATCAGCTGCGGATCGAGGCTGTTGTAGAAGCTCCCGCCTTCCGCGCTCACCAGCCAGGTGTGCCGCTCTCCCACGTCCCACGAGATGCCGGCCCGGGGCGAGAAATTGTGCAGCTGGCTCGGGCCCGACGTGTTGGACAGGCCGGTGGCGGCTTGCCAGGGCACGTTCAGAACGATGTCGCTCTGGGGAAGCTTCTCGATGTCGTAGCGGATGCCCACGAGGAAGTTGAATCCGGGTCCCGCGTTCCAGGTGTCCTGGAACAGGGCGGCGAAGTCGGGGGTGGAGAACTGGGCCGTGGGCACGGTGCCGACGGCTTGCACGAACTCGCCCTGGCGCGCGGCGAACTGCGACAGTCCCCCGAAGGTGAACGCGCCGCCCGATCCATAGGCGTCCGTGATCTGATACGAGGGTGCGGTCACCTCGGCGCCGAACTTGAAACGGTGACGCGCCGTTTTCCACTGCAGGGTCTCGCGCACCAGGATGGCCGTCCGCTGAAACTGGCCCTCGAGTCCCGGATCGACGCCGAACCCGGCGCCGAGCGAAGGCACCCAGGTGCCGATGGGCCCGGTGGCCGTGTCGTTCCGGGAGTTCACCTGGATCCCCGCCCGCAGCTCGGACGACACCTTGGGGGACACCGTGGACGCCAGCACCGCGTCGGCCACGAACGCGGACGCCGTGAGCGACGAACCCAGGCTCGCGAGCGCGCCGGCGCCCAGATCCGCGTCGGTGCGCCGGTCGTTGCCGTAGTGCAGCGAGACGCCCAGGGTATTGTCGTCCGAGATGCGCCAGTCGAGGCGGCCGAACGCCGAGACCCGCTGGGTGGTCGCGATGCGGGGCGCGGTGTAGGGTGCCAGATCGGTGCTGAAGGAGTCCCGCGCCAGCGCCACCAGGGAATCGGACCGCCACGCCGCCGGCAGGGGGTCCTGCACCCGCTCGGCCTCGACGCCCAGCACGAAATGGGCGGTGTCCGGAATGATGGGGCCCGTGATCAGCATCCCGCCGCGCACGGCGCTATTGGAGGTCGCGTCCGTGGCGAAGTACTTCGAAGAGGAGAGCGGGCTTCCTGTGAAGTCGGCGAATCCGCGGACCACGGGCGTCGCGGTGCCCTCGCGGCTGAAGGCGGACAGCGCGGCGCCGGCGAACGACGACCATTCGACGTCGGGGCCCCCGTTCACGAGCTGGGCGTCGCGGAAGGCGCCCCGAGGGAAACCGGTCCCGGCGTCATCGGCGATCCCGGGGTGCCCCACCGGCTGGACGGGGAGGCCGTCGATCTGGAGGCCCGAAAATCGCGCCGGCAGGCCCTCGCTCTCGAGAGTCCCCGACGCGTTCGTGGCGAGATCCGCCACGGCCGCGAGCGAGCGGTTGTTCTCGGGAAGGCCTTCCAGGGCGAACGGCGTGAACCACCGGGACCCGGCGGACGACGCACTCTCGTAGACGCCCGATCCGAAGACCGTGGTGTCCACCTTGCTCACCGGCGGGGGGGCCCAGGTCAGCATCACCGGCACCGTGAGGGCGACCCCGGGGCGCACCGGCACGCCCCTCACCCGTCGGGGGCGGTACCCGAGCGCTTCGGCGAAGACCTCGTATTCCCCGGGAGGGAGCAGGGTGAAACGGAAGCCGCCCCGGCGGTCCACGGTGGCCACGCGCTCCACCCCGGACGACTGGTCCAGCACGATGACGTCCGCCCCGTTGAGGGGCTGGCCCAGCGTGTCGGTCACGGTGCCCGAGAGCTCGCCCGCCGTGATGCTCTGCCCCACCGCGGCGGCCGGCAGCCACACCGCCAGGACGATTCCCACCGCGACCGCTGTACCTTTCATCATCCCCGCTTGGTTGAGAATCGGTCCCCGAAGGCCCGCGGTAAATTAACGGAGCGCCGCCGTTTTTGCCCACTTTCCCGGGGAGCCGTCCGTGACCCTGTCCCGACTCGCCCGCGTTCCGCGCCCCCTCCGGCTCTTTCTGGGCCTGGCCGCGGGGGCGATCCTGTTCGCGACGCTCAGCCCCTCCGACGTGTCCGAGCGGCTCCCGCCGTGGTGGTGCGTCGCCTGCGGTGAGCGGGGCGGCGCGGATTTCATCCTCAACGTCATCCTGTTCATGCCCCTGGGAGCGGCCCTGCGGCTGGCGGGCGCGCGCCGGCGGCGGGCGGTGGCCGGCGGCGGAGTCCTCTCCCTCTGCATCGAGCTGACGCAGACGATGGTCCCGGGACGCGACACGTCGCTGGGCGACGTGATCGCGAACACCCTCGGCACCTTCGCCGGCTTCCAGCTGGCCGACCTGACCCTCGCCGTCGCCCGCCGCCCGCACCCCCGTCCCGGCACCTTCGCCGCGCCGGCGGCGGCGCTCCTCGCCCTCGCGGTGGTGGCGGTCACCGGCATCGCCCTCCGCCCCTCGTATCCGCCTTCGACCTATTACGGACAGTGGACACCGGACCTGGACGGCGGGCTGGAGTGGTACCGGGGCCACGTGCTCCGGGTCCGCCTCGGCGATACGCCGGTCCCTTCTCAGCGCCTGGAGGACCAGGAGCAGGTGCACACCCTGCTCCGCGCCGGCACGCCGCTCGACGTGACGGCGCTCGCCGGACCTCCGCCCCGCCGGATGGCGCCCCTCTTCAGCATCTACGACGACCTGGAGCGGGAAATCCTGATGCTGGCGCCACGGGGCGCGGATCTCGTGATCCGGTTCCGCACCGTGAGCCTCGACTGGGGCCTCGACCGACCCTTTCTCACCCTGCCCGGAGCCCTCGCGGGCGTGCGCGCCGGGGACACCCTCCGCGTCACCCTCTGGCGGGACCACGGCCGCCTCTGTCTCGCGCTCGACGGCCGGCGGGACTGCGCGCTGGCCTTCACCGCCGGAGCCGGGTGGTCGGTGCTGATCTTTCCCGGGCGCTTCGGGGCCTGGGTGAAGGTCCTGCTCGGCGCGATGTGGGTAGGCGGGATTCTCCTGCCCGCCGGGTTCCTCGCGCGCTCGCGCAACGCGCTGGCGGCGGTCGGCGCCGCGGCACTGGTGGGGCTCGCGGTGGTTCCCGGCGCGGTGGGACTGGGTCCGACGCCTCCGGCCGAGTGGATCGGGGCCGCCGCCGGCATCGCCCTGGGAGTCTGGGCCCGGAGCGCGATTCCCCGGATCCGCTTCCTTCAGCCCCCCGCCCCGGCCTCCCGCCCCACTCCCCAGACCTCGGCGACCAGCTCCCCCAGACAGCGGTCGATCCGCCCGTAGCTCTCGGCGAAGATCTGCCGGGGCTGCTCCACCGGATCCCGGATGGAGCGGCTCGACGCCGCGAGGGGATCCAGATCGCCGAGCACGAGCACGGGGTGCTTGGTGCGGCCCATCCGGCGCACCGCGCCCGCCTGTCCGGGTTCCATCACGACGACGAGGTCGGCGCCCATCACCGCCGCGGGCGTGAGGAGGCGCGAGGTGTGGCGGCCAAGCGAGACCCCGCGCGCCGCCGCGACCTCGAGGGCGTCACGGGGCGGAGAGCGATGCGCCCCCCGGAACCCCGCGGACTCCACGCGGGTGACCGCGGTGGGGGGCAGGAGGCGGCGCAGGGCGCCGGCCGCGTAGGGCGAGCGGCAGAGGTTGGCGTGGCAGATGACGAGCACGGTGTCCGGAGGCGCCACGCGCCGCAGCAGGGCACGCGCCCGCGCCCGGCGCCACGGGTGCAGGACCCGCTCGGGCGCGTTCCGCACGGCGCGCCACAGCTCCCGGACGCCGTCGAGAGGCCGGCGCGGCGTGATCACGCTTCCCTCTTCCCCCCTCCCGCTTCCTTCTTGAGTTTCTCCCACCACTCCATCCGTTCCTTCACCGTCTTCTCGTAGCCGAACTCGGACGGCGTGTACCAGCGGGACCCCTTGAGGGAATCGGGGAAATACTCCTGCGGCACGTAGGCGCCCGGGTGGTCGTGGGCGTACTGGTAGCCTTCCCCGTACCCCAGGTCTTTCATCAAGGGCGTGGGCGCGCCCCGCAGATGGAGGGGCACGGACTCGGTGGGGTGCTCCTTCGCCGCCCGCATCGCCTCGCCGAACGCGGCGTAAGCGCGATTGGACTTGGGGGCGGTGGCCAGGTAGATGACCGCCTCGGCGAGCGCGAGCTCCCCCTCCGGCGAGCCGAGGAAGTGGTACACCTCCTTGGCCGCGTTCGTGACCGTGAGGGCGCGCGGATCCGCGAGCCCCACGTCCTCGATCGCCATCCGCACCAGGCGCCGCGCCAGGTAGAGCGGGTCTTCGCCGCCGGCGAGCATCCGCGCCAGCCAGTACAGGCCCGCGTCCGGATCGCTCCCCCGCACCGCCTTGTGGAGGGCCGAGATCAGGTTGTAGTGCTCCTCGCCGGACTTGTCGTATTTCGGGACCGGGGTCTCGAGGCGGGAAGTGACGAAGTCGCGTGACA
>Ga0335085_10018478_pt1 | contig 10017 bp, 7 predicted proteins | sample Lox_Sample_45_FD_206712 | JGI IMG/M metagenome (GOLD analysis project Ga0335085, IMG submission 206712) | Soil microbial communities from Loxahatchee National Wildlife Refuge, Florida, United States - Lox_Sample_4.5 | ecosystem: Environmental > Terrestrial > Soil > Wetlands | place: USA: Florida... | reverse complement strand
CAGCGCTCGGCGTCCGGGGCCGCGCCGCTCCACAGGCACCAGCGGCGCCGCCGAGGAGATTAGCCACGCCTGGGAGGGGGGAGGAGCAACCCCAACCTCTCTCTTGCGAGGCCACCTAACGGGATGCGGTTCACTTGCGGGCGCCAACTCGGCCCGCGTCGAAGTCTACGCCTCCCCTGCCCCGCGCGCCCGCCAAGTGCAAGCGCCGGTTAGGGGGCGAGCTGCCCCGAGGATTCTCCTCACATCAAGCAGGCTCCCCGGCGGCTAGTGGCGCCGGCCGAGGAAGTCGGGCGGCGCGGCCAGCGAGTGGCTGCCAGGGCGCACCCAAGGGAGACCGCAAACCTCTCGGCTACCTCCGCGCCAGCGCTCGGCGTCCAGGGCCGCGCCGCTCCACAGGCACCCGCGGCGCCGCCGAGGAGATCAGCCATGCCTGGGAGGGGGGGGAGGAGCAACCCCAACATCTCTCTTGCGAGGCCACCTAACAAGAATTGGACTTCAAGAGTGACCCCTTGATGCTATACCCCGCGCCATAAACCGGAAACCCCTCCAGTCCCCGATGGGTCACGGTGCCTGGCTGGCTCCCCCCGCCTGTCCCAACTGGTCCGCCGGACTCCGCACCCCGCGACCCCCCTTCAACAAGACATGGGTGTAGATCATCGTCGTGGCCAGGTCCCGGTGCCCCAGCAACTCCTGGACGGTCCGGATGTCGTAGCCTGCCTCCAGCAGATGGGTCGCGAAGGAATGCCGCAAGGTGTGGCAGCTGGCCCGTTTGCTGAGGCCAGCCGTGCGTACGGCCGCCGCCATCGCCCGCTGCATAGCGGAGGGATGCAAATGATGCCGGCGGAGCTTCCCAGTTTCCCCATCCCGATAACCCCGGGTGGCCGGAAAGACCCATTGCCACCCCCAGGTCCGCGCCGCCTGGGGATACTTCCGGTCCAAGGCATCCGGCAAGGCCACCGCTCCCCCACCAGCGCGAAGATCGCGCTGATGCAGGACGCCGACTCGCGCCAGATGCGCCGAGAGCAACTCCACCGCCGCCTCGGGCAGCAGCGTCACCCGGTCCTTCTGCCCCTTGCCCCGCCGGACCCGGATCTCCCGTCGCGCCAGGTCCACATCCTTGACCCTCAGCGTCAGGCACTCCAGCAGCCGAAGCCCGCTCCCGTAGAGCAGCAGCCCCACCAGTCGATAGGTCCCGGGGAGCTGCGCCAGCACTCGCTCCACCTCACCGCGGTCCAGCACCACCGGCACCCGCTGCGGGTGGTGGCCTCGGGGAATCACGCCCTCCATCCCGAGCGGCCGGCCGATTACCTCGCGATAGAGGAACAGCAGCGCGGCCAGCGCCTGGCCCTGGGTGGAAGCGCTGACCCGCTGCTCCTCGACTAGCGTCCGCAGAAAGGCCGCCACATCCCGCTCATCCAGATCCCGGGGATGGCGAAGGGCGTGAAACCGCACGTAGCGGCGCACCCAGCCTACGTACGCCTGCTCGGTGCGCACGCTATAGTGCCCCAGGCGCAGCTTGGAGCGCAGAACGGCCAACAATCGCGGCTTAGACTGCGAGGCGAAGTCCACCGGAGATCGCTCCATCCCCCAGTCTGGCCAGGAGCGAAGCAATCACCATCACCGGAATCGCGCGAGCCGCACCATTTCCGAAGCCTTCGCCCTCGCCCCACTGCGGTCCCCCGAGACCACGCCGTCTCGCTCCTCGCCCCGATCCGCCGGACCGAGCGAGAGAGTCAAACTGTCGATATCCCCTCCCAATTTGTCGGCTTACCTCGACATACTACATTTGGTCGAGCTCAGCATTCTCCATATACCGGGGGCCTCTTGGTTCCGGAGCGATTGCATCCAATCCCACTGGGTCCATCCCTCTCCGTAGCGGCCGTGCAACGCCGATGACTCTTCGTCCATGATCAGCCGAGCCGACCTGTGACAGTGCTCCTGATGACGGCGCTCGTGAGCTCCGGTGCCTTTGTGGCCGGGTTGCTCGGAGCCCTCACCGGCCTGGGCGGCGGCCTGGTGATCGTGCCGCTTCTCACCATCGTCTTTGGAGTGGACCTGCGCTACGCGGTCGGCGCCTCACTGGTTTCGATCATTGCCACCTCATCCGGGGCCGCGGCGGCATACGTGCGGGCAGGGTATACCAACATACGGGTGGGCATGCTCCTCGAGGTGGCCACCACGATTGGCGCACTGCTCGGCGCCTACGCATTCCCGTTCATCTCACCCAATATCGTGGCCGTCGTCTTCGCGATCGTGCTCCTGGTAACCGCCGTCCAATCGCTCCGGCCCGGCGTCGAGCACGTGGCCAAGAGCTCCAGCGCCTTGGCCCGCCGCCTGCGGCTCGCTTCGGCCTATCCCACGCCGCATGGCATGCAACCGTATGAGGTCCAGAACGTACCGGCCGGACTGGGTCTCATGCTGCTCGCCGGGGTACTCTCGTCGTTGCTGGGCATCGGATCCGGCGTGGTCAAGGTGCTGGCAATGGATCGCGCCATGCGGCTGCCGTTCAAGGTGTCTACCACCACGAGCAACTTCATGATTGGCGTGACCGCGGCGGCCAGTGCCGGGGTCTACCTCCGGCGTGGCTACCTCAATCCCGTCCTCGCCTTGCCGGTCATGCTGGGCGTTCTGGCGGGTGCCCTGGTCGGTGCCCACCTGTTGAGCCGGTCGCCCACCAAGGTGCTTCGCCCGCTGTTTGCCGCCGTCATGGTGGTTCTTGCCATCGAGATGCTCTACAAGGGTCTCAGGGGCGGGCTTTGACGACTCCCGATCGCCCATCGCGCTGGACCGACCATGAGGTGGAACAGCTCGTGGCCGGGCTGCTGCGCATCGGCGTGCTCGTGTCCGCGGCCGTGGCCGCGCTCGGCGGCATCGCCCTCCTCGTGCAGCATGGCCTGGAGCGCGCGGACTATCACGTCTTTACCGGAGGCCCGGCCGAACTGCGCAGCGTGGCTGGCATCGTGGCCTCCGCCGCACGGCTGCAGAGTCCCGGCGTGGTTCAACTCGGCCTGGTGCTCCTGATCGCCATACCGATCCTGCGGGTAGCGCTTTCGCTGGTGGCTTTCGTGCTGCAACGCGATCGCCTGTATATCGCCATCACCTCGGTCGTGTTGGCCATCCTGCTCTTCAGCCTGCTCTCCAGTGGGCATCCCTAGCGGGCCACAGAGAACCTCAGCGCCTGAAGGGTCCTTGCCGCGCGCCGCGTGCTCGGTGGTGCGCCGCCCTGAGGTCCCTTCGGGTCCCGGGCCGCGCCACGCCGGGCTTGGGGATCAGAGAGGATGGCGCTCGGGACGACAACCGTCCCGGTCAAGGAAAACGGGGAACCCCTGACCATCCCCAGCTCCCAGTTATCTCAGTCCCCCCGCCTCAGTCCTTTCACCTTTCCTCTCGGCCACCACCACAAATAGCCGGCACAGGCGATGAACAGGAGAAACGCCGGCCACAGCGGAAGCGGCCTCGAAACTCCCGATACCGCCTGCCCTTCCGCACTACCGCGATTCGTCCGAGTGGCAACCGCCAACCTGGTGCTGGCGAGTCGCACGGACGCTTCGGCACCGCCCCAGCTCTCCCGGGACTCGACATGAATCCACCTGGCGGCGTTGGCCGGACCCAACCGATGCCACCCGCTCCGTCGTGGCCAGAGCACGCCCAACGCTTGCGCAGAATCCCCGCGGTCGCGAGTCAGAGGAATCGAGTCCACCGCTCCAGTCGGATCCATCACGGGCAGCCACGCCATCGTCGGTCCGCTCCACCGAACCCGCATCGGCTGATCCACCCGGATCAGAGGCCCCGACTCGATCTCCAGTCTCCCTCTCGCCTGCGGCGGCCGAGCCACGGCACCCAGCAAGGCCGACCAGTACTCGGCGAAGGAGCGGCGGTCTCCCGACAACACCCACCGGGACGGCTCCGAGACCAACGTCACGCCGACCCGCCCTGCCCCATACAAGGCCACCTGCGCCAGCACGCGACCGACCGGATCCCGCACCACGTCACTCACGGCGAACCGCGGGCCCAGCTCGCCCGGCAGTGAAGGGACCGGGATCTGGGACGGGGCAGGGCGCCCCGGCCAGGTCAGCCGCACGCTCCGCTCTTCCTCATTTCCCGCTCCTTCGGTCTTGAAGCCGAGGCTGCGGGCCTCAGCCAGAAATCCGGCTCCATCCTTGGCCGGGTCGGGGACCAGCAGCAGTCCCAGCCCCTGGTTCTTGACCGCGCCGAGGAGTAGGGAGCGCTCGGAACTGGAGAGGGCGGAGAGGCTCCGAGCGTCGGCGATGACGACGTCGATGTTGGTCATTAGAGAGGCAGACAAGGCGGACAGGGCGGACAAGGCGGTCATCTCTTGATTGACAAACTCGAAGCGTGAGCGATCGCGGCTGACCGCGCTCCGAATCGCGAGCCCCGTCCCGCCGCGCGCGAGCCAGGTCTTGAGATAACGGGTCTCGAACGTGGGCGCGCCCTCGAGTACCAGCACCTGCAGACCCTCGGGGGCGGCCACCTCGACCGCCAGTGTCTCTGCCGCTTCGGGGAGTGCCGCTGGACCCGTGTGCAGGACGTAGCGCCAGCGCCCGGCTTCACGGGGTCGAGTACGGAACAGGAACCGGCCCGGTTCTCCCGAACGCAGCTTTCCCTCGATCCGGGCTGAATCCACCATGCCGCCGGGATCCTGGAGATAGACCCAACCGGTGGCGTGGGGGCCGGGTGTCACCTGCCCTCGGATCACCAGATCTTCTCCGAGCCCGGCACGCGCGGGCCAAGTCACCGGACCGAAGCCGGAGGGACCTGATGCCGGATCAAAACGCAGCTCTGGGCCAGAGAGATCCTCCAGCTCGGTGTTGGTAAGGCCCCAGCCCGTCACCTGCACCGAGCCCAGCTCGGGATGCCGCCGGGCCAGAAATCCCGCATCCGGAATCGCCTCGGCACCAGCCAGCCTGGACTTTGCGGAAGGGAGCAGGAAGACCTTGCCCGGGTGCAGCGAATCGACCAGCTGACGGACTCGCTCCCGTGTCGCCCCGGCCGTGACCAGCAGGGCATCGCTCAACGGCTCCGCCGAAGGCCGCTCGGGCCGGAGACCGATCCAGGTCAGCGCCGCGGCGGCGCCCAGACTCGCCAGCACCCGCCCCACCCGACGAGGCCCGCTCCGCCTCAACTCCCCAGCGACGAGGACCGCCGCGAGTGCTCCGCCGAGGAGCCGGATCATGGCGCGACCTCGAGGGCGGAGAAGTAGCTGGCGGAGCCGCTGGTGACCGGCGTTCGCTGGAGAATCGGGGCGCCCAGTTCCGGCGGCGGCAACGCGGCCCAGATCCCCTGGCGGGCCCGATCGGCGCAGCCGTCACAGGTCGGCGGCACATCGCTTCCCGCTCCCGCGATCAATCGGCGCAACCCTTCGAGAGCGGCCAGAAATCTCCCCGGATTCTCCACCGCCTTGGGACTCAGCTCCACACCAGCGGCCCGCAGAATCACCGCGTCGTCCACACTGACCTTGCCGCCATCGGCGATGCCCTGGAGCACGGCGAGCGCCTGACGAAGCACCGGCTCAGGCGCGGGGCTCGGCTGATCCTGGACGGTGTTCCGATCGGGGATGCTCTTGAGATTCCCGGTCAACCGCTTCTTGTCCGGCTCCAGCGGCGGCGACTCGAACCCGACTCGCTGCACGTAGACCCGCGCGGCCTGCTGAACCTGCTTGAGGTAGTCCAGCGCCTTGTACTCATAAGGAAGGGCCGCGGCCGGGTCGAAGGTGCGGAGCCGGACCGCCGCGTCCCACATCTGCTGCACCGCCGCGGTGAGGGTGGCCTTGACCGATCGGGCCAGTCGGGTCGCGTTCTCCGCGATGTCGTGCTGGTGGGTCAGCTCTTCGGCCGAAGAGGGAGCCTCCGCGCCGGCGAATTCGGTCTCCTGCCCCACGATCTCTCCGTACCGGTCACGCAGCATCTCCTGGTCGATCCCGATGTTCTCGGACCGGTTCTGGAACTCGGTCAGCGTGATATGCGGCTTGTCGGCCAGCAGCTTCTCGGTGTCGATGATGATCTGCCGCTGACTCCGGAAATACTCCGGGGCCAAGCGCAACGAGACCCCGGCCAGCGTGCCGGTCTCCGCCCTGGCGGTATCGGTGATCGCGATGAAATAGGTCGCCGAACGGGACTCCTGCGGGTTGGGGAGACGGTTGTCGCGCGCCAACACATAGAAGTACAGCTCGTCACCGGGGCCCAGACCCATCTTCTTGAGATCCAGCGCGCGGCGGAGCTCGACACCGGAGGGGATACTCTGGGTCGCAGTGAACGGGAGACGCTGCTCCCGGAACTTGACTGCCTCCCCCGCCCCGCTGGTTAACGTGGCCACGATCTCGGTGCTCTCGATTCCGTAGTCGTCGGTGACCCGGACCTGGGTCGGCACACTCACCGCGGCCGAGGGAAGCTGAGTCCGTTCGACCGGCGCCTCGACCACGATCACCGGGGGCAGGTCCCGCTCGACCGTAAGGTGGTGGTACTCGCCGGACCAGATCGGGGAACCTCCAGATGCGTCTTGGAGCACCAGCTGATACAGGGTCGAACGGATGGCGGTGCTGGAGCCGGTCAGGTTGGTGCCGTCGCCATCGGACCGCAGCACGATCGAGTCGCCGTCCACGGTGAGGAGTCGAGCGGAGGCGACCGGGCGTGAGACCTTCACGTGCCAGGTGAGGGCGGTACCCTCTTCAGCGGCGATGTCCCAGAGCGCCTGGGTGTGGGCCGCATGGCGAGTGTACTCGGGGGGGCTGACGGAGATCGAGAGGTCACGCACGGTGGCGGGATTAGCCGATGCGCCCGGACCCGCGCCCGGCTTGCCGCCGGGGCCGCTGGGCTGCGGGACCAGGGTCAGCACCAGGGCTATGACGGCGAAGGTCGCCGCCACGGCCCAGAGCCGGCGCGAGGCGCCCCATGGCAGTGCCGGTTCGCCCGCCGCGGCGAGAGCCCGCCTGGCCCGCTCCACCTGCAGTCGCTGCACGATGTCGAGCGAGTCCTCGGCGAGGAGCAGCAGCTCGGCGCTTTCCTCGAGCGCAGGAATCGCCCGATCGAGGTGGCGAGCGATGATCCGGGGCTCGGAGTACCAGCGGCGAATCAGCAACCCACCCAGCGCAAAGAGCGCGAGCCCGAGGATCGCGGCTACCACACCCGAGGTGCTGGCGTTCCACTCCAGGTAACGCGTGAGCACCACCAGGAGCAGCACGCTCAGGCCCAGCGCTAATCCGCTCAGACCCCAGAGGAGCCTGGCTCGCCAGCGCGCGGCGACGCGCTCGAAGATCGGGTGAGAAGTACTCATGCGCGCGAGCGGAACCAATCCAGCGAAACGGCGCGCTCCAACCCGAAGGCGAGCAGGGTCAGGAGCCAGACCGAGAACGCCAGGTCAGGACGGGCCGGTCTCGACTCGATCGGCGAAGCGTCCTTCGCGACCAAAGCGGGAACCACCTGGGATGGAGCAACTCTGAGATCCCCCTCGCTCGGGCCCAGCCAGAGCGATCCGATCAATCGCGGCAAGGCGGGGGTCATGACCAGGTCGGTCCAGTCGGGGTGGAGCCGGATTCGCAGGCGATACACCAGGCCGGCTCCCGTACGAGTCACCGACAGCACCGGCACGCCGTACTCGTCGGTCCAGAGGGCGGCCTCGTTCTTCTCCAGGGTGCGGGTCGAGCGACGGAAGAGATGGGCCTGGGCTGGAAGACTCGGGCCGGTGATGAGCAGCGACTCCAGGGTCTCCACGGAATCATCGGCCGGATCGACTAGCAGAGTTGCCCCGGCCTCGACGCGGGCCTTCAGCCCATCGGGCACCGGATCGCCACCCAGCCAGATGATCCAGATCGAAGGACTGGCGTCTTCGGCCGGAGCACTCGCGCTCGACGGAGGCCGCCGAAGCAGTCGCACCCGAACTCCCGCCTCCTGAGCGGCAGCCTGGAGTGCAGCCACGAGGTACCGCGCGTCATCGCGCCGGGTCGCCGGGGCGTAGAGCTCGACCGTCTTCACCGAATCGGCGATGCTCGCACTCTGAGCGGCCGACCCGCTCACCAGCCGCCACTCGACCCTGGCCTTGAGCCGAGGGCGTTCGCCGCGGAAATAGCGGGCGTTGTCGCTGGTGACTACGGAGAAGCGAGTAGCGGGAGGAGCCAGTTGCTCGGCTTCTCTGAGGAGCGACCAGTAGTCTGTAAGGGCGGGCAAGGCGGACAAGGCGGGCAGGTCCGTCGAGGCGGGCAATGCGTCGCCAGGGATCCAGTGCGGCAAACCAGGCGAGAGAAGATGAACCTCACCTACTCGAGCGAGAGAATCGATTAGCGGGCGATACTGTGAGTCCCGCGCGACATCGGGCCCGATCAGGACCCACTCATTGGTCCCCGCAACCGCGGGGCGATGGCGCCAGTAGGGCCCCGCCAGCGCCAGCGCGAGCAGCGCCACGACGGCGAGCCGGAGCAGCAGGAGCCAGAGATCGTGGAGCTTGAGACTGCGAGACTGATAGGCCGGGCTCTCGTGCATCCAGCGAATGCTGCCGACCTTCACCACCCGCCCGGCTCGGCGGCTCACCAGGTGAGCGACGATCGGGACCGCCAAGGCCAGGAGGCCCAGCAGTCCCAGGGGAACCAGCAGGCCGATCATGAGCAGGATGGGCGAACGGCGGTCACATCACCCGCTGTCTGGCCTGAAGGAACGATCGGAGGGCTGCGTCCAGCGGCTGGTCGATCGGGAGGGCCAGGTATCCGATTCGCCGCTCCTCCAGCTCGTTGCGGATCGCCTTGAGATCCCGGGCCGCGGCGGCGAGATAGGTGGCTTTGAGCGTCGCGGGATCCACCTCCACCCGCCGTCCCGTCTCCAATTCCTCGAACGTGGTCGGCTCGGCGTAGTTGAACTCCAGCTCCGCCCGCCCGATCAGATGAAAGACGATCACCTCGTCCCTCAAGGCGGCGATCCGCTGGAGCGCGCTCCGGATCTCGGTGCTGCGTTCATGCAGGTCGGTTACCAGGATCGTGAGGTTGCGGCCGCCCGTGGCGAGCAGCCCCTGGAGCCGGCTCCAATCGGGCCATGGCTCGCCCGGAACCAGGACTTCGAGTTCCCGGAGAATCCGGTGGATGTGATGATGGTGTCGAGCGGGTGGGACCAGGCCGACGGCTGGGTGGCGCATGGCGTAGAGGCCGACCGCATCGCCCTGTCGGTGGGCCAGCACCGCCAGCGAGGCGAGCAGGAACCGGGCATAGTCGAACTTGCTGATCCCCTCTTCCTCGTGGGCCATGGACCCGGTGGCATCGAGGAGGAGCCGCACGGTGACGCTGGTCTCGATCTGGGATTCCCGGACGAAGTAACGGTCCGAGCGGCCGAACAGCTTCCAGTCGATTCGCCGGAGGTCGTCGCCGTGCTGATAGCTCCGATACTGGCTGAACTCGAGCCCCGCGCCCGGCAGCCGGCTGGGATGCGCCCCGAACATGAACCCATCTACCACCGACGTCGCCACCAGCTCGAGATCGCGGAGGGCGGCGAGGGTCTTGGGGTCGATGAAGCGGTAGGAGGCGTAGCTCATAACGGCGGGGAACGGGGGAACAGGAGAACGGGAGAACCGGCTCTACTGCGGTCCACCAAGCCATCCCAGCGTGTCATCCCGAGGGACCCCGAGCATGGCGAGGGGCCCGTGGGGATCTCAGGGCTCGGGGTTCCGAGGATGGCGACCCTTGAGATTCCTCGCTCCGCTCGGAATGACAGCCCGCGGCAAGGGACGTCCAATTCCCTAAATACCCGTTCCCGCATTCCTCCCTAGCCCAACGGGCTCCTCGGCTCCGGCGTCTCCTGCAGCAGCCGCTGGGTCACCTGGTCGGCGGTGATCCCATCGGCTTCGGCCCGGAAGCTGACCAGGACGCGATGGCGGAGGACCGGGAGAGCGACCGTGCGCAGGTCGTCGAGCGTGACTGAGTAGCGGCCTTGGAGCAGCGCGCGCGCCTTGCCACTCAGCACCAGCGCCTGGCCGGCCCGGGGGCCGGCGCCCCAGCGGACCCACTCGCGCACGAACCCGCTT
>Ga0335085_10018476_pt1 | contig 10018 bp, 6 predicted proteins | sample Lox_Sample_45_FD_206712 | JGI IMG/M metagenome (GOLD analysis project Ga0335085, IMG submission 206712) | Soil microbial communities from Loxahatchee National Wildlife Refuge, Florida, United States - Lox_Sample_4.5 | ecosystem: Environmental > Terrestrial > Soil > Wetlands | place: USA: Florida... | reverse complement strand
ATCCTGACCGCCGGAGTTTGAAGAGCAAGGAAAAAGCCTGTTGCAAAAACCGCAATGACGGCTATCCAGGTTAACTTTCCTGAGAAGTCAGGGTGCTGAACATCATAGTAGTAGCTGGTGCCCTGTCGAAAAATATCCGAGAGGGTTTGAGAGGCGGAGTTTTCCAGAGTTTGAATATCGAACTGCAGTTTTCCACCTCCTCTGAACAGGCCTGCATGCCTTGCTGGGTCATTGAGAATGATCGGGTCATTGAAAAATGTAGTGGTATTCTTTAAGTAACAAATCGCGATTAGAAGAGGAATAAGGAAACCCACGGCGACACTAATCATACCTATGATGGGTGGCGTGATTTTCTTTTGCTCGCTTCTCATGTACCGGTATACATAAACAAGTGCCAGAGAAGGAAGATAAGGCACGAAGGTGGGATACGACATCGCGGCAAGCATGGCGATAAAGCCGAGCAGGCAAGTAAGCCACCAGTCCTTCGGCGAATTATCAAATTGTATTTCTACGACGATAAGCAAACAAATAATCGCATACAGAATATCTATTCCATAGCTGGTTTGCATTGTATTAAAAAACAAAATTGTTGGCGAAAGGCCGATGGTGACAAGGATTATCGTTGCGTACGCTCTTCCCATAAATTTTTGCAACAGGACAGCCAGGCTATAAAGTGCGGCCCCATAGATAATCAGTCTCACATATTTTGCGGTGTGAATAGAAAAGCCGAAAATTTTGTAAACGATCAGCAACAATCCATAGTAGCCGACATTACTTGAAATGCCGTCGTATACTAAACGGTGATCTAGCCAGAAGACGTTGCGGATAGACTCGGCAAGCTCCTCATGGCGGATTTGGTTATTGGAAGCTTGAATATAAACCCATTGGGATACTACAAGGAGAACGGGGACGAACCAATACAAACTCTTCATGCCATATTGGAGAGTCGGTGTTCGAACTTCGGCGCCAGAAGATTTCATGCGTAGACTAATAAGGACTTTGGACCGCGTCGCATCCTTTGCCCAGACTCTCCACGCATTGAGATTCCCCAGACCAAGTCAAGTCCTGTTTACTTCGTAACCGGTAGGGGGGCCTCAGAACATGAGTGGACGGAGGAGCGCCAGCATGCCGTCGATAAATTCAGTGCGGCTAAAACGCTGTGCCCGAGCCCGGGCGGCTTGAGCCATCCGCACACGGAGGCCTTCGTCCCTGGCAAGTAATTTGGTGTACTCCTTGAGCTCATCGAGGGTGTTCCAGAGAAATCCGCTCACGCCATGCTCCACGATCTCTGGCTGGCCTCCCTTGCGCGTCACGATCGGCACACAGCCGGCGCCCATGGCCTCGACCGTGACGATGCCGAAGTGCTCGGTCCACTCTGGGCGTGCCTCCTCATCTTCTCCCAGTCCGGCCGCGTGCCAGAAAACTTTCGCCTCACCGTACATCTCGACCATGCGTTCGCGGTCAAGATTCGGAAGGATCTGGACACAACCCCCAGCAGCCGCCCGGCGCATCTTCTCGACATAGGCCGCCTCACCCTGGTCGTCCCTAAGCCCGCCCGCCGTCGTATAGCTCCATCCGTCCAACCCACCCACCTCTGAAAGGTTGCGGAATGCCAGGATCATCTCCAGCTGGTTCTTGGAAGGGGTTGAATTGGCAAAGCGCCCGACGCTCAGGATGAGGTTCCGTTTCTCGCGCACTGGGAAATCAAGTTCTACCGGCGGATAGACGGTAGAGCATTCGATACCCCAGCGGCGACGGACCCACCTCTCGGTGAATCGCGAGTTGGCAGCGGCTGCCTGGTAGCCCGCGAAGCGTCGCCGCCATTCCCATTCGGCGTAGAGACACCTCAGCCGATGCTTCCACTTCGGGACGCCTACCCACGCAACGCCCCAGGGCCAGACATTCTGGCGATCAAGCAGTGGAAATGTGATACGTAATACTCCCCGCCGCGCATGACAAAAAGGAGGGAGCCACGGAGTGATCGCAACGAAGAGATCGTAGGGCTTGCTTAGCGCCGCGTTCCAGGCTCGAGCTTCGCGATATCTTGTCCAGGGATTGCTTGAGTGAAGGAGAGGCGGGTCATCGGGTTCGACGCACCGGCTCCTGACCTTGGAAAGATCGAGGCCGCAACACTTGGAGTAATGCGCGAGGTCGATGGCGGGAGGGTGGTGGACTAATTCAACGTCGTGATGACGATCCGCGAGGGCAGCGGCCAACGTGGTCCAGCACCGCTCGGCCCCTCCTGGCACGGGTGGACGCCCCGAGGGCTCGAGATAAACGCCAATTTTCATGAATGCTCGTTGTAGTCTATCTGAACCTGTCCGGGTTTCAAAGAGATTTCAGATCTGCCCACGCTGTCACTACGAGCCATGAGTCTCTTTTCAACCGCTGCCGGCAGATTCTCGCTTCGTCGTAGCTAGCCACGCGGCGATATGCTCACTTCATGGTCTTTTCTAATGTTCCAATCCAGTCGTTGAATAGCCTATCCGGCGTGAAACCGGAAGCAAATGAGCGAGAAGAAGCCGCCATCTCTTCGCGCATCTTTTTGTTCTTTGCCAGCTGGATCAGCCGTTCGGCCATCTCCGTGACATCCATGTAGGGAATGAGTATTCCATGGCAGCCGACAATGATCTCCTCAAGTCCCTCTGTGCCAGCGAACCCCATCACTGGTTTCCCAAGGTAAGCCGCCTCAACGCAGGCAAGTCCAAACGATTCTTCCTTTGAGGTAGAAACAAAGACATCGAAGCGCCTAAACCAGGGAACCGGGTTGGTGACTTCTCCGGTAAAGGTAACCTTTCCGGCCAGCCCGGCCCGCTCAATATCATGCTCGATCTCATGAATAGTCCCTCTAGTGTTCCCGACCCACGCAAAATGAAACTGATTGCCAGGGAGCACGTGTTCGATCGTTTTTGCAAGCACGATGAACAACTCGGCTCCCTTGCGTGTCACGGCCGTACCCGATGAGCCGACAACGAATCTGGTCTCGGGAATTGCAACCCGTAAATTAGTATCATGAGTTTCATCGAGCCGGGAGCCAAGGACAGGTTCGCCTATGATCGGCGGATGAACCACGATCTTGTCTTCCCGAATCGCGTGGTTTGCGACGAGATTCCTCTTCGTAGCCCGGGAGTTCGCAACAATTACATTCGGCAGAAAAGGTAGCTCACGAGAGGAGATGCCGAGTGATTTCATCGCAAGTTCTAACTCATGAATATGCCAAATGACCGGAGCGGCCACTCTTTTCTTCAGCTCGGATACTATGTTGCTCGAGACAATTGTGTTCGCATAGACAAGGGAGATGTTCTGGTGGCCGAGATCTTCAACCAAGAGGTCCTGGTATGACTTTCGTGCTCCCGTCAGCAACGTCACCCGTGATAGGAGGCGACTCGCAAAGGACGTGTTAGGAGTTCGGTGTTCCTCCCAATCATAAACGGCGCCGAGTTCTCGGAGTTCTGTCTCCAGCGGGCCCTTTGATCCGAGCAAGAAGAGCAACTGATGAGGTGACTGTGCTTTTAGCAGGGTGACGTATCTGAAAAGGACAATGGTCGCGCCCGTTAGGCATGCTTCATGAAAGACAAAGAGGATTCTCTTAGTTTTTCCCGAGATGCTCATCTGCGCATGTTATCATTGATCCCCTCCATTTGCGAAGTACAAGATTCATCGGATTCTATGCAGCGGCTGGTGAGCTTCAAGAGGTCAAGACCGCAGAAGGACCGAACTGCCCGAGGTCGATGGCGTTACGAAATCAACGGCGTGATGCTCTCCGAGAGCCGCGGCCAGCGTGACCGCACACCGTTCGGTATCACCAGGTACGACAGGGCGGCCGGAGGGGATGCCGAGATAGACAACGATGCTCATCGGATCGAGGATACGTCATGCTGTCAGTCGGCAAAGAAATCTGCTCTGGTCGGTAGTTAAAAAAAAGGCGAGCCGCCCAAAGTATAGACGGCTCGCCTTTGAGACTCAGCAGGTTTCGCTTGCGAATCTCTTAGTTTCCTTCTTGGTCGGACTTCGTCTTCTGGCGCCGACGCCACGCGCTCAGCCCGACCAGACCGAAGCCCATAAGGACCAGAGACGTGGGCTCCGGGACGCTAGGAGGCTGCAAGCCGTAGTAAATGTAGTGGGTGTCGTTGAAGTCACGGTCACTATTAGGCAGTGCGGGGGGACTTGGTTGGCACGGAGACAACGGACCACTTGAGCAAGTGAGCAGGTCCTCAAACCCGACGTCGAAGAGCTGCGTCCCATCGATGCCCAAGCCGTCGGTGGTGACGTTGTCGTGGGTCTGGCCATCTGGATTGCGAGTGCCAGGACCGGTGTACACCGTGTAGGCCGAATAGGTGTAGACCCCCTGGTTCGCAGCAATGAAGATCGAGAAAAGGACCTCAGTGCCGGCCGGCGGAGGAGGTGTTGCTATCAACGGCGCCAGCCCCGTCGCCCCAGCGAATCCTCCACCACCGCACGTCGCGGCAGTCGAGTACAGACATAACGCCAAGCCGTTTTGGGTGTTCAACGCCAAATTAGTAGGTGCCACTCCCGGCCCGGGGGGGATCGTTAAATTCGGATTCAGATAGCCTTGGAGTTGATTTATGAGGTCCGCATTGTTCACCGCCACTAGCACTTCAATGTCGCTGCCGTTCGAGGTCAGGATACCCCCGAACCCAAGTGTAGTGGCCAAGGCGTGTCCCGGGATCAGAAGGAATACTAAAGCGATAACCATTAAGAACTTGAGAGCGATTTGTTTCATTGATATCCCCTTTTCTCTGTTATTCTCTTCTGGGTTTGGGGGGAGCAATGTTTATGCCATTTCTTAACTCATTGATTTTCCTTCGGATTGGTAACCTTCGAAATGCTTGAATTGTAATATTAGTTTACAGAAAAATAGGGTTTTCTTATTCACAGTCAAGTAACTAATTTGTCAACAGAAATCAAATTTATAAATGTAAATTTTTTTTACATGTAAAATGGCTGAGAGCAAAATTGATTTTCAACTTCTACTGCCGGGACGCCTCCGTGCGAACAGCTGTGCATCTTATCGAAGGATGTCTTCAGGAGGAACCTCGAATAAGCTACTTCTTGGAGGGTGCGATTTCAGCCAAGGTTTTCTTGGCTTCTTCGATTCCAGGAAAATTCTGACCTGCATTGACTGCCTTGGTCAAAGAATCACGCCCCAGCGACTCATCTCCCATCTTGTATGCGGCCATTCCGAGATGATAAAGGATGGTCGGATTGCTATTTTTGATTTTCTCACTGCTTTCCTTGAGCAGACCGAAAGCAGTGCCGTACGCGCCTTTCTTATAATAGATCCACCCTAACGTGTCTCCGACGCCAGGATCGTTTGGATTCCCTTCCCTCGCTTTCTGGGCCAATCCGAGAGCAATATCTATGTTGCCACCGTGTTCAGCATAGTTCCATGCCAGGTTGTTCGCCGCCGGATAAAAATCTTTGTTGATGTCCAATATTTTTTGATAATATTCGTTTGCCTTTTGAGGTTGCTGTTTGAGATCGTATAGAATTCCGATCATCATTTGTGCTTGAATCGCCTTAGGATTCTTTTGAATAACCTTGTTATAGAGTTCCATGGCGACATCAAATTTCTGTTGGGCAGCGTAGGCATTACCGATTAGGAAATAAGCGGAAGCCAGGTTGGGATCAAGCTCCAAGGCCTTTTCTAAGTACTGAATTCCCTTCGCATAATCCTTAGCGGCCACATTGATTTGCCCCAAAATTTGATAGACACCCGCTTGATTCTTTGTTTTCGCTAGGTGCTGTTCGGCTCGATCATTCGCAGCTTTCCAGTTGTTTTGATACAAGTAGATTTGAACGATGGAGCCGAGCGCATCGATACGATCCGGATCAAGCTTTAAAACTGCCTCGAATTCTTTTATAGCCTCGGGAAATTTTTTTTGGAGGGCATAAACGGCAGCGATGTCGAGCAGCGGCGCAGGATTTTGAGGATCGACTTCCTGCGCCTTTTTAAACTGCGCCAGCGCCTTATCCGTTTCTCCTTTCCCTAGACGCGCGGCGCCGTTAACGAGTAACGCCAGCTGGTTTTTGGGCTGGACGCTAAGGATTTTTTCGCTTTCTTCCAAGGCCAGATCCCGGTCTCCGGTGGCTAGATATAGCTGAGCCAGGCTCAACCGTGGAAAGATCCAACTCGGATTCAATTCCGAGGCCTTGGCAAAGCTTTTTTTCGCATCCGCGATCTGATTGGACCTCATCTGCGCTTGCCCCAAGAAGTAAAATCCTGCGGCGAACTGAGGCGCATACCGCGTGACATTGGAGAGATCTTCAAGCGCTTTGGGAACTTCATTCTTTACCAGCGAAAGCCGCCCGCGGAGAAAAAGACCTTGCGTGTCACCCGGTTGCGCTTTCAAGATCGCATCCACAAACTGACTTGCCTGTTTGAAGTCATTCCGCGACAAATACAGGTCGGCGAGCTGTTTTTTGGCATTCAGAGAATCTGGGTTTTTCTTCAAAAACTCAAGATAGAGTTTTTCAACTTCCTCGGAGCGACTCGTGGCTGAGTAAAAACTACCGAGAGTATTCAGCAACGCTTCGTTTTCGGGATCGTTTTTGGTTGCCAGGAGAAGCTCTTGCTCCGCTTTTTCTCTCTCACCCCTTGCCATGTACAGTTGCGCTAGGGCCACTCGTGCGCGATTTAGTTTTGGATCGATCTCCAAAGCTTTTCTGTAGGAATTCTCCGCGGCGGCGAAGTCCCTTTTGAAAACCTGAACCTGTCCCATGTCGAGATAGATTTGCGCTTTTCCCGGCTCCTTATCCAAGACTGTCTGGAGTTCTTGCAGCGCTTTGTCCGGATCGTTATCAGCCACGGCGATCCGCGCCGCCAAATATCCTGCTTCCTGAGCATCTTTGTCTTGCTCCCGGATCTTGTTTAACTGTTCTTTCGCTCGGGGGAGATCCCTGGTTAACACATAGAGGTTCCCCAGCTGGTAGCGCGCCGGAACAAGGCCAGGCTTGAGGTCGGTGGCCCGAACAAACTCCGTATAAGCCGCGCGGTAATCCCCTTTTCTCAAAAGAGCTACGCCCAGTTCATGGTGAGTATCGCCGGACCCCGGATCCGACTTGAGGGCATTTTTCAACTCGATGATGGCCTCATTGACCTTCGACTGGCCCATATATTCTCTGGCCTTTTTCACATACCGATCGCGTTTGACTTCGGGACTCACTCCAATCTGGAAATAATAAAAACCAAATAATCCTAGAGCCACCAACAAGCCCACGCCCAAAATGAGACGTTTCATTAATCGCTCCCTCCGCAGAATACCATCTAAACTCCCTTTGACACGCACGAAGACGATTGACCGCTACCGCTCGCCACAAAGAATTCCACGGTCCGCCGAAGACCCTCTTTCACCGCGACCTTGGGTTGATAACCGAGCAGATCCCGGGCGAGGTTTATGTCAGCCAAAGAATGGCGCACATCGCCGCACCGTGACGGCTGGTAATCGACCTCCGCCCGAACCCCCAGAATCTCCTCGAGAAACTGGATGAGCCTATTGAGAGTTAGGCGATCGCCGCAGCCGACATTGACAACCGCCCCGGCGGCATGGCGGGCCTTAAGCGCGAGCAAATTAGCTTCAACGACGTTATCGACATAGGTAAAATCCCGGGACTGCTCGCCGTCCCCGTACACCACGAGCGATTGACCCTTTTGCAACCGCGTGGCGAACTTCGGGATAACCGCAGAATACTCGGAGTAGGGATCTTGGCTTGGGCCAAAAACATTAAAGTATCGAAGGCTGACAGTCTCTAGACCATAGAGATCATTGTAGAGCATACAGTAACGTTCTCCCACAAGCTTCTGGAGTGCATAGGGCGACAAAGGATTCGGCGGCATGTCTTCTCTCTTGGGCAAAACCTCGGTGTCTCCATAAGCCGACGACGATGCAGCGTAGACAAACCTTCGGACACCTTGCTTGCGACAACTTTCAAGCAGATTCAGCGTACCGGTGATGTTGGCCCGATTTGTCCCCAAAGGATCTTGAATCGAGCGGTGAACGGAAGGAATAGCTGCTTGGTGTAAAACAAACTCCACCCCCCGCACCGCCGCGTCACAAGCCAAGTGATCGGTTAGGTCGTCCTCGATGAATTCAATGGAAGGTTCCACGTCTCGCAGGCGTTCTCTTTTCCCGGTGCAGAGATTATCCAACACGCGGACGGTGCCGCCTTCGTTCAAGATCCTACGGACAATATGGGAACCAATAAATCCGGCTCCGCCGGTGACTAAAAAACTTTTAGACATTTCTTAATATGGTTAAAAACTCTGGCCCATTTGGCCATTCCGTCTAGGTTTAGAGAATAATTTACTTGGGTAGAATTCTGTGTAGTTCCGGATATAAGTCCATCGCAAATGAAACGAGTCTATTCTTCGCCTGCTCGATGGGCTCAAACTCGCTGACTGGAGTAGCCAGGCGAATCACAGCTCCATCTGTGCGGCCATGTAGGGCGAACCCTCTAATGAGTTCGACCCGGTTGCGAAAGTCACTCGCAAAGGCTTGCCCTCGGACGTCATACCAAAATAGAACGAACCTTCTGTCCGTAAATTTCTTGGTCAGCAAGCCAACGGCATCAATTGCCTTCGCACCGACAAACGGGATACGTATTTCTTCCATAGAGGCGTATTCCCATCCGTTGCGAAAGACCAATTTCGGTGATTGTAAACGATTCTCATCAAATTGACGACTATTATATCCCACGAAAAGCTCAATTTGCTTTTTATCCGGCGATTCATAGATACGGGAAAGAGTTTTCTCCGCGCGCGGATCCTCGTATAAGTCTGAGTCTGACCGCTTCTCAGAGGTAATCCGATAGCGCCCGACCATTGGAGAAATTTTGTCCAACGCCACCTGAAACGTTTCTCCCTTTGAAAGAGCCGGAGAGTCAGACAAATACAGGACCAAACCGACGACGATAACCACCAACAACAGCGGCAACGCCAGCCCGCGATATCTAGTCCGCTTCACCGTAATGTCGTCGGGTAGCCGTACTGATTCTACACGAGCTCTCTTCTGCCCGATCGGAGGGGACTCTTTGGGATATTTTCGCCGCACTGTTTCACCGAGCCATAGAAACAGCGCGAGCGATAGGAGAAAGGTAAACGTGCCTGTAAAATGATGAAAGAAGGCTTGAAGCATGATTGGGCCGTAGTAATAAACAGAAACCGTAACCAAAAAAATTCTAAACAGGTTCGCGAAGATGGGAAAGATAAACGCACCGGCCAAGACGGGGAATTTCATGATCATCCGCGTAGGAAGGTAATAAACATAAATTGTCCCCAACGCCAACATCGCAAACAGCGATGCTATGCCGCTACACACATCTGCCACTTCCAGCGATATATTCGGCAAGTGCAGCATGTACGCGTCTCGATAAACCGGCACGCCGGCGGCCTGGACTAGATAGTTAGCAATAAAAGCATCAGACATGCGCAAATGATAAGAGACCTCTTTTACGATGGGATACGGGGGCGGGACCATAAGGAAGAGAAACGCTAGCGGAAAAGCTAGACGTTTAACGCAATGCCAACCCCAGAAGAGATGAAACAAGGAGGCAATGGCTAAAACAAATGACACACGAGAAATGAAAGGCTCACCCAACGTCTTTCCGATAAGGCCAATCAGAAGAGCGCCCAAAAATGAAACCGCGCCCCACGGACTCGGTCGGATGGAACTATCCTTAAACGCGTCTCGCTCTTCCCAAATGAGATACAAGAAGATGAATGGAATAAGAAAACCGTATGAAAAATTCTCGTGCTCGTACCATTCCTTGACGAGAGGCGGAAAAATTGGGCCGTAAAACGCTAGGCACAACGCCACCATGATCGCCCCTTGAATAAACGGGACAAACCGACGATTCATTAAGGCTTCGCTTTGATGCGCAACCGTCACGTCTCTCTTCCCTCCACCGCGGCCGCAATCGACACCGTCGTATGTTTGGGGAAATAAACCTCCAAAAGTTGCTCGCGTACGCGATCCCAGACAAAATCTTCAGATACCCT
>Ga0335085_10018475_pt1 | contig 10018 bp, 5 predicted proteins | sample Lox_Sample_45_FD_206712 | JGI IMG/M metagenome (GOLD analysis project Ga0335085, IMG submission 206712) | Soil microbial communities from Loxahatchee National Wildlife Refuge, Florida, United States - Lox_Sample_4.5 | ecosystem: Environmental > Terrestrial > Soil > Wetlands | place: USA: Florida... | reverse complement strand
GGCCGACGAGCTGGTGCTGGGGAGCCTCGGGGAGCTCGGCCCCCTGGATCAGCAGTACGACGAGAAGATGGCGGCGGACTTCCCCTTGAACACCTCCCGGCTGCTCCTCCAGACGGCGCTCACGGAGCTCCAGGATCAGGCGGTGAGCTGCTACGACGCCGCCATGCAGCGAATTCTTCGGCAGAGCGGGATGCGGCCCTTCGAGGCGTGCAGCAAGGCGGCCGAGTTCACCGGGAACCTGTATGGGCCCCTCCTCGCCCGGCTTGACCCGGCGCGCCTCGCCGAGAGTGCCCGGGGCCTGGCCCTCGGGCGGGCGTATGCCAGCCGGCTCCTCCGCCGTTACCGGCCGGCCCTGCCGGAGGCCGACCGGGACCGGCAGCTCGACCGGCTGGTTCGCGGCTACCCGGCCCACAGCTTCGTCGTGGACCGGGAGGAGGCCGCAGAGCTGGGTCTCCCCGTCCGGCCGCCCGATCCCATGGAGGAGGCCCTCCTCGAGCGCCTCGCCTACGCGCTGATCGAGTTCGACACCGAGCAAGACCTCATTGCCTTGGCCGGTCCGCCACCAAAGGCGGTCGCTGCCGCACCGAAGGTTAATCGGCGGCTGCCGAGGAAGGTGAAGAGCGCCCCATTCTCAAGCAGGCGGCGCCAGCGGAAGGTGGGACAGGAGGACACGGTCAAATGATACCGAAGGCAAGACGCCGGCCCTGGGTGCAGCTCCGCACGCTGGAACGAGCCCGGGTCCTCTTGATCCTGCCCTGTAACGCGGCAGCGTGCGTCGGGAACTACTTCCGCGCCGAGGTGTACCGGCAATCGGGCTGGAACACGTGGCGAGAAGCAGACTTCCTCCTTCGGGATCTACGAGAAGAGGGGCGGATCGCCTTCGCTGCGGTGGACAGCTCGATCCTGGAGACGGCCCCGGACGACCCGCGCGGCGCCATCGTCCTGGAGACCGAGATGCACCGCGCCAGGAGCCCGGACGGCGAGGATTGGGGGACGCCGGCTTGGCGATGGTTCCGGCCAACCCGGGCGGGTCGGTGGACCGCCATGGAGGAACTGACCGAAGCCCTCATCCGTGGGGTTCAGCGCGTCGAGGGTCTCGGCTTCACGCAGGTCCTTGCCCTGGTGAATCCGCGCGCCTACTTCCTGGCCCTGGCGGCCGCGGTCGTGGGGTGCCACCTTAGCAATAAGTGGGTCCTCTTCCGCCCACCCGCACACCCGAGACACCTGCGTCACGCTGTTCAAGAGATCGCCGCCATTGTGCGGGCGGCTGCGACCGGGACGGAGCTCCCCGGCGGGGTTTACCCGATCCCGGCTCTCTCCCCGATCCTGAGACGCGAATGTGCTCGGTACCGTGCCCTTATGCCGCCCCCCTGGCGGGCGTGGGCACATGTTGCGGGAAGGCAAACAGTCAGACGTCGATGGGCAAGACTCCGGCAAGCGGTAGGTGTGAGGAGGTGGGAGAGTGACACCCAAGTTCTCTCTTGACGACTAGCTGATCCTGGCTGCGTCCATCATCTCGGCATTCCTGTTTCCGGGTTGGATCTCTGTACTACCTCCATTTATCCCGTTGCTGCTTGTCGTGCTTCCCTATAGGTTGCTCGTGAGAAAATGAGGCCGACACCCGACCACTTGGTGAGGAAGGATAGCAACCGGGGCCCTCATCGCCATGGCCATGCTCTTCGTATTGGCGATGAGCCTGCAGCACCATTCCTCTCTCTGGAGCTACGTCGCCGCGTTCGCCGAGGCGGCCATGGTCGGTGCCCTGGCCGATTGGTTTGCAGTCGTGGCCCTCTTTCGTCATCCTCTTGGCATTCCCATCCCGCACACGGCGATCATCCCGACAAACAAAGATCGCATCGGCCGGACCCTGGCGACCTTTGTCGTGGGGAACTTCCTGACGGGAGAGGCCATCTGCTCCCGGCTTGAGCGGACGGATCTGACCGCCACGGCGGCCGAGTGGCTCCAGGCGAACGCGAAGGAGATCGCGGACCGAGTGGTTGCGGGGGCGCCGATTCTCCTGCGGGGCCTCAAGGATGAGGACATCCAGCGATTCCTGCATGACACGATCCTGCTGAAGCTCCGGACGATCGCACTCGCGCCACTCGCTGGACGGCTCCTGAAGGTGCTCACGGCGGGGGGAAAGCTCGACGACGTATTGGCGGCGGCCATCGGGTTGGGCGAGGAGCTGGTGCACGCGAATCAAGAGCTCATCCGGGCGCAGGTCCGGAAGCGCATCCCTCTTCCAGATTTCCCGGGGATTTCCTTTGTCAAAGACAAGCTCACCGAGGCTATTGCCGTGATGGTGTTGGCAGCCATCCTTGAAAGTCTACGCGACATGCGGCGGCAGCCAGATCATCCCGTCCGGCGGGAGTTCCGAGCCAGGATAACGAAGTTGGCCGAGGCGCTCCAGGATTCCGAGGCGTACCGGCAGCAGGGAGAGAAGATAAAGGAAGAAGTGCTGCGCCATCCCGCGATCACGGGGTATCTGGCCGAGCTCACGCGGGATCTCCAGCGGGATCTCGAGCAAGACCTGGCTTCCGGGGACTCCCACGTCCGGGCCCGGGTGAAGCAAGCCGTCGGAGGGTTGGCCCACTTGCTCATCGAAGATCGCCCGCTGCGAGGCAAGCTCAACGGCTGGCTTCGGGCCGCCCTGATTGTGCTGGTCGACACCCATGGCGCAGAAGCGGGTCGGTTCATCCAGGAGCGGGTCGGCAGATGGGACAGCGGGCAGGTCACCCGGAAGCTTGAAGAGGCGGTGGGTCGAGACCTCCAGTACATCCGATTGAATGGTACGCTGGTCGGTGGAGCAGTTGGGTTGGTGATTCATACCGTGAGCAAATGGGTGTGGTAGAGTACGCAGGGGATTCTTGGGTGCTCCCCCGAGTCTCTGCAGCAATCAGTGTGCCTGTCGGTTGTCGGCCTCCCGTCTTCCTCCCCTCCCCTCTCCCATGCACCACCGCCCCGGGTGGGCGGGGAAGAGCTCAGACGAAATTATCGCGGACTACGCACCCTTTTCTGCCCGGACTATTTCCCCGAAAAGGCTGGCGTGCGCTTTTCCAAGAACGCCTGCATCCCCTCCTGTTTATCTCCCGTTGCAAAGCACTGGCTGAAGAACTCGGCCTCCCTGGCGAAGCCGGCCGGCCTGTCGCCGTCTGAGAGATCTATTGCTCTTTTCGCCAAGCGAATGGCCGCGGGGCCTCGCGACGCAATCAGGGCGGCCAACTGCAACGCCGCCGGGAGCAAGGCGTCTGCGGTAACCACCCGGTTCACGAGACCGAGGCGATGAGCTTCGGCCGCTCGAATCTGCTCACCGGTGAGAATCAATTCCTTCGCCTTGGCGTAGCCCACCAGCCGGGGCAGACGCTGGGTCCCGCCAAAGCCTGGAATCACGGCAAGGTTGACTTCGGGCTGGCCGAACCAGGCCGCCTCCGACGCGATCCGAACGTCGCAGGCCATCGCCAGCTCGCAGCCGCCGCCCAGGGAGTACCCATTGACGGCCGCGATGACGGGCTGCGGCAAGGTCTCGATATCGGAGAATACGGACTGCCCCAGCGCGCTGTACTCGCGCGCCCGCCGGGAGTCCATCGCCTGCATTTCGACGATGTCGGCCCCGGCCACAAAGGCCTTGCCTTCCCCGGTCAGCACGACGACGCGCGTCTGGGGCGCGGCGGCGAACCCGGCCGCGGCTCGCTGGAGTTCGAGGAGCAGCTCCGTATTCAGCGCGTTTACCGGCGGCCGATGAATCGTGAGCAGCGCCACGGGTCCTTGCTGTTCGATCTGGAGGAACCTGTGATGGGCCGGATGGCTATCCATGGGACCTCTCCAATGCGAGCTTTTTCGGGAGATCTGGCGGGACCCGAATCACGCCGGCATGGCTTATGCCATTCCTCGTGCTATGGTGTGCCCACTCATCCTGCCCCCGCGAATTCGACCTTGCGCGGCGCGGCAGGGGTTGCGGACATATAGTCTTCTGACGTGAAACTATCCACCTGGACGGCATCGTTGCACGCCTCTTCCGCTTCCTGCGTCAACTTCGCCTCTTCCCGGCTGATGATCCCCATCTCAGCCGCCTGCGCCACGAGCTGCTCTGGTCTCCCCTTGGGCAGTTTGCCTGTTTGAATCGCATCCTTGATCTTGCCGGCCACAGGCTCGGCTTCGCAGGCAAGCCTGAAGGCATGCTCCAGCCTGCCCAATGCCTCGTGGGGATCGGACGGCACGTAAATGCCCGCGGTCAGTGCCTCGCGCTGGGGGCCGGGCCTCTGCAGGGCGCGCGCGATCTGACGGCCCAATGCATCGGAGGGCATCTCGCCGATGGGGTTCACGCGCGACCAGAGGGCAATCGGGCCGCGCAACAGCCAACCCAGTCCGGGAACACTCAGGTTCTGGAGCAACCCGTCGAATCCCTGTTGGATCTGGGCCAGCGCATACCGCATGGCCCAGTGTAGGAAGGGCAGATCCGCTTCGCGGCGTCCCTCGGCCTCAAACCGGCGCAGGGTGGCCACCCCGAGATACATCCAGGAAAAAATATCGGCAAAGCGCCCAGTGATTTTTCCTCTCCGCTTCAAATCCCCCCCCACGGTGCACAAGGCAATATCCGCCAGCACGGCGAACGAGGCCGACGCCCACGCCAGCCTCCGGCAGTACTGGGCCGCGGGGCCGTCGACGGGGGAGCCGGCCATGTAGCCGCGCGAGAGGCTCAGCAGGACGGCGCGGAAAGCGTTCCGCACCCCGTGGCCGATGTGCCCCCAGAGTGCGCGATCGAACCCAACCGCATCTCCCGTCCCGAGCGCCTGGATTTCTCTGTACACATAGGGGTGGCAGCGAATCGCGCCCTGCCCGAAGACCATCAGCGTGCGCGTCAGGATGTTGGCTCCTTCGACGGAAACGAGGATGGGTGTCAGGTCGTGGCTGTGGGCGAGGAGGTTGCGGGGGCCACGCATGATCGCCGTGCCGGCGAGAATGTCCATTCCGTCGCTCACGGCCTGGCGGTAGAGGCCCGTCAAATTGTACTTGGCCATGGCCGTCGCAACCGCGGGCTTCGCGCCCCTGTCCAAGGCACCGCAGGTGTAGCGCCGGGCCGCTTCCATCAGGTAGGCGAAGCCGCCGATCCGGGCCAGCGGCTCCTCGACGCCCTCGAACTTGCCGATCGAGAGGCCGAACTGTTTCCGGACGGAGGCGTAGGCGCCGGCGACGCGGGCCACGAACTTGGTCCCGGCCGCGGCCGTCGCCGGGAGCGAAATGCCGCGCCCGGCCGCCAGGCATTCCACCAGCATGCGCCAGCCGACGCCAGCTCCGGGAGCGCCTCCAATGATGCAATCGATGGGCACGACCACGTCCCGCCCTTCGGTCGGCCCGTTGTAGAAGGGCATGCCCATCGGGTCATGCCGCCGGCCCAGCGCCACGCCGGGCGTGTCGCTGGGAATCAGGGCGCAGGTAATGCCCGGGTGCTCACCCTTGCCCAGGAACTGCTCCGGGTCCCGGAGCTTGAAAGCCAGGCCCATCACGGTCGAGATGCCCGAGAGAGTGATGTAGCGCTTCTTCCAGTTCAGCCGGAGGTACAGCCGGCCGTCCTGGCCCTTGAAAACGACACCGCTGGCCCGGATGCCGCCCGCATCCGAGCCGGCACCCGGTTCGGTCAGGGCAAAGCAGGGCATCTCGTCCCCGGACGCCAGACGCGGAAGATAATGCTTCTTCTGCTCCTCCGTCCCGTAATGGATCAGCAGCTCGGCTGGTCCCAGCGAGTTGGGCACCATGGCCATGAAGCTCAACGGGAGAGACCGCGAGGCGAGTTTCCCCACCACGGCGCTGTTGGCCGAGGCCGAGAATCCCAGCCCGCCGTACTCTTTCGGAATGATCATCCCGAAGAATCGCCTCTGCCTGAGATACTCCCACACCTCCGGCGGCAGGTCTTTCTTCACATAGACGGCCCAATCGTCGACCATGCGGCAGACCTCTTCCACCGGCCCGTCGAGGAACGCCCGCTCCTCTTCGGTCAAGTCGGGATAGGGTTCGTCCAGCAAACGCTTGAAATCCGGCTTGCCCGAGAAGAGCTCCCCCTCGACCCAGAGGCTGCCGGCTTCGAGGACCGTGCGCTCGGTGTCGGAGATCTGGGGGAGGAAGCTTCCCTTTTTCAGGACCGTCATCATCGGGGCCGAGACCAGCCTCCGGCGAATCGGCCGACCGTTGATGAGCAGCGCCAGGGCGGCAAGGCCGATCCAGAGCCAGACCGGCGCACCGAAGCCCCAGAAGGCTGCTGCGGCGCACAGCGCCCAGAGCCACGGCGGCGCACCGGTGAAGCCCAGGACACCCACCAGGAGGACGATGCCCAGGACTCCGACGCTTCCGGACCCGACAGAGAATGCGCCATAGGTCGATATCAGAGCCTCCATGGTCAGGACCCCTTGAATTGTGCCCACCTTTGGTTTTTGCGCGCTCAGCGCAAAAGCCATCCTACATCGCACGCCGGTATTGACCTCCCACCTCGTACAGGGCGTGGGTGATCTGGCCGAGGCTGGCGGCGCGGACCGTCTGCATCAACTCGGCGAAGATGTTGCCGCCGGGCTGCGCGGACCGCTTCAGCCGCGCGAGTGCCTCCGGCGCTTCCACCTGATGCCGTCTCTGGAAAGCGCGCAGCGCCTCGATTTGCCCTCGCTTCTCCTCGGGCGTGGCACGACTGAGCGCCACCTTTTCGAGCCCTTGTCCATCCGTTGCACCCGGGTCCAGGAAGGTATTGACACCGACGATGGGCAGCTCTCCGCTGTCTTTCTTGAGCTCGTACAGGAGAGACTCCTCCTGGATCCGGCTTCGCTGGTACTGAAGCTCCATGGCCCCCAGCACACCACCCCGCTCGTTCAGCCGGTCGAATTCTGCCAGCACCGCCTCTTCCACCAAGTCGGTCAGCTCCGAGATGAAATAGGAGCCCTGCAGCGGGTTCTCGTTCTTCGTCATCCCGAACTCGCGGTCGACGATCTGCTGGATCGCCATCGCCCGGTGCACCGACTCGGCGGTGGGGGTGGTGATGGCTTCGTCATAGGCGTTGGTATGCAGCGAGTTGCAGTGGTCATACGTGGCCGTGAGGGCCTGCAACGTGGTCCGGACGTCGTTGAGCTGAATCTCCATGGCGTGAAGCGAGCGGCCGGAGGTCTGAATGTGGTACTTGAACTTCTGGCTGCGCTCGCTGGCACCGTACCGTTCCTTCAATACCCTGGCCCAGATCCGCCGCGCGACACGTCCCAGCACGGAGTATTCCGGATCGAGGCCGTTGCTGAAGAAGAAGGAGAGGTGGGGGGCGAATCCATCCACGGGCATCCCCCGGGCCAGGTAGTACTCCACGTAGGTGAATCCGTTGGCGAGCGTGAGGGCGAGCTGGGTGATGGGATTGGCCCCGGCCTCGGCGATGTGGTAGCCCGAGATGGACACCGAGTAAAAGTTCCGAATGTGCTGATCGATGAAGTACTGCTGCACGTCCCCCATCATCCGGAGGGCAAACTCGGTCGAGAAGATACACTCGTTCTGCGCCTGATCCTCCTTGAGAATGTCCGCCTGCACGGTGCCCCTGACCACGCGCAGCGTCTCGCGTGTGATGCGCTCTCGCTCCTCGCGGTCGGGTGCACGACCATGCGCCCGGCCGAACTTCTCCGCCTCCTGATCTATGGCGGTGTTGAAGAACATGGCGAGCATGGTCGGGGCCGGCCCGTTGATGGTCATGGAGACGCTGGTCAGCGGGTCCGTCAGGTCGAAGCCGGCGAAGAGCGTCCTCATGTCATCCAGGGTGGCGATGGAGACCCCTCCCTCGCCGATCTTCCCGTAGATATCAGGCCGCTCGTCCGGCTCCTCGCCGTAGAGGGTCACGCTGTCGAAGGCGGTGGAAAGGCGCTTTGCCCTGTCATTCCGGCACAGGTAGTGGAACCGCCGGTTGGTACGCTCCGGCCCCCCTTCGCCCGCAAACTGACGCCGGGGTTCCTCGTCGCTCCGCTTGAAGGGATAGACCCCTGCCGTGTAGGGATAGGCGCCGGGTACGTTTTCGTTCAATTGGAACCTGAGGATCTCGCCCCAGTCCTCGAATCGAGGCAGAGCCACCCGGGGTATGCGGGTGCCGGAGAGGGTTCGGGTCGTGGTCTGGGCCGACACCTGGCGCCCCCGGACCGCAAAGCGGTAGGTGTCGCCCGCATACGCCTGCTGGAGTGGCTCCCAGTCCTGGATGAGCCTCCAACACTCGGGGTCCAGGTCCTGACGGAGCGCCTCGAAGCGGCTGCGGACGGCCTGCTGGATCGCAGGGTCCTCGCACTCCCGAGCGGCGCCCTGGAGATGGCACAGCCGGCGGGCAATCGACACCTGACGTTCCACCCAGGCGCGCCGGTTGCGGGCCATCTCCGCGATCTCACCCATATAGCGGGAGCGCACTTCCGGGATGATCGGGTGCCGGTCTCCGGCCACGGCGCCTCCGGGCACCTGGAGCGAGGATCGGAGGGGCGCGCCGAGGAGCCTCTCCAGGTGTCCGAGCAAGGTGAGGTAAAGCGCCGTCACCCCCACGTCGCCAAACTGGCTGGCGATGGTGCCGAAGACCGGGAGCTTGACGTCTGCAACCTCATGGGAAATGTCCCGGTTGCGCCGGACCTGCTTGCGCACGGCTCGCAAGGCGTCCTCACCGCCGCGCCGGTCGAACTTGTTCACGGCAATCAGATCGGCGAAGTCCAGCATATCGATCTTTTCGAGCTGGGAGGCGGCTCCGTAGTCGGGGGTCATGACGTAGAGGCTCACATCCGAGACGTCGACGACCGCCGAGTCCCCCTGCCCGATGCCGCTCGTCTCGACAAAGATCAGGTCAAAGCCGGCGGCCCGCAAGATCTGAATCGCCGGACGCATGGCCTCCGGCAGCTCGGAATCCGAAGTCCGGGTGGCCAGGGACCGCATGTAGACCCCAGGGGACTGTATCGCATTCAGGCGAATCCGATCCCCCAGCAGGGCTCCACCCGTCTTGCGTTTGCTCGGATCGACGGAAAGGACCCCGACGTGAAGCTGCGGGAAGTCCCCCAGGATCCGCCGGATGAGCTCGTCGGCAAGCGAGCTCTTGCCTGCCCCCCCGGTCCCCGTCACACCGATGACGGCCGACCGGCGAAGAGCGGCCCGGCGCTCGAGGGCCTCCAGGGTCGTCGGGGAGAGGCCGACGCAGGCACTGGTAGGGGCAGGCCCATGGGTCTGCCATTCCGCCTGCGTGATCAGGCGGGCGATCCGGCTGACGCTCCGGGTGCAGAGGCAGGAGAGGTCGCCGTCGAGGCTGGCAGCCGGAAGGGGGATGTCTGCGCCTTCCAGCATGTGGTTGATGATGCCCTGGAGCCCCAGACGGCGGCCGTCCTCCGGCGAATAGATCTTGGTGACGCCGTAGGCTTCCAGATCGCGGATCTCGTCGGGCACGATAACGCCGCCGCCCCCACCGAACACCTTGATGTGCGAGGCTTCCCGTTCGCGCAGCAGATCCACCAGGTAGCGGAAGAACTCGATGTGCCCCCCCTGGTAGGAGCTGACGGCTATGGCCTGAACGTCTTCCTGGATCGCCGCGTCCACAATCTCGGTCACCGAGCGATTGTGGCCCAGGTGAATGACCTCGGCCCCGGCGCGCTGGAGCAGGCGGCGGATGATGTTGATGGAGGCATCGTGACCGTCGAACAGCGCGGTCGCAGTGACGAACCGGACCTGGTGGCGAGGCTTGTACGCGATGTGGCTAGTCACGGTGGGACCCATCCGACCCCTATTCTTTCACACGGGCACCCAGGCGAGATCGAGGATCGTGTGCGTCGGATTCTCGGTCCGAAACCACGCCCTGATCTGCATGCCGATCTCCGGTCTGCCTTCCTTCAGGTAGGACATCATCTTGGTGCAGACCCCCTCCAGTGAAACAGAAATCAGCGGACACGGCGTCGAGAGCTTGAAGTTGCTGCCCGGATACTCCACGGTGGTATGCGTGAAGATTTCACCGGTCTGCGGCGCTTCCACCCATTCCATGGGCCGCAGGCAGTCC